>MLJW01000096.1_pt1 | contig 101166 bp, 94 predicted proteins | sample 888231 | NCBI WGS metagenome assembly MLJW01 (sample SAMN05788063, study PRJNA343431) | mine drainage metagenome | isolation source: sample collected from the inflow into an acid mine drainage treatment plant... | place: Germany: Lusatia, lignite mining district | reverse complement strand
CCGACCAGTCAAACTTGTGCCCATAACCGGATTCGTGGACACTTTTACCTCCAACAGCGAACAACATCGCCTCAGTCTCCAGGATAATGGATTCTGGCGGAAGGCGGCGCTCGGCGCAGGGATACGGATGGGCAGCGGTTCGTCGGCGTCCTCCGGTGCCTCGCTCGATAACGCCTTCGCCGCCTTGAGCGGCCTCAACGCCTCATCGGCATCCTCCTCCACCTCGCAGGCCATGGCGTCGATGCTGCTGAACCAGCAGGGCGGCGGCAGCTCCATCGCCAATGCCGGCAATGCCTTCCAGCAGATGTCGTCGTCCATGCAGTCGCTGCTGCTGCAGCAGCAGGAAGGCGGGGCCGGGACCAGTTCCAGCGATCCGCTGTCGGCCTTAAGCGGCACCGGCAACACCAGCAGCTCGGCCACCGCCCAGGCCGGCCAGCACCATGGCTGGTTCGACAACACCTCGGACCAGAGCGCCCTGTCGAACGATCCGTCCAGCGATCCCACCGCCAACGCCATGGCCGCGCAGCTGCAGGGCAGCATGAACGCGCCCGGCCTGGCCGCCCTGGCGGCGTAATCCTCTACCGGGCGGCACATCCGCCACCCCGAGAATATCTTGGCAAAATCCTCTGCTCATGGTTCAAAGAACACCATGAGCAGAGTGGACCCCCTGGCCGTTGCCGCCATCATCCGAGACACCGCCCTGGCGGTGATTTTGCCTCGTTTCCGTCAGCTGCACAGCGACGAAATCCGCGAAAAACATCCCGGCGATTATGTGACCATCGCTGATACCGAGGCCGAGGCGCTGCTGAGCCGCCGCCTGTCGGATCTTCTGCCCGAAAGCTGCGTGGTGGGCGAGGAGGCGGTGGCGGCCAATCCGGCCATTCTCGACCGGGTGGCCTGCGAGGGCGCGGTGTGGATCATCGATCCGGTGGACGGCACCGCCAATTTCGCCCGCGGGCACCGCAAATTCGCGGTGATCGTGGCCCTTTCGGTGGGGGGCGAAACCCTGCAAGGCTGGATTCACGATCCCCTGTCCGGCGAAACCGCGCTGGCCGAGCGCGGGCGCGGCGCCCGGCTGCAAGCCGCCGATGGCCGCAGCACGCCGCTGCGGGTGGCGGCGCCCGCCAGCCCGGCGGAGATGACCGGCACCATGGGCAGCCGCCGCCTGCCGGGTTTGCGGGCCATGGTGCATAAGGTGGTGCACAGCGGCAGCGCCGGGCATGATTATCTGGCCCTGGCCAAAGGGGAGATGCATTTCGCCACCTATGGCCTGCTGCAGCCCTGGGACCATGCGGCGGGGGTGCTGATCCAGGGCGAGGCCGGCGGCTATTCGGCCCTGACCGACGGTTCGCCCTATCGGCCGATCGTGCGCGATAAACGCATCCTGCTGGCGCCCGACCAGGAGGGCTGGCGGCATCTGCTGCCGCATGTGGGGTAAAAATTCAAGACAGGACCGGCAGGGTGAAATGGAAGGTGGCGCCCAGCCCCGGCTCGGAGTCGATCCAGATGCGCCCGCCCGCCCGTTCGACGATCTTCCGGCACACCGCCAGGCCGATGCCCGTTCCCTCGCAGCGGTCTTCCGGAACCAGGCGCTGGAACAGCACAAAGGCGCGCTCCTGATCCCGCGCCGCGATGCCGATGCCGTTATCCGCCACCATCAACCGCCACAGCCCATCCTCGCGGCTCCAGCCCAGGCGCACGCGGCAGGGGCGGTGGGGATCGCGGTATTTCAGGGCATTGCCCACCAGATTTTGGAACAGACGCATCATTTCCGTGCGGTCGGCCCGCACCACGGGGAAGGCCGGAGCCACCTCCACCACCGCCCCGGCCTCCTGAACGGAGAGGTGGAGATTGCCCAAAGCCTCGGCAATTACCTCGTCCAGGGCCACGGTGCCGGCAAGACCGCCACGGCCGACGCGGGCATAATCCAAAAGCCCCAGGATCAGCGCATCCAGGCGGCGGGCGCCGTCCAGGGCGTAGCCGATCAGCTCGCGGTCTTCCGCATCCAGGCGCCCATCCAGCCGCCGCGCGATCAGCGACAGATAACTGAGAACCATGCGCAGGGGCTGGCGCAGATCGTGTGAAACCACATAGGCGAACTGTTCCAGTTCCTGATTGGAGCGTTCCAGCTCCATCTCCAAGGCCTTGCGTTCGGTAATATCGGTGGAAATGCCGATCAGGCCGATAATGGCGCCGCCCGAACCGTACAGCGGTTTTTTCACCGTCCAGTACACCCGCCGCTCGCCGCTGGCCGCCACATGGTTGGCTTCCTCGCCGGCGATGATCCGTCCGGCCTCCAGCACCATCCGGTCGTTGCGGCACAGATCGCGCGACCGCTGCAGATCGAAAAAATGGCTGTCGTCATGCCCGATGATGTCTTGCAAGGGCCGGCCGAACAGCTGGCGCACCAGCCGGTTGGCATAGGTGTAGCGGCCGGCGCGGTCCTTGGTGAAAACATAGGCGCCCAGTTCGTCCACCACCGCCTCCAGGCGGGCGGCCCCCTGGCGAAAATCGCCGCCGCTGTCTTCGGACAAACCGTGGCTTTGCTCGCAGACCATGCAGACTCCGCGTGAAAAACAGGATTTCGTCAACCTGAAGTTAGATCAGGATAATCCCGTTCCAGCGAAGCGTGTTGAAAAAATTTAGAGGGCGCCGGTTTCGGCCTTCCAGGCCGCCAGATCGCGGCGGGCGCGCAGGGCGTAAAGTTTCTTGCGCTCGCGGCCCTTGATGCGGCGGCCGCGCTCGTCCCGTTCGTCGTCCGGTTCGGGGAACAGGCCGAAATTGACATTCATGGGCTGGAAGCTTTCGGCCCGGGCGCCGTTGGTGATGTGATTGAGCAGCGCCCCCAGGGCGGTGGTGAGCGGCGGCGGCGGCAGCAGGCGCTCCTGGGCCTCGGCGGCGGCGAAGCGCCCGGCCAGCAGACCGATGGCGGCGCTTTCCACATAGCCCTCGCAGCCGGTGATCTGCCCGGCGAAACGAAGGGACGGGCGGACTTTCAGGCGCAGATGCGCATCCAGCAGGCGCGGGCTGTTCAGGAAGGTGTTGCGGTGCATGCCGCCCAGGCGGGCGAACTCGGCCTGTTCCAGCCCCGGCAGGGTGCGGAAGATGCGCAGTTGCTCGCCATGCTTCAGCTTGGTCTGAAACCCCACCATGTTGTAGAGCGTGCCCAGGGCGTTGTCCTGGCGCAGCTGCACGATGGCGCGGGGTTTGACGGCGGGATCATGGGGATTGGTCAGCCCCACCGGCTTCAAGGGCCCATAGGCCAGGGTTTCGCGGCCGCGCTCGGCCATCACCTCGATGGGCAGGCAGCCTTCGAAATAGGGCGTGCCTTCCCAATCCTTGGGCATGCTTTTCTCGCCGGCCAGCAGGGCGTCGATGAAAGCCTCGTACTGCGCGGCCGACAGCGGCAGATTGATGTAATCGGTGCCGGTGCCCTTGTCGTAGCGCGACTGGAACCAGGCCTTGGAAAAATCGATGCTGTCCTTGTGCACGATGGGGGCGATGGCGTCGAAGAAGCTCAAGGACTCCTCTCCGGTCAGCCCGCGCACCGCCTCGGCCAGGGCCGGCGAGGTCAGCGGCCCGGTGGCCACCACCACCTGCGCCCAGTCCTCGGGCGGCAAACCGGCGATTTCCTCGCGCACGATGCTCACCAGGGGGTGGGCGGCCAGGGCCTCTTCCACCCCTTGCGCGAAACCGTCGCGGTCCACCGCCAGGGCGCCGCCCGCCGGCACCTTGTGGCGGTCGGCCTGGCCCAGGATCAGCGAGTCCAGGCCGCGCAGCTCCTCGTGCAGCAGGCCCACGGCGTTATAATCGGCATCGTCCGAGCGCAAGGAATTGGAGCAGACCAGCTCGGCCAGGGTGGCGGTGGCGTGAGCCTCGGTACGGCGGTGCGGCCGCATCTCGTGGAGAATGACGGGAAGACCGGCGCGGGCGATCTGCCAAGCCGCCTCGCTGCCGGCCAGACCGCCGCCAATGACGTGAATTGCTTTCATGGGGCCCTCACTTAAAACGGATAGCCGCCGCTGTCAAATCGCAGGTTTCCATAATGGCCTCCTCAGCGTATAACCCGCAGGGCAAGGCGCGAATAAGGATAGAGAGACACGCGATGAGCAAGCAGTTCTACGTCATTGGCGGCGAATATGCCGACACCACCTTTCAGCAGATCGCCGCGGGCAAAAGCGAGGAACGCCATGGCCCCTACGCCGAAAAAGAGGCGCACGACGTCTGGCGCGCCCTGACCGGCAAAACGGTGGACAATGCCCTGATCCGCTATCGCGTCAAGCCCGCCGCCGAAAGCGGCGCCGAACAGTGGTTCGTGGTGGGTGGCGAATATGCCAGCACCGACTTCAAGCGCATCGCCGATGGACACAAGCTGGAAACCTACGGCCCCTACAGCCGCCCCGAGGCGCTGGCGGTGTGGCGGGCCATTACCGGCAAGACCGTGGACAATGCCATGGCCCGTTACGATATCGTGACCCCGGAAGAGATGTCCGCCCTGAAGGGAAACTAAGGGCATCTGTTGATAAATTATTGCATCAACAGGCCCTTGCGCCCGCTGAAGCGGAGCGGAAGCGTTCGATAAAACCTTAGGGGTTGGAGCGATTATTTCGCGACAAGCCCTAAGGTAAATCCATCCCCCCTCTATTTTGACATACTCCTTTTCTCTTACACCCCGGCGCCACGGTACCGGGGTGATTTTAATCCTACAGGGTGCCCCTTACCGTTTGTGGCGAAAATGCAACATCCGTGCGAAAATCACACGGAGCCATCTTGACGGGATTCGCCGTTAGGAGCATAGCTATCCCCGGTAACCTTATAAATCCTTGGGGTATTAACATGAAGTCTGTGAAGCTGCTGTGCTTGACCTCCGCCGTCGCTCTGTTCGCCGGCATCACCGCCGCCAATGCCGCTGACGACACCGTCGGCGTCGGCGCCGGCGACATTTTGGTGCATGCCCGCGCCGTTGCCGTGATGCCGCAGGAATACGGCCATGACGGTGTGACCAACGGTAGCGTCAACCTGGGCAACGACTACATCCCGGAACTGGACGCCTCCTACTTCCTGACCGATCACCTGGCCGTGGAAGCCATCGCCGGCACCTCGCGCGATAAGGTGACCCTGCATGGCGCCGCCAACCTGGATCTCGGCAGCGTGTGGCTGCTGCCCCCGACCGTGACCCTGCAGTACCACCCGCTGGCGCATAACAAGTTCGACCCCTATGTGGGCGCCGGCCTGAACTACACCTTCTTCTACGGCTCCAGCAACTGCGACACCCGCGGCGTGACCGGCACCTCGTGCCAGGTCGACTACAAGAACGGTGTCGGCTATGCCCTGCAGGCCGGTGTGAACTACGAAGTGGCTCAGAACTGGTTCCTGAACCTCGACGTCAAGTACATCGATCTGCACACCACTGCCGACGTGCAGAGCGGCAATCTGCACGACACCGCTCGCGTGGCGATCGATCCGATCCTGCTGGGCGTTGGCGTCGGCTACCGCTTCTAATCCGGCTTCCGGTTCATTCCGGATACGGAAAAACCCCCGGGCTTCGGCCCGGGGGTTTTTGTTTATGCGCCAGACATGGCGCTGATCTTGGAGGCGAGTGCCCCCCTCTGGCGTTGTGCCACGCGGAAAGACGTGGATGGCCGGGTCGGAGCCCGGCCACGACGTGGTGGTTGGAACGGCAAGCGTCTGCGTCCCATCCGTCACCCTCGGGCTTGACCCGAGGGCTGTCCGGTTTAAATTCAGGCCCATTGCAGCACCATCTGATTGGGGTCTGTCCGTGGCGGCGGATCGTTAGATTTGCGCGAACGAGACGGGCGAACGCGAGGGGGCTTTGAACGGCCTTCTGGGCCGCTTGGGACGGGACCCTTAAGCCGTCTTGGCCGGGCTTGACCCGGCCATCCATGTGGGGGGAGACGCCGTCTTATGATGCGCGGGTCAAGCCCGCGCATGACGACAAGAGGGGGATACCGCCCTGCGGACAACGACAAAAGGGCCTTGGCGCCACAGCCCCTCCCTTAAGCCGTCTTGGCTGGGCTTGACCCGAGGGCCCATAATGCCCGTTGGAACGGCAAGCGTCTCGTGGCGCCGGACGTCCGGCTCAAACCCTGCACGAGAGATCTTCGGGAAGGGGATACTCTCCCCCAGGTCTTATACCGGCCAACCATTGACGTGACTCGTTGGCCGGTATCCAGCGAGCATTGAGCGAGCGGCCAAGGCGGCGGATGCCGCCGCCCGGCGAGGGACGATACAACCGGGCAATTCATTGGGCGGTTGGTATTATTGCCCCAGCACGCCATGCAGCAGGCTTTCGCCCAGGGCCTTCACCTGCGGCCCCGCCGTGGCCAGCATCACCGAGCGCAGGGCATCGGCGGTAATGGCCGACACCAGACGCCTGGTCAGCGGCGCCCCCTCCAGGCCGTTTTCCGCCTGCCCCAGATCGGCCAGACGCAGATCCTGCAACGCCACCGAGGCCGGAGCGCCGGGCAGGGGTGTGGCCAGGGCGATGCTGCCGTTGGTGAGATCGAAGGCCTTGACCACCAGGCGGATGCGGCTGGCAGCCGCCGGCGGCGCCGCTCCCGGCGGCTGCCCCGGCGCGCTTTTTCCGCCCTGTTGCAGCGCCTGCAGATTGCTGCTGCCGTCGGCGGCCAGGGCATAGACCAGCTGCGCCCCGTCCACGCCGATATGCTGGATCACCAATGGGTTTTTCGAGGCGCTGCCCGCCGTCAGGCGGATGCTGATTTTGGCGGCCTTCAGGCTGTAAGCGCCCTGAAAGCCCTTCGGCATGCCCACCGTCAGATCGCTTAAGGTCACCGTGCCTTCGGTCAGCCGCAAATCCACCGCGCCGACGCCGACCGGCACCCCGGTCACCTGGGTGCCGATGCTCTCGACGGCCTGTTTCACCAGGGAATCCGACTTGATATAGGCGAAAATCCCGATGGCCATCACCAGAGCGGCCACCACGGCGATGCCGGTCATCAGGACTCTTTTCATGCCCGCGCTCCTTTGCTGTTTTTACCGAGATAGGGCGCCAGATAACGCCCGGTATGGCTGGCCGGGTTGGCCGCCACCTTTTCCGGCGTGCCCTGGGCCACGATCTGGCCGCCGCCGGTGCCGCCGTCCGGCCCCAGATCCAGGATCCAGTCGGCGGTCTTGATCACTTCCAGATTATGCTCGATCACCAGCACGGTGTTGCCGCTGTCCACCAGGGCATGCAGCACCTCCAGGAGCTTCTTCACATCGTCGAAATGCAGGCCTGTCGTCGGCTCATCGAGGATGTAAAGGGTGCCGCCGGTGGCACGGCGCGACAGTTCCTTGGCCAGCTTCACCCGCTGGGCCTCGCCGCCCGACAGGGTGGTGGCCTGCTGGCCCAGATGGATGTAGCTCAAGCCCACCCGTTTCAGGGTTTCCATCTTGTCGCGGATGGCCGGCACCGCTTTGAAGAAGTCGGCGGCTTCCTCCACCGTCATATCAAGAACATCCGAGATGCTCTTGCCTTTAAAGGTTATTTCCAGGGTTTCGCGGTTATAGCGCTTGCCCTTGCACACATCGCACTGCACATAAACATCGGGCAGGAAATGCATCTCGATCTTGATGACGCCATCGCCCTGGCAGGCCTCGCAGCGCCCGCCCTTGACGTTGAAGCTGAAGCGCCCGGCCTTGTAGCCGCGGGCCTGGGCTTCCGGCAGGTTGGTGAACCAGTCGCGGATGGGGGTGAAGGCGCCGGTATAGGTGGCGGGGTTGGAGCGCGGCGTGCGGCCGATGGGCGACTGGTCGATATCGACGATCTTGTCGATATGCTCGATCCCCTCGATGCGCTGGTGCGGCGCCGCCTGTTCGCGGGCGCCGTTCAGGCGGCGGGCCAGGGCCTTGTACAGGGTTTCGATCACCAGGGTGGATTTGCCGCCACCGGAAACCCCGGCCACGCAGGTAAAGGTGCCCAGGGGCACGGCGGCGCTGACATTCTTCAGATTGTTGCCGGTGGCTCCCACCACCTTCAGTTCCTTGCCGTTGCCCTTGCGGCGGCGGGCGGGCAGGGGAATGGCCTTGACCCCGGTCAGATATTGGCCGGTGATGCTGGCGGGGTTGGCCATCACCTCGGCCGGCGTGCCCTCGGCGATCACCGCGCCGCCATGCACCCCGGCGCCCGGTCCCATGTCGATCAGATAGTCGGCGGTGCGGATGGCGTCCTCGTCGTGCTCCACCACGATCACGCTGTTGCCCAGATCGCGCAGCCGCTTCAGCGTGGCCAGCAGGCGGTCGTTGTCGCGCTGATGCAGGCCGATGGAGGGTTCGTCCAGCACGTACAGCACCCCGGTCAGGCCCGAACCGATCTGCGAGGCCAGGCGGATGCGCTGGCTTTCACCGCCCGACAGGGTGCCGGAATTGCGCGACAGGGTCAGGTAGTCCAGCCCCACATCGTTGAGGAAGCCCAGCCGCTCGTTGATTTCGCGCAAAATGCGGCGGGCGATTTCCTGATCCTTGGGACGCAGGTGATCGTTCAGTTCGGAAAACCATCGGACCGCATCCGAAATGGAAAAATCGCACACCTCGGCGATATGCAGGCCGCGCAGTTTCACCGCCAGGGCCTCGGGCTTCAGGCGGGCGCCGTGGCAGCATTCGCAGGGCGCGGTTTCCTGGAAGCGCGACAATTCCTCGCGCACCCAGCTGCTGTCGGTTTCGCGGAACCGCCGCTCCATGTTGGGGATCACCCCCTCGAACGGCCGTTCGGTCTGATAGCTGCGGCTGCCGTCCTCGTACCGCATGGGCACCGCATCCTCGCCCGAGCCGAACAGCACCACGCGGCGGGCGGCCTCGGGCAGGGCGGCGAAGGGCTGATCCAGGCTGAAGCCGTAATGCCGGGCCAGGCTTTCCAGGGTTTGAATGTAATAGTGCGAGCTGGAGCCGGCCCAGGGGGCGATGGCGCCGCCCCGCAGGCTCAGGCGGTCGTCCGGCACCACCAGATCCTCGGAGATATGCATGGTCACGCCCAGGCCGTCGCAGGCCGGGCAGGCGCCGAAAGGATTGTTGAAGGAGAACAGCCGGGGCTCGATCTCGTCGATGGTGAAGCCCGAAACCGGGCAGGCGAACTTGGCCGAAAAGGTGGTGCTTTGGCCGCTGCCGGCATCCTCGGCGAACAGCAGCCCGTCGGACAGCTCCAGGGCGGTTTCGATGGAATCGGCCAGGCGCTGGGCGATGCCCTCTTTCACCACGATGCGGTCCACCACCACCTCGATATCGTGCTTGACCTTCTTGTTCAGGGCCGGCACCTCGTCGATGGCATAAAGGGTGCCGTCCACCTTGACGCGCTGGAAGCCCTTTTTCTGCAGCTCCTGCAGTTCCTTGCGGTATTCGCCCTTGCGGCCGCGCACCACCGGGGCCAGCAGCAGCAGCCGGGTGCCCTCGGGCCGTTCCAGGATGCGGTCCACCATCTGGCTCACGGTCTGGCTTTCGATGGGCAGCCCGGTGGCGGGCGAATGGGGCACGCCGACGCGGGCGAACAGCAGGCGCAGATAATCGTAGATCTCGGTCACCGTGCCCACGGTGGAGCGCGGATTTTTCGAGGTGGTCTTCTGTTCGATGGAAATGGCCGGCGACAGCCCCTCGATCAGATCGACATCGGGCTTGGACATCAGCTCCAGGAACTGGCGGGCATAGGCCGACAGGCTTTCCACATAGCGGCGCTGCCCTTCCGCATAAATGGTGTCGAAGGCCAGGGAAGATTTTCCCGAGCCCGACAGCCCGGTGATCACCACCAGCTGGTCGCGCGGAATATCCACATCGACATTTTTAAGATTATGTTCGCGGGCGCCTTTGACACGGATAAAGGAGGTCATGCTTCCACCATGAGGAGAACGGCAAGGCTAAGGGGTATAGCCGGGGAGGGGGACGGGACACAATATATGGGCTGTCGTGCTGAAAATGTTGGCAAAAAATCCTTGCTGGCGTTAAGGAAGGCGGTCAGGACGAAACTTTAAACATCAGACGGCTCCCAGCCGTCCGCGAGGCGCGTTCGAGCCAATGTCTAATATGGTTTCAATTCAAGGCTTGTCGAAGGCCTTTGGCGGTCTGCAGGCCGTCAACCAGTGCAGCTTCGACATCCCGGCCGGAGGCATCACCGGCCTGATCGGCCCCAACGGGGCGGGCAAAACCACGCTGTTTTCCATGGTGGCGGGGGCGGTCAGGCCGGATTCCGGCAAGATCCTGCTGGACGGCGAGGATGTGACCGGCCTGCCCACCCACAAGCTGTTCCGGAAAGGGCTGGTGCGCACCTTCCAGATCCCGCACGAATTTTCGCGCATGACGGTGCGCGAAAATCTGATGGTGGTGCCGCCCGGCCAAAGCGGCGAGAACCTGATCTCGGCGCTGCTGGCGCCGGGCCGGGTGCGCGCCCAGGAACAAGCGGTGCGCCAGAAGGTGGATGATGTGCTGGATTTCCTGCAGATCACCCATGTGGCCAACGAACTGGCCGGCAATCTCTCGGGCGGCCAGAAGAAGCTGCTGGAACTGGGCCGCACCATGATGACCGAGGCCCGCATGGTGCTGCTGGACGAGCCGGGGGCCGGGGTCAACCGCACCCTGCTCGGCAAGCTGGCCGACGCCATCCTGCGTTTGAACCGCGAGCGCGGCTATACCTTCTGCATCATCGAGCACGACATGGACCTGATCGCCCGGCTGTGCCAGCCGGTGGTGGTGATGGCGCATGGCCGGGTGATCGCCGAAGGATCGATGGACGATATCCGCCGCAACGAAGAGGTGCGCGAAGCCTATCTGGGCGGCCACGCCGCCCGCAAGCTGGACGAGGACGCCAAGCCGTGAGTGAACTTCTCCTCGATATGCAAAGCCTGATCGGCGGCTACGGCGGCAACGATATTCTGAAAGGGGCCTCGCTCACCGTGGCCCACAACGAGATCGTGGTCATCGTCGGCCCCAACGGCGCCGGCAAGTCCACCCTGATGAAGTCGGCCTTCGGCCTGGTGAAGATCCGCCAGGGCGCCGTGGTCTTCCAGGGCGAGACCATCACCAACATGCGCCCGGATCTGGTGGTGCGGCGCGGCATGTCGTTCGTGCCGCAGGAAAAGAACGTGTTTCCCAGCCTGACCGTGCAGGAAAACCTGGAAATGGGCGCCTATTTGCGCAAGGACGGCGGCGCCGCCCGGCAGATGGAGCGGATTTTCGAGATTTTCCCGCGCCTTAAGGAACGCCGCAAACAGGCCGCCGGCTCGATGTCGGGCGGCGAGCGGCAGATGGTGGCCATGGGCCGCGCCCTGATGCTGGACCCCAAGCTGATCCTGCTGGACGAACCCACCGCCGGGCTGTCGCCGCTGTTCATCGAACAGACCTTCGAGCGCATCGTCGAAATCAACAAGCTGGGCATCGGCGTGCTGATGGTGGAGCAGAACGCCAAGCAGGCGCTGGAAATCGCCCACCGCGGCTATGTGCTGGCCATGGGCCGCAACCGCTTCGAGGATACGGGGGCCGGACTGCTGGCCAACCGTGAAATCGCTGAAATGTTTCTGGGAGGCTAGAGGAATGGATGTGACCGATCTCCTCCAGCTGGCGATTTACGGGGTGGTGCTGGGCAGCATCCTGACCCTGGGCGCCATCGGGGTGTCGCTGCTGTTCGGCATCTTGCGTTTTTCCAACTTCGCCCATGGCGATATCATGACCCTGGGGGCCTATGCCGCCTTCGCCGTGGTCTCCATCCTGCATACGCCGGTGTGGCTGGCGCTGCCGGTGGGCATGATCGCCGGCGCCCTGGTGGCGGTGGCCGCCGATCAGCTGGTCTACCGCCGCCTGCGCCGCACCCAGCCGGTGATTTTGCTGATCTCGTCGTTCGGCATGGCGCTGATCATCCGCAGCCTGGTGCAGCTGATCTGGGGCCCGCAGGACCGTTCGTTCATCAAGGGCATCGATATGCCCATGCATTTCGGCGATCTGATGGTCAGCCCGCAGCAGCTGTGGATTCTGGGCGGCACCATCGTCATCGTTATCGCCGTGCATCTGTTCCTGACCCGCACCCGCATGGGCAAGGCCATGCGGGCCATGAGCGACAATATGGATCTGGCCCGCGTGACCGGGATCGACGCCGAGAAGGTGATCATCTGGACCTGGGCCCTGGGCGGGGCGCTGGCCGCCGCCGCCGGGGTGTTCCTGGCCCTTGATACCCGCCTGACCCCGATGATGGGCTGGTCGGCGCTGCTGCCCATCTTCGCCGCCGCCATTCTGGGCGGCTTCGGCAAGCCTTACGGCGCCATCGTCGGCGGCATGATCATCGGCGTGGCTTCGGAAATGTCCACCGCCGTGCTGCCGCCGGCCTACAAGCCCGCCACCGCCTTCGCCGTGATGGTGATCATGCTGGTGGTCAGGCCCAACGGATTGCTGGGAGCCCGCCGATGAGCATCGATCTTTCCGGGCTGGCCAGCTACGGCGTCTTCCTGCTCACCCTGGCCGCCATCTATGGCGTGGTGTCGCTGGCCCTCAATGTGCAGTGGGGCATGACCGGGCTGTTCAATATCGGCATCGCCGGCTTCTACGCCATCGGCGCCTATTGCGCCGCCATCGTCACCACGCCGCCGTCGCCCAGCCATCTGGGCGGTCTGGGCCTGCCTTTCGGTGTCGGCCTGTTGGTGGCCATGGCGGTTTCGGGGCTGGTGGCCTTCCTGGTCGGCCTGCTCACCCTGAAGCTGCGCGAGGATTATCTGGCCATCGCCACCATCGGCATTTCGGAAATCATCCGCCTGGTGCTGAAGAACGAGGATTGGATCGGCAACGGCGTGCGCGGCATCGCCGGCATCGCCCGGCCCCTCAGCGCCAATCCGCTGGTCTATCTGGCGGTGGTGCTGCTGGTGCTGGCCGCCACCTATCTGGCCGTGGAACGGGCGCGCAAATCCCCCTGGGGCCGCGTGCTGCGGGCCTTGCGCGAAAACGAGCTGGGCGCCCAGGCGGCGGGTAAGAACATCTACCGCTTCCGCATGGAGGCCTTCGTGCTGGGCTCGATGATCATGGGCCTGGGCGGCGCGCTTTATGCCCATTTCATCGGCTTCGTCAGCCCCGAAGCCTTCGAGCCGGTCTTCGCCACCTTCCTGGTGTGGGTGATGCTGATCGCCGGCGGCTCGGGCAACAACAAGGGCGCCGTGCTGGGGGCCTTCGTCATCTGGCTGGTGTGGTCGGGCACCGAACTGCTCACCAATCAGCTGCCCGCCGATTACGTTACCCAGGGCAGCGCCCTGCGCGTGCTGCTGATCGGCGTGCTGCTGCAGGTGATCCTGTTGCGCCGTCCCGAAGGGCTGCTGCCCGAGGAACGCCCGCATGTGGGCGCCAGTCCGGCCTCCTCGGCCGAGGCCGAGGACGAGGCTTAAACCACCGCACCACGGAAAAGCCTCCTTCGGGAGGCTTTTCTTTTGCCCGCCGCTTGCCGATCATACCCGTCTGCGAAAAGGAGACGGATATGCGGTTGCTGATCTTGGGGGCGGGGGGCATAGGCGGCTATTACGGCGGCCGGCTGGCCGAGGCCGGGGCCGACGTCACCTTTCTGGTGCGCCCGGCCCGGGCGGAAAAGCTGGCGGCGCAAGGGCTGGTGCTGACCAGCCACTATGGCGACGTGCGCATGCCCATCCTCCTGATCACCCAGGCCGACCGACCGTTCGATGCCGTTCTGCTGTCCTGCAAGGCCTATGATCTGCCCTCGGCCATTGCCGCCATCGCCCCGGCGGTGGGGCCGCACACCATGGTGCTGCCGCTGCTGAACGGCCTGCGCCATCTGCAAACCCTGGACGAGCGTTTCGGGGCCGAAAAGGTTCTGGGCGGCCTCTGCCATATCGGCGTCACCCTGGGGCCGGAGGGGGAAGTCCGCCATCTCGACCATTTGCACCGCCTGACCCTGGGGCCGCGCCAGCCCGCGCAGCGGGAGGCCTGCCGCCGCCTGCATGCCGACCTGGGCCAGGGGCGCTACGATCTGGTCTATAGCGACGATATCCTGGCCAGCATGTGGGAGAAATATGTGCGGCTGGCCAGTTATGCCGGCATGACCTGCCTGATGCGCGCCCCCATCGGCGCCATTCTGCGGGCCGACGACGGCGCCGCCCTGATCCGCGCGCTGCTGGCCGAATGCCTGGCGGTTTCCACCGCCGAGGGCTACCCGCCCGAGGCGGATTCTCTGGCCGATACCGAGGCCATGCTGCTGCGGCAAGGCTCGCCCGGCAAGGCCTCGATGCTACGCGACATCGAACGGGGCGGCCCCACCGAGGGCGAGCATATCCTGGGCGACATGCTGGCCCGCGCCCGCCGCTTCGGCCTGGAAACCCCGCTGCTGCGGGTGGCCAACGCCCATCTTCAGGCCTACGAGGCCGAGCGGCAGGCCTGATAAAAAGGGCGCCGGGAAACAAAACCCGGCGCCCCAAAAAACCGTCTTATACCGGCCAACCATTGAGGTGACTCGTTGGCCGGTATCCAGCGAGCATTGAGCGAGCGGCCAAGGCGGCGGATGCCGCCGCCCGGCGAGGGACGATACAACCGGTCAATTCATTGGCCGGTTGGTATTACAGCAGCGACTGGGCCCGTTGCAGCACCATGTCGCACAGCTTGGATTTCACCTGGTCCTTCAGGCTGGCCAGCGAAAAATCGTTGCCGCCGCCGGTTTGCAGCAGGCCCTGCTGGCCGGCCTGGAACCCGGCCGAGGAGCGCACGTCGCCGCGCCCGGTCAGACTGCCCAGCAGCGAGGCGGCGTTGCCGCCGCTCAGCACCTTGGTCTGAACGCAATAGCTGAGCACGCCGGTCACATTATCGGCCCCCGCCGAGGACACATTGGGCAGGGCCTGGCCCAAAAGCGAGGAAACACCCGGCATCTGCGGCGCCGCCGGAGCGGCCTGCTGCCCCTGCGTGGCCTGGCCGCCCAGCAATTGCCCGGCGATGCCCGACAACGTTTGCGCCGCGGCGGCGCCTCCCAGCAGCAGGCCAACGGCCACGGCGCCGCCCAAAACGGTGGTGAAACGGTTCATGATCTTCCCTTTCCTGGTCATTCCGTTGCCTTCAGGCTACCGCAGCCGGGCCAAAAGCAGAAGCCCCGGCGGAAGGCATCCGCCGGGGCTGGCACACTCCGCCGGAGAGCGGGTTTATTGTTTGGGTTCGAAGATCTTCACGGTCACGATCTTGCCGTTCTGGATCTCCCAATGGGCGAAGGTGCCGCCCACATCGCCGTGCGCATCGAACTTCACCGGGCCCGAGGCGCCGATATAGTCGATCTTCTTGCCCTGGGCGATGGCGGCCTTGGCCTTGGCGAACTCGCCGGGGCCCACCTTCACGCCGTCGGGCGCGGTCACGTCCTTGATGGCGTCGCGGATCTTGGCGCCGTTGCTGGAATGCGCCTTCTCGGCGGCCAGGGCGATAACGTAGGTGGCGTCGTAGAAGGTGTCGATATAGGGCTTGGGCGACACCTGGCCGAACTTGGCCTTGTAGTCGGCGCGGAAGGTTTCCGCGGCGGCATAGCCGGGCAGGGGGGCGGCGGCGGTGCCGGCCGAGCCGTTCAGGTAATCGGCGCCGATGGCATCGACGATTTCAGGGGCCTTCATGCCGTCCGACAGCATGAAATGGCTGAAACGGCCGCTTTCCAGGGCTTCCTTCAAAATCGGCACGCCGTCGCCGGTATAGGCGATCAGCACCAGGGCCTGCGGATGACCGGTGGCGGCCTTCTGCACTTCGCCGCGGAAGCTGGCCTGCTTGGGCTCGAAGGGCACCACCGCCGTCACCTTGCCGCCGGCCTTGGTGAACGACTTCTGGAAGGAATCGGCCAGGCCCTTGCCGTAGTCGTTGTTGACATAGATGACGCCGACCGACGTGTAGCCTTTATCCTTGGTCACCTGGGCCAGGGCCACGCCCTGGAAGGCATCGGACGGCACGGTGCGGAAGGTGAAGCCCTTGGAGTCCAGGGTGCTGATCACCGGCGAGGTGGCCGAGCCGGAAATCAGGGGAATCCCGGCCGGAATGGTCACGGTTTTCGCCACCGGGATGAACACGCCCGAGCCCATGGGGCCCAGGATGGCATCCACATGCTCCACCGAAACCAGCTTCTGGGCCGCATCCACACCGGCCTGCGGGCTGGTCTGATCATCGCCCACCGCCAGATCCACCGGCGCCGAATTGACGCCCCCGGCCTTGTTGATCTGCTCGATGGCCAGTTCAATGCCGTTCTTGGCGGCGGGGCCGTAATCGGCCAGTTCGCCGGTCAGCGGCAGAACGGCGCCGATCTTCAGTTGATGTGCGGCGAAGGCGGGCCCGCCCGCCAGCATTGCCGCCGCGACGACCGCGGCCCCGAAACGCGTATGGAATCCAGCCATCACGGCCTCCAGAAAGTTCACAGTACGGTAATTTTAAACAGGCTTCACGATTCACGCAATAAAGCGGAATCGACGCTCTCCGGCGGGCGCCGTTCAATCTGGGGGCGCGCGTCTTTCCCGCGACCAACACCCTGCCGGAGCCCTTCAGCCGTGTGGGGACGCCCGTGTGGCGGACAGCCAGCCCAGCCCGGCCAGAGCGGCGGCGCTGAGGACCGCCCCGGAGACGAAGGTGGCCGGGGCCCCGAACCGATCCCACAGCAGGCCCGCCACGATACTGGCGCATAATATGGCGATGCCGTTGACCAGATTGAAAACACCGTAGGCGGTGCCGCGCAGATCGGCGGGCGCGGTATCGGCCACCATGGTCGCCAGCAACCCCTGAGTCAGGCCCATATGCAGGCCCCACAGCGCAACGCCGGCCAGAACGGCGCCCCAATGGCCGCTGGCGGCCAGCACCAGATCGGAGACCATCAGCACGGCCAGCCCAAAGGCCAGAAGCCTGGAGTGGCTCATGCGGTCGGAAAGCTTGCCGAACGGATAGGCTGAAACGGAATAGACCAGATTCATGGCCACCATCACCAGCGGCACCAACGCGATCGGCACGCCGCTTTGCCGGGCGCGCAAAATCAGGAAGGCTTCGCTGAAACGGGCCAGGGCGAACACGGCGCCGATACAGACCACACGCCAGTAGGGCGCGGCGAGACGGCGCAGGGCCTGGCGCCGGATGGGATTGCCCCCTGGGCGGGAGCGAACGTGATCCGGTTCGCGCAGGCCGAAGATCAGCAGCCCCACGCTTGCCAAACCGGGAATCACGGCCACCCAGAACACGGCGCGGAAATTATCGGCCCAAAGCAGCATCAGGCCCACGGCCAGCAGCGGCCCCAGCAAGGCGCCCACGGTATCCAGCGACTGGCGAAGACCAAAGGCGGCGCCACGGATCGGCGGCGGGGTCAGATCGGCCACCAGGGCATCGCGGGGGGCGCCGCGCACCCCCTTGCCGACGCGATCCAGCAAACGGGCGCCCAGCACCATACCGGCTGTCGGCGCCAGGGCGAACAGCGGTTTGGTCAGCGCGCCCAGCGCATAGCCGAGCACCGCCAGGTTTTTGCGCCGGGCCAGATAATCGCTCAGCGCCCCGGAGAAAATCTTGACGATCAGGGCCGTGGCCTCGGCCAATCCCTCGATCAGGCCGACCGTGAAGGCGCTGCTTCCCAGCACCGTCACCATGAACATCGGCAGCAGGCTGTGAATCATTTCCGAGGAGATATCCATCAGCAGGCTGACGAAGCCCAGAATCCATACGCCGGCAGGAATCTGCATCAGGGGTGTCTCTGCGCTGCGGGGCCGCATGGGGTTGCTCCTTATGTACCGGTGGGCGCCAACGCCTTCAAAAGGCTGGCTTCAGCGGCGGATCCAGCCGGCGGCAATGGGCCATGCCAGAAAAATGCGATACAGCCGTTCGGCCAGGGTCAGAACCGGGTTTTCGGCCCGCCGCCACAGCGGGGTGACAAGGGCGCAAACGCCAGCGGCGACCAGCACGGCCCCGGCCATGTCGAGCGGGAAATGCACCCCCAGGAACACCCGCGCCCAGGCCACCGCCAGGCCCGCCGCGCCAACGGCGGCGGCCAGCCCGAGGGCGCCGCCGCACAGCAAGGTCAGCGCGATGGCGGCGAACACCGTCATGTGGTCGCTGGGAAACGACGAATCGGCGGCGTGCTGGAGCCAGGCATGTCCCAGCCCCAGCATGAACGGCCGGGGGTGCCAGCACAGCGCTCCGATCATCTGGTTCGCGCCGAGGGCCGCCAATGTGACCAGGCATGCCTTGAGCGCCAGGCCGCGATGCGTGCGGCCGCCCCACAGCCAAAGAGCCAGCAGCAGAATCGGGATCAGGTAGATCAGGCCGTCGGCGATGCCGATGGCGATGTTGACCAGCCAGCGTGGGGTATCGCCGCCGCCGTTGATGTGTAAAAAAAGTGCGCGGTTGGCGGCTTCAATGCGGTTCATCAGGTTTTGGCATCCCGTTTCATCTGGCGGAGCGGCAGGCCCCGGCCTGCCGATGATGCGGCCGGGCGGAGGCATTAGGCAACAGCGGCAACCACCGGCCCCCGCCGCCCCGCTGAACAGCCAGGACGCCTTCGCTCCCCCAAGGCCGTTGCGGCGGGGGGCGAAAAATGCCATTTGCGGATAGGGCGGGGGGCGATTAAAGTCCGCCCCAGTTTATCAGCGAGGAGCGCGGGCAATGGCCGGTTCAGTCAACAAAGTCATTCTTATCGGCAATCTCGGGCGCGATCCGGAAGTGCGCCACGGCCAGGACGGCTCGAAGATCGTTTCCTTGAACATCGCCACCTCGGAAAGCTGGAAGGACCGCTCGGGCGAACGGCGCGAAAAGACCGAATGGCACCGCGTGGTGGTGTTCAACGACCGTGTCGCCGATGTGGCCGAGCGCTATCTGAAAAAGGGCAGCAAAGTTTATATCGAAGGGGCGCTGCAAACCCGCAAATGGACCGATCAGCAGGGCCAGGAAAAATACACCACCGAAATCGTCATCGGTAAATTCCGCGGCGAACTGACGCTGCTGGACGGCCGCGGCGGCGAAGGCGGCGGCGATTACGGAGCGTCCTCGGGCGAGTCTTACGGCGGCGGCTCGCGCGCCCCGGCGGCGGCTCCCCGCGCGGCGGGCGGCGGCGGCGGCAGCGGCGGCGGCGCGGGCTGGGACGCCCCGCCGGATCTCGACGACGAAATCCCCTTCTGATTTTCGTTCAAAATCCTCAAAGGCCGCGGCACCGTTCCGCGGCCTTTCCGCAGGATGCGTAGCCGACAATGCTTTCCGCCCTTGCGCTGCTGCTGGCCTCGGCCGGCGTGATCTATTTTTCCTGCGAGCTGTTCGTCAACGGCGTGGAATGGCTGGGCCGCCGCCTGCGGATCGGCCAAACCGCCACCGGCAGCATTCTGGCCGCCTTCGGCACCGCGCTGCCGGAAAGCGTGGTCACCCTGGTGGCTACCGCCTTCGGCGCCCAGGCGGCGCAGAAGGAGATCGGCATCGGCGCCGCCCTGGGCGGGCCGCTGGTGCTGTCCACCATTGCCTATGGCGTGGTCGGGCTGTGCATGCTGCTGTATGGCCGCCGCCTGGGACGGCAGCTGGTGCAGGCGGATGGCCGCCGCCTGAGCCGCGATCAGGCCTGGTTTCTGCTGATTTTCGCCGCCAAGGTGGGTTTGGGCCTGGTGGCCTTCGCCTGGAAGCCCTGGCTGGGCTGGGCCTTTCTGGCGGCCTACGCCTGGTATTTCCGCGGCGAGATGCAAGGCTCCGACACGGAAGAGGAGGGCCAGCCCGAACCCCTGGCCCTGCGGCGGCATGCGGCGGTGCCGGGCCTGTTCTGGATTTTGCTGCAAACCCTGGCCGCCACCGCCGTCATCTTCGCCGCCTCGCGGCTGTTCGTCGGCCAGCTGGAAACGGTGGGGCGGGGGCTTGGCCTGTCGCCGCAGCTGACGGCGCTGCTGTTCAGCCCCATCGCCACCGAGCTGCCGGAAACCATGAACGCGGTGATCTGGGTGCGCCAGGGCAAGGAACGGCTGGCCCTGGCCAATATCAGCGGCGCCATGATGATCCAGGCCACCATTCCCACCGCCTTCGGGCTGTTTTTCACCCCCTGGCGGCTGGATGCGCCGCTGCTGGCGGCGGCGGCGGTCACCAGCCTTTCCATCCTGCTGTTGTTCCTGGCCTTCCGCTCCGGCCGGGTCTCGGGGCTGCGGCTGGCGCAAAGCGGCTGGCTTTACGGCCTGTTCGCGCTGTCGGCGCTGCTTCTGACCTAGCAGGCATGCACCTCGGACAGGCGGCAGGAAATGCCGTCGGCGCCGGTTTCCAGCTGCAAGGTGGCGTGATCGATGCCGAAGTGATCGGCCAGATGGGCGGCGATCCCCTCCATGGCGGCATCGTCCACCACGGCGCCGGGCACCACCAGATGGGCGGTCAGCGCCACCGAGCGGGTGCTCAGCGGCCAGATGTGCAGATCGTGCAGGGCTTCCACACCGGGCAGGGCGCGCAGATAGGCCTCCACCCCATCGCGGTCCACCCCGTCGGGCACGGCGTCGAGGGCCAGATCCAGGGATTCGCGGAACAGGCCCCAGGTGCCCACCAGAATAACCAGGCCGATGCCCAGGCTGACCGCGGGATCGATCCACAGCCAGCCGGTTTTTCCCATGAGAAAGGCCGCCGCCACCACGCCCAGGGCCACCAGGGCGTCGGAGGCCATGTGCAGGAAGGTGCCGCGGATATTGAGATCGCCCTTGCGCCCCGACAGAAACATCAGGGCCGTGCCCACATTGATCACGATTCCCACCCCGGCCACGCCCATCACCACCGGGGCCGAAACGGCCTGGGGATGGGCCAGGCGCAGCACCGCCTCCCAGGTGACGGCGCCGATGCCCAGCAGCAGCAAAGTGCCGTTGATCAGCGAGGCCATGATGGTGGTGCGGCCGAAACCGTAGGTATGGCGCCGCGAGGCGCGCCGCCCCGACAGCCACACCGCCGCCCAGGCCATCACCAAACCGATGACATCGCTGAAATTGTGTCCGGCATCAGCCAGCAGGGCCAGGGAGTGAGCCCAGACGCCATAGCCCGCCTCCACCGCCACGAAGCCCAGATTAAGCAGGGTGCCCACGGCGAAAGCGGTGTTGTAGCTGGCGGGGCCATGATGGTGATGGCCGTGATCATGGTCGTGGTCGTGGTCGTGGTCGTGGTCGTGGTAAGACTGGGAATGATGGTGGTGCGGACCGGACATTTTGCGCTCGCGCTGACGGAAAAGTGCTGGCAGCATGAACCCTGTAGCCACTACAGGGTCAAGGATGAAAAATGCCGACGGATGCCGATATGACCATCGGGCGGCTGGGACAGGCCGCCGGGGTCAAGGTGGAAACCATCCGCTATTATGAAAAGATCGGGCTGCTGCCGCCGGCGCGGCGCACCGGGGCCGGCTACCGCCTGTACGGCCCGGCCCACGCCGCGCGGCTGCGCTTCATCCGGCGGGGCAGGGATCTGGGCTTCGAGACCGACACCATCCGCGCCCTGCTCGATCTGGCCGAACATCCCGGCCAGTCCTGCTGCGAGGCCGATACCCTGGCCGCCCGCCATCTGGCCGAGGTGGAACGGCGCATCGCCGATCTGCTGTCGCTGCGCGATGAACTGCGCCATATGATCTGCGGCGAACGGCACAGCATTTCCGAATGCCGGATCATCCAGGCCATGGTGGCGGGAATAACGGCGCCACCCACCCACGACGGTTAGTGCTTCGCCTTGTTCACCAGGGCGATATCTGCTACCGTGCGCCGCGAAAAGTTCTTCTGTGATATCCGGCCTTTCGGCGCGGATTCCCCCTTACCGTCGAGATTGATGCATTGACAGTCGCTCCCACTCCGCCGTCCTTCGATATCACCCCGGTGACCGTCGAAGAGGAGATGAAACGCTCCTATCTCGACTACGCCATGAGCGTGATCGTGTCCCGTGCGCTGCCCGATGTGCGCGACGGGCTGAAGCCGGTGCACCGGCGTATTCTGTTCTCGATGAAGGAAAGCGGCTACGACTTCAACAAGCCGTTCCGCAAATCGGCCCGCATCGTCGGCGATGTCATGGGCAAATATCACCCCCATGGCGATTCCGCCATTTATGACGCCATGGTGCGCATGGCGCAGGATTTCTCCATGCGCCTGCCGCTGGTGGACGGCCAGGGCAATTTCGGTTCGATGGACGGCGACCCCGCCGCCGCCATGCGCTACACCGAAGCGCGCATGGCCCGTTCCGCCGCCGCCCTGCTGGACGATATCGACAAGGATACCGTCAATTTCCAGTCCAACTACGACGACACCACCCATGAGCCGATGGTTCTGCCCGCCCGCTTCCCCAATCTGCTGGTCAACGGCGCCGGCGGCATCGCGGTGGGCATGGCCACCAATATTCCGCCCCACAATCTGGCCGAGGTGATCGACGCCTGCTGCGCGGTGATCGATCGTCCGGAGATTTCCATCGAGGAGTTGATGGAGATTGTGCCCGGCCCCGATTTCCCCACCGGCGGCATCATCCTGGGACGCTCGGGCATCCGCGCCGCCTTCAGCACCGGGCGCGGCTCCATCATTCTGCGCGGGCGCTGCCATTTCGAGGACATCCGCAAGGACCGCACCGCCATCGTGGTGACCGAGGTTCCCTATCAGGTGAACAAGGCCCGCATGATCGAGCAGATGGCCGAACTGGTGCGCGACAAACGCATCGAGGGCATCTCGGATCTGCGCGACGAATCCGACCGCGACGGCGTGCGCGTGGTGATCGAACTGAAGCGCGACGCCGTGCCCGACGTGGTGCTGAACCAGCTTTACCGCTACACCCCGTTGCAGACCAGTTTCGGCGTCAACTCCCTGGCCCTGAACGGCGGCCGCCCGCAGATGATGCCGCTGAAGGACATCCTGCAGGCCTTCGTCGCCTTCCGCGAGGAGGTGATCACCCGCCGCACCATTTTCGAGTTGGGCAAGGCCCGCGACCGCGCCCATTTGTTGGTGGGTCTGGCCATCGCCGTGGCCAATCTCGATCCGGTGATCCAACTGATCCGCAACGCCCCCGATCCGGCCACCGCCCGCGAGCAGCTGATGGCCCGCAACTGGCCCGCCGCCGACGTGGCGCCGCTGATCGCCCTGATCGACGAGCCGGGCCGCGCCGTGGTGGATGGCTGCTACCGCCTGTCGGAAACCCAGGCCAAGGGCATTCTCGATCTGCGCCTGCATCGCCTGACCGGCCTGGAGCGCGACAAGATCCACGAGGAATTGACCGAGATCGGCGAGCAGATCAAGGAGTTCCTGCATATCCTGGGCTCGCGCGAGCGTCTTTACGAGATCCTGCGCGGCGAACTGGTGGAGATGCGCGCCCAGTTCGGCAACGAACGGCGCACCTCCATCGAGGAAAACGAGTTCGAGGCCGATATCGAGGATCTGATCGCCCGCGAGGACATGGTGGTGACGGTGACCAACACCGGCTACATCAAGCGGGTGCCGCTGTCGGAATACCGCACGCAGCGCCGTGGCGGCAAGGGCCGCTCCGGCATGACCATCAAGGAAGAGGATTTCGTCACCCAGGTGTTCGTGGCCAACACCCACACTCCCATCATCTTCTTCTCCTCCACCGGCATCGCCTACAAGATGAAGGTCTACCGTCTGCCGCTGGGCAGCCCGCAGGCCAAAGGCAAGGCCATGGTCAACCTGCTGCCGTTGAACCAGGACGAAACCATCTCCACGGTGATGCCGCTGCCCGAGGATGAAAGCAGCTGGAACGAACTGCATGTGATGTTCGCCACCGCCTCGGGCAATGTGCGGCGAAATCTGCTGTCGGACTTCACCGATATCCGCGCCAACGGCAAGATCGCCATGAAGCTGGACGAGGGCGACCGCCTGATCGCCGTACAGGTCTGTTCGGAACAGCAGGATATTCTGCTGGCCACCCACAACGGCAAATGCATCCGCTTCTCCGTCACCGAGGTGCGCGTGTTCAAGGGCCGCGATTCCACCGGCGTGCGCGGCCTCCGCCTGGACGAGGGCGACACCATCATCAGCATGTCGGTGCTGACCCATGCCGACTTCGATTCCGAAACCCGCGACGCCTATCTGCGCGGCGACATGAACGCCGGGGACAGCGAACGCATGGCCGGGCTGGAACAGCATATCCTGACCATCAGCGAAAACGGCTTCGGCAAGCGCACCTCGGCTTACGAGTACCGCATCACCGGGCGCGGCGGTTCCGGCATCGCCAATCTGGACATGACCGAAAAAACCGGCAAAGTGGTGGCCTCGTTCCCGGTGGAGCACAGCGACGAGATCATGCTGGTCACCGATGGCGGCAAGCTGATCCGCATTCCGGTGGACGATGTGCGCGTGGTGGGCCGCAAAACCCAGGGCGTGACCCTGGTGCGCACCGCCGAGGATGAGCATGTGGTTTCGGCCGCCCGTCTGGGCGATGTGGGCAACGGCGAGGACTCCGACGAGGGCGAAGAGCCCGGAGGAGAACAGGAGAGCAGCGGTGACTGAACGGATTGGCGTTTATCCCGGTACTTTCGATCCCATGACCTATGGGCATCAGGACATCATTCAGCGCGCCTGCCGCTCGGTGGACCGCCTGATCGTGGGCGTGGCCCGCAATGCCGGGAAAAACCCGCTGTTCACCCTGGAGGAACGGGTGCAGATGGCCCGGGCCGATATGGCCAGCCTCAATAACCCGCACGGCGCCACCATCGAGGTGCGCCCCTTCGACGATCTTCTGATCAATTTCGCCAAAAGCTGCGGCGCCACCTTGATCTTCCGCGGCCTGCGCGCCGTGTCCGATTTCGAATACGAATTCCAGATGGCCGGCATGAACGCCCGCCTGAGCGGCGAAATCGAAACGCTGTTCCTGATGGCCTCGGAGCGCTGCCAGTTTATTTCCTCGCGCTTCGTCAAGGAAATCGGCCGCCTGGGCGGCGATATTTCCTCTTTCGTCTCGCCTCTGGTGCGGCAGCGTCTGGAAGACCGCTGGGCCAGCCTGCCCGGCGGAAGCTGATTTCTCAGTTTTTTTCCCTTTTACTTTTTGGATGGAGTCTTTTCCATGTCGGCGTCTGATCCGGAAAACACCCTGCTGCTGGACCTGAAGGACGGCCGCGTCGTTATCACGCTGCGCCCCGATCTGGCCCCGCAGCATGTGGCCCGTATCAAGGAACTGGTGCGGTCCGGTTTTTATGATGGTCTTACCTTCCATCGCGTCATCCCCGGTTTCATGGCCCAGGGCGGCGATCCCACCGGCACCGGCGCCGGCGGGTCCGGCCAGAAGCTGCCGGCCGAATTTTCGCCCGAAAAGCACGTGCGCGGCACCTGTTCCATGGCCCGGGCCCAGAACCCCAACAGCGCCGATTGCCAGTTCTTCATCTGCTTCGATGATGCGCCGCACCTCAACCGCCAATACACCGTGTGGGGCCAGGTGAGCGAGGGTATGGAATTCGTGGATATGATCAGGAAGGGTGCGGGCGGCAACGGCCTGGTGTCGGAGCCCGATCAGATCGTGCGCATGCAGATCGCCGCCGATATTTCCGCCGAACAAGCGTGAAGGATTTTGTCCATGCCGTTGTTGAAAAAGCTTTTTCTGGCCTGCGCCCTGATGCTGTCGGGGCTTCTGGCGGTCGCTCCGGCCCATGCCGCCACCCAGATCAAGGACCCCGGGAACACGCTGATCATGCAGTTGAAGACCGGCCGCGTGGTGATCGCCATGCGCCCCGATCTGGCGCCCCATACCGTGGCCCGCATCAAGCAGCTGGTGCGCCAGGGCTTTTATGACGGCACACCCTTCCACCGGGTTATCGCCGGCTTCATGGCCCAGGGCGGCGATCCCACCGGCACCGGCCGCGGCGGCTCTGGCTTCAAGCTGAAGGCGGAATTCTCGTCGGCCCATCATCTGCGCGGCACGGTGTCCATGGCCCGCGCCCAGGATCCCGACAGCGCCGATTCCCAGTTCTTCATCTGCTTCGCCCCCCAGCCCGAGCTGGACGGCAAATACACCATCTGGGGTCAGGTGATCTCGGGCATGGAGTATGTGGATCAGATCAAGAAGGGCGAGGGGGCCAACGGCCTGGTGAACGATCCCGACACCATCGTCTGGATGAAGGTCGCCGCCGATATGAAGGATCTGAAAGAGTAACTGTTGACCTCGGCGCTCATCATCCCTATGGTGAGCGCCCCTATGAGATCCGGTAGCTCAGTTGGTAGAGCACGTGACTTTTAATCATGTGGCCGCGGGTTCGAGTCCCGCCCGGATCACCAAGTTTAAAGCCCTGAAAAGCAACGCTTTTCGGGGCTTTTTGCTGCTGGGGGTGTTGTCCCGATCGCTCCGCACCGCCTGATGGGATCGCCGAAATGGGATTTTCAAACATTTCATGAAAGCACCCCCGATTTGACAAAATATTTTCACAATGTTCCTGCACCGTATTGATCTGTGAAACCTGCTGGCCAAATGCATCCTATGGGGCTGCTTGCCTTGCACGCAAAAACCGTTTCCTTTCACCACAGGGGTATATAATGAAGCCGTTCTCCCAAACGCTGATACGCGCCGTTTCCGCCGCCGTCCTGCTGGCCCCGCTGGCGGTGGCCGCGCCGGCTCTGGCGGCCGAGCAGGCGCCGCAGGCCACCGCCGGCAAAGCGACCCATGCCATGAAAAAGCAAGAGAGCCGGGTTGAAACCCGCATCGCCACGCTGCACAAGGAGCTGCGGATCACCCCGGCGCAGGAAGCGCAATGGAACGCGGTGGCGCAGATCATGCGCGACGATGTGAAAACCCACGACGATCTGGTGGCCGCCAAGCATGCCAAAGCCGCGACCATGAGCGCCACCGACGATCTGAACGCCTATGCCGAGATCGCCCAGGCCCATGCCGACGGCGTCAAGAAGCTGGCCGCCGCCTTCCAAACCCTTTACGCCAGCATGTCGGACAGCCAGAAAAAGCTGACCGATGAGGTTTTCCGCGCCCACAAGCGGCGCATGCGCGCCAAAATGCACCAGCAGCAGCCGGCGGCAGGCGCCCAGTAAGAAGGATCACGCATCATGAACGCTCGCACTCGTCCTGGTCTGGGGCGGCGAAGTGCCGTTCTCTCGGCCATCCTTCTTGCCGTCGGCCTGCTGGGCGCCAGCCCGGCCTTTGCCGACGGCTGGCGTGACCATGGCTGGCATCATGACCGTGACTGGCACGATCATGATTGGCACGATCGCGGCTGGAGGTACCAGCACCGCTACTTCGACGGCGACGGCTATTACGCGCCGCGCTACATGCCGCCGCCCATGGTGGTGGCGCCGCCGCCGCCCGCCGTTTATATGCCGCCGCCGGTGGTGATGGCTCCGCCCGCGGGAATCAACCTCATCCTGCCCCTCAATCTGCGGTAATAAAAAAGCGGCCCGGACTGTTCCGGGCCGCTTTTCGCATTTCATGTCAACCGGCCACTGAATGGACCGGTTGTACCGTCGCAGCCCTGGCCGCTCGCTCAAGGCTGGCTGGAAACCGCCAGGGCGGTCATTTCTTGTATTTCTCGGCCACCGTATGCATGGCGCGCACCACCTGCTGGCTGAAGGTGTGGCGCAGCACCTTGATCTTGGCCATATGCATCTTTTCGTCGATCTTGTTTTCCTCCAGCCGCTGCTCGGCGCGCATCAGGGCGGCGGTGCAGCGGTCGTGGATGGCGCGCTGCCAATCCTCGGCGGTATAGCTGGAACGCTGGTTCAGGGGCACGTTCGACCAGATGGCATCGGCCAGCTTCACCAGGGCGTCCTGGTTGACGATATCGAAGCCCAGGGTTTCCTCGATATCGCGGCGCACATCGGCGGCGGCGCTCAGCTGCTGCTTGCGGCTGTCCTCGGACAGATTGCTGGCGATTTTACGGAGACGCGTACGATCGTCTGACATGACGGAAGGCCACCCTTTAACAGTCCATTGTTCCGGCCGGCGCCCCAGCCGTGAGCGGCAAGTCCACCGGACGGAAAAAGCTATCACCTTTTCGCCACTGTGATAAGATTCTTCCGTCCATGAAATATGGGGCGGGTTCCCTGCAAGGAGAGGAGGGAAGAATGGACAATCCCATGGAAGCCCTGTGGCGCGTGCAGCTGTCCATATGCGAAAGCTGGATCAAGATGTGGCGCAATACCTTCATCATGTACGACACCGTGATCGAACAGCAGGCCAAACTGCTGAATCATCCGGTGCATTTCCGCCTGCAAGACATCATCCCCGATGGCGCCGCCCTGACCGATAAATACGGCCACCGCTGCCACGATGTGGATGTGGACCGGGTTTAATTTTTAGAAAGAGGGGGGAGGCGGATCCCCCCCCCTGCTGATCAGCCGCCGCACATATGCTCCATCAGACGGCGCAGAAAGGCCTCGCCCTGGGCCAACTGGTCCAGGCTGATGAATTCGTCGGGCTTGTGCGCCTGTTCGATATGGCCGGGGCCGCACACCACGCTAGGCATGCCGGCCTGGGTGAAAAGACCGGCCTCGGTACCGAAGCTGACCCGGCCCACCCGGTTGTCGCCGGTGAGCATGGTGGCGAAGCGCACCGCCGCGTGATCGTCGGGCAGATCGAAGCCGGCGGTATCGTTCACCACCTGAAACTCCACCCCGGTGGCGGCGTCCACCGCCCGCATTTCCGGTTCGATGCGCTGGCGGGCGAAGGCCACGATCTCGTCGTAAAGACCATCGCCGCCCTGGGCGGGCAGGGAGCGGATCTCGAAATCGAACCAGCAGTCGCGCGGCACGATGTTCAAGGCCCGTCCGCCCTGCACCACACCGGTATGCAGGGTGGTGAAGGGGGGATCGTAGGCCTCGTCGAAGGGACCGTCGCGGCGGATGCGCCGCTGCAGGCCGCGGATATGGGCGATGACCTCGGCGGCGGCCTCCACGGCGTTGACGCCCTGCGGCGCCAGGGCCGAGTGGCATTCCTTGCCGTGCACATGGCAACGCAGGCTTTTCTTGCCCTTGTGCCCGGCGATCACCTTCATGCCGGTGGGTTCGCCCACGATGCAAAGGCCGGGCTTGACCGGCACCGTTTCCAGATCCCCGATCAGGCGGCGCACCCCCATGCAGCCCACCTCCTCGTCGTAGGACAGGCTGAAGGCCAGGGGCAGGCGCAGGCCGCGCGCCGCGAACTCCGGCGCCAGGGCCAGGGCCAGCGCCACGAATCCCTTCATGTCGGCGGTGCCGCGCCCGAACAGCTTGCCGTCGCGCTCGGTCAGGGCGAAGGGCGGCAGGCTCCAGTCCTGGCCGTCCACCGGCACCACGTCGGTATGGCCCGACAGCATGATGCCGGGCCGGTCCTCGCCGCCCAGCACGGCATAAAGGTTGGCCTTGTGGCGATCGTCGCTGAAGGTCAGGCGGGTGGCCGCGCCCAATCCCTCCAGATGCGCCTTCATGAAGGCGATGGCATCCAGGTTGGAGCGGACGCTGGTGGTGTCGAAGGCGATCAGCCGTTCAAACATCTCCAGCACGGCGGCGGAGGGGCGGGCGGGTGTCATGATGGCGCAGTTTATCCCGAACGCAGGGTTTTCACCACCGCATCGCGCTGAAAGAGATAAAGCAGGGTGCGCAGGGCCTGGCCGCGCGCCTCCTTCAGCTCGGGATCGCGGGCCAGGATCAGGCGGGCATCGTCGCGCGCCGTGGCCAGAAGCTCGCCATGCAGGGCCAGATCGGCCAGACGGAACTCCGGCAGGCCCGACTGGCGGGTGCCCAGAAGCTCGCCGCCGCCGCGCAGCTTCAGATCCTCCTCGGCGATGAGGAAGCCGTCCTCGGTGTCGCGCATGATGTTCAGGCGGGCCTTGCCGCTTTCCGACAGCGGGCCGCCATAGAGCAGCAGGCAGGTGGATTTGGCCCGGCCGCGCCCGATGCGGCCGCGCAGCTGGTGCAGCTGCGCCAGCCCGAAGCGCTCGGCATGCTCGATCACCATCACCGAGGCGGCCGGCACATCCACCCCCACCTCGATCACCGTGGTGGCCACCAGAAGATCCAGGCCGTCGCCGGCGAACGCCGCCATCACCGCATCCTTTTCGGCCCCTTTCATGCGGCCATGCACCAGCCCGACGCGCGGCCCCATCAGGGCCGACAGATCGCGGTGGCGGTCCTCGGCGGCGGCCAGATCGGATTTTTCCGATTCCTCCACCAGCGGGCACACCCAATAGGCCTTGGCGCCGCCGCTCACGGCGCGGCCCACCCCCCCGATCACCTCGTCCAGGCGGGCCAGGGGCAGTACCCGGGTATCCACCGGCGCCCGCCCCGGCGGCTTTTCGTCCAGGCGCGAGACGTCCATGTCGCCGTAGGCGGTCAGCATCAGGGTGCGGGGAATGGGGGTGGCGGTCATCACCAGCATGTCCACCGCCCGGCCCTTGGCCGCCAGATCCAGGCGCTGATGCACGCCGAAACGGTGCTGCTCGTCGATCACCGCCAGCCCCAGATCGTGATAGAGCACATCCTCCTGGAACAGGGCGTGGGTGCCCACCAGAATATCGATCTCGCCCGCCGCCAGCGCCGCCAGCACGGCCTGGCGGGCCTTGCCCTTGTCGCGCCCGGTCAACAGCCCCAGGCGCAGCCCGGCGGGGGCCGCCAGCGCCTCCAGGGTGGCCAGATGCTGGCGGGCCAGGATTTCGGTGGGGGCCATCAGGGCGGCCTGGGCGCCGGCCTCCACCGCCGCCGTCATCGCCAGCAGCGCCACCACGGTTTTTCCCGCCCCCACATCGCCCTGCAGCATGCGCAGCATGCGGGCCGGGGCGGCCAGATCGGCATCGATCTCGGCCAGCGCCCGCTGTTGCGCCCCGGTCAGGCTGTAGGGCAGGGCGGCGGTGATGCGCCCGCGCAGGCCGCCATCGCCGGCCAGAACGCGCCCGGCCTGCTGGCGCAGGCTGGCCCGCACCAGGGCCAGGGCCAACTGGTTGGCCAGAAGCTCGTCGTAGGCCAGCCGTTGCCGGGCCGGACCCAGGGGGGAAAGCCCGGCCTCGTCCTCCGGGCCGTGCAGCTCGGCCAGGGCCTGACGCCAGCCCGGCCAGCCCTGGCGGGTCCGATAGGCCTCGTCCTGCCATTCCGGCAGATCGGGGGCGCGGGCCACGGCGGCGCGCACCGCCTTGGTCATGGTCTTGCCGGTTACCCCCGCCGTCAGCGGATAGACCGGCTCCACCGTCATCACCTCGTCCAGCTGCGCCGGCGGCACCACATGGTCGGGGTGGCTGATCTGGGTCACGCCGTTGAAATGCTCCACCAGGCCGCTGACGATGCGCACCTCGCCCACCGGCAGCAGCTTGGCCAGCCAATCGGCCTTGGCGTGGAAAAACACCAGATGCAGCGGGCCGCTGTCGTCGGAACAGAGCACCCGGTAGGGGCGGCGGCCGGACTCCGGCGGCAGATGCTGATCAACCCGCACCTTGAAGGTGGCCACCCGGCCCTCGGGCGCCTGGGCGGCGGGCGGCATGAAGCGGCGGTCCACCACGGCATAGGGCTTGTGCCACAACAGATCCACCACCAGCGGCCCCGCCAGTTTTTCCACCAGGGGCGCCAGACGGGGCCCCAGGCCGGGCAGGCTGGCGACGGGGGCGAACAGAGGATAGAGCTTTTCGGGACGCATGGGGCAGGGATCGACGACGCCATGGCTGACAGACGGGCTTAAAGCCTTTATATCCTACCCCATTCCGATCGACCAGAGACGCCGAGCCTGCTGATGGATATTCAAAGAAAACGCCTGCTGTACCGCGCCCGCCACATGGGCACCAACGAGAACGATATTTTCTTCGGCGCCTTTGCCGAGGAAACATTGGAAAGCCTTTCCAAGGAACAGCTGGATCGTTTTGAGAAACTTCTTGAAATCAATGATCCCGATTTGTTCTTATGGGTGACCGGCGCCAAGCCGGTACCGCCCGAGCATGACTGCGACATTTTGCAGATGCTGCGGTCCTACACCCTGGCCCAGGCGCGACGCTGATAGAAACCGCATGAGCATAAAAGACATCCTGGCCGCCGTGCCCGCCCGTCCGGGCCGCACCCTCATCGCCGGCGCGCCCGAGGGATACGACGCCCTGGTGCTGGCCCGCCTGGCCCGGAGCGGCGGCGAGGTGCTGCACATCGCCCGCGACGATGCCCGCATGGCCCGCCTGGCCGAGGCTTTGCAGTTCTTCGCCGCCGACTGCGAGGTGCTGAGCTTCCCGGCCTGGGATTGCGTGCCCTACGACCGGGTTTCGCCCAATGTGGAGATCGTGGCCCGGCGCATCGCCACCCTGTCGCGGCTGGGCGAGGGGCGCCCGGCCAAGGCGCCGCCCCGCATCGTTCTGGCCACCGTGGCCTCGGCGCTGCAACGGGTGCCCAGCCCGGCCATGTTCGCCGAGGTGTGCTTCAGCGTGGCGGCGGGCGGCAGCCTGGATGCCGAGAAACTGCAATCGTTCCTGCAGCGCAACGGCTATACCCGTGCCGAAACGGTGATGGAGCCGGGGGAATACGCCCTGCGCGGCGGCATCATCGATATCTTTCCGCCCGGCGTGCCCGAGCCGGTGCGCCTGGATCTGTTCGGCGACGAGGTGGAGCAGATCCGCAGCTTCGATCCCATGAGCCAGCGCTCCACCGGCACCTTGCGGCGCTTCGAGCTGACCCCGGCCAGCGAAGTGCTGCTGGACGAGGTGTCGATCCAGCGTTTCCGCGCCAATTACCGTGAACTGTTCGGCACCGCCGGCGGCGACGATCCCCTTTACGCGGCGGTCTCGGCGGGGGTGAAGTTCGCCGGCATGGAACATTGGCTGCCGCTGTTCCACGATGGGCTCGACACCCTGTTCGCCTATCTGCCCCAGGCCTATCTTACCCTCGATCCCCAGGCCGATGAGGCCCGCCGCGCGCGCCAGGCCCAGATCGAGGAATATTACCAGGCCCGCCGCGCCATTCAGGAACAGGGCATCGCCGAGGCCGGGCTGATCTACAACCCGGTGCCGCCGCGGCTTTTGCAGATCGAGGAGCGGGAATGGGCCGCGCTGACGGCCTTGCGCCCCCATGCCGCCCTATGGCCGTTTCCGCCCGCCGAGGGCGCCGCCGACAGCATCGATGCCGGCGGCCGCCCCGGCCGCGATTTCGCCGATCTGCGCGCCCAGCCGGGCGCCAATGTTTATGACGGCGCCGGAAAATATATTGAATCCGAAATAAAGTCCGGCCGCGCCGTGCTGGTGGCGGCCTGGAGCGAGGGCTCGCGCGAGCGGCTGGGCGCCATGCTGCGCGACCATGGCGCCGCCGGCGGCCTGCGCCCGGTGGACAGTTGGGCCGAGGCCCAGACCCTGACCAAGGGGCAAAGCGGCATCGCGGTGATGGGGCTTGAAAAAGGCTTCACCGCCGAGGGGCTGACGGTCATCTGCGAACAGGACATCCTGGGCGACCGCCTGGTGCGGCCGGCGCGCAAGCGCCGCCGCGCCGAGCAGTTCCTGGTCGAGGCCTCGAGTCTGGCCGAGGGCGATCTGGTGGTGCATGTGGAGCATGGCATCGGCCGTTACGACGGCCTGGCCACCCTGGAGGTTTCGGGCGCCCCGCACGATTGCCTGCGCGTGCTCTATGACGGCGGCGACAAGCTGTTCGTGCCGGTGGAAAATATCGAGGTTTTAAGCCGTTACGGCTCGGAACAGGCCGGGGTGCAGCTCGATCGGCTGGGCGGCGCCGCCTGGCAGTCGCGCAAGGCCAAACTGAAGAAGCGCATCCGCGACATGGCCGAGGCCCTGATCGCCGTGGCGGCGCAGCGCCGTCTGCGCCAGGCCGAGGAACTGCGCCCGGCCGAGGGCCTGTGGGACGAATTCTGCGCCCGCTTCCCCTATGCCGAAACCGAGGATCAGCTGAAGGCCATCAACGATATCCTCGACGACATGGCCTCGGGCCGCCCCATGGACCGGCTGATCTGCGGCGATGTGGGTTTCGGCAAAACCGAGGTGGCCCTGCGCGCCGCCTTCGTGGCCGCCCTCGACGGGCGCCAGGTGGCGGTGGTGGTGCCGACAACCCTGCTGGCCCGCCAGCATTTCCGCACCTTCCAGGAACGGTTCGAGGGGCTGCCGGTGCGCATCGGCCAGCTGTCGCGGCTGGTGGCCGGGAAAAAGGCCGCCGAGGTCAAGGCCGGCATGGCCGACGGCACGGTGGATATCGTGGTGGGCACCCACGCCCTGCTGGCCAAGGATATCCGCTTCAAGGATCTGGGCCTGCTGATCGTGGACGAGGAACAGCATTTCGGCGTCAGCCACAAGGAACGGCTGAAGCAGCTGAAAACCGACGTGCATGTGCTGACCCTGACCGCCACCCCCATTCCCCGCACCCTGCAGCTGGCCCTGACCGGGGTGCGCGAAATGAGCGTGATCGCCACCCCGCCGGTGGACCGGCTGGCGGTGCGCACCTTCGTGCTGCCCTTCGACGGCGTGGTGATCCGCGAGGCCATCCTGCGCGAGAAGTACCGCGGCGGGCAGATCTTCTATGTCTGCCCGCGCCTGGCCGATATCGACCGGGTGAAGGAGCGGCTGGAAAGCCTGGTGCCCGAGATCAAGGCGGCGGTGGCGCATGGCCGCATGAGCCCCGCCGAGCTGGAGGCGGTGATGACCGCCTTCGCCGACGGCGCCTACGATGTGCTGCTGTCGACCAATATCGTCGAAAGCGGCCTCGACATGCCGCGCGTCAACACCATCGTGCTGCACCGCGCCGACATGTTCGGGCTGTCGCAGCTTTATCAGCTGCGCGGCCGTGTCGGGCGCGGCAAGGCGCGGGGCTATGCCTACCTCACCCTGCCGCCCAGCCAAACCCTGTCCAAAGCCTCGGAAAAGCGGCTGCAGGTGATGCAGACCCTGGACGGCCTGGGCGCCGGCTTCACCCTGGCCAGCCACGATCTGGACATTCGCGGCGCCGGCAATCTGCTGGGCGACGAACAATCGGGCCATATCAAGGAAGTGGGGATCGAACTTTATCAAACCCTGCTGGAAGAGGCGGTGGCCGCCGCCAAGGGCGGCCTGGCCGAGGAGGCCGCCGAGGAATGGTCGCCGCAGATCTCGCTGGGCACCCCGGTGCTCATCCCCGAGACCTATGTGGCCGATCTGTCGATCCGCCTCAGCCTCTACCGCCGCATCGGCACCCTGATCGACCGCGACGAGATCGACGCCCTGGCGGCCGAGCTGATAGACCGCTTCGGAAAACTGCCGCAAGAAGTTGAAAACCTTCTTGAAATCGTTGCCATCAAGGGGCTGTGCCGCCGGGCCGGGGTGGAAAAGGTGGATGCCGGCCCCAAGGGCGCGGTGATCACCTTCCGCAATAATCAATTCGCCAATCCCGCCGGACTGGTGCAGTTTATCGGCAAGCAGCTGGGCACGGTGAAGCTGCGCCCCGATCACAAGCTGGTGTTCGGGCGCGCCTGGGACGAGCCGCCGCAGCGGATCAAGGGCGTCCAGACCTTGATGGAGGGCTTGGCCAAACTGGCCGGGCAGCAGTCTTGATGACAAACGAACCCGATGGCATCGACCAACTGTTCCAACAGGCGGTCTTGCGCCATCAGGCGGGCGATCTTGAAGGAGCCGTGGGCACCTACCGCCTGGTGCTGACGCTGCGGCCGCAGGCGGCGGTGGCGGCTGTCAATCTGTCCATCGCCCTGCAGGGCCTGAACCGCGCCGCCGAGGCCGAACGGGCCTTGCGCGACGCCCTGGCGCAAAATCCCGCCCTGGCCGAGGCCGAAAACAGCCTGGGCTGCCTGCTGCTGGAGCAGAACCGCCTGGAGGAGGCCGAGGCCGCCTTCCGCCGTGCCGCCGCTCTGGCCCCCGGCCTGGCCGATCCGGCCAATAATCTTGGCAATGCCTTGCGCAAAGCCGGCCGTCTGGCCGAAGCCGCCCAGGCCTTCCGTCTGGCCGCCGCCCTGGCCCCCGATCATCCGCAGCCCTTGAGCAATCTGGCCGCCTGCCTGCTGGAGCTGGGCGATCGCGCCGGCAGCATCGCCGCCTGCCAAACCCTGCTGGAGCGCCACCCCGAGCATGACGCGGCGCGGAACTGCCTGGGCAACGCCCTTTTGCTGGAAGGGCGGCTGGACGAGGCCGAGGCCGCCTTCCGCCAGGCCGAGGACTCGGCCGAGGCCGGGGTCAATCTGGCCGGCCTGCTCTACGATCTGGAACGCTTCGACGAAGCCACCGAGACGGCGCGCGCCGTCATCGCCCGCCATCCCGCCTTCGCCCCGGCCTGCAACACCCTGGGCAACGCGCTTCTGGCCCTGGGCCGCCTGGAAGACGCCGAGGCGGCCTTTCGCCGGGGCCTGGATCTGGCACCGAAAGATGCCCAGATGGCCTTGAATTTCGCCGCCGTGCTGCTGAAGCAGGGGCGTTTCCGCGAAGGCTGGGCCACCTACGAGGCCCGCCGCCTGCTGCCGCGCCTGCCGCCGCCCTGGCTGCCCGCCGATCTGCCGCCCTGGACCGGCGCGCCGCTGGATAAACCGCTGCTGGTGCATGCCGAACAGGGATTGGGCGATTGTCTGCAGTTTTGCCGCTACGCCCCCGCCCTGGCCGAGCGCGCCGGGCTGGAGGTGGTGCTGCAGGTGCCGCCCGAACTCACCCGGCTGCTGGGCGGCCTGTCCGGCGACCGGGTGCGGGTGGTGGGCCGCAACGCGCCGCTGCCGGCCTGCGCCGCCCATCTGCCGCTGATGAGCCTGCCCGGTCTGATGCCGGACAGCTTTCTGCCCGAACCCTATCTGACCGCCGATGCCGGCGCGGTGGCGGCCTGGCGGCGGCGCCTTGCCGCCACGCCGGGGCGCAAGGTGGGGCTGGTCTGGGCCGGCGATCCGCGCCCCTTCAGCAAGATCGCCCATCTGCTGGACCGCCGCCGCAGCATGCGCCGCGAACAGCTGGCCCCCCTGGCCGCCCTGCCGGGCCTTTGCCTGATCAGCCTGCAAAAGGGGGCGGCGGCGGCGCAGCGCGGCCTGGAGCTGCTGGATTGGACGGCCGAACTGCACGACATGGCCGATACCGCCGCCCTGGTGGCGGCCCTGGATCTGGTGATTTCCGTCGATACCGCCGTGGCCCATCTGGCCGGAGCCCTGGGCAAGCCGGTGTGGCTGCTGTCACGCTTCGACGGCTGCTGGCGCTGGCAGCAGGGGCGGGACGACAGCCCCTGGTATCCCTCGCTGCGGCTGTTCCGCCAATCCCGCCACGGTGATTGGGCCGGGGTGGTGCAAAGGGTGGCCGAGGCCCTGGCCGAAACGCCCTGAGCGGCGCTTTCGACCAAAGTCGCATCGACCAAAGTCGCATTCTTGCATGAAAAATTTTCCTGTAGGTTGTGTTTCGGCAAAAACGGGGACGGCGCAAGGCCGCCCATGAAAAATGCCCACCAAGGGCCGCTTGCCGCATTTTCCATCAGGGAGACCGTTCATGACCCTCAGCACCTTCTACATCCCCAGCATGAATATCATGGGCGCCGATTGCCTGGGCGCCGCCATCGACGCCATGGCCGGGCATGGCTTCAAACACGCCTTGATTGTCACCGACAGCATGCTGGTGAAGATCGGCCTGGCCGGCAAGATCAGCGAAGCCCTGCGCGCCAAGGGCATCGCCGCCACCCTTTTCGACGGCGTGCAGCCCAATCCCACCGTCGGCAATGTGGAGGCCGGTCTGGCCCTGCTGCGGCAGAGCGGCTGCGATTGCGTGGTGTCGCTGGGCGGCGGTTCGCCGCACGATTGCGCCAAGGGCATCGCGCTGTGCGCCGCCAACGGCGGCAAGATCGCCGATTACGAGGGCGTGGACAAATCGGCCAAACCGCAATTGCCGCTGGTGGCCATCAACACCACGGCGGGCACCGCCAGCGAAATGACCCGCTTTTGCATCATCACCGACGAGCGCCGCCATATCAAAATGGCCATCGTCGACCGCCATGTGACGCCGCTGCTGTCGGTGAACGATCCTTCCATGATGGTCAACAAGCCGGCGGCCCTGACCGCCGCCACCGGCATGGATGCCTTGACCCACGCGGTGGAGGCCTATGTCTCCACCATCGCCACCCCCATCACCGATGCCTGCGCCCTGAAGGCGGTATCGCTGATCGCCCAGAACCTGCGCCAGGCGGTGAAGGACGGCCAGGATCTGCACGCCCGCGAACAGATGGCCTATGCCCAGTTCCTGGCCGGCATGGCCTTCAACAACGCCTCGCTGGGCTATGTGCATGCCATGGCCCATCAGCTGGGCGGCTTCTATGATCTGCCGCACGGCGTGTGCAATGCCGTGCTGCTGCCGCATGTGGAGGAGTTCAACGCCGGGGTTTCGGCGGCGCGGCTGCGCGATGTGGCCGCCGCCATGGGGGTGGAGGTCAAGGGCTTGAGCCCCGAGGCGGGCGCCGCCGCCTGCCTGAAGGCCATCCGCACCCTGGCCGCCGATATCGGCATTCCCGCCGGCCTGGCCGGGCTGGGCGTCAAGCCCGCCGATATCCCCACCCTGGCCGCCAACGCCCTCAACGACGCCTGCGGCCTGACCAACCCGCGCCCGGCCTCGCAGGCCGAGATCGAGGGCATCTACAAGGCCGCCCTGTAGGGCGATCCACCGGGAGATGGCGGCGCGCCGCCGTCTCCCGGTCTCTTTGTACCAACCGGCCAATGAATTGCCCGGTTGTACTGTCCCTCGCCGGGCGGCGGCATCCGCCGCCTTGGCCGCTCGCTCAATGCTCGCTGGAAACCGGCCAACGAGTCACGTCAACGGTTGGCCGGTTTTGTACCAACCGGCCAATGAATTTCCCGGTTGTACTGTCCCTCGCCGGGCGGCGGCATCCGCCGCCTTGGCCGCTCGCTCAATGCTCGCTGGAAACCGGCCAACGAGTCACGTCAACGGTTGGCCGGTTTTGTACCAACCGGCCAATGAATTTCCCGGTTGTACTGTCCCTCGCCGGGCGGCGGCATCCGCCGCCTTGGCCGCTCGCTCAAGGCTCGCTGGAAACCGGCCAACGAGTCATTTCAACGGTTGGCCGGTCTTACTTCTGCACGTAAACCCAGGCGGTGCGGCCCGAGGCCAGCCCCACGGCGATGCGCTTATAGTCGGCCACCTCGTAGCGGTCGGCGGCGTCCAGTTCGCGGCGGCTGATCAGAAACACCTTGCCGGGAATTTCGTCGGCCGGATCGTCGGACGGCATGACGATGGGGTGAAAGCGCTTGCCGCTTTGCCGCAAAACCTCGGCATCGGTGATTTCCAGCAGCGCCTGCCGGTAGCCGGGCAGGGCATCGTCGTATCCTTCCAAAAGGCGGCCGAACGAGGTCAGCTGCACCGCGTCCTGCTGCAAGGTGCCATAGGAAAACAACAGGATATCGCGCCGTTCGTTCATGGTAAGGCCTCCATCATACCAACCGGCCAATGAATTGCCCGGTTGTATCGTCCCTCGCCGGGCGGCGGCATCCGCCGCCTTGGCCGCTCGCTCAATGCCCGCTGGAAACCGGCCAACCCGTCACCTCAATAGTTGGCCGGTATCACCCCTTCGCGTTGCCCGCCGTCATCCCGCCGATACGCCGCCGGGGTCGCTTTCGCGGGCGATATCGATCATGCGGGCCAGCATATCGGGTTCCTGCGCCCCGGAGACGGCATAGGTGCCGTTCAGGATGAAGCAGGGCACTCCGGACACGCCCAGACGGTGCAGACGGGAATTATCGGACTCCACCGCCGCAAAACCGGCGTCACTCTCCAGATAGGCCGCCGCCGCACGTCCGGAAAGGCCAGCCTCCTCGGCCAGCCGCCGCAGCACGGCGATATCGCCGATATCCTCGCCCTGCTGGAAAAAGGCCCGGTACAGGGCATCCACCAGGGCCGAGGCGCAATCGTGGTCGGACGGGCATTGCGCCGCCGCCCAGGCGATCAGCCGGTGCGATTGCATGCTGCTGGGCATGTGGGCGATGCGCTCGAAGGCGAAGTCGATGCCATCGGGCTCGCCGGCCAGCTGTGCCGCCGCCTGGATGCGCTGCACCCGGTAGCTGCTGCCGAATTTGCGTTCCAGGTAATAGGCCCGGTCCATGCCTTCCAGCGGCATATCGGGATTGAGCAGAAAGGGCCGCCAGCGCAGTTCGGCGCGGGTGCCGGGGCGCAGGGACAGGGCGCGCGCCAGACGGCGTTTGCCGATGAAGCACCAGGGACAGACCGTATCGAACACCACGTCGATCTTCACCGGTGCCGCCCTCCCGCCGGGATTACTGCATTTCCCGATGGGCCCGGCCCACCAGGGCGGCCACATCGTCGCCGGGATGATAGTCCGAAGCGCCGACCCGCACCCAGACCTTGACCGGCTGATAGACATCCTTGACGGCGAAATCGGTATAAGCCAGCACGCCGGCAATACGGTGCATAACGATGGCCGCCTCGTCCCTCGGGGTATCGGGCAGCACCACGCAGAACTCGTTCTCGTCGGTGCGGGCGGTCAGATCCTCGCCGCGCAGCAGGCTGATGATCCACTGCGACACCTGCAGGCGCAGATGCGCCGCCGCCTCGTCGCCGAAGCGCTGGCGCACGCCTTCGATATCGGGCACGCGGAAGAACATCAGGGCCAGATGGCGGCCGTGCCGCGCCGCGAAATCCAGGCGGTCGGCCAGATAACGGTCGAAAAAAGCGCGGGAATAGGCGGTGGTGCCCTGATCCAGCGCCGCCTCGGCCTGTGTTCCGGCGATGGCCTGGCGGATGGCCCAGCGCAGCCGCTGGCGGCGCACCAGCGATTGGACCGTGACCCGCAGATCATCGCGGTCGAACCGTTCCGGGAAAAAGGCGCTGACGCCGTGGCGGTAGGCGGTGGCCTCGTCGAAAGCGGCGGCATCGCTGACCACCACCACCGGCAGATTGAACAGACGGGGATTGTTGCGCAGCTGGGCGCAGAGATCCAGATAGGGCTGCACCCGGCTGTCGTCGGTCTGGGCGGGCAGCGCCAGGATGGCGGCATCGAAGCTGTTGTCGTCCAGCAGGGCCTCGGCCACGAAAGGATCGGCGGCCCGCGCCACCGCGTCGCCGTCCAGGGCGGCCTGCAGGGCGGGAAGATCGGCCCCCACCAGCAGCAGGGAGCAGCGCTCGGGCAAAGCGAGCGGCGGCACGGCGGCGGCGGCGGCGATCCCCATGGCATGGGCGGCGCCGGCGCGCTGCTGCAGTTCCACATACATGGTGGCGATGCGCACCAGCGGCCGGAGATGGGCCAGCAGTTTGTCGTCCGACCAGGGCGCGGTCACCACATCGTCGATGCCGGCCTCCAGCGCCGCCCGCTTCTCGTCCGGAGTGCAGGCGGCGGCCAGAAGGCAAAGGGGGATATCCTGGCAGACGGGATCCAGGCGCAAGGCCCGGGCCAGATCAAGGGCGGTGCCGCCGGTCAGCGTCGGCCCCAGCAGCAGCAGATCGGGATGTTCGTTGCGGGTGGAATTCATCGCCTCGTTCAGCGACGACACCACATCCCCCACATAGCCGTAACCGCGCACCATCCGCAACAGAGTCTGGCAGAAAGCGGCATCGTCGGAGGCGATCAGAATATTGGCCAGATGAATCATGCGAGGGAAATCCTTCGGCGCGCGGCTTTAAAACACGGTACGCCGCAGCATAATACGATTTCCCCCGCTCCGGTAGAGGCCCCGAAAAGCATTGGGGCCTCCCGAAGGAGGCCCCTGTCTTGACCGCGCCGGAGAGTAGGGCTGGGGGGTTGGGAACTCCCCGGAGCGGACATGCCAATAACAAAGCATGAAGCGTGCCAACGTTCCGATGCGCGGAATTGCCCGCTTTTTTCCGGCCCGGCCCCGGAATGATCCGCCTTTTTTCGTGTTCTGCGCCGCAAATCGCAAAAAGAGGTCTTTGCGATTTGCGAATTCAGCTGCGGTGCACGGCAAAGCCGCCGTTGGCCTGCTCGGTGGGCATCACTTCCAGCGTGTTGATGTTCACATGCGGGGGCAGGGCGGCCACCCAGTGGATGCAGTTGGCGATATCCTCGGCCGAAAGCGGGGTCATCCCGGCATAAACGGTGTCGGCCTTGCCGCCGTCGCCCTTGAAGCGCACCAGGGAAAACTCGGTATCGCACATGCCGGGCTCGATCACCGTCACCCGCACGCCCTTGCCCAGAAGCTCGGCCCGCAGATTGAGCGAGAACTGTTCCACGAAGGCCTTGGTGCCGCCATAGACATTGCCGCCGGGATAGGGGTAGCGCCCGGCCACCGAGCCGATATTGATGATATGGCCGCGCTTGCGCGCCACCATGCCGGGCAGCACGGCGCGGGTGCAGTACATCAGCCCCTTGATATTGGTGTCGACCATGCGGTCCCAGTCGTCGAGATCGGCATTGTCGGCCGCTTCCAGCCCCAGCGCCAGACCGGCATTGTTCACCAGCACGTCCACCTTGGCAAAGGCCTCGGGCAGTGTGGCGAAGGCCTGGGCCACCGCCTGGCGGTCGCGCTGGTCCAGGACCAGCACATGGCAGGGCACGTCCAGCTCCGCCTTCAAGGCCTCCAGCCGGTCGAGACGCCGGGCCGCCAGCACCAGCCGCACGCCGTCCCTGGCGAACAGGCGGGCGGCGGCGGCGCCGAAGCCGGAACTGGCGCCGGTGATGAAAACCGTGGTGTCCTGGGAAAGGCTCATCTTACATCCTTGATCTCAATGAGAGGTTTTGCCGCCTTGGGGAAACACCCCCTCGCGCTGCATGACGAAATGTGGGGCGGGGGAGAAGGCGTTTTCAATATCCCAGATATAGACGAGATAGCCGTCGTAATTGCGGATCGACGAGGCGTTCTGCTCCTTCACCAGGCCGTTGGTGATGATGCGGAACTGGCCCTGCACGTTCATACCGGCACTGGTCAGGCTCTGGGCGTCGCCGGGGCGCAGGGTATTGCCGTTGACGATGATACGGCCATCGGGCTTGGAGGTCAGCTCCAGGATGATGGCGTTGCGCCGCACGAAGGTGACCATGTCGTTGAGACCGAGATGGCCCTGGCGCTCGTAGGCCACCTTGAAGCGGCCCTGGCCCAGGGGCTCGATGGATTTGAAGGCGGGATCGCGGCGCAGATCGGCCTCGATGGCGGCATTTTCCTTGGCGGCGTCCTCGGGGCTGATCTTGCCCTGGGCAATGGCCCGATAGAGCGGCGCCCAGATCAGATCGCCATAGAAGCTGATGGCGTAATCGCCGTTGGCGCCCAGGCGGATTTCGGATTTGAAATGATTGGGCAGATAACAGGCGGCCAGCACCGTCAGCAGCAGCAGGCTGGCGAAGGGAACAAGGATCTTGCGCGCCGATGTCATGCTCCGGTCTCCTGTTTGGCCGCCACCCACAGCCGTTCCATCTCCTCCAGCCCGGCCTCGTCGGGGCTGCGTCCGGCCCTGGCCAGTTCCCGTTCGATATGGCGGAAGCGGGTTTCGAATTTGCGGTTGCAGCGCCGCAGGGCGCTTTCGGGGTCCACCTTCAGTTTGCGTGCCAGATTGATGCAGGCAAACAGAAGATCGCCCACCTCGTCCTCCAGCCGGTCGGGGCTGGCGGCGGGCAGTTCCTGGCGCACCTCGCCGATCTCCTCCTCGATCTTATCCAGCACATCCGCCGCCTGCGGCCAGTCGAAGCCGACGCGGGCGGCGCGGCCCTGCAATTTCAGGGCGCGGGTGATGGCGGGCAGGGCGGTGGAAACTCCGTCCAGCACGCCGCCGGCGGCCTTGGCGGCGCGTTCGGCGGCCTTGGTCTCCTCCCAGGCCGCAACCTGGGCATCGGCATTTTCCACCCTGGGGGCATCGGCGCCCCGGAAGATGTGCGGATGGCGGCGCTCCATCTTGTCACAGATGACCGCGGCGATCGTCTCGAAGTCGAAACAGCCTTCCTCGCGCCCCATCTGGGCATAGAACACCACCTGGAACAGCAAATCACCCAGTTCGTCGCACAGGGCGGCGCGGTCGCCGCTTTCGATGGCCTCCACCACCTCGTAGGCCTCCTCGATGGTGTGGGGGGCGATGCTGGCGAACGTCTGTTCCAGATCCCACGGACAGCCGTTTTGGGGATCGCGCAGGCGGGACATGATGGCCAGCAGGCGGGACATGCCGGAACCGGAGTGGGACATAAAGGCTTAATCCTTGCGAAACGGCCCGTTTCCTTAGCGCCGGAACGGGAAGGGGCCACTCTAGCAAGGCCCCACCCTTCCAGCCAGCCCTATCGGGCCGGAGAAAATGCCGTATCGACTGTCTTGATGGCTCCCGCCATCGGACATACTGTATCAGGAGAAAGACGTCTTAAGGGTTACGATGCCCCAATAAAACCGGGCCTCGCCATCGTCGGTATCTTGCGATCCGGCGCTCTTACCGGGGCGATAGAAGAGGGGAACGCCATGGCTTTGCTGGAATGGTCTGAAGGTCTTAGCGTGGGGGTGGCCGAGTTCGACGATGATCACCGCGATATCGTCACGCTTCTGAACACACTGTGGGAGGCCAACGAGCGCCGCGAGGATCCGCGCCGGCTGCGTCAGATTCTGAACCGCCTGCAAACCCATTGCGCCGATCATTTCGCCCGCGAGGAGGCGCTGTTCGCCAAGTGGCAGTATCCCGCCACCGCCGAGCATACGCAAAGCCATCAAAAGGCCCTGGCCCGCCTGGCGGAGCTGGAGAAAAATTTCGAGGAGGGCGGGGCCGACAGCATCGGCGACGATCTGTTCGATTTCGTGCGCGATTGGCTGCTGGGCCACACCATCAACGAGGACAGTCTCTACACCCCCTATTTTCAAAGCCTGGGTGTGGGCGCCATGGCGCATCCGGGGCACATGCCGCGCCGCGCCGCCCTGGCGGCAACCGGCTGGCTGGCTTTGGGCCTGGCCCTGATCACCGCCTGCGCCGCCATACCGCTGGCGGCCCCCGCCGCCGCGCCCGCCGCTCTGGCCGCCGTCGCCGGCCTGGCCTTGTTGCTGTTGTGGGGGGGCAGGCGCGCCGTGGTGCGGCCGCTGGCCGCCATCGGCGCCGCTCTCGACGGCATGCTCGCCAACCGCAGCGGCCCCGAGCTGACCGCGTCGTCGCCGGTGGCCGATGTGGAGCGCCTGCTGTTTCAGATCCGCATCCTGCAGGGGATCACGGCCCTGTCCACGGTCAAACAGGCGGAAATGGCCAGAATAGGCCGTTCCTCGGAATCCGAGCTGCGCTCCATGTTCTTCGCCCTGTCGGCCGATCTGCAAAACGAAATCGGCCAGGGCGTGGGCGCCATGGGCGAACGCTCCGACACCCTGGGGCGGGTGGCCGATAATCTGCGCGAGCAGTCGGCCTCGGTGGCCCAGCAGAACCAGTGCGCCGCCTCGGCCTCGGAAACCGCCCGCAGCAATATCGATCAGGCCGCCCGCGCCGGCGAGGCCATGCTGGACGCCATCCGCAAAATGCGCGCCGATGCCGAACGCTCGTTCGAGGTGACCACCGCCACCGCCGGACGGGCCAAGGCCGGTCTGGCCGAGGTGGCCGCCCTGGCCGAGGCCTCGCGGCAGATCGGCGACGTGGTGCAATTGATCAACGACATCGCCGCGCAAACCAATCTTCTGGCCCTGAACGCCACCATCGAGGCGGCGCGGGCCGGCGATGCCGGCAAGGGCTTCGCCGTGGTGGCGGGCGAAGTGAAAAGCCTGGCCAACCAGACGGCCAGGGCCACCGGCGAAATCGCCACGCGGATCGCCTCGATCCAATCGGGCGTCGGCGCCACCGTGGCCCTGATCGAAGCCACGGATTCCGGCCTGCGCGAGGTTTCCGACCTGTCGGGCGGCATCGTTTCGGGCGCGGCCGAGCAGGAACAGGCGGCGGAACGCATCGCCGGCCTGGCGGATCTGGCGGCCCAGGCCGCCGCCGAGGTTGCCGGCGCCGTGGCCACCATCTCCAGCACCACCTCGGAAACCGAGCAGATGTCGGTGCTGCTGGGCTCGGTGGTGGGATCCATCGGCCATGAAATGGAAGCCATCAGCGATCGTCTGGTGGACCGGCTGCGCAATTCCCTGGTGCATGATCGCCGCAAGCACCCGCGCCGCCCGGTCGATTGGCCGGTGCGCCTGCATCTGGCCGACCGCACCCTGGATGCGCGGCTGACCGATATTTCCCTTGGCGGCGCCTGTCTGGACACGCCCCCCACCGGATTGGCGGCGGGCGATAAGCTTTATCTGACCATCGGTCGGGTCGAGCGCCTGGAAGCCCAGGCCGTGCAGCTGTCGCCCGCCGGGCTGCATGTGGAATTCCGGCCCACGCCGGCCCAGGCCGCCCGCCTCGACGCGGTTATTGCCGAGATTCCGGAAAAGGAATCCGAAAAAACCCAGCAAAATACTCAGATTGCCGAAGACGATCTTTGGGACTGACCAAAAGAGAACACCCCCTCATTTGGAACAAGAGCGTCTCCGCCGAAAGGATGATCCTGGGTAAATATTTTGTATGTTACTGCCACTTTTCGGCCACAATCAGCTCTCTTTGTCTTCTATCCATCCGGAAATCTGCTACCATCCCTTAAAGCTTTTGTACCAAGAGCCTGAACAAGGACAGCAACCGATGGCAACGACCAGCGGACGACAATTCATCACCTTCACGATCGGCGCGGAAGAATACGGCTTCGACGTGATGGCCATCCGGGAAATCAAGGGATGGACCACGGTGACCGAATTGCCGGAAATGCCCGCTTCCATGCGCGGCGTTATCAATCTGCGCGGCGTCATCGTTCCCGTCTTTGATCTGCGCGCCCGGTTCAGCGGGCTCCAGACCGAGCCCACCCCCCGGCATGTGGTGGTGGTGATGGCGGTGCAGGGGCGGCTTTTGGGCATTCTGGTGGATGCCGTGGTGGATATTCTCTCGGTGCAGCCCGATGAGATCCGCCCGGTGCCCGCACTCGATCAAAGCCAAAATCATTATCTTCAAGGGATCGTCATTACGGCGGGGCGCATGGTCACCCTGCTGGAACTGGATGATCTGTTCGATTCCCACAGCCTTGCCGCCGCGCACAGCGTTGGCGCCACGGCGGCGTGATCCTCATGGGTTTTGTAAATTTCCGTTCCGATGCCAAGACCGTCAACGTCTAGCAGAAAAGGTTTCGCCATGTTTTCTTTCCTGTCGTCCAATCGCCCCGGCGCCGTTGATCTGGCCAAGCTCGATGCCCTGGATAAGGTGACCACCAACGTCATGCTGGCGGATGCGGATCATACGATTGTCTATGTCAATCCGGCCATGAAGGCCTTTCTCCGCGATGCTGAAGGCGACATGCAGAAGGATCTGCCCAATTTTTCGGCCGCGCGTCTGGTCGGGGAAAGCATGGATCTGTTCCATCAAACGCCGGGCCATCAGCGGCGCCTGCTGGACAGCCTGACGGCGCCGCATCAAAGCACCATCAGCGTGGGCCCGCGCCAGTTCGATCTGACCAGCACGCCGCTGTTCGACGCTGGCGGCCGCCGCACCGGCACCGTGGTGGAATGGAGCGATGCCTCCATCCGCCAGCAGGCTTTCGATTTTTCCGGGCAGATCAAGGCCATCAGCAAGTCCCAGGCCATGATCACCTTCAACATGGACGGCACGGTGGTCGAGGCCAACCAGAATTTCCTCGATCTGCTGGGCTACAGCCTGGAGGAGATCCGCGGCAAGCATCACAGCATCTTCGTGGAGGCCGCCTACCGCAGCAGCCCGGATTATCAGCAGTTCTGGGCCGCCCTCAACCGCGGCGAATTTCAGGCGGCGGAATATAAGCGCATCGGCAAGGGCGGCCGCGAGGTGTGGATCCAGGCCTCCTACAACCCCATCCTCGATGCCGCCGGCAAGCCGGTGAAGGTGGTGAAATTCGCCACCGACGTCACCGCCCAGAAAGTGAAGAACGCCGATTACGTGGGGCAGATCGAGGCCATCGGCAAATCGCAGGCGGTGATCTCGTTCAACATGGACGGCACCATCATCGAGGCCAACGCCAACTTCCTCAACGCCCTGGGCTACAGCCCGGACGAGGTCCGCGGCAAGCACCACAGCATCTTCGTGGAGGCCGCCTACGCCAACAGCCCCGACTATCAGCAGTTCTGGGCCGCCCTCAACCGCGGCGAATACCAGGCGGCGGAATATAAGCGCATCGGCAAGGGCGGGCGCGAGGTGTGGATCCAGGCCTCTTACAATCCCATCCTCGATCTCAACGGCAAGCCCTTCAAGGTGGTGAAATTCGCCACCGACGTCACCTTGCAGAAACTGCGCAACGCCGACTATGCCGGCCAGATCGACGCCATTCAGAAATCGCAGGCGGTGATCTCGTTCAACATGGACGGCACCATCATCGAGGCCAACGCCAACTTCCTCAACGCCCTGGGCTACACCCAGGACGAGGTGAAGGGGCGTCATCACAGCATTTTCGTCGATCCCGCCTATCGCGCCAGCGCCGATTATCAGCAGTTCTGGGCCACCCTGAACCGCGGCGAATATCAGGCGGCGGAATATAAGCGCATCGGCAAGGGCGGCCGCGAGGTGTGGATTCAGGCCTCTTACAATCCCATCCTCGATCTCAACGGCAAGCCCTTCAAGGTGGTGAAATACGCCACCGACGTCAGCGAGATGGTGCGCAACCGCATGGAGAACGAGCGCGGCATGACCGAATGCGTCGATGTGCTGAAGTCGGTCTCGGGGGGCGATCTGACCAAGAAGATGACGCAGGCCTACGAAGGCACCTTCAGCCAGATCAAGGATGCCCTGAACGGCACCATCGACAAGCTGTTCGAGATGGTCGACACCATTACCGCGGCGGCCAATTCCATCAACAGCGCCACCGGCGAAATCGCCACCGGCAACCTTGATCTGTCGCAGCGTTCGGAACAGCAGGCCAGCGCCCTCGAGGAAACCGCCGCCTCCATGGAGGAACTGTCGGCCACGGTCAAGCAGAACGCCGCCAATGCCCAGCAGGCCAATCAGCTGGCCTCGGGGGCGCGCGATGTGGCGGCCTCGGGCGGGCAGGTGGTCTCGGACGCCATCGCCGCCATGGGCCGGATCGAGGCGTCGTCGCAGCGTATCGGCGATATCGTGGGCATGATCGACGAAATCGCCTTCCAGACCAATCTGCTGGCCCTCAATGCCGCCGTCGAGGCGGCGCGGGCCGGTGATGCCGGCAAGGGTTTTGCCGTGGTGGCGCAGGAAGTGCGCAGCCTGGCGCAGCGTTCGGCCCAGGCCTCGAAGGAGATCAAGGGGCTGATCGGCCAGTCCACCACCGAGGTCAAGGGCGGCGCCGATCTGGTGAAGAAGGCCGGCACCACCCTCGACGACATCTTGGGCAGCGTTAAGCGGGTGGCCGATATCGTGGCGGAAATCGCCGCCGCCAGCCAGGAACAGGCCGACGGTATCGAGCAGGTCAACGCCGCCGTGACCCAGATGGACGAGATGACCCAGCAGAACGCCGCCCTGGTGGAGGAAAGCTCGGCCGCCGCCAGCGCCCTCGAGGATCAGTCCCAGGAGCTGGACCGCCTGATGGGCTTCTTCCAGACCGGCAAGGTCCGCGCCGCGCCGGAACCCGCCCATGCCGTGGAAACCCGGCGCGCGCCGCCGGCCCGCACCCCGGCCAAGGCCACCCACGCGCATGAGCATCTGAACAAGCTGCATTCGGCCAAGGAGACCAAGGCGCCGCCGGCCAAGCGCCCGGCGCCGTCCAGGAAGGCCGGCGGAGACGATTGGGAAGAATTCTAAAGCATCCGGACACCAGGCAAGGAAAGGGAGCGCCATGAGCGAAGCCGCGTTTAATCTGCCGGCAATCCTGGATCTGTCGGCGGCCGAACCTCTGCGGCAGACCCTGCTGGAGCGGATGGCGGAGCGGGAGATCCTGCTGAACGGCGCTGCCGTCGACCGGGTTTCCACCGCCTGCCTGCAGGTTCTGCTGACGGCGGCGGCGGACTGCCGGGGCAAGGGCGGGCGGCTGCGGCTCGAAGCTCCGTCGGACGCCCTGCGCAACGCCTTCACCACCCTGGGGCTGGACCAGCACCTGACTGAAATGTGCGCCCCCTGACGGGCACCGGAAAACAAGGATTGAAGATGAGCAAGTGCATTCTGGCCGTGGACGATTCCAAGACCATGCGGGAAATGGTGGCCTTCACCCTGCGGGGCGCCGGCTACAAGGTGGTGGAAGCCGTGAACGGGGTCGAGGGACTGTCGATGCTGGGCCGCGAAACGGTGGATTGCGTCATTACCGACGTCAACATGCCGCAGATGGATGGCCTGACCCTGACCCGGCGCATCCGCGCCACCCCCGGCCACGCGGGCACCCCCATCCTGGTGCTGACCACCGAATCCGACCAGAGCAAGAAGAACGAGGGACGCGCCGCCGGGGCCACCGGCTGGATCGTCAAACCGTTCTCGCCCGAAAAGCTTTTGCAGGTGGTGGCCAAGGTCTGCCCGTAAGACCCCTGGTTTCTCCCTGCCATCTGCCGACCACCACCTGCGGAGTCCGCGAGCATGACCGAAGAGTCCTCGACGAACGACCTGTCGCGTTTCAAGACGACCTATTTCGAGGAATGCGCCGAGCTGCTGATCACGGCGGAGGAATGCCTGCTGCGCCTGCAGAATGGCAGTGACGATCCGGAAGACTGCAATGCCGTGTTCCGCTGCGTGCACTCCATCAAGGGCGGCGCCGGGGCCTTCGCCTTTAGCGATCTGGTGCGCTTCGCCCATGTTTTCGAAACCGCCCTCGACGCCCTGCGCTCGGGCCGGGTGGGGCTGACCCCGGCGCTGGCCGAGGTGCTGGTGCGCGGCAACGACATTCTGGGCGACTTCGTGCGCGCCGCCCAGGAAGGCGTGGTGCTGCCGCCCGACCATGGCGAGCGCGTAACCCAGGTGCTGAACACCCTGACCGGACAAGGCGGACAGGATTCCGGCGCGGCGGCCAGCACCCCGTCCGCTCCGGTGGCGGCGGGCGAGGCGTGTTTCCTGGTCCGCTTCATTCCCACGGCCGAGATGCTGCGCACCGGCAACGATCCCCTGATGATGGTGCGGGAACTGGCCGGCCTGGGCGCGTTGGAAACCAGCGCCGATCTGACCCGTCTGCCCGCCCGCCTGGAGGATCTGGCCGCGCAGGACGCCTATCTGTCGTGGAACTTCCGCATGACCACCGATCAGGGGCGCCAGGCGGTTCTCGACGTTTTCGAATTCGTGGCCGGGGATTGCGCCGAGGTTTCGGTGGAGCCCGATGGCGGCGCCGAGGCCGAAAAGCCCGAGGCGCCCGCCGCCGCTCCCGCCGCAACGCCCGCCGCGCCCCCGGCGCCGGCCGCCCTCCACCCGGAGCCTTCCGAACATCCTGATCACCCCGATCATCCCGCCGAGGAAGGCCATCCCGCCGAGGCGGGGCTGCGCATGCGGGCCGAGGACAAGCCCGGCAGCGGCGGCGTGCACACCGCATCGATCCGCGTCGAGCTCGATAAGGTGGACCGTCTGGTCAACATGGTGGGCGAACTGGTGATCACCCAGGCCATGCTGGGGCAGCAGACCAACCGCTTTTCGGCCGAAAGCCACCCCGAACTGTTCATGGGCCTGCAGGAACTCTCGCATCACACCCGCGAACTGCAGGAAAGCGTGATGGCCATCCGCGCCCAGCCCATCAAAACGCTGTTCTCGCGGGCGCCGCGCATCGTCCGCGATCTTTCGTCGCGGCTGGGCAAACAGGTGCGGCTGGTGATGAGCGGCGAGGGGACAGAGGTGGACAAAACGGTGATCGAGCAATTGTCCGATCCCATGGTGCATCTGATCCGCAACTCCCTCGATCACGGCCTGGAATCCCCCGAGCAGCGGGCCGCCCGCGGCAAACCGCCGGAGGGCACCATCCATCTCAGCGCCGAACATCGTTCAGGCCGGGTGATCATCCAGATCGAAGACGACGGCCAAGGCATCGACCGCCGCCGCGTGCTGGAAAAGGCCATCGAAAAGGGGCTGGTGGAACGCGGCCAGTCCTTGAGCGACGAGCAGATCGATCAGCTGATCTTCGCGCCCGGTTTTTCCACCGCCGCCGTGGTGTCCGATGTCTCGGGGCGCGGTGTCGGCCTCGACGTGGTGCGCAAGAACATCCAGGACGTGGGCGGGCGCGTCAGCGTGCAGTCCCAGCCCGGCGTGGGGGCGCGTTTCATCATGTCGCTGCCGCTGACCCTGGCGGTGATGGACGGCATGCTGGTGGCGGTGGGCGGTGAGCGCTACGTGCTGCCGCTGACCAATATCGTTGAAAGCATCCGCCCCAAGCCGGAGCAGACCCACGCGCTGGTCAACGTGGGCAATATGCTGACCTTGCGCGGCGAATATATCCGCCTGGTGGCCCTGCACAGCCTGTTCAATGTGGAAGGCGCCGTCACCGATCCCACCAAGGGCCTGGTGGTGGTGGTGGAAACCGAAGGCGGCGATCGTGTCGGCCTGCTGGTGGACGAACTTTTGGGCCAGCAGCAGGTGGTGATCAAAAGCCTGGAATCCAACTTCCGCCCGGTGCGCGGCGTTTCCGCCGCCACCATCCTGGGCGATGGCCGGGTGGCCCTGATCCTGGATGTGGGGGCTTTGAAGGCCGAGGGCGACCGTGACGGCGGCGGCGGCAACGCCCCGCTGGCGGCCGAATGATACCGGCCAACCATTGAGGTGACGGGTTGGCCGGTATCCAGCGAGCATTGAGCGAGCGGCCAAGGCGGCGGCTGCCGCCGCCCGGCGAGGGACGATACAACCGGTCAATGCATTGGCCGGTTGGTTCTTCTAAACACGAGAGGACTGTGGCATGACATCCGAAACGGCGATGGAAACGGCAACGAAGGACTCCCGGGAACAGGAGATGCGGCAGTTCATCTCCTTCACCATCGGCGCCGAGGAATACGGTGTCGATATCATGGAGATCCGCGAAATCAAGGGCTGGACCCCGGCCACGCCGCTGCCCAACGTGCCCCGGCATATCCGCGGCGTGATCAATCTGCGCGGCGCGGTGGTGCCGGTGTTCGATCTGCGCATGCGTTTCTCCGGCATCATGACCGAGCCTTCGGCGCACCATGTCGTCATGGTGGTCAGCATGAAGGAGCGCATCATGGGGGTTCTGGTGGATGCCGTGGCCGATATTCTGACGGTGGCGGTAACCGACGTGCAGCCGCTGCCCGAATTCGAACATCGCAACGATGCCCAGTTCCTGTCGGGCCTGGTCAATATGGATGGCCGCATGGTGGCCCTGCTGGATCTGGAGACGCTGCTGCTGACCGACACCATGGCGCAAACCGCCGCCTGACCGAAGCGCACGTGAACATCATGGCCCACCCGCACGGGACCGACGAACTTTACGCGCTGGGACTGAAGGAATTCCGCTTTCTTTCCGCCTTCCTGTCGGCGCACACCGGCATCGTTCTGCCCGACAGCAAGCGCGAGATGGTGCGCGGCCGCATGGTCAAGCGGCTGCGGGCCCTGGGGCTTGATGATTTCAAGGACTATTGCGCGCTGCTGGATGCCGATCCCGATGCGGAACTGGAGCATGTGGTCAACGCCATCACCACCAACATCACCCAGTTTTTCCGCGAGCCGCACCATTTCACCCTGCTGGCGGCGGATCTGAAGCGCCTGGCCGCCCGGCCCGGCGGCCCCGGACGGCTGCGCCTGTGGTCGGCGGGCTGCTCGACCGGCGAGGAGCCTTACTCCATGGCCATGACCCTGATGGACAGCCTGTCGCCGGCGCAGCGCCGCGATGCCCTGATCCTGGCCACCGATATCGATACCAGCGTGCTGGAGAGGGCCGCCCGGGGCCGCTACCCGGCCAAGGCGGCGGAACGCCTGCCCGCCGGCTACCGCCGCCGCTTCATCGGCGCCGAGGATGAAGACGGCCGCATCGAAATTGCCGAAGAGGTGCGGGCGGCCATCCGTTTCCGCCGCCTCAATCTGCTGGACTCCTGGCCGATGAAGGGCCTGTTCGACGTCATCTTCTGCCGCAATGTGGCCATCTATTTCGACAAGCCGACCCAGCGCGCCCTGGTGGACCGCTACGCCAACAGCCTGAAGCCGGGCGGCCTGCTGTTTCTGGGGCACGCGGAATCCCTGATCGGCGTTTCCGAACGTTTCGACGTGGTGGGCAAAACCGCGTACCGGCGGCTGCCATGACCCACTGCGCCGCCCGCGAACCCATGGCCGAGGAAAACCGCCGCCGCTGGTACGATCCCACCTTCAAGATGATGGCGGTGAAGGTTTTGCCCGGCGAACATTACGTCTCGCGCGATCCCCATGAAATGGTGGTGACGGTGCTGGGCAGCTGCGTGGCCGCCTGCGTGTGGGATCCGGTGCGACGCATCGGCGGCATGAACCACTTCATGCTGCCGGAATCCAACGAGCAGGACGGCCTGCCGGTCACCCGTTCGCGGCGTTACGGCAATTACGCCATGGAAGCGCTGCTCAACGACATTCTGCGCCGGGGCGGGCAGCGCGACCGCCTGGAGATCAAGGTGTTCGGCGGCGCCAACGTGCTGACCGCCATGGGGGCCAACGGCGGCAGCCTGGCCATCGGCGAACGCAATGCCGGTTTTGTCCGCCGCTATCTGAGCGAGGAGCAGCTTGCGATCACCGCCGAGGATCTGGGTGGGCTGCACCCGCGACGGATTCACTTTTTCCCCCAAACTGGTAAGGTGGTGCGCCTGTTCCTGCGCAAAGGCTTCGAGCAGGCCGTTCTGTCCCGCGAAAACAGCTATCGCCGGCAATTGTGGGAAACGCGGGTGGAAGGCGAAGTCGAGTTGTTCGAATGACCATGGCGACCCTCAACCGCATCCGTGTTCTGGTGGTGGACGATTCCGCGCTGATGCGCCAGATGATCTCGGCCCTGCTGTCGGCCGATCCCGCCATCGACGTGGTGGGCACGGCGCCCGATCCCTACGTGGCGCGCGAAAAGATCAAGGCGCTCAATCCGGATGTGCTGACCCTGGATGTGGAGATGCCGCGCATGGACGGCATCGCCTTCCTGGAACGGCTGATGAGCCTGCACCCCATGCCGGTGGTGATGGTTTCGACCCTGACCCAGAGCGGCGCCGACGTGACCTTGCGGGCGCTGGAACTGGGCGCCGTGGATGTTTTTTGCAAACCCGGAGCCGGCGAAAGCCGCACACTGGCCGATCTGGGGCCGCAACTGGTGGAGATGGTGAAAAGCGCCGCCCGCGCCCGCGTGCGCGCCCTGGGCGAGCGAAAGCGCCCGCAAACCCGGGTGGCCGATGTTTACCGCACCAACAACCGCCTGGTCGCCATCGGCGCCTCCACCGGCGGGGTCGAGGCGCTGCGCGATATCATCACCGTTCTGCCCGCCGATTCTCCGCCGGTGGTGGTGACCCAGCACATGCCGCCCAAATTCACCGCCAGCTTCGCCCAGCGTCTCAACGGCATGGCGGCGGTTTCGGTGTGCGAGGCCGAGGACAATCAGCCCATCGTTTTCGGCCATGTTTATATCGCCCCCGGCGACCGCCATCTGACGGTGCGGCGTTCGGGCGCCAGCTACGTCACCTGCCTGCACGACGGGCCGCTGGTCAGCGGCCACCGCCCCTCGGTGGACGTGCTGTTCACCTCGGTGGCGGAGGTGTGCGGCGGTGCCGCCGTGGGCGCCCTCCTTACCGGCATGGGGCGCGACGGCGCCCAGGGGCTGCTGGCCATGCGCAAAGCCGGCGCCGCCACCATCGGCGAGGATGAATCCAGCTGCGTGGTGTACGGCATGCCGCGCGCGGCCAAGGACTTGGGCGCCGTTCAGTTCGAGCTGCCGCTGCCGCTGATCCCTTCGGAAATTTTGCGCCTGTGCAGCGAGCCGGGACGCAAGGGAGTGCCGTCATGAGCCTTGATGCCAAACCGCCGCTGCATCGCTGGCGCGATTTCGCCCATTTCGAACGCAGGCTGCTGACCTTTCTGGCCGCCGAGCTGGAAACCACCGGGCAGGCCTTCGAAGACAGCACCGACGGCGCCGCCGGCATTCTGGCGCAGCTGGCCGAGGATGCGCGGCGGCGGGGCGATCCGAGCCTGCAAGGCGATATCACCCAGCTGGTGGTCCGCCTGCAAAGCGTTGACCGGCGCCGCCAGGAGCTGCAGCAGATCGCCAGCGTCATCGGCGAGCTTTTGCGCCAGCAGGCCGAGATGGCGCAAACCTGCGGCCTTGCCGAGGAGGACGGCGCGCCGCCCGACTGGACCGAGTGGTGCCGCCGCCAGGAAGAGGCGGTGACGCTGGCGGCCTGGCGCAAGCGTCTGAGCGCCGCCCTGAAAGGCGAGGCGCCCGCCGCCGCCGAGGACGAGGACGAGGACGTGTTGTTTTAATTCAAAGCGGATCCCGGGCCAGCAGGCGGTCCAGCCGCTCGTCCACATTGGGCAGCCACAGCATGCGGATCAGGGCCAGAACCTCGCGGCGGGCCGCCAGATGCGAACGGGTCATCTCCATATCCAGTCCGGCGCCGCGCAGGTCGAGCACCGTCAGCCCCCACAAAAACAGGTAGCGGTAAATGATGCGCTCGCCGAATCCCTCGGCCAGGCGGAAACCCAGCACCTGCTGAATGCGGCTCAAAGAGTCCGTCATCTTTTGTTTGTTGCGGTCGGCCAGGGCGCCGACGCGGCTGCGGGTCACCACCCAGTCGATGCCCGGACGGCGTTCGGCCCGGCGTTTGCTCCTTAAGGTCCACACCAGATCGGAATAAACCCCGGCCCCCTGCAGCTGCCAGTCCAGCGGATTGAGCCGGGCGATCAGATCCAGATCCAGCAGACTGTCGTTGATGGGGGTGATCAGGGTATCGGCGAACATATGCGCCGTTCGCGCCAGGGGCGCATCGGATCCGGGGCAATCGATGATGACGAAATCGCAGCTCCGGGAAAAGGCGGCCAGCACCTGGGCAAAAGCCTCCTGTTCCTCGCGCACGGCCTCCTGGCGCGAATCGGCGGTGCTGCCGGCGATCACCGCGCTTTCGGGCATGGCCAGGGGAAGGCGGTGCTGCGCGATCCAGGCTTCCCGGTTTTGAATATAGCGGGCCAGGGATTGCTGGCGGGAATCGAGATCGATGCACCCCACCCGGAATCCCAGATGCAACAGCCCCACGGCCAGATGCATGGCCACGGTGGTTTTGCCCGAACCGCCTTTCTCGTTGCCGGTCACAACCACATGGGCAGGCAGCGGTTTACGGGGGGAATGCGGGAGGCTCATCGCGGCTCCGCCTCGCCGCGGCGCCGGGCCTGGGCGCTGCGCACGCCGCGCGACCAGGGCAGGCGGGCGCCGCAGCTGCGCGCCAGCACGGTCCGCACATGGGCCCAATAGGCCTCGGCCCCCACCTTGCCGTCGGCATCGCCGGTAAAATTCCAGGCATCGCCCTCGCTCCAGTCGCCGGGAGCGGGCAGGGGAACGGTGGCCCGGCCCGGCCGCCGCAGATCCACCGCGTTGGCGGGTTGCACCAGATCGGGCAGCGACAAAGAGGTGGAGCGGAACAGGGCATCGGTGGCCGCCCTGCTCCAGCCGAGAAAATCGTCGCGCCGTCCGGCATCGGCGAATTCAAGCAGGCGGTTGTCGAAGCCGAAGCGGAAGCGCGCCCAGCGGCCCCGTTCCCCGCCCGGGGTTTCCGGGCCATCGATGGCGGCGCAAAGGTCCGCCCAGGACAGCAGGCGGGCCTGTTCCCCGGGCGTGGCGGCGCCCTCTTCACACCCGCCGCCCTCCGGCGTGAAGCGCCAGCGGGTCCAGCCGCCGCCGGGGGTTGGGCAATATCCGGTCAGGGGCTGTTCCACATGCCCGCTCAGCATCCGGCCGTATTCGCACGCCAGCAGCGGCGTTACCGGCGCCCCGCTCTTCAGGTAGAGGAAAACCGGCTGGGGCGGCGGCGCCTGCACGGCGGCGGCGGCCAGTCCGGCCACCCAGGTGGCGGGCACATCGTCGTCGGCCTCGCAGATAAGGCCGCCGGGAAAGCCGAAAAAGGCCCGTTCCACCGGCAGGAGATCGTTGTCGATATAGGCATATTCCACCAGACGGAACGGCGCCAGCTGCTGCCACAAGGCGGTTTCCGCCCGCTCGAGCGGCGAGGGGTGGCAATGCGCGCACGGCGCCAGCGGAGGCTCCTCGGTGGCCCACTCCGTTCCCAGGGAAAAGTAGATGACGTCCATGCGAAACCTGCCCTTATCGCCAGCCGCGCAGCGATTGTGCCTCATTCCCAAAAATAAGCAATTCACCCTCCGCCCTTTGGAAGGAGCTCTCAAACCAAGGGATGAGCCCCCTCGTTAGGAAGATAGAGAGGATCTCCCTCAGGGGGGCTTGCTGGATAACCATAAAAAATACATAATGTTAAATTAGAAAAATTCACCACACCTAAAATCAAAAACATTCTCGGCACGAGAGTTTAACATGAATGTTGCAACACGGATAAATTGCAAAAACAAATTATCCACCCTTACGATTTCCGTATCAACATTGTCTGTACTTCTGTCAGACGCCATTTGTGCCCCCATCCTTAAACTCAATCCGATTTATTATATTTTTATACAAATAGTTATTTTCCTCGTTATTTTATCGCCCATTTCATTTTTTCTGATCCAACGCCAGGAAACTGCCCCGGCGGAGGAAGCGATCCCCTCCACTCCCACGCCCGCCGCCGCCCTGCCGGACGCGCCGCCGCCATCGCCGCCGCCCGCCGGACCGGTGATGTCGGAGCAGGTCTTCGCCCTGTCGGTGTCGGTGGCCGAGATTCTGTCCTCGTTCCGGGGCTTTTCCGAGGAATTGCGCACCGAGGTGGCCGGAGTGGTGCGCAATACCGGCGACAACGACGTGCGCCTGATGAGCCAGTTGTGCATGGTGCAGACCGGCATGGAGCGCGTGCTGAATTTTACCGCCAATTCGCGGCAAACGTTCCTGGGCACCATCGCCGCCGCCAACGAACAGGTGGCGGGCAGCCGCGCCCTGATCGGGGAATTCTCCGACAACCGGGCCCGCGACGCGATCCGGGTGCAAACGGCTTCCGAGGATATCGGGCGCCTGGTGCAGGATCTGGGGCAGATCGTCGAGATCGTGCGCAGTCTGTCGCACCGCACCCGCATGCTGGCCCTGAACGCCACCATCGAGGCGGCCCGCGCCGGCGAAATGGGCCGCGGTTTCGCCGTGGTGGCCAGCGAGGTCAAGGATCTGTCGCAGCGCTCCGATCAGGCTGCCGTGCAGATCGGCGACGGCATCGCCAAATTGGAAGCGGCGGTGACATCAAGCCTGCGGAGCATCATCTTCGACCGCAACAGCAAGGAAGAGCAGGGGTTTGCCGCCATTTCCGCCGCCGTGAACGGACTGGCCGACAACCTGCGCGACCTGATCGCCTATGAGGAAACCTCGCTGCTGAAAGTCACCGAGGAAAACGAGCGCCTGGCCGAACCGATCCGGGGCATGATGAACGGGATCAATTTCCAGGATTCCGTCAAGGACCATCTGGGCAGTCTGGTCGAGGATTTCGAAGGCATCATCGCCGCCATCGATCAATCGGTGGCGGAAATGAGCGCCCACCCGCAGATGTCGATCGAAGACGTCAACACCGCCATCCGCAACCGTCTGGACGCCGTTCTGCAAACCTGCCGCAGCCGCCTTGCGGACAAGCGGCGCCAGCAGCAACAGGCCGAGGCCGACAAGGCGCCAACCGGCGACGAGACGGAAATCGAGCTTTTCTGAAGACCATCCCCCTCCCAGGGGGGGTAATTCCTTGTTTGCAGCCGAGGTGTGCCTTGTATCGCGTACTCATCGTGGACGACAATCCGCTAACCCTGAAACTGCATGTCCAGTTGATGGAAAGCCTTGGCTGCGAGGTGCGCGGCGAAAGCGACGGCGCCGCCATTGAAGAGATTGCCCGGGCCTTCAAGCCCGATATCGCCTTCCTGGATGTCCGCCTGGCCCATGAAAGCGGCCTGGAGGTGGGGCGCAGACTCCGCCCCCTGATGCAAGGCGGGCGCATCTTCGCCCTGACGGCGCTGCCGCCCGCCAGTATCGAGGCCGAAGCCGGGCAGGCGGGGTTTGCCGGGGTGCTGCGCAAACCCTGTCCGGTGCAAACCTTCATCGATATTCTGCATCCTGACCGCCAGCCCGCGCGCGGCTGAGGAAGGCCCGGCCGGCGCTCACGCACCCGGCGGCAGGCCACCCTCGTCGATCACGGCAAGGCAGGCCTCGACGATGGCCGGATCATAGAGAGCGCCCTTTTGAGCCTGCAGTTCCCGCACCGCCACATCCAGGCCCAGGGCGGGGCGGTAGGGCCGGTGCGAGGAGATGGCGTCGAGCACATCCGCCACCGCCACGATCTTGGCCTCGGGGATGATCTCGTTGTCCTTCAAGCCGCTGGGATAGCCTGAACCGTCGATGCGTTCATGGTGCTGCAGAATGATCTCCGGCACCGGCCAGGGAAAATCGATCTCCTTGACCACATCGTAGCCGATACGCGGATGCTCCCGGATCAGCCCCATTTCGTGACTGGACAGTTTTCCCGACCGGGTCAGGATTTCCACCGGCACGCCGATTTTGCCGATATCGTGGATGATGCCGGCCAGAGCGAGACCCTTGATCTGATGCTCGTCCATGCCGATGCGGCGGGCGATGGCGGTGGCGATGCCGGCCACCCGGCGCTGATGGCCGGCGGTGTAGGGATCGCGCTTTTCCACGGTGGCGGCGATGGCCTGAATGGTTTGCTCGAACATGCGTTCCAGCCTGGACCGCGCGCCGAGCGCGGCCAGGCCGTAGCTGAGGTTTCCGCCCAGTTCCGCCAGCAGGGCGCGCTCCTCCTGCGAAAGATCGCCGAAGGGCTTGGCCGAAAAGACCGTCAGCACCCCGGACTGGCCGGGCAAAGAGTCGTCGCCGAGATGCAGGGTCAGCAGGGCGTGAACGCCCAACCGGGCGAAGCCGCTCCGGCTTGGCTCGTCCAGCGCCAGGTCGTGCAGGCCCCGCACCGGGGGCGGGCGCCCAAGGCCATCGGGCGGCGCCACGGCCAGCACGCTCCTGTCACCGGCTTCCGCCGCGCACAATACCGTGCCGGCGTCGCTGATCAGGCGCAGGCGGGCCGCCGGATAAAGCCCCTGTTCCACGATGACGCGGGCCATGGCCTCCAGCAGACCCTGGGCGGTGCGGCCCTGCGCCAGCGCCAGATTGCCCGCCGACAGCATGCGCAAGGCCCGGGTGCGCTGCAGCACCCGCTCTTCCAGCCGCACCTGCAGATCATAGAGCGAAACATGGGTGCGCACGCGGGCCAGCACCTCCTCGGCGATAAAGGGCTTGCCGATATAATCGACGCCGCCCGCCGCGAATCCGGCCAGTTTGTCGGCGGTTTCCTGATAGGCGCTGAGAAAGATCACCGGCACATGACGGCTGATCGGATTGTCCTTCAGGCGGCGGCACACCTCCAGCCCATCCATCTCGGGCATTTTCACATCCAGCAGCACCAGATCGGGCAGGCGCTGCGCCACCGCTTTCAGGGCCATGCGGCCATCGGGGGCGGCCCGCACGGCATAGCCCTCGCGCAGCAGGATATCGGACAGCAGCTGCAGGTTGGCCGGCAGATCGTCAACGATGAGAATATTGCCGCACGGCATGGACGAGGCGGAAGAGAGCATGGCATCACCCCAACGATGTTGATCCTGCGGCACCGGTCAGCGCCCCCAGATGGCCCGATAGCGGGCCCGGTAGTGATTATCGGGATCGAAATGATTGTCGCGGCCGCCGTCGCGGTCGATGTTGGCGCGGGTCACCACCTGCAGCGGCGCCACATAGCCCGACCAGGGCCGGCCGGCGAAGGCGCGGTTCAGCTCATCCACCAGCTGCCAGCCCTGCAGAGACAACGGTTCGGCCACCGTAACCGCCTGGTAGCGGCCGTCGCGCACCCGGGCATAGGCCTGGGGCGAGCCGTCGCCCGCCGCCACCGCGATGGGCGGCGCCGTTCCGGCCACGCCCTCGGCGGCCAGGACCGGACCGGTATAGCGGAAATAACGATCGTTGATGGCCAGGGAATGGGTCCAGGCCGGGCCGTACATATGCAGCAGCAGATGGGTCAGCGTGGGGATGCGGCCGGCAGCCTCGGCGATGGGCACATCCTCCACCGACAGCACCTTGCCGCCGTCGGCGTCGATGATCTCGGCCATGCGGCGGGCTTTCGACATGGCGATGGAAAAGGAGCTGTCGGTAAAGATCACCACGCCGGGATGGCCCTTGCCGTCCACCAGCACCCATTCCGCCGCCGCCCGCGCCACATCACGCACCGTGGTGCTGACATTGGCGAAGATGCTGGTGCCGGGCACCGGCCCCACCCCCGGCGCGCCGTGCCAGCTCACCACCGGGATATGCGCTCTGGCCGCCAGGGCCAGGGCAGGGCGCTGCTCGTTAACATCGAAGCCGTCGATCACGATGCCGTCGGCCTTGATGTCCAGGGCCCGGCCCAGGGCGATGGCCCGGCCCCGCGCGCTGCCGTGCCCGTCGAACAGCATCACCTGCCAGCCGATAATCCGGGCCGCCTCGCGGAGTCCCTCGGCCACCCCCATCACGCCGCCGTTGTCCAGATCGGCGGCGATCACGGCGATGCGTTTACCCGGCACGGCGACCGGGCCGCTGGTGGGGCCGTCCCACCGGGTTTTATGGCTGGTATATTGAGCCAGATCGGCGCGGGCATGGGCCGGAACGGCGGCGGCCAGCAGCAGCCACAGCACCGCCGCGCGGCTGGCGCTCAGCCGGATCAGAGGGTGCCGGATCCATTTCACGTCCACCTCCCGTCTGCGCAGATCATTTTTCGTACTGACAGCACCGCCAGACTGCTTCAGACTGAACCCGTCTGAACATCAGCGCAATGCAAAGCGGCACCATGCCCGTATTTTCGGGCCGACGCGGACGGATGATACCGGCCAACCATTGAAGTGACTCGTTGGCCGGTATCCAGCGAGCATTGAGCGAGCGGCCAAGGCGGCGGATGCCGCCACCCGGCGAGGGACGATACAACCGGTCAATTCATTGGCCGGTTGGTATTGGAGGCAATCCATGGAGCGGTGGCGCAGTCTTTCCAGCAAAACCAGAATCACCGGCCTGTTCGCCGCTCTGCTGCTGCTGGTGGTGGGTCTGGCCCTTTACGCCAGCATGACCCTGCGCGACATCAGCAGCCGGGCCGATCATCTGGGCAGCCGCCGCCTGCCGCTGGCCGTGGCCTTGAGCAGCCTGAACAACACCCTGGACGAATACCGTCTGGCCGAGGCGCGGCTGCTGGCCTATGGCCTGATCAACGATTATGCCGGAATCCGCCAGGTGGATACCGCCCTGGCGGATATCTCCCGGCGGATCGCCACCGCCCGCGCCGATCTGCGCCCCCTGGCCGATGATGCCGCCACCCGGGCCGATCTGGCCGCCTTCGATCAGGCCTGGCCGCTCTGGCGGGGGCAAACCCGCTTTTTGGCCGACATGCTGCTGCGCGGCGAGGACAAAGGCCCCATCGATCTGTTTTCCCACCGCGAACACGATGCCTTCAGCGCCGCCCGCGCCCCCATCCTGGCCGCCATCGACCGCGCCAGAACGGCCGGGGCCAGCAGCGCCTCGGCCGCCCTGGCCGCCTATGCCCGGGCCCGCACCGGCACGGCGCTCGCCCTGGTGGTGGTGGCGGTGCTGATCGCCGGGGCCGGGCTTTCGGTGGTGGCGGGCATGGCCCGTGATGCCGTGCGCTACCAGTCCTTGCTGAAAAGCGCGGTGGACGGCATCCACGTGGTGAACGAAACCGGCGATCTGGTGGAGGCCAGCGAGTCTTTCTGGCGTGCTCTGGGCTATTCCCCCAAGGCGCCGCCGCCGCTCAACGCCGCCGACTGGGATCCCGATTATCCGGCGGAAAAACTGTTCGCGCTGGAACGGGCCGCCCACGGCGCCCCCACCCTGTACCGGAGCCGCCACCGCCGCGCCGACGGCAGCCTGATGGATGTGGAGGTGGTGGCGCGCGGCATGGACATGGACAACCGCCGCTATCTGATCCTTTCGGCCCGCGATATCGGCGAGCGGCTGGCGGCGGACGCGGAACTGCGGCGCTACAAAACCCATCTGGAAGAGGTGGTGGAGCAACGCACCGCCGATCTGGTGGTGGCGCGCAACGCCGCCTTGGCCGCCAACCGGGCCAAAAGCGTGTTCCTGGCCAATATGAGCCACGAGCTGCGTACGCCCCTGAACGCCATTTTAGGCTTTTCCGCCCTGATGCGGCGCGACAGCGGCCTTTCCGAGGAGCAGCGCGGCACGCTCTCCATCATCAACCGCAGCGGCGAATATCTGCTGAAACTCATCAACGATGTGCTCGACATGGCCAAGATCGAGGCCGGACAGATGCAACTGGCCCACGCTCCCTTCGATCTGGGCGGCCTGGTGCACGATCTCATGGAGATGATGCGCATCCGCGCCAGCGAAAAAGGGCTGACCCTGCTGCTGGACCAATCGTCGGAATTTCCCCGTTACATCGTGGGCGACGAGGCCCGCGTGCGCCAGATTCTGGTGAACCTGATCGGCAACGCCATCAAATTCACCGAGGAGGGCGGGGTGACGGTGCGCCTGGGCACCCATCAGAACGCCATCGCCCACCTGATCATCGAGGTGGAGGATTCCGGTCCCGGCATCGGCGCCGCGGAACAGGCCGCGATCTTCCAGCCCTTCGTGCAGCTGGGCGATGCCAGCGACAGCCGGGGCACCGGGCTGGGCCTCAGCATCACCCACCAGTTCGTGCAGCTGATGAACGGGCGGCTCAGCCTGGAAAGCCAGCCGGGGCGGGGGGCGTTGTTCCGGGTGGATCTGCCGCTGACGGCGGCCAGCGAAAGCGATGTGCGCCGGATGGTGACGCAAGACGAGGGCGATGTGATCGGGCTGGCCGAAGGCGAACCCAGCCGGCGCATCCTGATCGTCGAGGATCAGAGCGAAAACCAGCTGCTGATGAAAAAGGTGCTGGAACCGTTGCGGTATTCCCTGATGGTGGCGGAAAACGGCAAGCAGGCGGTGGAGCTGTTCGAAAGCTGGCGCCCCGATCTCATCTTCATGGACCGCCGCATGCCGGTGATGGATGGCCTGGAAAGCACCCGCCGGATCCGCGCCCGGCCGGGCGGCGCCGGGGTGAAGATCGTGGCGGTCACCGCCTCGGCCTTCCGCGAACAGCGCGACGAAATGCTGCAGGCCGGGCTCGACGATTTTATCCGCAAGCCTTACCGCTCGCGCGAAATCTACGACAGCCTGGCCCGGCAGCTGGGGGTGAAGTTCCGCTATGCGGCCCCGCCGCCGCCGCTTGACGCCGAAAGCGAGGCGCCGCTCACGCCGGAACAGTTCGCCCCGGTGCCCGAACCGCTGCGCGCCGCCCTGGCCGCCGCCCTGGAAAGCCTGGAACGGCCGCGCATCGATGCGGCCCTGCGGGCCATCGCCCCCCATGCCCCCGGCTTGAGCCGCAGCCTGACCGCGCTGGCGGAAAACTTCCAGTACGCGGCGATTTTGCGGGTTCTGGAGGAAATCGCGGCAAAATCTTGACGACGGATAAGGTTTCGCCAGGGCAACATCGGCCACACTCCGGGCCATGTCATGGTAACGCCCCTTGGAGTTCCCCGCATGAGCGCCGCCCCCCGGCCTTTTGCCGTTCTGGATGAAACAAGCATCGCCGCCGCCCCCTTGCGGACCGATCCTTACGACTACGCCTACGTCGATCAGGCCATGCCGCTTTCCCGTAAGGAAGAGGTTCTGGCCGATGCCCCCCGTATTCCGCACCGCGGCACCTACGGCATTCCCAATCTGCGCTACGGCCCCCGTTTCAAGGCGGTGATCGACGACCTTCTCAATCCGCGCTTCCGCGAACTGGTGGAGGAAAAATTCGGGGTGAATCTGTCGGGGTGCCATCCCAGCATCGTGATGATGGGCAACACCAGCGGCCATTACAACGAAGGCTATGCCCATCCCGACAGCCGCCACAAGATCGTGACGGTGATCCTGGGCTTCAGCCCGGAATGGCCGTACGAGCGCGGCCGCCTGCGGGTTCTGCGCAGCAATTCCCGCGACGACAGCGCCTTCGAGTTCCCGCCCGAGTTCGGCAAGATGCTGATGTTCAAGGTGTCGGACCGCTCCTATCACGGCTTTCTGCCGCAAAAGGGCCAGCGCATGAGCCTGCAGTTCTGCTGGGTCGACAGCCGGTCCTACGTTTGGAAAACCTACGCCCGCCATTCCCTCAGCGCCTTCGCCAAGGCCGTGCCCGGCCTGCGCCATGTGGTGGGGCTGATGCCGCGCAAATTCCGCAGCGGCGGCAACTGAGACCAACCGGCCAATGAATTGCCCGGTTGTACTGTCCCTCGCCGGGCGGCTGCATACGCAGCCTTGGCCGCTCGCTCAAGGCTCGCTGGAAACCGGCCAACGAGTCACGTCAACGATTGGCCGGTATGAATCCTGGCTCCGGAGTGCGCCCCTTTGAGTCTCTTTGATCTTCCCCCGTCCGCCGACATCGCCCGCCATTTCCGCCGGGCCCTGCTGGATTGCCGCCGCGACGAAAGCCCCTATCTGCATTGGTCGCTGACCGACATGCTGCCGGAGGCGGTGGCCTTCAACATCATCGGCCTGCCCATCATGCCGCTGCTCATCGACGATTGCCGCGGCGTGCGCGACGTGGATAACAACATCCGCACCTTTCTGACCCCCCGCATGCAGGCGCGCTTTCCGGTGTTCGCCGCGCTGACGGCGGCCTTGCAGCAGCCCGATATCGCCCGGATTCTGGCCGAGACCTGCGGTTTCGAGGCCGAGGGCAGCTACCTGCGGGCCGAATATATCCAGGATATCGACGGCGCCTGGCTGGAACCCCATCACGACGTGCCGGAAAAGCTGTTCTCGATGGTGATCTATCTGTGCACCGGCCCCGATGCCGCCGAATGGGGCACCGATATTTACGATTCCGCCAAGCGCTGGGTGGGCCGTTCATCGTCCCAGTTCAATTCCGCCACCATCTTCATTCCCGGCGAAAATACCTGGCACGGTTACGAGAAACGCCCCATCGAGGGCATCCGCCGCCTGATGGAGATCAATTACGTCCATCCCAGCTGGCGCGACCGCGGCCAGTTGTGCTTCCCCGATCAGCCGGTCCGGTGCGGCCGATGACCGCCGTCACCTCCACCGCCGCCGCCACCGTGGCCGTGCGCAGCTTCACCAGCCGGACGGGCGCCGCCGAGCATGTGCTGAGCGTCAGCGTGAACGGGCAGGGAAGCTTCGCCGCGCAATGCCGCGCCATCCGGGAAGGCTACCGCAACGCCTGCCGCGATCTGGGCCTGGCGGAAGACAGCGCGCTGTTCCGCCGCCTGTTCGTCAGCGATGCGCAAAACCAGGCCGCCGATCTGGCCGGCTGCGGGCTGCTGGACGAGGATCCCGGCAACCCGGTGGCGGTGTCGCTGGTGGAGCAGGCGCCGCTGGACGGCTCGAAAATCAGCCTGCTGGCCTGCCATGTGAGCGGCGGGGCGCCGCGCCGCAAGCGCCGCCTGGCGCAGGGCGGCATGGTGATGGAGGCCAACGGCCTGCGCCATCTGTGGCAAACCGGGCTTTGCTCCGCCGCCAGCGCGCCGCAAGGCGCCGATGAGCAGACCCGCCAGGTGTTTTCCCAGCTGACCGACGCCCTGGACGCGGAAAACGGCACCTTGCTCGATCATTGCGTGCGCACCTGGCTTTACGTGCGTGATGTCGATTGCCTGTACCCGGCCATGGTGCAGGCCCGCACCGATCTGTTCACCCGGCACGGCCTGACCGCCGACAGCCATTACATCGCCAGCACCGGCATCGAAGGGGCGGGAGTGAACCGTTTCGACGGCGTGCTGATGGATGCCTATTCCATCGTCGGCCTGCGCCCGGAACAGATGAGCTTCCTGAACGACAACGATGCCATGTGCCCCACATGGGCCTATCGCGTCACCTTCGAGCGGGGCACGGGCATCGCCTATGACGACCGCACGCACTGCTTCATCTCCGGAACCGCCAGCATCGATCACAAGGGCGATGTGCTGTATCCGGGCGATGTGGAGGCCCAGCTCGAACGCGCCCTCGACAATGTGGCGGCCATTCTGCGGCCCGCCGGCGGCGAGCTGAGCCACATGATGTATGTCATCGTCTATCTGCGCGACGCCAGCGATGCCCCGGCCATCCGCGGCGCCCTGGCCAAACGCTGTCCCGGCATTCCGGCGGTGGTGGTCAAAGGATCGGTCTGCCGTCCGGAATGGCTGGTGGAAGTGGAAGGCGTGGCCACCGTACCCCACGGACAGGCCGGGCTTCCCGGATACTAAGGGAGAAATATTTAAAAAAGCCACATTCCCTTTGGGGCCTGTAAGGCTGGCGTAAGTTGAAACCATTATCCATTAGCTGTTTGATTTTACCCGAAAAACATCAAACAGCGAATGAGGGATCAGGAGGGTTAAAAGGCTTGCCGGGCCGTTCGAGCGCCCAGAGCCCGGCAGCCATCCCGGATGGAGCGGCAGGCATGATTAAGGATGCGGTTTGTGACCCCAAGCATCCCGCCTTTATCACCCCGCTCCATCCGGGTAGCACCTCCTGCCTTCCCCGGCGGTCTGGCCCTGGTGCCGCAAGGCTGGGCCGCCGGGGCAAACCGATCCGGGAGAAGAGGGGGATAACCCTTCCATATCGTACCGGCCGGGCCGCTTCGTCCGCCCCCCATCCCGGGCGAAGCGGTCCTTATTTCATGTCTGCGCCCAGTGTCCGCCCCGCGGCGGCGGCCTTCAACCGAGGTGATGTGCGGTGAAAACCTCCTGCGGATCCTGCCTGCTGCCCAGCGTGGCCCATGTTTGCGTGCGCATCAGCGACGAAGACCGCGGCCTGTGCCAGCGCGAAGCGCGCTATCGCCGCTCGCCGCACCTCAAACGCCAGCGTCAGAAGCTGCTGCCGGCCGATGTGGCCGTGCTGCGCGCGTCTTCGGCATTACGCCCCATGGGCGAGGAACAGTTCGCCGCCCTGTTGCGCAGCGGTGTCGTGCGCGCCCTGTACCGCGAGGAAACCCTGTTCGCGCAGGGCCTGGCGCCGGCCAGCCTGTTCATCGTTCTGGAGGGCTGCCTGAAGGTCTACCAGACCGGCAACGACGGCTCCCTGACCGTGCACCAGATCGCCCACGGCGGCGACAGCATGGGCGAGGCCCAGATTTTCCTGGATATTCCCGCCAAAATGGGCGCCGAGGCCATCTGGGACAGCCGCGTGCTGGAACTGCCGCGCGCCGCGGTGCTCGAGGCCTTTGCCGCCGACCCCGCCCTGGCCCGCTCGCTGGCCCGCTCGCTGGCCCGGCAACTGGAAACCCGCACCCGGGAGCTGGAGGAGGCCTATTGGCTGTCGGCGCCGAAACGGCTGGCCGCCTATCTGGCCGGGCTTTTTCCGCCCGGCGCCGCCGAGGCCGATACCCGGCTCCCCTTCGATAAAAGCGTCCTGGCCGCCCGCCTGGGCATGACGCCGGAAACCCTGTCGCGCGCCTTCCAAACCTTGAAGGAGCGGGGGGTGCGCACCCATAACCGCTGCATTTACGCGGCCGATGTGCCGGCCTTGAGCCGTTATGCAAGAAATCAGGAGGAAACGCCTGATCCTGCGCATATCAGGAAACATGGCTGATTCCGGGAGCCTGGAAATGGGGCTATCCTTGGCGGCATGCTGGGGCGGGCGTTTGTCGTCCGCCTCCTGATCCGCTTTCGTAAGGAGTCCTTGATGCCCTCCATCCGTTTCCTGGCCGCCGCCGCCGGCGCCCTGCTGTTCGCCGTCGCCGTTCCCGCCAGCGCCGCCTCCAGCGATCCCTTGGCCGAAACCGTGGCCCAGGGCCAGCAGCTGTTTGCCAAAAGCACCTTCGGCGGCGCCGGCCGCACCTGCGACAGCTGCCATGTGAACGGCGGCAAGGGACCCGGCGAAGCCGGCGGCCACCCTTTGCCCAGCCTGGAAAACGCCGCCGCCATCTACCCCCGCTTCAGCCAGAAGGCCGGACGGGTGATGACCCTGGCGGCGCAGATCCGCCATTGCATCCAGGGCGGCCTGGGGGCCCAGCCGCCGGCCTACGGCAGCGCCGAACTGGTGGCGCTGGAAACCTACCTGGCCTCGCTGGCCCATGGGCAGAGCCTGGATATGGGCGGCGCGCCGAAGTAATACCAGCCAACCATTGAAGTGACGGGTTGGCCGGTTTCCAGCGAGCCTTGAGCGAGCGGCCGAGGCGGCGGATGCCGCCGCCCGGCGAGGGACGATACAACCGGTCAATTCATTGGGCGGTTGGTATCATTGGCCGGTTGGTATAAATCAGCGTTCCAGGGCCGGGGTCGGGCGGTTGACCTCGTCGAGGGCCACCATGACGAAGCCGCCCTCGGCCACCGGCCAGCGCCGGCCGCCCAGCAGATCGACGCCGAAGGTGCGCACCGCCACCTGCATGGAGCTGGTACCGGTGCGCACCACCTCGGCGGTGATTTCCATCAGTTCCCCCACATGGATGGGAACCTTGAAATCCATGCCGCTGGAAGCCGCCATCACCACCGCCTTGCGGCAATGCCGGGTGGCGGCCACGAAGGCGGCCTTGCCCATGGCCGCCAGGGCATAGCCGCCGAACAGCGACTGCCGGTGGCTGCACTGATCGGGAAACACCAGTTCCATCATCCCCAGCGGCCCCGTGGCCGCCGCCAGGGGATCGGGCGAAACCGGCTGTGGATCGGGCAGGGGCGGCACGCTGGCCTCACGCGCCGCCGCCACCATGTTGAAGCGGCCGCGCGTGCAGAGGCGGCGCTCGCCGCTGATGGGCGCCTCGGCCACCAGATCCACCTCCACCGTCAGCGAACGCCGCCCGGCCCGCACCACGCGCCCCGAAACCTCGATGATCTCGCCCACATGGGCCGGCGCCGAAAAATCGATGCGATCGCACGAGGCGGTGACGAAATCGGCCCGGGCGTGCCGGGCGGCGGCGATATAGGCCGCCTTATCCATGGCCGCCAGGCCGGCGCCGCCGAACAAGGTGCCGTGGTGGTTGGTATCTCCCGGGAAAACCAGATCGATCAGGCGGGTTTCCATCGGCGTAAGCTCTCCTGGAATACAGAGGTGGGGGAGGATCATCGGCCCCGAAGCCGGCCCTTGTCCACCGCCACGGCCGCAAGGGAGGTCTGCTCAGGACCGCCAGCGGCACCCTTTATAAAATATCATATTGTCGCATAATGTATATTATGATGAAAATTCGATCCGGGTTTCCAGGCGGCTTGCCGTTGCGGGCGGCCGTTCCCATCTTTCGATGGAACCTCAAAGGCTTGGCGTCTCGTGCTGAAAGTTTTTCCATGAATCTGCTGCATCATATCGGCCCGCATCTTTCCGGGCTTGAGCAATTGCAAGCCATGCTGGCGCAAAACCTGCGCCCCGGTATCGGCGAAACCCTCGACATTCATCTGATCGAAGCCGAGGATGGCCGCGTGGTGCTGGAAGCCGTGCCCGATGTGCATCTCTACAATCCCCTGGGCACGGTGCATGGCGGTTTTTCCGCCACCATGCTGGATTTCGCCTGCGGCTATGCCGTGCTCTCGAAAATGCCGCCGCAGCAAACCTTTTCCACCATCGAGCTGAAAGTGGCCTATCACAAGGCCATGACCAAGGAAACCGGCCCGGTGCGGGCCGAGGGCAAGATCGTTTCGCTGGGCCGGCGCGTGGCCTTTACCGAGGCGCGGCTGATCGACCGGGCCGGAAAGCTCTACGCCTCGGCCACATCCAGCCTGCTGATCATGGCGGTTTGATACCAAACGGTAGGCCGGTTTGAGCGGGTCGGGCCACGGTTTTGTGACGCAACCGTCACTTTACAGCGTGGCCGCAGCGGCAATACTCCCACCCTCCACCACGATGGTCTGCCACCATGCCGCCTGCCGACCGCCCTGCGGTATCCACGGTGTTCAAAGAGTTCCTGCGCCTGGGTCTGGGCTGCTTTGGCGGCCCCATGGCCCACCTTGGCGCCTTTCACCGCCGTTTCGTCACCCGGCTGGGCTGGCTCGACGAGCATAGTTTCGCCGATCTGGTGGGGCTGTGCCAGTTTCTGCCCGGCCCGGCCAGCAGCCAGGTGGGGTTTGCCATCGGGCTGACGGCGGCGGGGCTGCCCGGCGCCGTCGCGGCCTGGCTGGGCTTCACCCTGCCCTCCGCCGCCTTGATGCTGGCCTTCGCCCATTATGCGGCTGGCGCCGCCGCCCCCTGGCAAAACGCCCTGTTCCATGGCCTGAAACTGGCGGCGGTGGCCATCGTCGCCCAGGCGGTGATCGGCATGGCCCGCGCGCTGTGCCAGGGCCGCCTGCAAGCCGGCATCGCCTTAAGCGCCGCCGCCATCCTGGCCGCCCTGGGCTGGTCTTTTAGCGTGGAGTTCGCCGTTCTGATTCTGGGCGGCGTGCTGGGAATGCTGTGGCTGACACCCTTGGAAAAAGGGGCAACCATTTCTTATATGGCCTTGATATCAAAGGTTTTACAGCCAAAACACGCCCTGTTTTCCCTGGCTGTGTTTCTGGGGTTGCTGCTGGCCTCTTTCCTGTTGCCGCAGCCCTTCTGGCGCTTCTTCCGCGCCGGCGCCCTGGTTTTTGGCGGCGGTCATGTCGTCCTGCCGCTTCTTCAGGGGTTTTTTGTTGAAAATCATGCCATAAGCCCCTCTCTCTTCATGTCGGGCTATGGCGCCGCGCAGATGATGCCCGGCCCCCTGTTCTCCTTCGCCGCCTTTCTGGGCGCGGTGCTGCCGCCCCCCGCGACCGGGGGATTGACGGGAGGGCTGTTGGGGCTGTTGGGGGTGTTTCTGCCCGGCCTGCTGCTGCTGCTGGCGGCCTTGCCGTTCTGGGCCGCCATCGGCCGTTGGCAGCGGGCCCGCGCCGCCCTGGCCGGCGTCAACGCCGCCGTGGTGGGCGTGCTGGGAATGGCGTTTTACAACCCTGTTTTCACCAGCGCGGTGCTTGATGGCCGCGATCTGGCGCAGGCGCTTCTACTCTACGCGCTGCTCACCGCCGCCCGCCTGCCCCCCATCCTGGTGGTGGGAGGCTCGGCCCTGGCGGCGCTGGCGCGGTATTTCATCCCAGCATTCTAAGGCTGTAAGCCTTGGTTTTGTTCTCGGTTGCCAGGGCGTAGGCCGACATCTGGTACTGGGTGGAGGCCTTCTTCATATTGATGAGCTGCTGGCCGATATCGGTGCCGGTCAGCTGCGACAGCGCGCTCTGCGCCGAGGTGCTGTAGGCCTGAAGCGCCGAGGCGCCGGTGGACAGGGCCGACTGCGCCGCCCCCAGCTGCGACACCGATTGCGAGATCTGGTTCATGGCCGAGGTCAGCGAATTCATGCTGGCCTGAATGGCCGCGGTGCCGCCGCTGCCGCTGGTCCAGGCGCCGGTGGCCTGCTGCAGTCCCAGGCCGCTGGCGGTGTTGTTGCTGCCGTTGACGGTCAGGGTGGAGGTACCGCCGCCATACTGGTTCACCGCCATCGAGGTGGAGGACGACGACACCAGATTGACGCCGTTGAAGTTGGCGGCATTCACATAGCCGGTCACCTGCTGGGCCAGGGCATCGTACTGGCTGGCCAGGGTCGCCCGGGTGCCGGCATTGGCCGACATCGCCTGCGAGGCGATGGACTGCATCTGCACCAGGGTGGAATTGGCCGACTGCAAAGCCCCCAGCCCCACCGAAACCGAGCCGGAAGCCAGGGAATTGTTCTGCATGGCGGCGTTATATTGGCTGAGCGAGGTCTGCTGCGCCACCGCCACCGCCGTATTGGCCGGATTGTCGCTGGGCAGCGCCGACCCCGAGGCAATGCGCGACGAGGCTTGCGAGAACAAAGCTTCGGCCACCAGCAGGCCTTGCAGCGCCGAGCTGCCGACTGAAGACACAGTGGTCATATCCAGAGCCCTTCCGTTCTTATCCGGGATGGCCCGGAAAAGATGATCCACGGATCACATCATGCCACCGCCGTGGCGGAAAGACCATGCTCATTCAAACCCTTGCCCTTTTATCTTCGGGATGAGTCACGGGCAGTCGATCACCATACCGTCGTAGGCGGGCTCCATACCCTGAGGGAGGCGGGCCAGCAAGGCGTTGTAATCCAAACGGGGGGACATATGGGTCAGGATGGTGCGTTTGGGCCGCAGGCGTTCGGCCCAGCCGATCACCTTGTCGAGGTCGGCATGGGTGGGATGCGGCTCGTCCAGCAGGCAGCCCACCACCCAGCAGTCCAGCCCCTGCAACAGTTCCATCGAGCGTTCGGGAAACTGCCAGACATCGGTGCAATAGGCGCAATTGCCGATGCGGAACCCGGTGGTGCGGCCGTAGCCGTGATCCTGATCGATGGCCGTCACCTCCCAGGGGCCGGCGCGGAAGCGCTCGCCGGCAATGGGTTCGGGCGTCAGCCACGGTTTGTAAACCGGCACCTTGTCCAGATCCAGCGGCTGAAACACGTAATCGAAGCGCTGGCGGCTATCGGCCAGGGTTTCGGCGGTGCCGTAGGCCGGAATCGCCGCCCGCATCACGCGGTTGACCTCGCGCAGATCATCGATGCCGTGGGTGTGATCGGCATGACCATGCGTGAAGAACACCGCATCCAGGCGCTGCACCTCGGCGTTCAGCAATTGCTGGCGCAGATCGGGGCCGGTATCGATCAGGCAGGTGAAGTCCCCTTCCCGGCACAAAACCGATGGCCGCAGCCGGCGGTTTTTCGGTTCCGCCGGATCGCACCGCCCCCAGCCGACGCTGACCATGGGCACGCCGCCCGCGCCACCGCAGCCGAGGATGGTCAGCTTCATGGCCGCGGCACCTTGGTGAACAGGCGGTAGAAGTTATCGGTGGTGACGCGGGCGATCTCATCGCCCGGCACCTTCATCAAATCGGCCAGAGCCTGGGCGGTATGCACCACGAAGGCCGGTTCGTTGCGCTTGCCGCGCTTGGGCACCGGCGCCAGATAGGGGGCATCGGTCTCCACCAGCAGCCGCTCCAGCGGCAGATCGCGCACCACCTCCCGCAATTCGTCCGACTTGTTGAAGGTGATGATGCCCGACAGCGAGATGAACAAGCCATGTTTAATAGCTTTTTCAGCAAGTTGTCGCCCAGAACTGAAGCAATGTATAAGGCCGGTGAACGGCCCCATCGACATTTCCGCCGCCAGAATGATGGCGGTATCGAGATCGGCCTGGCGGGTATGCACGATCACCGGCAGCCCGGCGATGCGCGCCGCGGCGATATGGTTGCGGAAATTGGCCCGCTGCGCCTCGCGCGGGCTTCTTTCGTAAAAATAATCCAGGCCGGTTTCGCCGAAGGCCACCACCTTGGGATGCCGGGCCAGATCCACCAGCTGTTCCACCGTGGCTTTTTCCGAGCCGGCCTCATGGGGATGCACCCCCACCGAGCAATAGATGTTGTCGTGCCGTTCGGCGATGGCCAGCACCTGCCCGAAGGTGGACAGGCGCGTGCTGATGGTCAGGATGGTTTCCACCCCGGCGTTGCGGGCCCGCGCCAGCACATCCTCGAAATCCGGCTGGAAATCCTCGAAATTGAGATGGCAGTGGCTATCGACCAGCGGCATTTCAGGCAGCTCCCCCCTCGTCGGCGTCCACATAGCGCGGAAACACCCCTTCCGGCTTGGGCAGCGCCGTGCCGGCGGCCAGGTGCTGGCCGTAGGCGGTGAAATCACGGGCCGTTTCCGCCACCGCCAGCTGATCCAGCATGCGGGCGGTGGAGCCCGGCATCACCGGCTGCAGCAGCAGCGCCACCTGGCGGATCACCTCGGCCACCACATAAAGCACCGTGCCCATGCGGGCCGGATCGGTCTTCTTCAGGGCCCAGGGGGCCTGACGGTCGATATAGACATTGGCGGCGCGCACCACGCTCCACACCGCTTCCAGCCCTTCGTGGAAGGCCTGGCGGTCGAAGCTGGCGCGCAGCTTGTCCAGCAGGGCGGCGGCGGCGGCCAGCAGCTCATCGTCCTCGGCGGTAAAGGCGCCGGGCGTGGGCACCTGCCCGCCCAGATTCTTGCCGATCATCGACAGCGAGCGCTGGGCCAGATTGCCGAATTCGTTGGCCAGCTCGCCGTTGACGCGGTTGACCATGGAACGGTGCGAGAAATCGCCGTCATTGCCGAACGGCACCTCGCGCAGCAGGAAATAGCGCACCGGATCCAGGCCATAGCGCTGCACCAGATCGTAGGGGCTGATCACGTTGCCCAGCGATTTGGAAATCTTCTGCCCCTCGTTGGTCCACCAGCCATGGGCGAACACCCGGCGCGGCGGCGCCAGATCGGCGGCCATCAGGAAGGCCGGCCAGTAGATGGCGTGGAAGCGCACGATATCCTTGCCCACCATATGCAGATCGGCCGGCCAGAATTTGGCGTAGTCGCCGCTGGTCTCGGGATAGCCGACGGCGGTGATGTAGTTGGTCAGCGCGTCCAGCCACACATACATGATGTGATCGGCATCGCCCGGCACCGGAACGCCCCATTTGAAGCTGGTGCGCGAGACCGAAAGATCCTGCAGGCCGTTCTTCACGAAGCTGATCACCTCGTTGCGGCGGCTGGTGGGGGCGATGAAATCGGGATGCTCGTCGTAGAAGCGCAGCAGGCGGTCCTGCCAGGCCGACAGGCGGAAGAAGTAGCTGGGCTCCTCCACCCATTCCACCGGGGCGCCGGTGGGGGCGATCTTGCCGCCGTCGGCGCCGGTGGTCAGTTCGTCGGCGCCGTAGAAGGCCTCGTCGCGCACCGAATACCAGCCGGCATATTTGCCGAGATAAATTTCGCCCTTTTCCACCAGCCGGGTCCACAGCGCCTGCACCGAGGCGATATGGCGCGGTTCCGTGGTGCGGATGAAATCATCGTTGGAATAGCCCATGAAGGCGGCCAGATCGCTGAATCGCCGCGACACCTCGTCGGTGAAGGCCTGGGGATGCACCCCGGCCTTCTCGGCCGATTTCTCCACCTTCTGTCCGTGTTCGTCGGTGCCGGTGAGGAATTTGACGTCGAAGCCGTCCAGGCGCTTGAAGCGGGCCAGCACGTCGCAGGCCAGCGAGGTATAGGCATGGCCGATATGCGGGCTGTCGTTCACGTAGTAAATCGGCGTGGTGATGTAATAGCGACGGGGCCCCGTCATCGACGTTCTCCAACGAAAAACCGCAACACGGGATGCCCATCTCCGTCCGCTTAAGGACGGCAGCACCGCTCCACGGCAAAAAACGCATTCAGCAACACCTGCTTGCGGTCGAGATTGACGGCATCGGCGCGGCTGAACAGATCCCTGGTTTTGTCCCACAGCTCGACCCAGCGATCAAGGCCGGCAACCCCCACCAGACGGGATTGCAGACCGGCCTCGCCCGTCACCACCTCGGCGGCGCCCGCCGCCCCGCCCCGCCCGGCCTGGGCGGCGGCGCGGGCCAGCCACCAGGAAAACAGCTCGGTCACGGTGCGGAAAGCCCCGTCGGCCTTGGCCGAAACCTCGCAGAACTGGTGCAGCGCCGGCACGTCGAAACCAGGCAGGCTGGCGAAAAAACCCACCATGTCGCGGTAAAGCGGCAGGCCGCCGGCCTCGGCCAGCCCCAGGGCCTTGCCGATGCTGCCCTCGGCCAGCCGGGCCAGGGCGGCGGCATCGGCATCGTCCAGATCGGGGCGGTGGCGGCGCAGCAGCAGCTCCACCTGCGCATCGGCCAGGGGGCGCAGCACCAGACGGCGGCAGCGCGAACGGATGGTGGGCAGCAAGCGGCCGGGGCTGTGCGCCAGCAGCAGCAGCAGGGCGTTGCGCGGCGGCTCCTCCAGCACCTTCAGGATGGCATTGGCCGAGGAGCGGTTCATTTCATCGGCGGCGTCCACGATCACCACCCGCCAGCCGCCTTCCGCCGGAGTGAGCGACAGGAAACCGCCCACCTCGCGCACGTCGGCCACCGGAATTTCACTGCGCATTTTGGTTTTCTTGTCGTCGGCCCAGCCCCGCTCCAGCACTTTGAGATCGGCATGACCGCCCATGGCGATGCGGCGGAACACCTGACTGTCGGGCGCGATCTGCAGATCGCGCGGCGCCTCGCCGAACAGGCCGCCGCCATCGCCGCCGCCCGCCAGCACGAAGCGGGCGATACGGTACGCCAGCGTGGCCTTGCCGATGCCGCGCGGGCCGGACATCAGCCAGGCATGCGCCAGCCGGCCCGAGCGCCAGGCATCGAGAAACGCCGCCTCGGCCGCCTCATGCCCGATCAGCGCGCTTTGCAGCCGGGGAGAAAGAGGATCCTCGTCGCCGTTCACCACACACCGGTAAACTTGTGGCTCTTCATCTTCAGATCCACCTTGATGATATGATTGACCAGCCAGCTGTTGAGAAAGGCCGATAATTCCTCGCCGGTCAGTTTCTTTTCGGCCTTTTCCCCGGCGGCGTAACGTTCGATCTTGCGGTTCAGTTCGGTGATCAAGGCCGCATGATGGCTGCGGTTTTCCTTAAGGCCGGGATAGTTCGCCTGATCCTGAATGCGTTCCTCGCGGGCGAAATGCTCGTTGGTGTAGGCCTGCAGCCGCCCCAGCAGGGTGCGGATCGCGCCTTCGTTGCCGCCGCTCAAGCCGCCGCCCTGGCGGATAACGTCGGCGAACTGATTGACCAGCATGATCAGCCGCTGATGGTCCTCATCGATCGACTTGATGCCGACACTCATTTGTTCACGCCATACGATCGGCATGCCTTGCATCCCCTTCCGAGAAAGTCCCCAGCCCATCCTAACAAGCCGGTCGGTCCCTCACCAGGGGCGGCGCGGCCTTTTCTAAAAATTCCTCATTGTTTTCAATTAGTTCACAATATTTGTGTCGGTTGTCGCGCCCCCTGCATCTCTATCGCGCCAAAAGGGCCGAACCGCTCGCGCACCACGTGCAGCACCGCCGCATGCACCTCGGCCACCGGCGCCGCCGCCGAGATGACCACGCAGCGTTCGGGCTGCGCCTTGGCGATCTCCAGGAAGCCCTGGCGCAGGCGCCGGTGAAACTCCAGCCCCATGCGCTCGTAGCGGTCCTCGGCGCCGCCGCGTCCGGCGGCCCGGCCCAGCCCCTCCTCCACCGGCAGATCGAGAATCAGGGTGAGATCGGGGGCGAAGGCCCCCACCACCAGCTGATAAAGCTGTTCGATGGCATGAGCGGGCAGGCCGTGGCCCCGGCCCTGATAGGCGTTGGTGGAATCGGCGAAACGATCCGAGAGCACCCAGCGGCCGGCGCTCAAGGCCGGCCACACCGTACGCACCAGATGATCGCGCCGGGCGGCGTAATGCAGCAGGGTTTCGGTCATGGCGTCCCAGCGGCCGGTTTCGCCTTCCACCAGCAGGCGGCGGATATCCTCGGCGCCGGGCGAGCCGCCGGGTTCGCGCGTGGCCAGCACGTCGAACCCGGCGCCCCGCAAGGCTTCGGCCAACAGGCGGAGCTGGGTGGATTTCCCCGCCCCCTCTCCGCCTTCGAAGGTGATGAAGCGTCCGCTCATGGCGCCGGCTTTCAGCCCTTCACCGCCGCCGTGGTCTCGGCCGGCTTGGGCGCGCCGAACAGCAGGCCATGCAGGGCGGCGCCCATGCGGCCGAAGAAGCCCAGCTTGGCCACGTCGGCGCCCGCCAGCAGCGGCACATGCACCTCGCTCATGCCGGGGGCGGTGATGATCACCTCGCCCACGGTCTGGCCCTTGTGGATGGGAGCGGCGATGGGGCCGGTGTAAGACGCCACCACCTTCATCTCATCGCGCGACGAGCGCGGCATGGTCACCTCCAGGGATTTGCTCACCACCAGCGGCACGCTGGCGCTCCGCCCCAGCCAGACAGCGGCATCGGTCACCTTGTCGCCGGCCTTGAACAGGGCGTAATCGCCGAATTCGCGGAAGGCCCATTCGATCAGACGGTCGGATTCCTCGGTGCGGGCCCGGTTGGTGGGCAGGCCGTTCATCACCAGGATCACCCGGCGCCCATTGCGCAGCACCGAGCCCACCAGACTGAAACCGCCGTCCTCGGTATGGCCGGTCTTCAGGCCGTCGGCGCCCTGGATGTTCTCCCAGATCAGCGGGTTGCGGTTATCCTGCTTGATGTTGTTGTAGGCGAAGCTCTTTTCGGAAAAAATTTCGTAATACTGCGGGAACTGGCTGATCAGGATGCGGGCCAGGGTGGCCAGATCGCGCGCCGTCATCTGATGGCCCGGTTCGGGCAGGCCGCTGGCGTTGCGGAAGGTGGAGCGGGTCAGGCCCAGTTCACGCGCCTTGCGGGTTTCCTCGGCGGCGAAGGCGTCCTCGCTGCCGGCCAGCCCCTCGGCCAGCACCGAACAGGCATCGTTGCCCGACTGGATGATGACGCCGTGCAACAGATCGGAAATGCTGACCTGGGCATGCAGCGGCAGGAACATCATCGAGCCATCGGAACGGTAATGCTTGCGCCAGGCGGTTTCACTCACCTGCAGCTTGTCGCTCATCTTCAGGCTGCCGTCCTTTAGCCGCGAGAAGACCATGTAGACGGTCATCAGCTTGCTCATGGACGACGGGGTCATCAGCTGGTCGGCGTTCTTTTCCAGCAGTACCGCGCCGGTGTTGTAATCGACGATGATGGCCTGGCGGGCCTGCGTCTCGATGGTTTCCGCCGAGGCGGACACCCCTGTCAGCAGGGCCAGGGCGGCGGCGCAGGCGGCCACGGAACGACGGAACGGAAGCAATGACATGGTCGGCATGGTCCTCGGTTGAATGACGCGGGCGGGAAGACGGGGATCTTCCTAGTCCACGACCAGTTTGGCGTCGGGATATCCCGATTTGAGAACGGTTTCCAGCAAGGCGTCGGCATCGTGCATATCGCTGAACGGCCCCAGACGCACACGGAACAGGGGGCCCTCCCTGGTTTGCACCTGGGTGATGGCGCTTTGACCGAAGGCTTGCAGGGCGGCATTCAGGCGGTTGGCATTGGTATAGCGCTGAAAGGCCCCGGCCTGAATGAAGAGATGACCGGGCGCCGGCGCCCCCTGCTCCACCGTTTGCCGGGCCAGGCGGGCCGGACTGAGGGCCGGATCCTGGGCCACGGCGGCGGGCCGGGGCGCGGGCGCGGCCCGAATGATCGGTTGGGGCCGGGCGTCCACGCCGGGCGGCGGCAGGCTTTCCGCCATCACCGGGGCGCGCGGCGCCGCTTCTACCGGCGGGGTATCGGCCTGCAGCTGGCCGCTGTTCATCTGCATGGCGATCTGGCGGCTTTCATCGGCCATGATCTGCACCCGCACCCGCGCCGTGCCGGTCCCCTCCATGCCGAGCAGCTGGGCGGCCCGGCGCGACAGATCAAGAATGCGGCCGTGGGCGAAAGGCCCGCGATCGTTGATGCGCACCACCAGCGAGCGGCCGTTGTCGAGATTGGTGACGCGCACGAAGCTGGGCATGGGCAGGGTACGGTGCGCCGCCGTCACCTCGTTCTGATCGAAGCGCTCACCGTTGGCGGTGTATTGCTTGTCGAAATGCGGCCCGTACCACGAGGCGATGCCGGTTTCGTCGTAATCGTAATTTTCCGAGGGATAGTACCACACACCGTCGATCTGATAGGGCTTGCCCACCTTGTAGACGCCGCCGTGCGGGCCCAGGGGCGCCGTGTTCCCCACCTGATAGGCCTCGGGCTGGCTGGCGCAGGCCCCCAGAAAGGCGCAGCCGGCCAGCACCACCAGCACCCGGCCCCTGGATTTGAAACGCTGCAACGAACGGCGGTTTCGCATCATCCCTCCCTTACCGGCCGGCCAAACGGTCGGCAAGGGTGCCGGCGGCCAGCGCGAAGAACACCGAGCGGTTCCATTTCATGATGACGCGGAAATTATCATAGACCAGATAGGGCGGACCGCTGTCGGTGCCGTCGGCGCGGCCGCCGCCGGCGCGGATCAGCGAGGCCATCATGGGTCCGCGCGGCAAGGGCCTGCCGTTGGCCTGGCGCAGGCCCAGCTTGCGCCATTCCGTCAGGCTGTGCCGCACCCCCAGCCCCACCAGGGTGGGCGAAAGGCCACGGGGCGGCAGGCGCACCGCCCGCCCCCAGCGCTGATGCGGGTTCCAGCCCAGCGCCGACAGGTAATTGGCCGCCGAGGCGAACACATCGGCCCGCCGGTTCCAGATATCCGGGCTGGGGCCGCCGTTCCAGGCGCGGGCATACTGCAGATAGGTGGAGGGCATGAACTGGCACTGCCCCATGGCCCCGGCCCACGAGCCGCGCAGGCGCGGCAGCGGCGCCAGGCCGCGGTTGACCATGGTCAGGGCGTTCAAGAGCTCGCCGCGGAAATAGTGGCTGCGCCGTCCGTCATAGGCCAGGGTGGCCAGGGCCGGCACCACGGGAAAGCCCCCGGTCAGGCGGCCGAAATCGGTTTCGATGCCCCACATGGCGGCGATATTGGCGGCGGGAACGCCATAGCGGCGCGACACCGCCCGCAACAGGGTGCGGTTGCGGGCCATCATGCGCCGGCCGCGCGCCACCCGCCGCGGCGAAACCACGCGCGACAGATACTGGTTGAAGGTCAGGGTGAATTCCGGCTGGCGGTGGTCCAGTTCCAGCACCCGGTCAATGGGCTGCAGGCCGGTCAGGGCGGCATCCAGCACCTCGGGGCGGATGCCGCGATCGGTGGCCTCGGCGCGGAACGCCTTGAGCCAGGCGGAAAAATCCGGTTTTTCCGCGGCCCGGGCCGGGCCGGCGCCCAGGGCAAGCAGCAGGCAGGCCAGCAGAGCCAGGGCCGATTTCACGCTATTTTCCAACTTTCGCCGCCTTCTCGGGTTCCGGAAACAGGGCGCCGGTCCAGCCGGACAGGCGGTAGAACAGCAAGCCGCCCCATTCGTGCAAGGCCAGGGACAAAATCCGCATATTCTCCACCAGCATGTCAAGGCTGCCGAACAGCGGGCGCGATGGGGTGACATAGTTGACCGGCCAGGGAATCACCGGCCAGTTGACGGTGCGGAACACCCCGATGGCGCGGGCCATATGGCTGGCCGAGGTGACCAGAACCCAGATCTGACCCTTTTTCGGCTGCGCCAGCCGCTGGCTGAACACGGCGTTTTCGAAGGTATTGCGCGAGGCATCCTCCACCACCAGGCGGCCGGGGGCCACGCCCAGATCCTCGAGCTCGCGCACGGCGTAGGGGGCTTCCCGCAGTTTCTGATTGAAGGGATCGGCGGCGCCACCGGTGAACACCACCCGGGCCTCGGGGTAAAGCCGCGCCAGCCGGGCGCCTTCCAGCAGCCGCTCGGCGGCATCGGTCAGATTGATCTGGCCGCGCGCGCTGCTGATGGTCTGATTGATGGCCCCGCCCAGAATGATGATGCCGTCCACATGGCGGGGCAGCGGCGGATTGGTGGGAAAGCGGTTTTCCAGCGGCGCCAGCAGCAGATCGTCGGTGGGCAGCACCGCCAGCACCAGCAGGAACAGCGCCGCGCCCGACAGCAGCAGCCGGCCGGTGCGCCAGGACTGGCGCATCCACAACAGGCCGCTGCCCACCAGCAGCACCACCAGCAGAACGAAACCCGGCGTCAGCACGGCGCCAACGATTTTAGACAGCAGGTACACCATGCCCTAGAGCTTTACTCTTTGCCGCCGCCTGGGGCAAGTGCTGGTCCCCGCCCCCAGCTCTTGTTATTCTGCGCGGGCGAGGATCAAGAACTGGGAAAACGCCATGAGCGCGGACGACAACGACGACTGGACCGGCACATCGGAGCTGGTGCCGCAGCAGGACCGCATGCAAGAGCGCACCAAGGCCATCGAGGCGCTGCTGCGGACCCGCCCCTCCACCCTGCGGGTGGTGGACGACCGCCCGCCCCCCGAGCCCGAGGCGCCGCCGGCCCCGACGCGCCCGAAAACACGGGAATTCCTGTTCCGGGGCGGCCTCTACACCTTCGAGGCCATCGGCGTGCGCAGCGAAAAGGAGAAGCGTTCGGGCGTGGCGGAGCGCTGGCAGGCCGATATTCATGCCGATCAGAACGTGGGCATCAATCTGATGATCTACGAATATTACGACGGCCGCTTCACCCCCTGGGCCTTCGACGGCATCTTCTTCAACGATTTTCTACAGGCCGCCTCGGTGGGGGTGGTTTCGGGCGGTTTTCAGGCGCAATGGCACCACGAACAGCAGGAACACGAGCGCACCCGCCGCAAAATGGCCCTGCTGCTGCCCGGCGCCGCCATCCTGGGCTTCATGGCCGGGGTGCTGCTGTTCTTACGCTGACCGCCCCCCCTGCGGGCGCGGCTTTCGTTTAAGCGGCTAAGCGGCCCCGGCCTCGTGATGGGCGGCCAAGGCCTCCAGCACGGTGGACATCAGACGGTGATCGCGCAGATCGTTGGCCAGCACCCGGAACATGGCGGCACCCTCGCCGCCCAGCAGCCCCAGGGCCATCATGGCCGCCGTGACCCCTTCGGCATTGAAGGCCTCGGCGGCGGGGCGGAACTCCTTGCGCCGCCCGCGCTGCAATTCCTGTTCGATGAACTCCAGCACCACCGCATCGAGGGGCTGCTTGCGATGCACCTGAAAGGCGAACGCCCTTAAAATCCGGGCTTTTTCGGCGCCCTCATCCTCAGTCTGCCTGGCCATGGCCCTCTCCTGACTTCAAGGTCAGACACCATGCGCCTTTTTACCAATGAAACAATGCCTGATTTCAACAACACCGCCATGCGAGGGCGGTTGCGTTCCCCGGCCGCTCGGGCTAAACATGCCCCTCGCAACGCCGGATGGGTGGCCGAGTGGTTTAAGGCAGCGGTCTTGAAAACCGCCGTGGGTGCAAGCCCACCGTGGGTTCGAATCCCACCCCATCCGCCAGACGCACATTTTTGGGTCGGTTACGTTCATCCGAAAATAGTCGGAAAAATTCACTATCTTGCGGGCTATTGAGAAACATTTCTCCGCCCCGTTCACATCTGTTCTTCATCATCCGCATTTTCTGGATGGTGACCTGCCTTTACCATGTTCAACGCTGATCACCATCCGATGGCTGTCGATATCACCGACCTTCAGATGGTCACCTCCTAGGTGCATATATGAACGCCGATCTTCGTTAAGAACCGCAAACGATCCTCAAACCGCTCATCAAGCTTACCGCTGATCTCGTCAAAATAGGCACGGTCGTCTGCAATAACAGAAAGAATTGTCTGCGTTTGCGCGGTGAGCGCAGCAATCAGCCGTTCAAGCGGACCGCGTAGTGCGCCCGCCTTCTTGTGCGAGAGGATTGCTGCGCGCGCGGCCTTCGCCGCCCAATTCGAGAGCGCAAGATATTCAAGGACTCGTTGCTGTTCGGACTCATCCGGCTCAACGGTCAGGCTTTGCAACGCCCGTGTCGCGCCGAAATGCTGTAGCAGCAATCGACCGATCAGACGCGGCCAGTCGTAACCTTCCGCCGTATATACGGGAAGAATTTGCGAAGGTGAGAATGAACCTGATATGGGCTGTGCGTGCGCGAGAATGATCTGCATAAGCGCGCGAAGCCGGACCATCTCCGATGTCGTGATTTTCTTTTCCGAGAGTGCCTTGCACCGAGTCTCGAAGGCGGTAACGGCCTCTTGGAACTTCTTGGCGGTCGCGCGGCTTTGCGCCGAAAGTGATTGGGTTAGGGATGTGCCTTCCGTGCGAGCGTCACCGCTTCGATCATCATCTGCCGATTGCGGTTCTATGGTTCGGAAATCTATCGCGCCAAGAGCGTCGACATCCTCATCTTCCATGCCTCTCAAATCGGGGCCGACCAAGCCGATCATCCGATTGAGGCAGGCGCTCATCAAGCTGGCCGCGCTATCATGGCGACTATTCAGGTATAGTCCGAACGATCTGCCTTGCGCGTTCGCGTGAGTCCGCGCGCGGATAAAATCCTCGTATGAAAGGACTTCATATGTCGGCGACGCAGTATCGGACGCTTGCGGCTTGGCTCGTGGCGTTTGATCGGGCTGGCTTGCGCGATCTTCTTCCTCCAACGCTTCGAGTTGATTGAGCGTTTCGATCAGAACCAAATCTTCGTGGATGGATTCGACAAGTGTGTCCATCAGCCGCCGCTTGCACCCGCGTGACGCGGGCAAGGTCGTCACGGCGAGATAATCAAGATCGACGATTTGGACCGGGGCCGACATCGCGCCGTCCGGGAATGTCACGATCCCATATTTGGGACGTTGTGCATCGGGCGAAACCGCGTAGCTCGCCGAACTGCTGTTCAATTCCATTTCCGCCAAAGCCGATCCATCGCGGTCATAGAGTTGGATCGTCGCCGGGGCCGCCGGCAACGCCGTAGGGGCTGTCCATGACAGTTTCCCCGCCTGCAATATCAAGGTGCCGCCATCTATCGAAGACTCCGCGTCCTTGGCCCCCTCGAATGATTGCTGAAGCGCCGCGAGTCGATCGCCCTCAACGCGGGCATCGTGGTAATCCGCCAGCCCCAATACTTCCAAGGCTGTACCGCGCGGAACGCGCTTGTAGATTCCTGCTTCCGCATTTCCGTGGGCCGCCGGTCCCATCAAGGCAGGGAAGGTGCAATTCATACTGCCGGAAATCACATGATCCCAACCTTCACCGTGAGCGACGATGAGCTTTGCGTGGAGGAACCGGCTCTCCGCCTGCGCACTGACATCGAACAAAGACGTATCTGAAAATCCCGACAGCGCGTCCGAGGGGAAGCCGTTTGCATCGCTCTCGATCAGAATATCAGTGGAGGGATTTTCGAGCGCAGCGCGGAGTTGTTCCAGCCCTTCAAGCTGCACGTCCCAATAGGGCGACACGATGACAAGCCGTTCAATCGGATCATCGCCTATGGATGCGATGATCTGATTGAGGAAAGTGATCTCCGGGCGGTCGAACAAAAGATTGAGTTCTGCCGTTCCCGCTCCATCGAAGCTGTGATCGAACTTATCATCACGCAACCATGAAGCGGATCGAAGCGCCCGTTGGAGGCTGATCGGAAACCACGGATCGTCCAGCGGCACATAGCGCAGAAAATATCCAAGCGCGCTTTTGAAAAATTTGGCGTTCTCCAGCGCCTCAGGCGAATATGAGATGCTGGCAATCTGCTCTTTGTTACCGCCAAGGCCGAGGGCGGTCAGGTTTGCCGAACCTACGATCAACCGACCTTTGGCTTCGCCGATCAACATCGTAATTTTGGGATGGAAAACGCCCGGCGCATCGGTCTTGATGAGATGGTAGCTGGTTCCGGCAAAGCGCGGCGGCCCAAACTCCGAAAAAGCCTGATTGACCATCCCCCTATCGGCTAGGACGGTGATGTTGCGACATCCGGCACCTCGGAGCTTCGGGAACGGTATGTCCTCGAAGGCGAGCGATCCGAACGCATAGGTCGTCATGAACGCCGAATGGAATCCGCCTTCGCCAAACGCTTCAAAATACTTCATGCGGTTGCCATCTCTGCGCGGCCGCGCTCCGTGATCCCGTTCTCATCAATGAGGTTGATGTCGCGCAAAAACCGGAGCGCCTGATCTAGCCGCGGACTGCTCGGCGAAACCCGAAAGTGGCTACGGTAACGCAGTTGCCCTTCTTCCGGCTCCATATGGAAGGTGTATGCCTTCTGATTTCGGAATTTGCGGGACGCGACCCACATATGGCGCTTTAGAACCCGCTCACGGATCAAATCGGCGATCACGCGGCTTGCCCAACCTGTGCGAGCGCGATCGAGGAATTGCACTTCCGTCCGTAACGACTGAAAATAGTCCGCGCCGCTTAGCGCCTCCTCAATTAAGCTCTTGGCCGCCGATGATCTGTCATAGAGGATCGCGATTAGCGTTACGGCGAGGCGCACCTGTTCTGCCGTTTCGCCTTCCTCCATCGCGGACAACATGGCCTGAGCATGTTCACGTGCCGCCGCCGCTTCGTCGGCAAGGCCAAGCGAAAAATCCTCCCATGTTTGATCGCCCGCAAGTTCAGCGAAACCGATCAACTCATCTGTGAGGTCGGCTAGAGTCATCCGGCGTCGTGGCGCGGTTTCCAACAATGTCAGCGCGGCTGACAGGATCGCCTCATAGGCAAGGCGCATAAGATCGCAGGCTTGATACAGAAACCAGAGATGCGGGACCTCGTGGTGGCTACCGCCCTGCAAATTCGGCACGTTCTCAAACCAATGCCATTTCACCTGATCTGCGTGCGGGATAGAGTGCGACGTTGCGCTTACATCGAGAAGCATTTGAAGTGTGCGACGACGCATCAGATCTGTTTCGCTGCGTGCTTCAAATTTGCCAAACAGGATATCCGTTAGTAGGATATGCTCGTCGCTGCCGAGCCGGAGCCGACTGGGTTTCATTGCCTCGAACGATTGCAGTGATGACAAGGCGATTTTTCCCGCCGCCACCAATTCAAAAAACTCGTCTGCCGTTGCTCCCAACCCCTGCGAAAACGCATCGGCCAACTTCAAGGCCAAATCGGAGCATACGGGATTGGGGTTGGGATCACCGGCACGGGGAAAATAGATCAGGCCCATTTCCGACATCTGCGTCGCGTAGATTGCGCCAAATGCGCCGCCCTTGTTCCGCAGGTAGCGCTGGCTCTCATCGGCATCGGGATCGGCGCTGACGCTGAAATCGACGATCGCCGCTTCACCGGCCGCGGCGTGCGCATCGTTCAACATTCGGTTAGCCCAATCAGACCCCGCAATGCCCAATTCGCTTTCGCCATATGTGCAGATGAGGGCGAACAGCGCCTCACATCGGCGCTGAAACTTCCTAAACTCATAGGGATCGGAATGTCTGATCTTTTCTTCGTAATGTCTTATTATGAAGGGAAAAAACGAATAATAGCGATAGCGTAGTGTGATCGTACTGATCCCCGGCACAATAGACTGATAGATGACTTCGATTGGCCGCTGCATACCAAGAGGATCAAGGCCACTGTCCTGACCCAGCTCTGTCCATTCTGGAAATCCCTGCCCCAAGTCCACTCAATCAGCACTCCCATTGCTCAATGTCAGACCTATAAGATAGGGATTTACTCAGAAAATCACAATCTCTTCTCCTTACATATTATACTCACCGGTAGGGAGGCTGGCGTGGGTCTGGATTCGCACCGATTTCGTCCAAAAGATGGTCTCCGCCTACCGGCTCGGCCCCTTCCATAGGCCATGGCCCGCCACTTCAGCATGCCAAGAGCCGCATTCTACGATGCGAAGCGCAGGATTTGAAGCGTTGGCATGGCTGCGGCTTATGCCTTGCGCGCGGTTCTGGGGGAAACGGCCAACCCGAGGAAGACCAGCAGCGCCTGATTGAGCCGCAGGATATCCTCGTCGTCCAGCCGGCCGACATGGGCGCCAACCTTGGCCTTCGGAACGGTGGTGATCTTGTCCACCATCAGCCGGGACGGAGAAAGCAGCCCGTTGCGCTGGTTCGGCGCCACCGGCAGGCGGAACAGCGGGGCGTCGGTTTCGTCGGTGGTGAAGGCGCAAATCGTGATCGAATCCGTGGCGTCGAAGCTGTCATCCTGAACGATGACGACCGGACGCGGCTTGCCAGCGTAATCCTTGCCGCCGGCAACGGTCCAGATATCGCCGCGCCTCATTCATCGGCCCAGTCGGAGACCGCGTCGATGAAGGCCTGATCCTCATCGGCCTGGGCGCCTGCCGCCACGGCCAGCGATTGCCGGTGCGCCTCCGCCCGGAAGGACGGCGCGCGCACGTCCGGCACCCAAATCTGAATGGGCCGCAGACCCTGCGCCCGCAGGCGGTCACGATGTTCCCGAACCTTCATCCGGGTGGGCTTGGGGCTGGTTGCCGAAGGCATGCTCACCTCCATAATGGTTACATGTAACCTATCATCCCTGACCGATTTTAGCCAGTTTTTTCATCAAGGCTGCGCGCAGGCCGTCTTTACCCCGGGAGAGTCGGGGCTTGGCCCGGGCATTTGCGGTTATGGCCACGATAACGGTCGAGGATACCCTGCAGAGGCTTTACGCTTCAGCCGCGACGATCCGCGCAACCTCGGCCAAGATGCTTTCCTGGCGCTCGACCGGCCCCCGCCCTTCGCCGAGATAGGCTGCCACCACGATCGGAGCCCGCCCTGGCGGCCAGATCACCCCGATGTCGTTCGTCGCGATGCCCTCCCAGGTGCCGGGTTTGAGCGCTCGTCGATCCGGTTGCCCGCCAGCCGGCCCGTCGCGGTATCAAGCACGGCGACCCCAAGCCGCCCACCGCTCCGCGACTCCAGGGCCCGCAAGCGTGCTTGCATGCCGCTGCCGGCCCGCGCGCGGAACACCGGCAACAGGAGCAGTGGCGACAGTAACGCCAGACGTCGCGTGATTGGGATTGACATTGCTGTTCGCTTTCCTACGCGCGCGGGGCTGTTCGCTTTCCTACGCGCGCGGGAAGGATGGTGGATTGCTCAAGTCCCAGCGGAACCGCCAGGCGGCTGGGGACGCGCCCCACGCGTCATGGCGGTTTTCCAGCCATAAGCCGCAGCACCATTGCCACCGGCAAAGAGCGCTGCGCGGGCTTTAAGAGCTGGCGTCAAGTTCCCTCTCATATTGAAGAGGGGTGGACTCTACCGCCGCTGCGCCGCCTCGTGGTGGCGGATCACCTCGCGGATGACGAATCCCAGGAATTTTTCGGCGAAATCGGGGTCGAGATCGGCATCGTGGGCCAGGGCGCGCAGGCGGGCGATCTGCTGTTCCTCGCGCGCCGGGTCGGCGGGGGGCAGGCCGTGCTCAGCCTTCAAAACGCCCACGGCCTTGGTGCAGCGGAAGCGTTCGGCCAGCATGTGAATCACGGCGGCATCAATATTATCAATGCTGTGGCGCAGCGTGTTCAACTGATCTAGCGGCGACCGGCCAGCCGTTTCCTTGCTCATTTCATCGTCCTCGTTATTTGGGGCGCATTGTTTCGGCCCCGATTGTGGAGGAGATGACGGCAAGGCGCAATCGGGCACGCGAAGGCTTATTACGGGCGGCTTTTTAAACAGACTCGCAACGCGAGGCCTTTGCCGGGCGGTATTATTGCGGCGGCAGCATCCGCTCCACCGCCTCGGCCTCGGCCGGGCGCGAAAACAGATAGCCCTGGGCCATGGCGCATTCCCAGGCCCGCAGGGCGGTCAGGCTGCGGTCGCTTTCCACCCCTTCGGCCACGGTGACCAGGCCCAGATTGCGGGCCATGTCGATCAGGGTTTTGGCCACGATATCGGCCTCGCGGCTGCGGCCGATCTCCAAAACGAAGGATTTATCGATCTTCAGTTCCGAGAACGGCAGGCGCAGCAGTTGCGCCACCGAGGAATAGCCGGTGCCGAAATCGTCGATGGACAGACGGAAGCCCTTGAGGCGGAAGCGGCCCAGCACCTCCAGCATGGTGGCGCTGTCCTTGCTCGAGGCGGTTTCCGTCAATTCCAGGGTAACGCTTTCCGGAGAAACGCCGTTTTCGGCGCAATACCGGGCCACACGGTCGGGCAGATGGCGGTCGTGGAGATTGCCCGCCGACAGATTGACGGCCATGTGCAGATCAAGCCCCCGCCCCTGCCAGCGCCCGGCCTGGCAAAGGGCGGCCCGCACCACCCAATCGGTCAAGGTGTCGATCAGTCCGGCGCTTTCCGCCAGCGGAATGAAACTGTCGGGCGGGATCACCGTGCCGTCGTCGTCGCGCCAGCGCACCAGCGCCTCCACCCCCAGAATGCGGCCGCTTTTCAGCTCCACCTTGGGCTGATAGAGCAGGAACAGCCGATCCGCGGCGATGGCCGCCGCCAGGCTTTCGGCGGTGGGCTGGGGGCGGTCGCCGCGCAGGCTTTCCAGAAGGCGCCGCAGATCCGGGGCCCGCACCGGCTTGGTCAGCTTTTCGGCCATGGAAAGCCCCAGTTCGCCGCCCAGGCGGTAGGCGGCATCCAGCACCCGGCCATCGGTGCCGCTGAGCAGAATGATGCGGGAATCGCACTGGCGCTCCCTCAGCTCGCGCAGCAGTTCGATGCCGTCGGTATCGGGCATGTAAAGATCCAGCACCAGCACGCGCGGCCACGTCCGCTCGGTCAGGCGGCGGAAATCCATCGCCGTTTCCGCCACCGTGGCGTCGAATCCGGCGCTGCTCGCCACCTTGGCCACGAAATCGGCGAAGGCGAACTCATCATCCAGCACGATCAGGCTTGTCATGCGTCTCCCCGCTGTCCGGCCTCGGCCATCACCTGGCGCACGGCCCGCTGCAGATCGTCCTTGCGGTAAGGCTTGGACAGCACCGGATATTCACCCGGCGGCGCCGGTCCGCCCTCGCGCCACAGACTGTCATGCACCATGCGCTCCGAAAAGCCCGAGGTCAGCAGCACCGGCAGGCCGGGGCGGTCGCGGCGCAGGCGATCGGCCAGATCCATGCCGTCGAGAGTGCCCGGCATGATGATATCGGCGAACAGCAGATCGGGCCGCAAACCAGCCTCCACCGCCGCCAGCGCCCGCTCGGCGTTTTCCGCCTCGGCCACGCCAAAGCCCATATCGGCGAACTGCTGCGCCGCCACCCGCCGCATCTCGGGATTATCCTCCACCACCAGCACCAGCCGCCCATCGGCCCGGCCCGGCATCACGGCAAGCGGCGGCACGGGCGCGCTCCGCGCCGTGCGCGTCAGCGCGCGCGGCAGATAAAGGCGCACGGTGGTGCCGTGTCCCGGCTCGGAATAAATGTTGATATGGCCGCCCGACTGTTTCATGAAGCCATAGACCATCGACAGCCCCAGGCCGGTGCCCCGCCCCACCGGCTTGGTGGTGAAAAAGGGATCGAACACCCGCTCCAGCACCTCGGGCGGCATGCCGGTGCCATTGTCCGAAAGGGTCAGCACCACGTAATCGCCGGGGGCCAGTTCCTCGTGCGCGGCGGCGTAGAGGGCATCGATGGCGGCATTGCCGGTTTCGATGGTGATCACCCCGCCCTGGGGCATGGCGTCGCGGGCGTTGACGCAGAGATTCATCACCGCCGTTTCCAGCTGTACCGGGTCCACCAGCACCGGCCACAAACCGGCGCCGCACACCAGCCGCACCTCCACCCGCTCGCCCAGAGACCGGCGCAGCAGCCGCACCATGTCGCTCACGGCGGTATTGACCTCCACCGTTTCCGGCTGCAGGGCCTGACGGCGGGAAAAGGCCAGCAGGCGCTTGTTCAGCTCGGCTCCGCGCACCCCGGCCTGCAAGGCCGCATCCACCAGGTCCACCACCTCGGCATCGGCCGCCGCCCGTTCGCGGATCAGATCCAGATTGCCGATCAGAACGCCCAATAAATTATTGAAATCATGGGCGATACCATCGGTCAGCTGACCAATGGCCTCCATCTTCTGCATATGCAGGAACTGCCGCTCGAAACGGTTGCGCTCGGTTTCATCCTCGGCCAGCAGCAGCATGGCCCGCAGGCTGCCGTCGGCATTGAAGACCGGGGCTCCGGCCAGGCGCAGATCGATGGCGCCGCCCGGTCAGGCTTTTACCGCGCACCACCCGGCCTTGGCGCAGATCCTCGATCATCCGGCAGTAATCCTCGGCCGATTCCCCGGCAATGCCGGACAGGCATTCCAGATCCGTGAGGGTGATGGGATCGCCGAACAGCCCCGCCGCCGCCGGGTTCCACACGTTCGGCTGGGCATCGGCCCCCAGCGACACCACGCCGATGGGCGCCGCCTGCATCAGCGCCGTCATATCCTGATTTTTCTGCCGCAATTCCTCGAAAATGCGCACATTCTCCAGAGCCACGGCAGTGGTATCGGCCAGAGCGGCCAGAATTTTCACCTGCTCGGCGCTGGGGCGGCGGCGCTCGGCCCAGTAATACCAACCGCCCAATGAATTGACCGGTTGTATCGTCCCTCGCCGGGCGGCGGCATCCGCCGCCTTGGCCGCTCGCTCAATGCTCGCTGGATACCGGCCAACGAGTCACTTCAATGGTTGGCCGGTATAATTGCCGATGGCCCCCACCGGATCATTGGTGCGGATCGGCACCATGGCCAGGCTTTTCACGAAGGTGGGGCGATAGGCCTCGGCGGGAATGCGGTCATCACTGTAGATATCCTCGATCACCGCCGGCTGGCGGTTCAGCATCACCCAGCCGCTGATGCAAAGGCTGAGGGGAAAGCGCCGCCCCTTCCACAAGGGGGCGATGGCGTTTTCCTCGGCATAGAAGCACTGGTCGCCGTCGCGCAGCACGAAGGTGGCGCCATCGGCGCCGGTCAGGTCGCGCGCCGCCCGGCGCACGATGGCCATCACCGCCTCCAGATCGTGGGCCTGGGACAGATCCCGCACCACCCCCACCAGATGCTCCATGGCCTCGGTGTAGGAGGGGGAAACCGCCCCATCCCCCTCTTTTTCCAGGATTTCGCGCGTGTCACGACGCATGGCGCCCTCGCGGCATCGTTTTCAATAGATCGGCATATGCACTATATCAATCGAGAGTTGCCGGTTTCAATCATACAAAAGGAATGAAATCTCTCTCCGCAGCAGGCCGCTGACAGCGCGTTCCGGCCCGGCTATGATGACCGCCGTCCGCCCCGGCGGGCGTGTGGTGAAAAACAAGGGGATATGATGACGGCACCCGCCGCGAGCCCGCGCCGGCGCGATCTGCGTCTGGATTTTTTCCGGGGCCTGGCCCTGTTCATGATCTTTCTGGACCATATCCCCAACAACGTGATGAACCACTTCACGGTGCGCGCCATCGGCTTTTCCGACGCCGCCGAGATCTTCATCTTCATCTCGGGCTACGTGGCGGCCATGGTCTATGGCCGCGCCATGATGCGCCACGGCTTTCTGGTGGCCACCGCCCAGGTGTTCCGCCGGGTCTGGCAGCTTTACGTGGCCCACCTCACCCTGTTCATGATCTATATGGCCGAGGTGTCCTATGCCCTGTCGCGCCTCGACAATCCGCTGTTCCGCGACGATCTGCGCGTCGGCGATTTTCTGACCGAGCCGCATATCGCCATCGTCAAGGCCCTTACCCTGCAGTTTCAGCCGAAATTCCTGGATATTCTGCCGCTTTACATCCTGCTGCTGCTGATCTTCCCCCTGGTGCTGCTGGCCCTGCGCCGCCATGCCGTGCTGGCGCTGGTGCCGTCGTTTCTGCTTTACCTGTTCATGCAGATCGGGGAATTCGCCTTTCCCGCCTATCCCGCCGGCCAGGTGTGGTTCTTCAATCCGCTGGCCTGGCAGTTTCTGTTCGTTATCGGCGCCGTCTGCGGCCATGCCGCCGCCCAGGGCCGCCGCGTGGTGCCGGGCGGCCGCCTGCCGCTGCTGCTGGCGGCCGGGTTCGCCCTTCTCTGCACTCTGGTCCATCTCGATTGGGAACTGCACGCGGTATGGCCGCGCATTCCCGACATGCTGGGCGGCCTGCTGTGGCCCTATCTCAGCAAAACCAATCTGGCGCCGCTGCGCCTGCTGAATTTCCTGGCCCTGGCGGTGATGGTGGCGCGGCTGCTGCCGCCCCATGCCACCGTGCTGACACGGATCGGATCGCGGCTGGTCATCGTCTGCGGGCAGAACTCGCTTTACGTGTTCTGCCTGGGCATTCTGCTGGCGGTGCTGTGCTCGATGCTGCAAATGACCTTCAATCTGCCGGTGGCGGCGCAAATCCTCTACAGCCTTGCCGGTCTGGCCCTGATGCTCGGCCTGGCCCTGCTGCTGATGTGGTATGGCCGCACCATGCAAAAACCCGCTCAAGGGGAGCCAAAGACATGAACCGGCCGCTGCTGACCCTTCTGGCCTTGCTGGCCGCCGCCCCGGCGCCTTTGCTGGCCGCCGCCGCGCCGCCGCCGCCGCCTGCCGCCTGCCCGGTCCCCGACGAGGCCCTGCCCCCGGCGCCGCATCTGCCCCATACCGTCCGCGCCTTGCGCCGGCACCAGCCGCTGCGCATCGTCGCCATCGGCGCCGGGGCCACCGCCGGCAGCGGCCTCACCCTCGATCAGGCCTTTCCCGCCCGGCTGGCGGCGCGGCTGGCGGCGGCCTATCCCGGCAGCGCCGTCACCCTTTTGAACAAGGGCCGCCTGGGGGAAAGCACCGCCACCATGGCCGATACCCTGCGCAGCCAGGTTCTGCCCGAACATCCCACCCTGGTGCTATGGGAAGCCGGCACGGTGGAAAGCGTGACCGGCGCCGATCCGCAGCAGATGGCCGAAGACATGCTGAAGGGGCTGGATCGCCTGCGCGCCGCCCAGGCCGACGTGATTCTGATCGACATGCAATATTCCCCGGCCGCCGCCGCGGTGATCGATTTCTCGCCCTATCTGGAAGCCCTGCATATCGTGGCGGAAAGCGCCGAGGTGCCCATGTTCGACCGTTTCGCCGCCATGCGCGCCTGGACCGAGGAAAATCAGATCGATCTCGATGCCGCCAGCGGCGACCATCACCGCGCCCAGGCCGCGCGCGCCGAGGATTGCGTGGCCGCCGGTCTGGCCGCCCTCATCACCCGCGCCACCCAGATGCCCAGCCCGGACCACAAGCCATGACCGCCCCCCTTCTGGCCCGCGTGGCCGCCAAACTGGCGGCGCGCCAGCCGCTTTTGATCGTCGCCTTCGGCTCCTCCACCACCGAAGGGGTGGGAGCCAGCGGCCCCGAACGCTCCTATCCCAGCCTGCTGCCGGGGGAACTGGCGCGGCTGGCCCCCGATCAGCCGCCGGCCCGGGTGCTGAACCGCGGCGTGGGCGGCGAGGCCATCGACGAAATGCGCGCCCGCCTGCAGCGCGACGTGCTGGAGGAAGATCCCGATCTGGTGATCTGGCAGATGGGCACCAACGCCGCCATGCGGCGCATGGACCCCGGCTATTTTGCCGACAGCGCCGCCCAGGGCATCGCCCAACTGCTGGCCGCCGGCCCCGATCTGCTGCTGATGGAGCCGCAGGGCGGCCCCGCCATGCGCACCGTGCGCCACAGCCCGGCCTACCGCAACGCCGTGCGCGCCCTGGGCCGCCGCTTCGGCGTGCCGGTGCTGCGCCGCTACGACCTGATGCACCGCTGGGGCCGCCGCTACGACGCCCCCCTGGTCATCGAGGACGGCCTGCATATGACCGATCTCGGCTATGCCCTGCTGGCCCAGGCCACCGCCCGGGCCATTCTGCGCTTCGCCAGGGCGGGGGATTAACCCCCGCACACCGCGCGGAAGCATTCGGCCAGGCGGGGCGCCACCGCCTGACGGGAATAACGCTCCTCGACGCGGGCGCGGTTTTTCCGCCCCATGGCGGCGCGCAAGGCCGGATCGGCGCGCAGGCGGCGCAGGGCCTGGCGCCAGCCCTCGGCATCGCTGGGCAGGAAGCCGGTTTCGCCGTCCACCACCACCTCGCAGTTCATGCCCACCGGCGAAGCCACCACCGGCAGCCCCGCCGCCATGTATTGCAGCAGTTTATAGGCGCACTTGCCCCGGCTCCACAGGCTGTCGGTCAGCGGCATGATGCCCACGTCGAAACCGGCGATGGTGTCGGCCTCGCCCGCTTCCGTCCAGTCGAGATAGGTGGCCGGGCAGTCTTGCAGCCGCTCGGCCACCGCCCCCACCACCGTCAGCGCGATTTCACCCGCCGCCGCCATCTCGCCCAGCACCGGGGCGATGGTGCGCAGATGCTCCATGGAACTGGGCGAGCCGACCCAGCCCACCACCAGCGGCGCCGCCGCGGCGGGCGGCCGCGCCGCCGGATGATAGCGGCCGGGATCCAGGGTGGTGGGAATCCGCACCACCCGCCCGGCCCCCGCCGCCCGCGCCCACTCGGCCAGAAAGTCGTTGCCCACCACCGTCGCCGCCGCGCCGGCCACCACCCGCTCCAGTTTGCGCTCCAGCAGGGCGCGCACCGGCGCCAGGCGGTGCCGGCCGTAGCGCAGGTGCCAGGCATCGTCGAAATCCACCACATAGGGGCAGCCGCGCAGAAACAAACGCTCGATCCAGGCGGGCAGCCAGGGAAAGGCCTCCTTTTCCAGCCAGACGGCATCGAAGCGCCGAGCCCCGAGCAGCACCCGGGCGCGGCGCAGATAAAACCGCGCCAGGGCGCCCAGGCCGGCCTTTTCCCCGGCATAAAGCCGCTCCAGATAGGCATCGTCGAAAAACGGGCTGGCGGTCACCCGCACACCGTACCGCTCCAGATCGGGCAGAAGATCCAGAAAGCGCAGGCGGCTGCTGGCGCCCTTGCGGTCGTAGCGCGACAGCAGCAGCACCCGTTTGGCGGCAAGAGCCATCGATTCCCCCTATTTTTCCAGCCAGGCCAGATACATCAGCACCGTCCACAGGGCGTTCTGGTGCGCCCCCTGCCCGGCCAGATGGCGGTGCCAGGCCGACAGCACCGGTGCCGCCTTCAGCCCCGCCCCTTCCAGCACGGCGGGACGCAGCAGTTCCTCGGCCCAGCCGCGCAGATCGGCCTTCAGCCAGTCGCCGATAGGCACGGCGAAGCCCATTTTCGGGCGGTCGATCAGGGCGCGCGGCACATGGCGGTACAGCACCTGGCGCAACAGCCATTTGGCCTCGCCGCCGCGCAGTTTCAGGTGTTGGGGCAGCCCCCAGGCCTGTTCCACCAGGCGGTGATCCAGCAGCGGCACCCGGGCCTCCAGCGACACCGCCATGCTGGCGCGGTCCAGCTTCACCAGGATGTCGTCGGGCAGATAGAGCGCCATGTCCAGCAGCTGCATGCGGTCCAAGGCATTGGGAAAGCGGCGGATCAGATCGGCATCGAGGCTGAGATCGCCGCCATCGCCCGCGCCGTCGGCCATCAGGGCGGCGGGATCGTGCCACTGGCCGACGATGCGGCGGTAGGGCCGCGCCGGATCGGCGGCCAGCAGCGCCGCCAGTTTATGCAGCTTGTCGCCCAGCTGGCGCGGCCGCCGGGCGGCGGGCAGCAGGTGGCCCAAGCGGTCCCAGGCGGCGGGCGAGAGCGCCCCCAGCCCGGCCGAGGCCAGGGCGCGCAGCGGCCCCGGCACCGCCGCCAGGCGCGGCAGCAGCCCGGCGGCCACGCGGTGGCGGTTGTAGCCGGCGTAAAGCTCGTCGCCGCCATCTCCCGACAGCGACACCGTGACATGGCGGCGGGTCAGCTCCGACACCAGCAGGGTGGGGATTTGCGAAACATCGGCAAAGGGCTCGTCGTACCAGCGGGACAGATCGGGCACCACCCGCAAGGCATCGGCCTGGGTGACGTAAAGCTCGGTATGATCGGTGCCCAGGTGCCCGGCCACCAGCCGCGCCTGCCCGGCCTCGTCGTAGGCGCCCTCGTGAAAACCGATGGAAAAGGTTTTCACCGGACGGGAGCTTTGCGCCTGCATCAGGGCCACCACCGCCGAGGAATCGACGCCGCCCGACAGGAAGGCCCCCAGCGGCACATCGGCGGCCATATGGCGGCGCACCGCATCCTTCAGCAGCGTCTCCAGCTCCTCCACGGCCTCGGCGTCGGACCGGTCGAAGGCGGCACGGGCGGCCACGCCTTTTTCCGCCACCTCGGTCAGCGACCAATAGCGCCGTTCCGCGACCTCCCCGCCCGACCGAATGGTCAGGATGGTGCCGGGGGCAAGCTTGGAAATGCCGGAATAGATGGATTTTCCGCCGCCGACATAGCCATAGCGCAGATAAGAGGCCAGGGCGGCGCGGTCGGTTTCCGGCCGCCAGCCGGGGTGGGCCTTCAGCGCCTTCAGCTCCGAACCGAACAGCAGCAGCGCCCCGAAACGCCCCCAATAGAGCGGCTTGATGCCCAGACGGTCGCGGATCAGGTGCAGGCAGCGCTCCTCGCGGTCCCACAGGGCCATGGCGAACATGCCCTGCAGGCGGACCACCGTCTCCTCCAGGCCCCAGACCGCCAGGGCCTCGACGAAGACCTCGGTATCCGAGGTGCCGCGAAACCGGCAGCCCTTTTGCAAAAGCTCGGCGCGCAGATCCTCGGCATTATAGATCTCGCCGTTATAAACCAGCTGATACCGCCCCGAGGACGAGGCCATGGGCTGGCGCCCCAATGGCGACAGATCGAGAATGGACAGGCGGCGATGCGCCAGGGCCACGCCGCTGTCCTCGTCCTGCCACAGGCCCTGATCATCGGGGCCGCGATGGCGCAGGCTGTCGGCCATGGCGGCGATGATCGCGCCCATGTCCGGCCCGCGTCCGTCCTGTTGCCAAAATCCGGCGATTCCGCACATGAAGGCCGCTCCCTAGCGCCGATCCAGCATCTGACGGTAAATCTGCAGATGGCGGGCCACGATCACCCGCTGGTCGAAATGGCTTTCCGCCCGCTGCCGCGCCAGATGCCCCATGCGGGCGCGCAGCTCCGCGTCCCGCGTCAGGGTGGTGATGGCCTCGGCCAGGGCGTCGCGGTCGCCGGGGGGCACCATAAGACCCTCGACGCCGGGATGTATCACGTCGCGGCAACCGGTGGCGGTGGTGGTGATCACCGCCCGCCCGCAGGCCATGCCCTCCAGCAGCGCCTTGGGCAGCCCCTCGCGGTAGGACGGCAGCACCGCCACATGGGCGCCGCGCCACACCGCCGGGATATCGCTTTGATGGCCCAGCCACTCCACGATGCCGTCGCGGCGCCAGCCGTCCAGTTCGGCCTCGGTCAGCGAACTGGGATTGTGCGGATCGGCCGCCCCCACCAATCGGATCACGGCGGGAATGTTCCGGATTCGCAACATGCGCGCCACCTCCACCAGATCGGCCACGCCCTTGTCGCGCAGCATGCGGCACACGCAGGCGAACACCACCGGCGGCGCGGCGGGAAAGGGCTGTTCGGCGAAATGATGCAGATCGGCCCCCATGCCGGCGATCAGGACCAATCGGTCGGGAGGCAGGACATTCCCTTGCAAAACAACGTTTTTATCGTCGTCGTTCTGAACGATCAGGGTGCGGCGGCGCCCGGCCAGGCCGAAGCGGAATCCGGCCAGTAGAACCCGGCGCAGCAGCGACAGATGGCGGCCCCGCCCACTGGTGAACAGGTAGCCCAGCCCGCCCAGGGCCGCCACCAGAGCGGGAACCCCCAGCAGCCGGGCGGCGATGGCGCCATAAAGCACCGGCTTCATGCCCACGGCATGGACGATATCGGGACGATGGCGGCGCAGCACCGCCAGAATACGCAGAAAGGTGAGAAAATCACGGAAGGGATTCAGGCCGCCGCGATCGAAATTCATCGCCTCCAGGCCGCAGCCCATGGCGGTGATCTCGTCGCTTTGCGCCCCGGCATTGGCCGCCACCACCGCCTGCCAGCCCTCTTTCAGGCAGGCCTCGGCCAGCGGCTTGCGATGCGACAGGAAGTACCAGTCCTCGGCGACCAGAAAGAGAATTTTCGTCATAACCCTGAGCCCGTGCGTTAGCGAAGCGGCGGCGCCGCCCGAGGCCTTTAGTAGCAGAGGCGGAGCATCGCCCCAATGATTAATACCAACCGCCCAATGAATTGACCGGTTGTATCGTCCCTCGCCGGGCGGCGGCATCCGCCGCCTTGGCCGCTCGCTCAATGCTCGCTGGATACCGGCCAACGAGTCACTTCAATGGTTGGCCGGTATAATACCAACCGGCCAATGAATTGACCGGTTGTATCGTCCCTCGCCGGGCGGCGGCATCCGCCGCCTTGGCCGCTCGCTCAAGGCTCGCTGGATACCGGCCAACCCGTCACTTCA
>MLJW01000095.1_pt1 | contig 101859 bp, 91 predicted proteins | sample 888231 | NCBI WGS metagenome assembly MLJW01 (sample SAMN05788063, study PRJNA343431) | mine drainage metagenome | isolation source: sample collected from the inflow into an acid mine drainage treatment plant... | place: Germany: Lusatia, lignite mining district | reverse complement strand
CGGCGCGGCCGCCGCGGCAGCGCCTGAGGCCGCCGGCTCGACCGCCGCGCCCATCGCCTGCGCGCCGGCCTGCATCGCGTCGCTCATGCGTTCGGCCAAGCCGCCGAGGTCGACGTTCATCGTCTTCAGCGCCGACAGCGTCATGCGCTGCACCTCGAGCCCCTGGATCGTCGCCTGGGTCAAGCGCGCATTGGCCTCGAGCCATTGCAGCACGGCCTTCAACTCGGTGATCTTGCGCTCGAGCTCGTCGGCGTCCATCGTCGGCGCCATCCAGCTGGCGACACTCGACGGCATGCCCGAACCCTTGAGCAGGTTCTGGAAAAATTCCATGCCCGGCATCGCCGGGCCTTGCGCGAACGGATTCATCGACGACCCCTGCAGCATTCCCGCCCCCAGCATAACGCCGGGTCGGCGCCTTGCCTACACGGACCGCACACGCTCAGCCGCGCGCGACCTGGCGCTCGATGGCGCCGAATACCCCGCCAGCACGGCCGTCACGCCCGCCGGAGCGCAGCTCGACGCGCAACACGTCGCCTTCGCCCAGCCACACCGGCGTGGCCCCGTCGCCGCGCCGCGCCGCGATGCAGCCGCCGGGCACCAGCGAGACCGCGACCGCGCTGCCGGCGCCCAGCGCCGCGGCGCTGGCATGGCGCGCGATCGCGTCGCCGAGCCGCGCGCAGGCTTCGAAGCGACCGAGCGAAATGCCGCCGCGCGCGACATCGACCGCGCCGCCCAACTCGGCGATCGACGCGGTATCGAATTCGTCCGGCGTCACCGCGACCGCCGCCGCGGCGCGTTCGCCGCACGGCCGGCCGTCGAGCAGCGGCTGCGCGACCAGCATCAGCAAGCGCAACTGGCGCAGCGCCTCGGCGGCGTCGGCGCCGCGCGCGACGTCGTCGGTCAGCGCGACCAGCACCGGCTCGACGTCGAGCCGCTCGCCGCAGGCGCGCAGCGGCGCGTGCGCGCCGTGCAGCGCTTCGGCGGCGCCGCCACCGTCGACCCACCATCCGTAGGGGCGCGGCAGCGGCGCGGCGCACTGCGCCGGATCGAACGCGAACGCATGGCGCGCACGCCCGGCGTGCAGCGCGTCGCTGAGATCCTGCAGTTGCGGCGCGGCGAAGGCCCAGTCGTCCAGGGCCTGCTGCAATCGCGTGATGCCGTCGACGAACACTGCGCTGGCGAGGTCGCGGCTGACCACCGCGAGCTGACCGTCGCGCGAGCCGTCGCGCAGGCTGGCGAGTTTCATCGGATACGTCCCCGTTTCGGTACAAGGCGCCGCGGCGTCGCGGCTGCGCGCATTGTAGGCAGCGCTGCCGCGCCGCTTCGGGGCACAATGCCCGCATGAACCGCATGAACCCCTTGCGCCTTCCCGGACCGCGCTCACGCACCGACGCCGCGCCTGCCGAGCGCGGGGCGCGCGTGCGCCGCGCGCTGGCGACGCTGGTCGCTGTGCTGGCTGCCGGCGCCAGCGCCGGCGCGGCGACGCCGGCGACACCGCTGCCTGCGGCCAGCGCCGCGTCGGCCGACACCGAGTGGCAACCGTCGATCGACTTGCGCTACGCGCTGCGCGGCCACTATTTCATCGGCCTGCGCGGCAGCGGCGCCTTCGTCTGGCAGCACGACGGCGACCGCTACCGCGTCGCGCTGACCGGGTCCTCGCTGGTCGATTTCGCCTACACCAGCACCGGTCGCATCGACGGCGCCCGGCTCGCGCCGGACCGCTACGTCGAACAGGTGCTGACACGGCGCAAAGTGGTCGACTTCGACCGCGCCGCCGGCGTGCTCCGCTTCACCGCGATCAGCGGCACGATGCCGCTGCCGCCGCGGCTGCAGGACAGCGCCAGCGTGTTCATGCAACTCGCCCACCAGCTGCGCACCGACCCGGCGCTGTTCGCCGCCGGCCGCCATATGGCCTTTGTCGTCGCCCGTCCCAGCGGAACGACGACCTGGGACTTCACGGTGGTCGGCCACGACCTCGTGCGCACCGGGGCGGGCGAGCTGTCGTGCTGGCATCTGCGCCACGCGCCGAGCGGCGGCAGCCTCGGCGCCGAAGTCTGGCTGGCGCCCTCGCTGAACGACCTTCCGGTGCAGATCAGGCTGGAAAAAGACGGCGGAGACTATCTCTTGTTCACGTTGCGCGAAGTTCACCGGCCGTAAAGTGGAGTCGCGCCAGTGTCGTTGTTGTTGTTGTGCACCGGAGGAAGTGCCGCCGCGTTAATAGAGCAGGAAAACGCGATATCGAACTATCGAAGTATCAGACCTTGAAAAGCCGCGGCCGCGGCCGTATCTGCAGGGCAGACGAGAAAACGGGAGCACGGTGACGCCACCACCCGGGCCAGCCGGAACATCATCGATTTTCAGCGAGGTTCGCCATGCAAACCATGATCTACGATTCGGACGCTTTCTGCGTGCTGCAGCTCGACTGGGAACAGGCCGAAGCGGTCGACGGCGCACCAAGCCGCCCCGGCGGCTATGAAATCGTCGACAAATTCGCGCGCAAGGAGATCTTCATCGACGGGCGCATCGCCGACGGCTTCCGCGAGCGCGTTCAGCACCTGATGGAAGGCTCGCCGACCACCGACGACATCGACGAATTCCTCGACAGCTTCTCTTCGCTGTCACGTCAGAACCTGCACGCGCACTGAACGCGTCGACGCGGCGCGTTCAGCGCGCCGCGTCGACATGGCCGCGCGCGTGCGTCTCGCCAGCCAGCGCGACGCAGACCAGCGCGACGAACACCCACGCCAGCAGCACGGCGAACGCTGCCTGGAACGCGAACAGGTCGTAAAGGCGCACGCTGCCGACCGCGCGGCCGCGCCACAAGGCGTCGAGCACCCAGCCGAGCAGGGGCAGCTGCACCAGCGCGCCGACCATCACGCCGGTGTTGTGCACGCCGGTGGCGGTGCCGGCCAGCCGCGCCGGCACCGATTCCTTGGCCCACGCGAAGCCGACCACCATCGCCCCCGAGCCGAGCGCGCTGACCAGCAGCAGCGTCAGCAGCAGCGCGGTCGGCGCCAGCGGCCACAACGACAGCTGGGCGAAGCCGAGCAGCGTCAGCGCGGCACCGATCAGGTAGGGCAGCTTGCGCCGCCGCAACCGGTCCGACAGACGGCCCCAGAACACGCCGCCGAGCGAGAACGCGACCAGCATCGCGGCGATCACCCACGAGGCCCGCGTCGGGCTCAGCCCGCGCTGCTGGACCAGGAAAGGCGTGCCCCACAGCGTCGTGAAGGTCAGGAAGGCGCCGCACACGCCGCTGGGCGCGACGAACAGCAGCGCGGTGTTGCGCCAGCCCCAGACCGCGCGCAGGCCGCGCCAGACCTCGGCGCCGCCGTGCGGCTCGCGCGGCGGCAGCCAGTCGCGCCAGCCGCCCTCGTGCGGTGCGTTGCGTATCACCCGCCAGGCCAGCAGCGACAGCACCAGGCACGCCGCGCCGACGCCGGCCAGCGACGCGCGCCAGCCCCACGCGCGGCTCATCGCCAGCAGCGGCGCCTGCGCCAGCACCGCGCCCAGGGTGCCGACCGACAGCGACAAGCCGGACATCGTGCCGAACACGCGCGGCGCGAACCAGCGCGCCGAAATCTCCAGCAGCGACACCCACGCGACGCCGTGGCCGAGGCCGATCAGTCCGCGCGCGAGCAGCGCCACGGGCAGGTTCGGCGCCGCCGCGAACAGCAGCGTGCCCAGGCCGGTGACCGCCGTGCCGAACACGATCAGCGCCTTCGGTCCCCAACGGTCGTTGGCGATACCGGTCGGAATTTGCGACGCGGCGTAGAAATAGAAATAGAACGACGCCAGATTGCCGAGTTGCGCCGCGTTGAGCCCGAAGTCGCGCATCAGCGGCACGTTGAGCACGCCTGGGGTCACACGCAGGAAAAACCCGGCCATGTAAGCGGCTGCCGCCAGCGACCACATGGCCAGCGCCGCACGCAGCGGCGGATGCGAAGGTTCAGTGGCGTCAAACATCGTGTCGTTATCGCTTGCGGGAATCTTGACGGAATGCTTTCGATTGGACCACGTGGATCCTTGTCTTGTGTCAAAGCTCGTGGCCAAACAATCCATAGACTGAACCCTATGGATCTTGCCGCTTCTACTCCCTCCGTGTCGCTCGCGCCTCCCGGGCAGATGCGCGCGCAGCAATTGCGCGGGCGTTCGGGTGAACTCGCGGTGCGCGTGCTCAAAGCCATGGCGCATCGCGAGCGGCTTTCGATCCTGTGCCTGCTGATGGACGGCGCGATGTGCGTGCGCGACCTCGAACGCGGCGTCGGCATGCGCCAGGCGGCGCTGTCGCAGCAGCTCTCGCGGCTGCGCGCCGAGAACATCGTCGACGCCGAGCGCCAGGGCCGCTTCATGCTTTACCGCATCAAGACCCCTCAGGTGATGGCGGTGGTTCGCGCGCTGTGCAGCGAACTGAGCAACTGACTCCGCTTCACAAGCCTCCGCGTACGCCCAGGTAGGCGACGACCGCGCCGATCAGCGTCGGCACGGCCCAGCTCCAGCGTGCTTGCCAGGCGCGCCATGCACGCGTCGCCGCGCGCTCGGCAAAACGCGCGAAAAACACCTCGATGGCCGTGCGCAACGCGGCGTCGACCGGCGCCGGTTCGAGCTCGACCAGCACGCCGCCGGTCTCGACTTGGGCCTGATAGCGCAAGGTGCAGCCACGACGACCGCGCGGCTGCAGCGCGACGAGCAGCCGAACCACGCCAAAACCCGCGTTGCCGGCATTGCCTTCGACCGTCAACAGGCAGCGCAGCGGCTCCTGCTGCACATCGACGCGCAACACGCCGTTGAGCCTGAGCACGGCGCCGCCGAACACGACACGCCGACGCAGCTCGAAGCCACCGCCGTCGCGCGCTGTCAGCCGCGCGTGCGGCGCGAGGCACGAGGCCAGCACCGGCGCCGACTGCAGCGCGTCAACGGCCGCGCCGGGGCTCAGGGGAATGCGGCAATGGCCATCGAAGTCCAAGGCTGTCTCGTGCGTATTCGAAACGCGGCGCGCCGTGGAAGTCCTGGGCCGCCGCCGGGGGCTTGCAGCTTGACTTGTAAATCCGTCGATACCCGCCGGCAACAGGCAAAACCCTGTTCGCGCGCAGCCACCGGCGGTACAGTAAGCGCATGGGCATGAACATCGTGATTCTCGACGACTTCCAGGACGCGGTACGCAAGCTCGGCTGCTTCGAGCGCCTCGCGGGCCACGACGTCAAGGTGTTCAACAACAACGTCAAGGGCGCCGGGCAGCTCGCGGTGCGGCTGCGCGACGCGCAGGCGGTGGTGCTGAACCGCGAACGCACCGCGCTGAGCCGCGCGGTGCTCGAGAAATGCCCGCGGCTGCGCCTGGTCGCGCAGATCGGCCACGTCGGCCCGCACCTCGACGTCGACGCCTGCACCCGTCTGGGCATCGGCGTCGTCGCCGGCACCGCCGATCCGCAACCGACCGCCGAATTCACCTGGGCGCTGGTGATGAGCGCGACGCGACGCATTCCGCAATACGTCGCCAGCCTGAAACAGGGAGCTTGGCAGCAGTCAGGGTTGAAATCGCAGGCGATGCCGGTCAATTTCGGCCTCGGCACGCGTCTGGCCGGCAAGACACTGGGCATCTGGGGCTACGGCCGCGTCGGCCGCATCGTCGCCGGCTACGGCCGCGCGTTCGGCATGCACGTGCTGATCTGGGGCGGCGAGGGATCGCGCCGCGCGGCGCTCGAGGACGGCTTCGAGGTCGCCGAATCGCGCGACGCGCTGTTCGCCGACGCCGACGTGCTGACGCTGCACCTGCGGCTCAGCGATGCCACTCGCGGCGTCGTCACGCTGGCCGAGCTGTCGCGGATGAAGCCGCACGCTGTGCTGGTCAACACCGCGCGCGCCGAACTGATCGCGCCCGACGCGCTGGTCTCCGCGTTGAACCGCGGCCGTCCGGGAATCGCCGCGGTCGACGTGTTCGAGTCGGAACCGATCATGCGCGGCAACCCGCTGCTGCGGCTCGAGAACGCGATCTGCACCCCGCACATCGGCTACGTCGAATTCGAGCACTACGAACATCTGTTCGCGCAGGCGTTCGACGCGATCGCGCGCTTCGCCAACGGCGACACCTCGGGGCTGATCAATCCGCTCGCGCTCGAGCGGCTGCGCATGTAAAGGAGTCGGCGTCCGCCGGCTCACTTGCCGATGCAGAAACGGCCGAAGATGTCGCCGAGCAGTTCGTCGGCGCTGACTTCGCCGGTGATCGTCATCAAGGCCTCGTGCGCCAGCCGCAGCTCCTCGGCAAGCAGCTCCAGACGTTCGTCGGCGAGTTGTCCGGCGGCGTCGCGCAAATGCGCGGCGGCGTCTTGCAGCGCCTGCACGTGGCGCGTGCGCGCCAGGAACACGCCCTCGGGAAGCGCCTGCCAGCCGCAGGCCTGCAGCAGGGCCGCGCGCAGCGCGTCGAGGCCGTCGCCGCCGCGCGCCGACAGCAGCAGCCCGGCGGCGTCGCGCCAGCCCTGCGCGGCGGCGAACGCGTCGCGCCGCGCCGGCGCATCGGCGCAGGCGTCGACCTTGTTCCACAGGTGCAGCGGCGCCACGCGCGTGTGCTCGGCCAGCCGCTGCGCGATGCGCGCCTCGTCGGCCGCGTAGTCCGCCTCGCCCAGCCGGGTCAGGTCGTGCACGAACAGCACCGCGTCGGCGTCGGCGATCGCCTCCCAGCTGCGCTGCACGCCGATGCGCTCGACGGGGTCGGCGCTGTCGCGCAGGCCCGCGGTGTCGATCACGTGCAGCGGCACGCCCTCGATCTGGATGTGCTCGCTGATGCGGTCGCGCGTGGTGCCGGCCACTTCGGTGACGATGGCCAGCTCGGCGCCGGCCAGCGCGTTGAGCAGCGAGCTCTTGCCGACGTTGGGCTGGCCGGCGATCACGACGCGCATCCCGTCGCGCAGCAGCGCGCCCTGGCGGGTGCGCCGCTGCAGCTCGGCCAGACGGGAGCCGAGCTCGGCCAGCCTGGCGTCGACCTGCGCGGCGCGCACGAAATCGATGTCCTCTTCGGGAAAATCCAGCGTCGCCTCGACCAGCGCGCGCAGATCGCGCAGCTGCGCGGCCAGCGCGTGCACCGCGCCCGACAGCTCGCCGGCCAGCGCGCGCGACGCGCTGCGCACCGCGCTGGCGGTGCTGGCGTCGATCAGGTCGGCGACCGCCTCGGCCTGCGCCAGGTCGAGCTTGCCGTTGAGGAACGCTCGCTGGGTGAACTCGCCGGGTTCGGCCAACCGCATGCCGGCGTCGCGACCGAGCTCGAGCACGCGCGCCAGCAGCAGCTGCAGCAGCGCGGCGCCGCCGTGCACCTGCAGCTCGAGCACGTCCTCGCCGGTGTACGAATGCGGCGCCGGAAAATACAGCACCAGGCCGCGGTCCAGCGTCGCGCCCGACGCGTCGCGCAATGCGCACAGCGTCGCGCAGCGCGCCGGCGGCACGCTGCCGCACAGCGCCTGCGCCAGCGCGCGCAGATCAGGCCCGGAAGCGCGCACGATGCCGATCGCGCCGCGGCCGGCCGCGGTGGCCAGCGCAGCGATCGGCGCACCGCGCGAGGCCAGCGGGTTCATCGCGCGATCCGCTTCAGCTCGGAGTCTTGAACTCCGGCACGCCCATCTTCTTGTTGATGAACCATTGCTGGGCGATCGAGAAGATGTTGTTGGTCAGCCAGTACAGGACGAGACCGGACGGGAACATGAAGAACATCACCGAGAACGCCAGCGGCATGATCCACATCAGCCGCGCCTGCATCGGGTCCGGCGGCGTCGGGTTGAGCTTGACCTGCAGGAAGGAGCTCGCGGTCATCACCAGCGGCAGGATGTAGAACGGATCCTTCGCCGACAGGTCGTGGATCCAGCCCAGCCACGGCGCGCCGCGCAGCTCGACGCTGGACTGCAGCACCCAGTACAGCGCGATGAACACCGGGATCTGGATCACCACCGGCAGGCAGCCGCCGAGCGGATTGATCTTCTCCTTGCGGTACATCTCGACCATCGCCGCGTTCATCGCCGACGGGTCGTCCTTGTGCCGCTCGCGCAGCGCGTTCATGCGCGGGCCGACCGCCTTCATCCGCGCCATCGAGCGGTAGCTGGCGGCGGTCAGCGGGAAGAACAGCAGCTTGAGCAGGATGGTCAGGCCGATGATCGACCAGCCCCAGTTGCCGAGCACGTCGTGGATGTGCTCGAGCACCCAGAACAGCGGCTTGGCGATGATCGTGACCCAGCCGTAGTCCTTCACCAGGTCGAACCCCGGCGCCAGCCCCTGCAGCTGGCTCTCGATCTGCGGGCCGACGTACAGGCGGTCGAGCTGCACCGCCTGCTGCCCCGGTGCCAGCTGCGGCAGCGGCAGCATCACGCCGGTGGCGTAGAGGTCGGCGCCGAGCTTGCGCAAGTAGAACTGGCGGTTGCCGGTCTCCGGCTGCGGCAGCCACGCGGAGACGAAATAGTGCTGCACGATCGCGGTCCAGCCGTCGGCGGCCTGGATCGTCTTCGCCTGCGGCTCGATGTCCTTGAACTCGTACTTCTGGAACTTGCTCTTGCTGTCGTAGATCGCCGCGCCGACGAAGGTGTGCGAGAAGTGGGTGCCGTTCTCGGTCGGCTCCTTGCCGTCACGAACCAGCTGCAGGTACAGCTGCGGCGACACCGCGACGTTGCCGCGGTTGATCACTTCGTTGCGCACGTCGACGACGTAGCTGCCGCGGTGGAAGGTGTAGCTGCGCAGCAGCTGCACGCCGCCGACCACCGGCGACTGCAAGCGCAGCGTGAGACTTTCAGCGCTGCCCAGCGTGGTCGGCCCCGGCAGCACGGTCATCGCGGTCTCGTGGTTCGGGAACGCGCCGCCGACCAGGCCGCTTTGCGCCATGTAGACGTGGCCGCCGGCGTCGTCGAACAGCACGACATCGCGCTTCGGGTCAGCCTCGCTCGGATACTTGCGCAGCCCGGCGTAGACGATGCTGCCGCCGGCGCTCGACACCTTGACGTCGAGCACGTCGGTGCGCACTTCGGTCAGCGTCGCCGGCTTGACCGCGGGCACCGCCGGAGCCGCGGCCGCACCTGCGGCGGCCGGCAACGCGGCGCCGCCCAGCGCGGCCGGCTGCGGCACGCTGCCTTGCGCCTGCGGCGCGCTGGCGACGGTCGGCGGCCCGCCGAACAGCCCCGCGCTGCCGTGGTCGCGCAGCCAGGCGTTGTACAGAAAGATCACCGAGGCGGTGAAGATCACCCACAAAACGGAACGGCGGAAGTCCATGCTGGAGCCTGCGACTGCAAGGGGAAATGAACGGTGTATTAGACCTGACTTGGTGTGACGCTCGTCAGCCGCGCCCGGCTTCGTCGCCATCGGCGGCGCTCTCGCGCCGCCACGCGTCCCAGTGGAAGCGTCGCGGCACCGGATCGTCGCCACCGGCGCACCACGGATGGCAGCGCGCGATGCGCATCGCGCCGAGATAGCTGCCGCGTGCCGCGCCGTGCCGCCGCAAGGCCTCGATCGTGTAGTTCGAGCACGTCGGCGTGAAGCGACACTGCCCGCCGACCCAGGGACTGAGCAGCAACTGGTAGCCGCGCACCAGCGCGATAAGCAGCCGGCGCATGCGCTTCAACCCGGCTGCGGCGCGCGCCGGCGCAGCAGTTGCGCGATCAGCTGGCGCGCCACGTCGTGCAGATGCCGGCGCAGCGCCGGCGACGCGGCGCTGACGAACTCGGCCGGCAGCTTCGCGGTCAGCCGCACGATCAGCGCGGTATCGGTCAGCGCGGCGGCCGTCGTCGCGTCGCGCAGCGCGTCGCGCAAGGCCTCGCGCAGTACGCGGCGCACCAGATTGCGGCGCACCGCGTAGCGGCACCAGCGCTTGGGCAGGACGAAGCCGACCATGCACGCCGGCGTCGCCGGCGCGCGGTCGCACGCCAGCACGCCGCGGTACTGCAGGCGCAGCGCGCCGACCTGGACGCCGGGCGCACGAAGACCCGCCTGGAAAGATTCCGGGCGGGTCAACGGGTGAAGCCGGATCGCAGCGTCGGTCATCGCGACGCCTGCGCACGGGCCTGGCACGGCCAGGCCGCCGGGCTCAGACGGCCAGACGCTTGCGGCCCTTGGCGCGGCGCGCATTGATCACGGCGCGCCCGCCGGCCGTGCGCATGCGCACGAGGAAGCCGTGGGTGCGCTTGCGGCGAACGACCGAAGGCTGGTAGGTGCGTTTCATGGAGGTATTCCCCGGAAAGAGAAACGGGCGATTACAGCTTTTAAGACCCTATTTGTCAAGCAGTATTTTTTGCCCTGCCTGTGGATAACTTTCCGCAAACCCGCTAGAATGGCCGCTGCCGATGACCGGTGGAAGGCTGCCAAGGCCGCCGACGTGATCGGAATATTATAATAATATCAATCAAATGCCTGCCAATTCTGCAGGTCTCCGTGAAACGATGAGCGAATTCTGGTCTGCCTGTCTGAGCCGCTTCGAAAAAGAGCTACCGGCCCAGCAGTACAACACATGGATCAAGACCCTGCGCCTGGAGGACGACGCGGACAGGGCCGGCGCGAGTCCGACCAATCTGCGCCTGATCGCGCCCAACCGCTTCGTGCTGCAGTGGGTCAGGGAGCGCTACCTGGAGCAGATCGAGACCCTGAGCCGACAGTTTTTCCCGGAGCCGGTCAGCATCAGCCTCGGCTTGGGCGAGCCGCCGCCCGCGGCAGCGGTGTCCCAGCGCCCGGCCGAATCCGTGCCGGCGCCGACCAAGGGCAACGCGCGCCCGGCGCCCGCGGACAACGCCTACGAGAAGGCCAGGCTCAATCCCGACTTCACCTTCGACACCCTGGTCACCGGCCGCGCCAACGACCTCGCCCGCGCCGCGGCGCAGCAGGTGGCCTTGAATCCCGGCACCTCCTACAATCCGCTGTTCGTCTATGGCGGCGTCGGCCTGGGCAAGACCCACCTGATCCACGCCCTGGGCAACGAAGTCTGGCGCCACAATCCCAATCTGGTGATCCGCTACGTCCATGCCGAGGACTACGTCTCCGACGTGGTGCGCGCCTACCAGCAGAAGTCCTTCGACGTCTTCAAGCGCTACTACCGCTCGCTCGACCTGCTCCTGGTCGACGACATCCAGTTCTTCATCAACAAGGCGCGCACCCAGGAAGAGTTCTTTTACGCCTTCAACGCCCTGGTCGAGGCCAAGAAGCAGATCGTCATCACCTGCGACACCTACCCGAAGGACATCAGCGGCCTGGAGGAGCGCCTGATCTCCCGCTTCGACTGGGGACTGACGGTACAGATCGAGCCGCCCGAGCAGGAGATGCGCGTCGCCATCCTGAAGAAAAAGGCGGAAGCATCGAGGATCGAACTGGGCGACGATGTCGCCTTCCTGATCGCAAAGAACCTGCGTTCCAACGTTAGGGAACTCGAGGGCGCGCTCAACAAGGTGATCGCCTTCGCCCGCTTCCACGGCCGCGATATCGGCATGGAAATGGCCAAGGAGGCGCTGAAGGACATCTTCGGCGCCACCAACCGCCAGCTGACGCTGGAACTGATCCAGAAGACCGTCGCCGACTACTTCAAGATCAAGGTCGCCGAGATGTATTCGCAGAAGCGCACCCGCGCCATCGCCCGGCCGCGCCAGGTGGCGATGTCGCTGTCCCGCGACCTCACCCACCATAGCCTGCCCGAGATCGGCGAGGCTTTCGGCGGCCGCGACCATACCACGGTGCTGCACGCCTGCCGCACCATCGCCGACCTGCGCAGCAAGGACGCCCAGCTCAACAACGACGTGCATGTCCTGATGCAAACGCTCCGGGGATAAGGGATGAACAACTCGTGTATGAGCCTGGGGCGGATTGTGGATAAGCGGGGAAAATTCCCGGCGGGACAAAAGCGCACACATTCGCACCCAGGCTTAGCAGCCGTTTGTCCATAGCCTTATACAGAAGACAAGAACTTGAAAACAATCGAAATATTCCGCTTCTCCACAGTTCGAGCCTTTGCTTATCATTCATTGGAGGTTTAAATATGCTCTTATTTAAAGGCCCCCGTAACCAAATCCTCGAACCGTTGCAATCGGTCTGCGGTATCGTCGAGAAACGCCACACCCTGCCCATCCTCTCGAACGTCCTGATCGAGAAGGTGGACGGCCGGCTGACGCTGCTCGCCACCGACATCGAGATCCAGATCAAGACCGGCGCCGAGACCGCTGGCGGCGAGACCGCCGCGCTGACCGTCGGCGCCCGCAAGCTGCAGGACATCCTGCGTTCCCTGCCCGAGGACAGCGAGGTCAATCTCAACTTCGAGGACAAGCGCCTCCAGGTCAAGGCCGGCAAGAGCCGTTTCAACCTGCAGACGCTGCCGGCGGAAGACTTCCCGCGCATGGCCCAGGCCGAAGCCGGCCAGACCCGCCTCAAGGTCACCCAGAAGCAGTTCAAGCGCCTGCTCGCCCTGGTGCAGTACGCGATGGCCCAGCAGGACATCCGTTATTACCTCAATGGCCTGCTGCTGGTGGTCAAGGGCAACGAGATGCGCATGGTCGCCACCGACGGCCACCGTCTCGCCTACGCCAGCGAGACCCTGGGCGAGCAGCAGCAGCCCATCGAGGTGATCCTGCCGCGGAAGACCGTGCTCGAACTGTCGCGGCAACTGGCAGACAACGACGAGCCTCTGGAGGTCGCGCTGGCCCCGACTCAGGCGCTGTTCAGATTCGGCGCCATCGAATTCATCTCCAAGCTGATCGACGGCAAGTTTCCGGACTACGAGCGCGTCATTCCCCAGGGGCACGGCAACCTGGTCAAGCTGTCGAGGAGCGGCCTGCTGCAGTCGCTGCTGCGGGTCAAGATCCTCACCAACGAGAAGACGCCGGGCGTGCGCCTGGTATTCACCCCCGGCAGCCTGAAGATCATCAGCAACAACACCGAGCGCGAGGAAGCCCAGGAAGAGATCGAGATCGACTACCAGGGCGACTCGATCGACATCGGCTTCAACGTCAATTACATGCTCGACGTGTTGAACAACGTCGCCGCCGAGGAGATCGAATGCCGCCTGGGCGATTCCAACAGCAGCGCCCTGTTCTCACTGCCGGGCAACGAGAGTTTCAAGTACGTCGTGATGCCGATGCGCATCTGACACGGATCAAATCTTTGGAGCAGTACATGACGCAAGCCGACCAGAACCCCAGCCAGCCGAGCAAGGCCTACGATTCCAGCAGCATCCAGATCCTCAAGGGACTGGAGGCGGTGAGGAAGCGTCCGGGCATGTACATCGGCGACACCTCCGACGGCTCCGGTCTGCACCACATGGTGTTCGAGGTGGTCGACAACGCCATCGACGAGACCCTGGCCGGCTGGTGCGACGACATCGTCATCACCATCCACCCGGACAATTCGATCTCGGTCACCGACAACGGCCGCGGCATTCCCGTCGACATCAAGGAGGACGACGAGGCCAAGCGCTCGGCCGCCGAGATCGTCATGACCGAGCTGCATGCCGGCGGCAAGTTCGACTCCAATTCCTACAAGGTTTCCGGCGGCCTGCACGGCGTCGGCGTCTCGGTGGTCAATGCGCTGTCCGACTGGCTGCGCCTGACCATTCGCCGCGACGGCAAGAAGTACGCGATGGAATTCAGGAACGGCGTCGCCGTCGAGCCGCTCGCGGTCGTCGGCAGCACCGAGAAGCGCGGCACCGAGGTGCACTTCCTGCCCAGCCTGGAGACCTTCGGCAACATCGAATTCCACTTCGACATCCTGGCCAAGCGGCTGCGCGAGCTGTCCTTCCTCAACAACGGCGTCAAGATCAAGCTGGTCGATCAGCGGAGCGGCAAGGAGGAGGACTTCGCCTTCACCGGCGGCGTCAGGGGTTTCGTCGAATACATCAACCGGGCCAAGAGCGTTCTGCACGGCAACGTCTTCCACGCGGTCGGCGCCAAGGACGGCATCACCGTCGAGGTGGCGATGCAGTGGAACGACTCCTACGCCGAGCAGGTGCTGTGCTTCACCAACAACATCCCGCAGAAGGACGGCGGCACCCACCTCACCGGCCTGCGCACGGCGATGACGCGGGTGATCAACAAGTACATCGAGGAGCACGAGCTGGCCAAGAAGGCCAAGGTCGAGACCACCGGCGACGACATGCGCGAGGGCCTGGCCTGCGTCCTGTCGGTCAAGGTGCCGGAGCCGAAGTTCTCCTCCCAGACCAAGGAGAAGCTGGTCTCCAGCGAGGTGCGGCCGGTGGTCGAGGAGGTCGTGGCGCAGAAGCTGGCCGAGTTCCTGCTGGAAAAACCGGTCGACGCCAAGATCATCACCGGCAAGATCGTCGATGCCGCCCGCGCCCGCGAGGCGGCCAGGAAGGCCAGGGAGATGACCCGCAGGAAGGGCGTGCTGGACGGCATGGGCCTGCCCGGCAAGCTCGCCGACTGCCAGGAGAAGGACCCCGCCCTGTGCGAGCTGTACCTCGTCGAGGGCGACTCCGCCGGCGGCTCGGCCAAGCAGGGCCGCGACCGCAAGTTCCAGGCGATCCTGCCGCTCAAGGGCAAGATCCTCAACGTCGAGAAGGCGCGCTTCGAGAAGCTGATCTCCTCGCAGGAGATCGTCACGCTGATCACCGCGCTGGGCACCGGCATCGGCAAGGAAGAATACAAGCCGGAGAAGCTGCGCTACCACCGCATCATCATCATGACCGACGCCGACGTCGATGGCGCCCACATCCGCACGCTGCTCCTGACCTTCCTCTACCGCCAGATGCCCGAGCTGGTCGAAGGCGGCCACGTCTATATCGCCCAGCCGCCGCTGTACAAGATCAAGCACGGCAAGACCGAGCTGTACATCAAGGACGACCACGCGCTGTCCCAGTACCTCTTGACCCTCGCGCTGGAGGGCGCGGCGCTCACCCCGAGGCAGGACGCCGACGTGCTGGAAGGCGACGCCCTGGGCGAGCTGGTGCGCTCCTACCTGCTCTCCGAAGCGGTGATCCGCCGTCTCGCCGACTTCATCGAACCCGAGCTGCTGCACGCCCTGCTCGCCCACGACATCGACATCGAGCTCAGCGACGAAGCCAGCGCGCGCGCCGCCGCCGCGAAGCTCAGCGCCCAGGTGTCGAACCTGCTCCGCGTCGTTCCCCGCTACGACGAGAAGACCGAGCACTGGCAGCTCGACGTGGAAAAAATGCGCCACGGCAACCTGCGCGTCGGCCACATCGACCAGGAGTTCCTGTTCTCCGGCGACTACCAGCAGGTCCGCCGCACCTCGGCGATCATCGCCGGCCTGATCGGCCCCGGCGCCGTCATCCGCCGCGGCGAGAAATCGCAGCCGGTGGCGAGCTTCGCCGAAGCCATGCGCTGGCTGCTGAACGAGGTCGAGCGCGGCATCAGCAAGCAGCGCTACAAGGGACTGGGCGAGATGAATCCGCAGCAGCTCTGGGAGACCACCATGGATCCCGCCGTGCGCCGCTTGCTCAAGGTGCAGATCGACGACATCATCGCCGCCGACGAAATCTTCACCACCCTGATGGGCGACAATGTCGAGCCCAGGCGCGCGTTCATCGAAAATAATGCGCTGTATGCCAGGAACATCGACGTTTGACGTTGTAGGATCTCATGAAAGCCTAGATTTTTCTCAATCGTCTAGATTTCGTGAGAATCCGATGACACCAGTATACGGCCACCTGCGATGGGTGGCCGTTTTTATTTCTGCTTCTCGGTATTATGCAAAGCTTTCCATAAGGCCGACTTTCGGACTTTGGTCACGTTACGATGACAGACCGTTTATCGGCCGAAGTATGCATTCGTCGGCGCCAGAGGCTTGCCACTCGGTGTTTCGATGCAGGCGCGGTCGGCAATCCCCCACCCGTTGCTATCCGTCGCACGGCCTACACTTGAGCGATAGGTTACAAAAATCCGATGACGCTCGCGGCGACAAGCCACCGGGACACGCGGCAATAGGTCATACAGAAGCGGTCGGGATACCCAAGTCGTGTATGCTCCCTTAAATGTGCGCGGCGGGGAGATAACAACATGGACACAAACCCGATCCGAATGAGCCGACTGATCAAAGTTGGGATGTATCTTTTGTCGCTGTGGCTGTTGCTCGTCTTGATCTTCGTGAACAAGATCGACGCCGACCTATGCTTCGGCTGCAAGTTCGCCTCGTGGGCAGAACTGGGTGCTATTGTCGCGAAAAACTATCTTCCTTCGATGTGCGTGGCGGTCTTAGTCGTGTCGTTAGCGTTCTACGCCGTTTTCGCACGAATCATTCAGGGAGCGAAGGACGGTCCTTTCAAAGTTGTCGAAGTCGAGGACAAGAGCGCAGATCACCTTGTCTTCCTTGCGACGTACGTGATTCCGCTGTTGAGCTTTAGTCTAGACACGCCGCGCCAGGTCGTGAGCCTCGTCATCACCCTCACGTTGATCGGTGCGATTTACGTTCGGACCAACCTGTTTTATGCGAATCCTACGTTGTCGCTGCTCGGGTTCAAGATCTGCACAGTTAAGTTTGAGCAGGGCGGTGCAGGCGTACCGACGGGGGCTGCTGTATTGATTGCACGGGAGGATATCGATCTGGGCACTAGCGTGAACATGCTTCGACTCGACAAGAACATTTTCTTCGCACGGAAGGCGATCGCTATCAAACCATGAAGACAATCGAAGAACTGCGTGCGAGGCTGGCGGCGATCCTACACGCCGACGGAATCAATCTGAAACTATATTTAGGCATCGGGGAAAGCGACGCGCGGGCATACTGGCGGGCTGACTTTGACGATGGAGCGATGGAGTCGGTATGCCAGCAGTTCGTGCAAAGCGTCGACTTATTTCTGTCGAATCAGGATTTGACAACGCTGCCATTGACGCAACTGGATCACCGAACCGATACGCTATTCATGTACGACCTCACAGAAAAACCGACCGAATTCGCGAAGCTCGGAGTTCTCGTGGCAGGAAGTGATCCAGAGACATTTACCTTCGCCGATCACGATTTGTCGACGGTGACTAGTCTTGCGATCAAAATTTCGTCAGCGCAGAGTTCCGTAGTGTTCTTCAAAAAGTTCTACCCAGTCTCGCTCGTTAAGCGTGACCAGATCTTGCTGGTCGTGAATGACAACACGCGATTTGCGCTCATCAATCGGGATATTCTGAAGGTTACCGGTGGCTTCGAGGTCGTGTTGCTCGATGGCGAGTTTTACATCAACGATTTCGGAAAGTTCGAGAAGTCGTTTGCGTTCGACCAGATTGCAAAGAATGCTATGCAGCAGGTGACGAACAAGATCATGGCCCTCAACTTGGTGAACGACGCGAAGGGCTACCTAGCTGCATGCCTGGCTTCGAGGAAAGATATCCTCCGGGCTGGAAGGAGCCGGGTGCTAACTATGGAAGTGGCCACGATCATCGCTTTCGTCCAGGCGAAGCAGTACCAGATCGGCATCAAGGTGGCCGATGGAAAGCTGCTGCTTTCATCGAAGGCCAGCATCAAGAAGCTGTACAAGCTCCTGAACGACGACTACCTGACTTCCGAGCTAACACACGTCGATTACGAAACGCTAGCCAAGAATGAGCTGGAGGCAGCGACGGAAGCTGAGTAACAGAGGTGAAGGAGGGGGTGCCGACCCTTAGCGAATGAGGAAATCGGCTCTGCAGGCGGCGCCCGCCCCGACGTCGGCAGTTTGCAGTTTGCTGACGTTGTAGGTAGTCAATGCTCCGGCCATTGCCTTTCAGTTCCCCCGAGACGATGACGGCACTGTATGCTTTCCGACTCATCCTCCGAACTTTTCAGCTGATGGACTCTGCCGACTTCAGGGCTCTCGTCGATAGAACCCAAGTGCAATTGCCAGAGGGCCTGGAAGAACGCTATGCCTATCTTGGCATGCCCCTACAGGGCGCCTATACCAGCAGCGCGATCACAGACGAACTCTATCGAAAAATCCGTGGCTCGTTCTCTTCTTCGTCAGAAGACATTATGAGGGAGAGTCGTTCGCTCACGTCGCAACTGATCTATGACGCCGAACTCGACGGCACGCCGATCGATCCTTATCTAAATATCGCCGAACACATCCGCGATGCCATGAGGAATCCTCACGCCTCAACGAATGGCGCCAACGATAACTGGCCCGCAGCCATCCAATTTGCGATGGATTATGCCCTTGCTTCGCCCCATAAAGTCGATGTAACCCAGTTCAAACAAGAGCTCAACCTGGCGGCCGCGGCAAAATCCCTACGCCGAAAGGGGTATCGATTCCAGCGCCAGGCTGAGTTGCTCTATCTTGAGCCAGAGTCCGAGCAGCGCCTTATCAAGCGGCTTGAATCGCTCATCATGAAGATGGGCGGAATTTCGGTGCTAGCTCGCTTGTTCAGAGCGATGCAACCGAACTACTCAGCGGCGCTTGGGCGTTATCTCCTGAACCTGGATAAGGGCAGTATTTATCATGTCCCCAAGCCACATACTCCCTGTGGCTACATCCTGCACTTGGCAGTCAAGCATCCTTGGGGGAAGAAACCGCTACGGAACACCGACGAAGCCTGGCAGGAAATTGTGCAACTCTCAACCGAGTACGCCTCGATTTACGACGTCCAGCGGTTCAATCCATATGCCCTGATGCATATCGCACCACGCGATCTGATCAAGGAGTTCCGCGAACTCGCCATCTTCGATGCGCTGTTTCGTCTGCCGCAAGCTAATACGGAGACGGTGCTGTCAATGATGCAAGGGCTGACTGCCGACATGGACCCTGATGAGCCTCATTTTGTCGGCTGGACCATCCGGCATGTCCTGGCCATCACCCGCTTTGTGCTCGGCGTCGCCGCCTCCCTGAATGGCCCTGTACAGGTTCAACTCGACCAAATCAGAAAAGGCTGTCCCGAAATTCCGGAGGCGGTCTTGATCTACTTATTAACGGAAGCCTTGAGCCATCCCGTCGACGGAGCGAATCACAACTTTTCTAAACCGACGGATGCGCCGTACTTGGATCCCGATCGAAATAATGTCGGGCACAACTTCTATAGCAAGCCTCTGTTGCGTAATGCCCATCGATACTGGCTGGTGGATCGCTCAGTATGTGCCCTAGGCTTTCTGGAGGCCCTATTCACCCTACTTCGTAACGAAGATTCGAAGTTCGATGGTGCCTTGGGGCCAGCGATAGAGAACTACCTCATAAGCAAGTTTTTCCGGCACGGAATTCAATGCGCTTCCGGCAAATATCGGGTGAACGGGAAAGATGGCGAATGCGACCTCGTGATTGAAACAGAGGAGGTCGTGTTCTTCCTGGAAATCAAGAAGAAGCCGCTCACACGCAACGCTCGGAGTGGTTCGGACATTCATCTACTCATCGACTTGGCGGGGAGTCTGCTGGATTCGCAGGTTCAGGCTGGTTGGCATGAGATAAGAATCCGGAAGGCAGGCTACTTGGATCTGCGGCGGAATGGCAAGACCGAACGCATTGAATTGAAAGGACGATCGGTCGAAAGGCTATCGATTACGCTGCTGGATTTCGGGGTATTCCAAGATCGAATCATGATTGCAAGGTTCCTGGAAACCTGTTTATCGTCAACATTTTCCTTAACGCCAGGCATCGAAAGCGACCTGCTGAAACAGGGCATCAACAGTCTGAACCGCGCAGCAGCAGACTGGAAAGAGCAGAGCAAACTGCTCTACGGCGCAGAGATGATCAATAACCCGTTCATGCACTGCTGGTTCCTGAGCGTTCCTCAGTTACAGCTCATACTGGAGGGCGTAGACGGGCCAGAAGCGCTCGGGAACGCCATGCGGGTGAATAGACACCTGATCATGAACACTCAGGATTTCTACTATGAGTATTCGCACGCCAGAAATATGAAATCAGCAGATCAATCTTAGCCAATGGCACAGCAGGACTCCATCACCATCAATGTAGGCGACATATCGCAATCTGCGCGAAGGTGGGGGCTACCCAGCTTCCCGGCCCCTTTGATCTGAAGTCAGAATCAGCGCCGCCAGTTTCGCGCGACGAGTGGAGAGCGACATTCCCCTTGCTGGGACTTGTCAAGGGCGAGAGGTTTCGGGAACGGTTGCCCCGTCAGTAGATTTCCACTTGAATCGCGCCGGGAAGCCGGGATAGGCGCGGTCGATGTCGTCGAGAATGGAGTTTATCAGGCCCACTGCGTCAGGAACCGCGTCCTCCATCATCCTGTGGGACCAAAGTGGTACCCGGTGGAACCGGTGGAGCGGGTTAAGGCAGTGGGTCATATTGGAGTCTCTCAGGGCCCCCCACTGCCCGTGCACGAAGCCGGAGGCCCAGCCGTAAATCCGGTCATAGTCGTCTTTCGTTCCGGAGTCCTCCGCCATCTTGCGAAGGTCCTTTCCACACCAGTGGCCCAGGTCGATTTGCACGTACTCCTGATAGAAGTCCTCGTTGGCCAGGGACTCTAACGTGGCGCGCTCCACAAACGTCGGATCTTCCGGCATTTCCTCGAACTTCAACAGGGCCAACTTTGCCTGGCCCGCTCCGTATGAGCGGAACTTAACCCACATGGCCTCGTCTCCGCACCGGAGTAAATATGCGAGCGAAATACGGCACTCAGTGAGCGAGCGCAGGAGCAACCTTCCCGTAATCCCGAAACCGTTGCGACCTGACATCAGCTCCAATAGACAGGAGAGGGCAAAGAGCCCAAATCCGAAAACGGCGTCGTGCTTGGCGTCCACCCCGGTGGTCGTTATGGTCCGGGCGTGGTGGTCGAGCAGCGCCTTGCGCACGTCGAGTAGTTCTCTGGTTATCGCTTTCGTGTCGCGCTTCTGCGAATCTCGCTTGGCTGGAGGAGCAGGCACGCATCCCGTCCGGCGGAGACATTCCGTCCAGAACGCATCCGGCCACGGGTTGGTAGCCGCTCCGTCAGGGAACATCGCTAGAGCCCCTTCTGAGGATCGGATGAAGGGCCGCACCTTCCTCATGTCGCCCCTGTTCGGATAGTCGATGAGCTCATCGATCCGTTCTGTGAGTTCCTTCGGAAACCTTAGTTCGCCGAGACCGAGCTTGAACAGCAGTCTCAGCCATCTCACGTCCGTGGCCTGCTGGGACTGATGATCGAAGGTCAACAAGACGGCTGAGCCTAGCGTCCGCCAGTCGTCGTCGGATGCCTCCGTGGCCAGTGCGGCACGCCACAGTTCAGTGCCGGGAAGATTTTCCAGCAGCAAAAGGGGTCTGAGGGCCGCGTAGCCGAGAGGATGTCGGGTCACCGTATTCACGAGATGCTCGAATATCTCGGGCGGTTGGGTTGGCAGCGCCGACAAGTCAAGACTCCACCCTTTAGCAGGTCTGTCCTGCTCCTCTCTATACTTGATGCCTATGGCAGAGATTTCGCGGAATGCGCCTAAGGCTGCCTCTCGAGGCAGCACTGAGACGACAAGGCAGGCCCAGAGCATCTCCGGTAGCCGGTTGTTCGACCACGATTGGAAGGAGATGTTCTTCATCTGCATCATCGGCGGGACGAGTGTTTTTCCGACGCGCGAATGTGAGGACAACGGTGATGTTAGCTTTTGCCCGCGGCCTGAGTGTTTCTTCTCCCTTTGCTTCTTGGACACTAGCCCCTCCGTTCTCACCCGCCATTTATGAAGTATGCCATACGAGCATATTTCCGCAGACCCGGAAAAGACTTGCAGCTCGGGGTTGATTTCTTGTCTGACCGATATGGGGCGGGAACTACTATGTGCTCATTGCAGTTAGCCGCATTTGGTTTACGCTGACGTTGGAAGTCTCCTTCAGAAGAAACTGATCGGCCGGTTTAGGTTGGGGTGTCAGTTTAAATTTCCCGACAGCGGACGTTGAGTTCCCTAGTATTCATCGCCGCGTCATGGAAACACGAACGGCGGCAATGGCCGAAGTTTGGAAATGCCGCAAAGCGGTTTTGCCACGTTCGCCCCAAACGTCGATGGCATCCATCTTGGGCGATGGCGGTTGCTATTCCCTTCCACCACCCTTCACAGTCATGTAGAAACGACACGTCACAACGTTGGGATTAATGTGCAATAAATAATGCAATCAACAACTTAGTTGTTTTGCTGCAAAACTTAGGGTACCTTCGGCATTCTCATTGCATCGAGCCGAAAGCCCGTGAGTCCGTTCTCGCGTTATCTAAAAGATCTGCGCAACCGCATATAATTGCTCACCGCATGGTCAGCGCATGGACCATCACCACATATTTCTTCCCATGGGATGGGGCAATCGAGTTCAGCAGCGACGGCGGCCTTCAGCGGGGAATCGATATCCACGGTTATGCCTCTTGAGAAAAGTTCGCGTGTCAAATTACACGAAATTCAATTGCCCAGGTAACAGGATTATCCAATCTGTTGGGACGCGAAGGTTGATTTTGTCCTACTCGCGATGAGTTGGCACTTGATATCTAAAGGCTACTATCTTGAGTTTATATGGAACCTACAGACGTTGTCGTAGGTTCTCAAAGGTGAAAAAATTCTCACCAATTGAAAAACTCTGTCATTGCGAAAGGCCACCTGAGAGGTGGTCTTTCTTCTGATGCCTCCTGCTTTGCCAAAGTCGTCGCCTTGGTTCAACGTGAATCGATCGAGCAGATTTTCGAAGTGGGCGAATGGCACAAAGCCCGACAGCCGCGCGAAAACAGGCTGGCCGTGATTTATGATCTCGATTTGTCTGCGAAGAAAACTGGTGGCGACACCAGCCAAAAATATGCTTTCATCTAAAATATTCGTTTTGAAAACAAAATAAGGGACAAGCCATGCAATTCCATTGCAACGGATTCCGCCCCGGCGATCCGCACCTATTCCCCGCTGCCGCGTCGGCGACCCCGCATACCGAGACGGTGCCTGCGCAGGTGGATGTACTCATCGTCGGCTGCGGCCCGGCCGGGCTGACGCTGGCGGCGCAACTCGCTGCTTTTCCCGACATCTCCGTGGCCATCGTGGAGCAGAAGGATGGCCCGCTGCAACTGGGCCAGGCCGACGGCATCGCCTGCCGGACCATGGAGATGTTCGAAGCCTTCAACTTCAGCGAGCGGGTGCTCAAGGAAGCGTGCTGGATCAACGAGGTGACGTTCTGGAAGCCGGACGAAAAGCAGCCAGAGCGGATCGTGCGCCACGGCCGGGTGCAAGATGCGGAGGACGGCCTTTCGGAGTTTCCGCACGTGGTGCTGAACCAGGCGCGGGTGCATGACTTCTTCCTGGAGGTCATGCGCAATTCACCCAGCCGGCTGGAGCCGCATTACGCCCGCAAGCTGGTGGACGTGGCGGTGGACCGTAACGCCCAGGACTACCCGGTGACGGTGCGCATGGAACGCACGGATGCAGCGCATGCGGGCGAGATGGAGACGGCGCGGGCGCGTTACGTGGTCGGCTGCGACGGCGCGCGCAGCGCGGTGCGCAAGTCCATCGGCCGAGAGCTGGTGGGTGACGCGGCCCAGCAGGCCTGGGGCGTAATGGACGTGCTGGCCGTGACCGACTTTCCGGATATTCGCCACAAGGCGGCCATCCAGTCCAACAACGGCGGCAACCTGCTGCTTATCCCGCGCGAAGGCGGCTATCTGGTTCGACTCTACGTGGAGCTGGACAAGCTGGGCGAGGAAGAGCGCGTGGCCCAGCGCAAGATCACGGTGGACCAGATCATCGCCGCGGCGCAGCGTATTTTTTCCCCCTACACGCTCGACGTGAAAGAGGTGCCTTGGTGGTCCGTGTACGAGATCGGCCAGCGCATTTGCGACAAGTACGACGACGTTCCCGCGCCGGAGGTCGACAGCCGCTTGCCGCGCGTGTTCATCGCCGGCGATGCCTGCCATACCCACAGTCCCAAGGCGGGCCAGGGCATGAACTTTTCCATGCAGGACACCTTCAATCTGGGCTGGAAAATGGCTGCCGTGCTGCGCGGACAGTGTGCGCCGCAGCTGCTGCACAGCTATTCGGCCGAGCGCCAGGTGGTGGGGAAGATCCTGATCGACTTCGACCGCAAGTGGGCCAAGATGATCAGCGACAAGCCGGCCGAAGGCGACCAGGGAGATGCCGGTGGCGTGGACCCCAAGGCGTTTCAGGCGTACTTCGAACAGCACCTGCGCTTCACGGCCGGCATGGGGACCCAGTACCGTCCCTCGGTGATCTGCGGCGAGGCGACGCACCAAGCTTTGGCCAGGGGTTTTGAGGTGGGCACGCGCTTCCACTCCGCACCGGTACTGCGCGTTGCCGACGCCAAGGTGATGCAGTTGGGCCACGCCGGCAAGGCCGACGGCCGCTGGCGTCTCTACGCCTTTGCGGGCCGGAACGATCACGCGGACATCCAGACCGGCGTGCGTGCGCTGTGCCGGTTCCTGCAGGACTCGCCGGACTCGCCGGTCCGCAGATACACGCGCCCAGGCCAGGACCCGGATGCCGTGTTCGACCTGCGTGCCGTCTTCCAGCAAAGCCATCGCGAGCTGGCCATCGAGTCCATGCCGGCACTGCTGCTGCCGCAGAAGGGCGCCTATGGCCTCCACGACTACGAAAAGGTGTTCTGCCCGGATCTGAAGAACGGCCCCGACATCTTCGACCTTCGCGGCGTGGACCGCGACAAGGGCGCGCTGGTCATCGTGCGGCCGGACCAGTACATCGCTCACGTGCTGCCGCTGGACGCGTACCGGGACTTGGCGAGCTTTTTTGCCGGCTTCATGCTGCCCAATCGCTGACAGGGAAATTCCGCTAGCGCTGAACGCCAGCCAGGGCGGCCTCGACCATGTCGATGAAGGCCCGCGTTTTGGCCGCCATCAATCGTCTCCCGGGAAATACCATCCAGGCGGTGGCGGAAGGGGCGCTCCATTCGGGCAGCACGCGGGTCAATTCGCCGCGGCGCACGCTCGGTGCCGCAAAGTAATCGGGCACCGCCGCGATCCCCGCTGCCGCACGCGCAAGGCTGATCAACAGCTCGGGCGAATTGGCGATCGCGCGTCCCGGCGGCAGTCCTTCCCAGCGTTGCTCGGCGCGGACCAATACCCAGCTCACCGCTTCGGTGTTGCGGCCGAGCAGCTGCAGGGCGTCGTGCCGATACAGGTCGTCGGGCACGGCAGGGTTGCCGTGCTCGGCCAGATAGCCCGGCGCGGCATACAGGCCGCTTGAAAATACCGCGATGCGCCGTGCGGCAAGCATCGCGTCGTCGGGCAGATCGCCCATGCGCACCGCCAGATCGAAATTCTCACCGATCAGGTCGACGCGGCGCGGCGACAGATCGAGTTCCAGCGACACCGCGGGATGAAGCGCGATGAAGGCGGCCAGCATGTCGGTCAGCAAGCCGGTGGCGAAATCGCTGGGCATCGAGACCCGCAACCTGCCGCTGGGCTGCGCCTGGCGGTATTCGCTCAGCGCCTTCACCGCATCGACTTCGGCCGCTACCTGGCGGGCGTGTTCGAGCAGTTGCTGGCCGAATTCGGTCAGGCTCAAACGGCGCGTCGTGCGCAGCATCAGGCGTTCGCCGAGCCGCTCTTCGAGCACGGAGATGCGCCGCGAGACGGTGGATTTTGGCAAGCCAAGACGCTGGGCGGCGCGGCTGAAACTGCCCGTCTCGGCCACCCGGGCGAAAATCAACAGATCGTTGGGTTCGAATTGTTCCATATACAGAACAATGTTATCAAAAATATGGGCTTAACAGCGGCAATGAATACCAATAAAGTGCGCCCATAGCGTCAACAACCCGGAGAAAAACAGATGAACATCCTGCAAATCAATGCCAGCGCCCGCAGTGAGGGTGCCAATTCCACCCGCGTCGCCAATGCCATCGTCGCCCGCCTGCAGCAGGCGCATCCGTCCGCGCGGGTGACGCGCCGCGATCTGGCCGTCACGCCCCATCTCGTCCTCGACGAAGCCGCCTTGGGCGCCTTGTTCACGCCCGCAGATAAGCGCAGCGCCGAACAGGCGGCCCGCATCGCGCTCGACGACGCGCTGATCGCCGAGGTGCAGGCGGCCGACGTGCTGGTATTGGGTGTGCCGATGTACAACTTCGGCGTGCCGGCGCAGTTGAAGCACTGGATCGATGCCGTCGTCCGCAACGGCGTGACCTTCCGCTACACCGAAAAGGGTCCGGAGGGGCTGCTCAAGGGCAAGAAGGTTTTCGTCGGCTTGGCGCGCGGCGGCCGTTACCGCGGCACCGAGGCCGACAGCCAGGTTCCCTATCTGAAAACCGTTCTGGGCTTCCTGGGCATCACGGAGCTGCACTTCATCTACGCCGAAGGCCTGAACATGGGAGCGGAGGCCGCGCAGCAAGGCTTTGCCCAGGCCGACGCCGACATCGCCGCGGCCATCTCCTGAGCCCCGGGCGGTCCCTAAGGAGGAGCGGGCTCATGAAGGCAGTCAGCCGCAGCAAGAAGACCGGTAGCGCGCGCAGCGTCGAAGCGCTGCACGTCGGCAAGGCGACCTCTGACGGCGCCGGCGTGCAGTTGACGCGGGTGTTGACGCAGGCATTGCAGCGCCGTCTCGACCCCTTCCTGATGCTCGATGCCTTCGGCAGCGACAATCCCGACGACTACATCGCCGGCTTTCCCGACCATCCCCACCGCGGCTTCGAAACCGTCACCTACATGATCGCCGGCCGCATGCGCCACCGCGACAGCGCCGGCCACGAAGGCCTGCTGGAGAACGGCGGCGTGCAGTGGATGACCGCGGGACGGGGAGTCGTGCATTCCGAAATTCCGCAGCAGGAAGCGGGCGTGATGGAGGGCTTCCAGCTCTGGCTCAACCTGCCCGGCAAAGACAAGATGATCGCGCCCTGGTACCAGGATTTCGCTGCCGGCGATCTCCCCCGCTACGCCACCGATGCCGGCGTCGAGGTGATCGTGATCGCCGGGCAGAGCCATGGCCTGAAGGGCGCGGTGACGCGCGAGGCGAGCGCGCCGCTGTATCTGGATATCCACCTGCCCGCCGGCGCGGCGTTCTCGCAGCCCCTTCCCCCCGAGCACAACGCCTTCATCTACGTCTATCGCGGCGCGGTGCACATTGCCGGCAGCGAAGTGCCCAGGCAGCGCATGGCGATCCTGGCCAACGACCCCCGGGCCGATCATGTCGACATCGCCGCCCGGGAGGAGGCCAGGGTGCTGCTGATTGCCGGCCGGCCGCTGAATGAGCCCATCGCCCAATACGGCCCGTTCGTCATGAACACCGAGCAGCAAATCTACCAGGCCTTGAGCGACTATCGCGACGGCCGCCTAGGCTGAACCCCGGGCTTGCCCGGCGAACGTCAAGCGTCTTCGGGCGCACCCTGCCAGAGCATGTCGTAGCCGAGTTCCTTGGTCTCCGAGCACATCGTCGCCAGTGCCTCGAATTTGGAGGTGAAGATCTTGTCGGCGTGCGATTTTTCGTGTTCCTCGAACGAGCGCCAGTAGGTGACGATGGCGTAATGCTCGTCGGCCGGGTCGGCGCTCCCGATCGATCCTTCCGCGGAGACGAATCCCGAGAACTTGAACACCTGGCCCGCGATGAAGCCGCCCTTGTCGCCGCCGTAGGTTTCTTTGACCGTGTTGCACATTTCACCCACGGCCAACTCGACCTGCTCGAAGCTGACGCCGGGCTTGAGTTTCGCGGTGTTGAACAGCATTTTTGCGCCGAATGGAAGCGTGATGGGGTTGAACATGGCGGTGGTCCCCCGTGCGTTTGTGGATGCCGGTTCAGGAAGATGATAGCGATTGAATATTACTACGCCGGGCAGACGCTCCGATAGCATCTGCCGAAGCCGGGGGCGAGCCACGGTGAAAGGCCGGCGAGAAGCAGAACAGTAGCGCCTCAAGCAGTTTGAAGTCCAACTAATCGAAATCTGTGATTCAATACCGGATACTTCCGAGCCGGAGAAGTCGGGGTACTGGTAGAGGTAGGAGAATCCGATGTTTCAGGATATCTTCGACCATATGATTTCAATCAACGATGAGATAGCCCTCGATATTTCGAGGCCGCTGTCCAACGCCGGGCCGGTTCCTGCGGTTCGGTAGAGAGACGCTCGCATGGATAAAACGATCTTCCTGTTTCTGGTACAGGACGGGGTCATCAACGGCGCAATCTACGCGCTGGCGGCAATCGCGCTGGTCCTGGTGTTCACCGTCACCCGCGTGATTCTCGTGCCGCAGGGCGAGTTCATCTCTTTCGGCGCCATGACCGTCGCTGCGCTCGAGGCCGGACGCATGCCGCCCACCGCCTGGCTGCTGGTCGCGCTGGGCGCGCTCTCGGCCGCGGCGGCGCTGGTGCAGCAAAGGCGCACGCTCTCCGTGCGCGGCGTGACCCTGATCGTGCTGTTCAACCTGGTGCTGCCGGCGCTGCTGGCCGCGCTCACCTACGCGCTGGCGCCGCTGAAGCTCGGCACCGCGATGAACATCCTGCTCGCCGTCGCCCTGATCGTACCGATGGGTCCGATGCTCTACCGCGTCGCGTTCGCACCCCTGGCCAACGCCAGCGTTCTGGTGCTGCTGATCGCCGCCTTCGGCGTGCACTTCTCCCTGATGGGTCTGGGTCTGGTGTTCTTCGGTCCCGAAGGCGTCTCCACCCAGCCGCTGCTGACCCAGACCTTCACCGCAGGCGGCATTCCGGTCACCGGGCAAAGCGTCGCGGTGGTGGCGGCGACGGCGCTGCTGCTGATCGTCTTCGCGCTGTTCTTCGGGCGCACGCTGCTCGGCAAGGCGCTTCGGGCCTGCGCCTCGAACCGGCTCGGCGCCAGGCTGGTGGGCATCCCGACCGCGATCGCCGGCCAGATCAGCTTCGCTCTGGCGGCCTGCCTCGGCGCGGTCTCGGGGGTGCTCGCCGGCCCGATCGTCGCGATTTATTACGACAGCGGTTTCTTGATCGGCCTGAAGGCCTTCGTCGCGGCGATACTCGGCGGCCTGGTCAGCTTTCCGCTGACCGTGCTGGCATCGCTGGGGGTGGGCATCGCCGAATCGTTCTTTTCCTTCTGGACCAGCAACTTCAAGGAAGTGATGGTGTTCAGCCTGATCCTTCCGGTCCTCCTCTGGCGCTCGCTGCGCGCGCCGGCCCAAGTGGAGGAGGAGTGATGCCGGCGCGCAGCACCTGGATCGCCGCGATCATCGCGCTGCTCATCGTCGCCCTGCCGTTCACCGGCCTGATGCCGCGTTATTGGCTGACGCTGTTCAACTACATCGGCATCTCCAGTCTGGTTGCGATCGGCCTGGTGCTGCTCACCGGCGTCGGCGGCATGACCTCGTTCGGCCAGGCTGCCTTCGTCGGCCTGGGGGCATATACGACCGGCGCGCTCACCACCCACTTCGGCATGAGCCCGTGGCTGGCGCTGCCGCTGGCGCTGGCGGTCACCGGGCTCGGTGCGCTGCTGATCGGCGCCCTGACGGTGCGCCTGTCGGGCCACTATCTGCCGATCGGGACGATCGCCTGGGGCATTGCGCTCTTCTATCTGTTCGGCAATCTCAACTGGCTCGGCGCGCACGACGGCCTGTCCGGAATACCGACGCTGCGCATCGGCGATCACGCGCTGACCGAAGGGCGGCAGTATTTCGTCGTCGTGTGGCTGGCGGTGGTATTGGCGGTCGTCGCGGTGCAGAACCTGCTCGGCGGCAGGACCGGCAGGGCGGTGCGCGCGCTGCGCCGAAGCACCGCCGCGGCCGAGGCCTTCGGCGTCAATGTCGCCGGAACCAAGCTGAAGGTCTTCGTTTTTGCGGCGCTGTTAGCCGGACTCTCCGGCTGGCTGTACGCGCACTTCCAGCGCTCGGTCGCACCCGGTCCGTTCGGCGTCAATGCCGGGATCGAGTACCTGCTGATGGCGGTCGTCGGCGGCGCCGGCCGGGTCTATGGCGCGATACTCGGCGCCACGGCAATCACCTTTCTGCGCGATCAGCTGCAGAACATTCTGCCCGCGCTGGTCGGTGCGCCAGGCAACTACGAAATCGTGGTATTCGGCGCGGTGCTGGTGTTCGCGCTGCAGGCGGCACCCGCCGGCCTGTGGCCGATTCTGTTCGGCCCCGTGCGCCCCCGGAGGCTCGCGCCGCGCCGTCCGTCAGCAGCCCTCGGCCGGCGCAGCGTCGCCTCGCGCGGCGCGCCGCTGCTCGATGTCCGAGCCGTTTGCAAGCGCTACGGCGGGCTGGTCGCGGTGGACGAGGTCGGCTTCGACGTCAGGGCCGGCGAGATCGTCGGGCTGATCGGGCCCAACGGCGCCGGCAAGAGCACGACCTTCAACCTGATCTGCGGCGCCCAGAAATTGAACAGCGGCGAGATCGTCTTTCGCGACGCGTCGATCGCCGGCGCGACGCCGCAGCAGATCGCCGCGCGGGGCCTGGGACGCACCTTCCAGCACGCCGACATCGTCGCCGACATGAGCGTTCTGGAAAACGTCGCGCTCGGCGCCCACCTGCGCGGCGAGGCCGGATTGCTGCGCGCGGTGCTGCGGCTCGATCGGGCGGAAGAGGGGCGGCTGCTCGACGAGGCGATGCGTCAGTTGCAGCGGGTCGGCCTGGCGCCGGAGGCGCACAAGCTGGCGGGCAGCCTCGCGCTCGGTCAGATGCGCCTGGTCGAGGTGGCGCGCGCCCTGTGTCTCGATCCGGTGCTGGTGCTGATGGACGAGCCGGCCGCCGGCCTGCGTTTCGGCGAGAAGAAGGCGCTCGCCGGCCTGTTGCGCGAGCTGCGCAGCGACGGCGTCAGCGTTCTGCTCATCGAGCACGACATGGACTTCGTGATGAGCGTCGCCGACCGGCTGGTGGTGCTCGATTTCGGCCGCAAGATCGCCGAAGGTGCGCCGGCGGCGGTGCGCTCCGATCCGAGGGTGCGCGATGCCTATCTGGGCGGGGTCACGTCGTGAGCGCGGCCCATCTGGAGGTGCAGGATGTATCGGTGAGCTACGGCCGCACCCAAGCGGTCAATGGCGTATCGCTGGCGGTGGAAAAAGGCGCGCTGGTGACCATCCTCGGTGCCAACGGGGCGGGCAAGAGCACGCTCCTCAATGCGATCATGGGGATCCTGCCGGCCAAGGGCGACATCCGTTTCGATGGCCGCGCGATCGGCCAGTTGCCGCTGGAAAACCGCGTCGTCAGCGGACTCAGCCTGGTGCCCGAGCGGCGCGAGCTGTTTCCCGATCTCACGGTCGAGGACAATCTGCGGCTGGGCGGATTCCGCCGACCGAGGGTCGAGCGGGTCAAGGAACTCGAGCTGGTCTACCTCCAGTTTCCCCGTTTGAAGGAGCGCTATCGCCAGCTCGCCGGAACGCTGTCCGGCGGCGAGCGGCAGATGCTGGCGATGGGCCGTGCAATAATGTCGCAGCCGAAGCTGCTGATGCTCGACGAGCCCAGCCTGGGCCTGGCGCCGCGCATCGTGGCCGAAGTGTTCCAGAGCCTGGTGGCGCTGCGCGCGAGCGGCGTGTCGATCCTGCTGGTCGAGCAGAACGCGCGCGCCGCCCTGCAGATCGCCGACTATGCCTATGTCCTGGAACTGGGCAGCATCACCAAGCAGGGGCCGGCGGCAGCGATCGCCAATGATGAGCGCCTGATCGAGAGCTATCTGGGCCTGGGCGGCACAGAGTACTGAAGCAATACCCCGCCTTTTCAACGAGAGAGGAGACATCATGAAAAATCGCATAGCCATCGCTGCCGCGGTCGCGGCACTCGTCGGCGCCGGCATCAGCGGCGCCGCCGATGCGCAAATCAGGATCGGCATCACCGTTTCGGCCAGCGGCCCGGGCGCTGCGCTCGGCCAGCCGCAGATGATGACCGTGAAGGCGCTGCCCAAGGAGATCGACGGGCAGAAGGTCACCTACATCGCGCTCGACGACGAGTCCGATCCGACCAAGGCGGCGCAGAACGCGCGCAAGCTGATCGCCGAGGACAAGGTCGACGCGCTGATCGGCTCGTCGCTGACCCCGACCAGCATGCCGCTGATCGACATCGCCAGCGAAACGAAGACGCCGCTGCTGTCGCTGGCCGCCGCGGCCGAGCTGGTCACCCCGATGGACGCCAAGCGCCGCTGGGTGTTCAAGGTCGTGCCCAACGACGATCTGCTGGCGGGCGCGATCATGAAGTACATCGCCAAGACGGGCGTCAAGAAGCTCGGCTACATCGGCGTGTCCGACGGCTACGGCGAGGGCTACTACAAGGCCTTGAGCCAATTGGCGCCGAAGCTGGGCATCACCCTGACCACCCACGAGGTCTATGGGCGCGGCGACTCTAGCGTCACCGGCCAGGTGCTGAAGATCATCGCGACCAAGCCCGATGCGGTGTTCATCGCTTCGGCCGGAACGCCGGCGGTGCTGCCGCAGAAGGCGCTGCGCGATCGCGGCTACAAGGGTCCGATCTTCCAGACGCACGGCGTGTCCACCGAGCAGTTCATCAAGCTCGGCGGCAAGGATGTCGAAGGCACGATCTACGCCGGCGAAGTGTTCACCATCGCCAACGACCTGCCCAAGTCCAGCCCGTTCCGCGCGGCGCCGGAGAAGTTCGTCAAGGCCTACGAGGCGGTGTACAAACAGGAACCGAACATCTTCGGCGCCCACCTCTGGGACACGGTGACCCTGATCGAACACGCCGTCCCGGCCGCGCTCAAGCACGGCAAGCCGGGAACCGAAGCGTTCCGCTCGGCGCTGCGCGATGCGCTCGAACGGAGCAAGGACGTCTACCTCGACAACGGCCTGTCGAACATGAGCCCCACCAACCACAACGGCTATGACGAGCGCTCGGCATTCCTGATCCAGGTCAAGGGCGGCGCCTTCCGGCTCCTGGGCAAATAATCGAAGCAGCACTTCGGGCTGCCGACTACGCCGGCAGCCCGAAGCGGCTGGCGACGGCCTTCGGCCGGGCTGAGATATCCCGGCTCGTCAAAATGACGTTTTGACGCCAGCATCCGGCTGTTCTATTCTGCAGGCATGCCCCAAAACGGAGGTCGCGAACATGAACAGATTATGGTCATTGCTCCTGCTGCTGCTCCTGGCGAGCGCCCAGTCGTCGGCCATCGCCGGTTCGACCAGCACCACCGCCTACAAGGCCGCGCAAAAAAAGGCGGCGGCCCAGTACGCGTCGGACAAAAAACTGTGCGCCGATGAATCGACCGCCAGCGCCCGCATGCAATGCCTGCGGGACGCAAAGGCGGAATACACCAGGGCATTGACCGCGGCAAAAGAGGCCAAGTCGGGTACCGCGAGCTGCGCGGATTGCGGGCGGGTGATCGAGGTGGTCACGGGAACGAAGCAGGGCGAAGGCGGGGCGCTCGGCATGATCGGTGGCGGCATCGCCGGCGCCCTGCTCGGACACCAGGTCGGCGGCGGCACGGGCAAGGATGTGGCGACGATCGCCGGCGCGGCCGGCGGTGCTTACGCCGGCAAAAAGGTCGAGGAAAAGCTGCGGTCCGCCAAATTCTGGTCGGTGAAGGTCCGGCTCGACAGCGGCGAAGAACGCACTTTCGAGTTCGACCATGACCCGGGCTTCGCCAGCGGAGATCTGGTCAAGGTGTCGGGAGACAGCGTCACCCGCCGCTGACCGCTTGCCATCAGGGATTCGCGTCGGACATGATCGACGCTAGCCGACGAGACTGAACCACTGACCCGAGGCCGAGCATGTCCCCTCGCCTGCATGTCCTCAAGATCCCGGCGCTCACGCTCGCCGGCCTATTCGTCGCCTATCTGCTGTTCGGCTGGCTGGTCCTGCCGCGGATCATCCAGTGGCAGGCGGAGCAATACATCGCCGAAAAGACCGGCCATCGCTTGAGTCTCGACCGGCCCGAGTTCAATCCCTTCGATCTCAGCCTGCGCCTGAGCAATCTGCGCCTGGAGGAAGCGGACGGCAGACCGCTCCTGGCCTTCCGCGAGCTGGACGTGGATCTGTCCGCCGCCAGCCTCTTTCACCGCGCTTTTGTTTTTGACGGCATCCGCCTGGAACAACCGCAGGCCACCGTGGTGCTGCGGCCAGACGGCCGGCTCAACTGGTCGCCCCTGATCGAGGCCCTGAAGGGCAAGCAGGAGCGGCCTGATTCGCCCCTGCCCCGGCTGGACATCCGCAGCTTCGTTCTGGCCGGCGGCCGGGTAGACTTCGCCGACGAGCGGGCCGCCTTCGCCACCCGCATCGAGCCCCTGAACCTGGAACTCAGCGACATTTCCACCCTGCCCGACGACCAGGGGCGCTACCAGATCACCGCCCGCACCGCCTTCGGCACCCGCGTGCTGTTGCGAGGCGAGGGCGAGGCCTATCCCCTGGCGCTGGCCGGCCATCTGGGCGTCGAAAACCTGGACCTGGCCCGCCTGGCGCCCTACCTCAAGGAGCTGCTGCCGACGGCACCGCCCGCCGGCGTCGCGTCCCTGACCAGCGACTACCGACTCAGCTACGAGCAGGGCAAGCTCGGCCTGACCCTGGACAAGCTGACGGCCGAACTCAAGGGCCTGCGGCTTCAGGCCGGCCGGGGTCCGATACTCACCGTCGGCACGATAGCCGCGAAGAACGGCAGCTTCGACCTGGCCCGCAACCGTCTCGCTCTCGGCAGCCTGTCGCTCGCGAACGCCGGCATTGAATTGCCGCGCGCCACCGGCGCCCCGGCAAGGCCGCTGCAGATCGCCAGCCTCGGCGTCGAGGGTCTCCAGGCCGACCTCTCCGGACGCAGCGTCGGCATCGGCCGCATCGTCCTGAAGGGCGGCCGGCTGAAGGCGGTGCGGGACGCTCGGGGTCGCATCGACCTCGTCGCCGCCTGGCAGGCACTGCCGCGGCCGGCCGCCAAGCCGGCGCCGCAGCCCGCCGGCAAGCCATGGCACTTCAAGGCCGGCAAGCTGGAACTCTCCGGCTTCTCCGCCGCGCTCCGGGACGAAGCCGTGGCGCCGGCGGCCGAGCTGGCCATCGATGACATCGCCGTCGCCATCGACCATCCGAGCGACGACCTGAAGGCGCCCCTGCCGCTTCGCGCCAGCTTCACGGTCAAAAGCGGCGGCAGTTTCGAGGCGGCCGGCCAGGTGGTTCCGGCGGGGCCCTCGGCGGACCTGCGGCTGAAGCTCGCCGACTTGGCCCTGAAGCCGGCACAGCCCTACCTGGCCGCGGTGGCCAAGCTGGCGCTGGCCGGCGGCAGTCTTTCGGTGCAGGGCAGCGCTCGCTACGGCAAGCCGGGCGCCAGCTTCAAGGGCGGCTTCGTGCTGCGCGACCTGCTGCTCAAGCAGTCCGACACCGGTGCGCGCTTCCTGGCCCTGAAGTCCCTTTCCAGCCGCGACCTCACGGCGACGCCGGCGGCGCTTGCCATCGGGCAACTGGAGGTGGACGGCCTGGACACCAGCCTGCTGATCGCCAAGGACAAGTCCCTCAATGTCTCGCGCATCCTGCGCCCGTCTCGACCGGTCGTCGCCGCTAAGGCCTCCGGTCCGGTGCTTGCCGACAAGCACAAGGCGGCCCCCTTCCGGGTGAACATCGCCCGGGTGCGGGTGAGCAAGGGCGCACTGAACTTCGCCGACAACTCGCTCACCCTGCCCTTCGGCGCCCGCATCCATCACCTGCGAGGCGTCATCAACGGCTTATCCTCGCGGCCCGGCGCTCCCGCCCAGGTACAGCTCGACGGCCAGGTGGACGACTATGGCCTGGCCCGGGCGTCGGGTCAGATCGACCTGTTCAATCCGACCGGGTTCACCGACCTCAAGGTGATCTTCCGCAATGTCGAGATGACCCGGCTGACGCCCTACGCCGCCACCTTCGCCGGCCGCAAGATCGATTCCGGCAAGCTCTCCCTGGACCTGGAGTACAAGATCGACCAGCGCCAGTTGACCGGCCAGAACAAGATCATCATGGATCGGCTGACGCTGGGCGAGCGGGTCAAGAGCCCGGAGGCCAAGGATCTGCCGCTGGACCTGGCGATCGCGGTGCTGCAGGATGCCGACGGCCGCATCGACCTGGGCCTGCCCGTCTCCGGCAGCCTGGACGATCCCCAGTTCAGCTTCGGCCAGATCATCTGGAAGGCCATCGTGAACGTCGTGGGCAAAATTGCCACCGCTCCGTTCCGCGCCCTGGCCTCGCTCTTCGGCGGCAGCGGCGAGAAGTTCGAGGACATCGCCTTCGAGGCCGGCGCCGCCCGGCTGACGCCGCCCGAACGCGAAAAGCTGGTGCGCCTGGCGGCAGCCCTGGGCAAGCGGCCGGGTCTGGCCTTGACGCTGCATGGCGTCTATGCCGATGCCGACCGGGCCGCCCTGAAGGACCGGCAGCTGCGATTCGCCGTGGCCGAGCGGGCGGGATATCACGTGGCCGGCCAGGAAGACCCGGGTCCCTTGGCCGTCCACGATCCCAAGGTTCAGGCCGCCCTGGAGAAGCTGTTCGCCGAGCGTTTCGGCGCCGGCGAGCTGGCCGCCCTCAAGCAGGGGTTTCGCCAGGCCAATCCGGGACAGTTGAAGGAAGGCGTCGCCGGCAAGATGATGTCGGCGCTGACCGGTCTGCTGCGCCAGCAGCGCCAGCTGAGCGCGGCCGAGGTGGCGCAACTGAAGGGCGCCGATTTCTACACCGTGCTGTTCGGGCGCCTGAAGGAGCGCGAGACGGTGGCCGACGAGCGGCTCCTGGCCCTGGCCAGGGCGCGGGGCGAGAACGCGGCGGCGGCGCTGAAGGCCGCCGGCGCGCCGGCGGACCGCCTGATGCTGGCGGCGCCGGAGCAGGTCGAAGCCGAGGGCGGCGACGTGCCGCTGAAGCTGGCGCTGGGCGCCGCCGCCAAGACGGTCGCACCGGCTGCGCCTGACTGAAGCGATCTGCCCAGCGCCGCGCGAGCAGCTCCGGAGGTGCCGGACCGGGCTCGCCTAACTAGCGGCGATCACTTGCCCGACCGGCGCCGGTCGACGACGATTTCCTTGACGGTACGGACCCCGCCCTGCTCGTCTTGCTCCTCCAGGCGCACCGGGAAGCCCCACAGGCCGGCGACGTGGCTCAGCACCTGGTCGCGGTTGTCGCCCAGCGGCCGGCGTTGATGGAGGAAATGGCGCAGGGTGAGCGAACGGTCTTCCGTGAGATCGACGTTCCATACCTGGATGTTCGGTTCGCGGCTGCCGAGGTTGTATTGCTCGGAGAGCAGCCGCCGCAAGGTGCGGTAGCCCTGGTCGTCGTGGATCGCCTCGACCCTCAGCGTGGCGCGGCCGTCGTCGTCGGTCAGGGCGAAGAGGCGGAAGTCGCGCATCAGTTTCGGCGACAGGTACTGGGCGATGAAGCTCTCGTCCTTGAAGTTGCGCATGGCGAAGTCCAGCGCCTGGCGCCAGTCGCTGTCCGCCAGTCCGGGAAACCACTCGCGGTCCTCGCCGGTCGGCTCCTCGCAGATCCGGCGGATGTCGCGCCACATGGCGAAACCCAGCGCGTAGGGGTTGATGCCGCTGTAGTGAGGGCTGTTGTAAGGCGGCTGGACGACGACGTTGGTGTGCGACTCGAGGAACTCCAGCATGAAGCCGTCGGCGAGCAGGCCCTCCTCGTAGAGATGGTTGAGCAGGGTGTAGTGCCAGAAGCAGGCCCAGCCCTCGTTCATCAGCTGCGTCTGGCGCTGCGGCAGAAAGTACTGGCCGATCTTGCGCACGATGCGCACCACCTCGCGCTGCCAGGGCTCCAGCAGCGGCGCGTTCTTCTCGATGAAGTACAGCAGATTCTCCTCGGGCTCCGCGGGGAAGCGCTGCGCCTCCGGCGCGGCATTGCGTTCGGGCGGCGCCGGCAGGGTGCGCCACAGCGCGCTGACCTGGGATTGCAGATATTCTTCGCGTTCCTTCTGGCGCTCCCGCTCCTTCAGCAGCGACAGGCGCGGCGGCCGCTTGTAGCGGTCCACGCCGACGTTGAGCAGCGCGTGGCAGGCGTCGAGCAGGCGCTCGACCTCCTCCTCGCCGTGGCGCTCCTCGCATTTGGCGATATAGCTGCGCGCGAACACCATGTAGTCGATGATCGAGTCGGCCGAGGTCCAGGTGCGGAACAGGTAGTTGCCCTTGAAGAAGGAATTGTGGCCGTAGGCGGCGTGGGCGATGACCAGGGCCTGCATGGTCATCGTGTTCTCCTCCATCAGGTAGGCGATGCAGGGGTCGGCGTTGATGACGATCTCGTAGGCCAGCCCCATCTGGCCCCGCCGGTAGCCGTTCTCGGTGGCGAGGAAGTGCTTGCCGAACGACCAGTGCTGGTAGTTGACCGGCATGCCGACGGCGGCGTAGGCGTCCATCATCTGCTCGGCGGTGATGATCTCGATCAGGTGCGGATAGCAGTCGAGACCGTAATGGCGCGCGACGCGGCCGATCTCCTGGTCGTAGCGGCGGATCAGCTCCAGCGTCCACTCGGACTGGGTCGATATCGGCTTGCGCTTCTTCGCCATGGTGCCTAGCTTCCCGTCCCGGGCAGCGAACGTGTGGCCATCATGCCGGCTGCTTGCGGAACAGTTCGCGGAAAACCGGGTAGATGTCCGGCAGCCCGGCGATGCGCTGCATGGCGAAGCGCGCCGGATTGGTTTCGCGCACCCACTGGTATTCCTGCCACAGGCTCTGCGGCTCGGCGGTGCCGATCTCGATGTAGGCGTAGTACTGCAGGATGGGCAGCAGCGAAGCGACCAGCAGCTCCCGGCAGCGCGGCGAGTCGGCATCCCAATTCTCGCCGTCGGAGGCCTGGGCGCCGTAGATGTTCCAGGCCGACGTGGCGTAGCGCTCGACGATGATCTGGTGCATCAGTTCCAGGGCGCTCGACACCACGGTGCCGCCCGACTCGCGCGAGTGGAAGAACTCCTCCTCGTCCACCTCCAGCGCCTCGGTGTGGTGGCGGATGAAGACGATCTCGATGTGCTTGTAGGTGCGCGTGAGGAACAGATAGAGCAGCATGAAGAAGCGCTTGGCGGCCTGCTTCTTCTCCTCGTCCATCGAGCCGGAGACGTCCATCAGGCAGAACATCACCGCCCGGGTGGAGGGCGCCGGGATGCGGATGCGGTTGTTGAAACGCAGGTCGAAGGTGTCGATGAAGCGCACGTTCTCCAGCTTGCGCTGCCGGCGCGCGATGTCGCGGCGCAGCTCGCGCGCCCGCGGCGAGTCGCCCTCGCCGCAGGATTCGAGCCGCCCGAGCTCCTCCCGCAGCAGCCGCAACGCCTTGCGCTGGGGCGCGCCGACGGCGATGCGCCGGCCGGCGGCGCCGCGCATCGAGCGGACGATGTTGATGTTGGTCGGCACCCCGGTCGAGGTGAATCCGGCGCGCACCCGCTTGAACTCGTCGATGCGCGCGAGCTGGGTCTTGACCAGGTTGGGCAGCGCCAGGTCCTCGAAGAAGATGTCGAGGAACTCCTCGCGCGACAGGCTGAAGGCGAAGTTGTCGTCCGCCCCGCCCCCGGCGCCGGACTCGCCGCCGGCCTGGCTCGGCCGTTCGAGCTGGTCGCCGGCGTGATAGCGGTCGTTGCCGGCGAGCACCTCCTGGCGCACGCCGCCGCGGCCGTGGCGGAACTGCGGTTCGGAGATGTCCCCGGCGGGAATGCCGATCTTCTCGCCCTGGTCGATGTCCGAGATGCCGCGACGGCTGATCGCCTCCTTCACCGCCGCGCGGATCTGGCTCTTGAAGCGGCGAAGGAAGCGGCTGCGGTTGACCGTGCTCTTGTTCCTGGTGTCGTAGCGCCGGTCGACGATGCGGACCTCGGTCATGATGCGCCCTCTGTCAATGGCCTCCCTACCCACGGGGGCGGCGGGATCAGGATGACTTGCGCACGCGCAGGTACCATTCGGATAGCAGCCGGACCTGCTTCTCGGTATAGCCGCGGGCCATCATGCGCTGGACGAAGTCCTTGTGCTTGCGTTGTTCGTCGGCGCTGGCCTTGGCGTTGAAGGAGATCACCGGCAGCAGCTCCTCGGTGTTGGAGAACATCTTCTTCTCGATCACCGCGCGCAGCTTCTCGTAGGAGGTCCACGCCGGATTGCGGCCGTCGTTCTTGGCGCGGGCGCGCAGCACGAAATTCACCACCTCGTTGCGGAAGTCCTTGGGATTGCTGATCCCGGCCGGCTTCTCGATCTTCTCCAGCTCGTCGTTGAGCGCGTTGCGGTCGAGGATTTCGCCGGTGTTGGGGTCGCGGAACTCCTGGTCCTGGATCCAGAAGTCGGCGTAGGTGACGTAGCGATCGAAGATGTTCTGGCCGTATTCCGAGTAGGACTCCAGGTAGGCGGTCTGGATCTCCTTGCCGATGAATTCGGTGAAGCGCGGCGCCAGGTACTCCTTGACGAAGCCGAGATAGCGCTGCTCCAGCTCGGGCGGGAACTGCTCCTGCTCGATCTGCTGCTCGATCACGTACATCAGATGCACCGGATTGGCGGCCACCTCGCGGTGGTCGAAGTTGAACACCTTGGACAGGATCTTGAAGGCGAAGCGCGTCGACAGCCCGGTCATGCCCTCGTCGACACCGGCGTAATCGCGGTATTCCTGGTAGGACTTGGCCTTCGGATCGGTGTCCTTGAGGTTGTCACCGTCGTAGATGCGCATTTTCGAATAGATAGACGAGTTCTCCGGCTCCTTGAGGCGCGAGAGCACGGCAAACTGCGCCATCATGCGCAGCGTGTCCGGGGCGCGGGACGCATCGGCGAGCGAGGAGTTGGCGATCAGCTTTTCGTAGATCTTCACCTCCTCGGAGACGCGCAGGCAGTAGGGCACCTTGACGATGTAGATGCGGTCGAGGAAGGCCTCGTTGTTGCGGTTGTTCTTGAACGACAGCCATTCGGCCTCGTTCGAATGCGCGAGGATCATGCCGTCGAAGGGGATGGCGCCGAAGCCTTCGGTGCCCTTGTAGTTGCCCTCCTGGGTGGCCGTCAGGAGCGGGTGCAGCACCTTGATCGGCGCCTTGAACATCTCGACGAATTCCAGCAGGCCGCGGTTGGCCAGGCACAGCCCGCCCGAGTAGGAGTAGGCATCTGGGTCGTTCTGCGAATAGTCCTCGAGCTTGCGGATGTCGATCTTGCCGACCAGGGACGAGATGTCCTGGTTGTTCTCGTCGCCAGGCTCGGTCTTGGAGACGGCGATCTGGCGCAGCACCGAAGGATGCAGCTTGACGACGCGGAACCTGCCAATGTCGCCGTTGTATTCGTGCAGGCGCTTGACCGCCCAAGGCGACATGATGGTGTTGAGGTAGCGGCGCGGAATGCCGAAGTCCTCCTCCAGCAGCGGCCCGTCCTCCTCAGGCCGGAACAGGCCGAGCGGCGACTCGTGCACCGGCGAGTCCTTGATCGCGTACAGCGGCAGCTTTTCGATCAGCGCCTTCAGGTGCTCGGCCAGCGACGACTTGCCGCCGCCGACCGGGCCGAGCAGGTAGAGGATCTGCTTCTTCTCCTCCAGCCCCTGCGCGGCGTGGCGGATGTAGGCGACGATGTTCTCGATCACCTCTTCCATGCCGTAGAAATCGGGGAAGGCGGGGTAGGTGCGGATCATCTTGTTGGCGAAGATGCGCGACAGGCGCGGGTCGTGGCGGGTATCGATGAGCGCCGGTTCGCCCACCGCGCTGAGCATGCGCTCGGCCACCGAGGCGTAGGCGATCGGCTCGGAGCGGCAAAGCTCCAGGTATTCCTGCAGCGACATCTCTTCTTCTTGCGCCGCTTCGTATCGGCTCTGATAGCGGGCGAACAGGGACATGGTCCACCTCCTTTGCGTCTATGCGCTAGCGCGATTCATCAGGCGAGCAGCCTGGCCTTATTTTAGTTTGAGTGGCTTTTCCGGAAAAGATTGCGTTTCCCCGCGCTCATTTGCATCGGCTCGATCGGGAATCGGCCATGGCTTTGACCATTCGCTTCCGCAAGAATAGCTTGCGCCAGCCCGGGCCGCCGGAGACGATCGCGGCTGCTGCTGGCTGATCCGGTCTTATAATCCGGATCGCCGCGCCGCGGCTCGCGACGACGAAATCACACCCTGAAACGGGCCGAGCAATGATCAACCGGGATGGCTGGAGCAGGTTTCAATCGCGGCTGCGGACGGAGCTGCTCCATTTTGCCGCGATCAGTGCCAGCGACAGGCGCTGGCAGATGCCGTTTTGCGCGGCCCTGGCCGCGGGTCTGCCGCTCCTGATCGGGGCGTATTTCGATCATCTGGATTACGGGCTGGTTTCCTTGCTGGGCGGTCTGGTATTTCTCTACACGCCGGGCACGCCGCTGTCGCACCGCATGGTGTCGCTGATGGCGTCGGCCTTCGGCATGAGCGCCTGCTTCGCACTCGGTTTGATGAGCCACTTCCTGCCGCTGCTGCTGGTGCCGGTGCTGACCTTCATCGCCATTCTGGTGACGATGGTCTGCCGGTTCTACGCGGTTGGGCCGCCGGGCAGCCTGTTTTTCATCATGGCCGCCGCGATCGGCGCCTACTCGCCGGTGGCGGCGCTGCAGGTGCCGCTGCTGGTGGGGCTGCTGACGATGGGCTGCCTGCTGGCCTGCCTGATCGCCTTCTTCTACAGCGTTCACATATTGCGTTTGCAGGCGCCGACGCCGGTCGCGCCGCTGCCGCCGGCGAGCTTCGATTTCGTGATCTTCGATTCGGTCGTGATCGGCGCCTTCGTGGGCATTTCACTGGCCCTGGCACAGGCGCTGCAGCTGGATCGTCCCTATTGGGTACCGGTGAGTTGCCTGGCGGTGATTCAGGGAGCGTCGTTGCGCGCGGTGTGGAACAAGCAGTTGCAGCGCATCGCCGGTACCGGCATCGGCCTGCTGCTGACCTGGGCCCTGCTGGCCCTGCCGCTGGACAAGTGGAGCGTCTCGCTGATGATGATCGTGCTGATCTTCACGGTCGAGACCCTGGTGGTGCGGCACTACGGCCTGGCGGCGATCTTCATCACGCCGATGACCATCTTTCTCGCCGAGGCCACCCGGCTCGGGCACGGCTCTGCCGACGCGATGCTCCGGGCGCGGGTGCTCGATACCGTGCTCGGCTCCCTGGTCGGTCTCGTCGGCGGCATCTGCCTGCACAGCCCGCGCTTTCGCGATGCGGTGGGCCGCCAGCTGCGGCGGCTGGCCTGAGAAGTCCGGGAACCCGCTGCCGCTCAGTCGGTCGGGCTTGCTCCGGCAGCTTCGGATAGCAGCTCGGCGATCAGGCCGCGCAGCCAGCGATTGCCCGGATCGTGATGGTAGCGCTCGTGCCAGTGCTGCTTCACGGCATAGTCGGGCATGGCGAAGGGCAGGGACAGGATCCTGAATTCGCCCCGGCCGCGCAATACCTGGCGCAGGGCGCCTGCATGGCGCTCGAAGACGCGGTGACGCTGGGCGTCAACGGCAACGATTTCACCCGGGCCTTCGATCGCTACCAGCGCTCGCGAGTCGCCCGCACCGCCCGCATCGTGCTGAACCTCAAGGGTCTGGCCTACGACTATGTCGCCGTCGACCTGCGCAGCGACGAGCAACTCGGCGCCGCCTTCCGGGCGCTCAATCCCCAGGGCCTGGTGCCGGCGCTGCAGCCGGACGTCGGTTAAACGCGAGCGCTGATATCCGGAGCTCGGCGAATCCAGGCCCGATCGAGGTCGTGCTACAATGTGACCATTAGATGTGACCATGGTAGGTTCGCGATGGAAATCACAATCGGCGCCGGCGATTTCAAGGCGAAGTGCCTAAAACTTCTCGATGAGGTGGCGGAGCATCGCGAGCCGCTGGTGATCACCAAGCGCGGGAAACCAGTCGCCAAGCTGGTGCCCATGCCGCCGGACACCAGGTTGTTCGGGGCCTTGGCCGGGAGCGTTCTGGCTGAGACCGAGATCGTCGGCCCCATTGACAGCGAATGGGATTCGGCTAAATGAGCCTGGTTTTGCTGGATACCCACGCGTGGATCTGGCTGCTCAACGGCAACGAACGGATTGGAGCCAAAGCGCGCAGGGCCATCCAGCGCTCTTTGGCCGAGGAGGCGGTGCTGGTGTCGGCCATTTCCGTTTGGGAGGTGGCGATGCTGGTCAGCAAGGGACGGCTGGTCCTGGACCGCGATGTCGGCGAATGGGTGCACGCGGCCTTGTCCTTGCCAGGTATCCGGCTAGAGCCCATTTCTCCAGAAGTGGCCGTTGCCAGCACGCGGTTGCCCGGGGCAATCCATTCGGATCCCGCGGATCGGATGATTGCGGCCACGGCCCGCCACCTTGGTTCGACCTTGATCACTGCCGATCAACTGCTGCTCGATTACGGCAAGGACGGGCACCTGAAAACGCTCCAAGCCGGACGCTAGCCGGGATCTGCGCCGGCGGCCCGACCGGCACGGCTAAGCTGCTTCGATCGGCAGCGCCGACTTGTCCACCACCCGGCGCAGGATGAAGCTCGAATGCACGCCGGTCACGCCCTTGATCCGGGTGATGCGGTTGAGCAGCAGCTCCTGGTAGGCATCCATGTCCCGGACCACGACCTTGAGCTGGTAGTCGGCGGTCTGGCCGGTGATCAGCAGGCACTCCATCACCTCGGGAATCTCGGCGATCTGGGTCTCGAAGTGCTTGAAGCGCTCCGGCGTGTGCTGATCCATCGAGATGTGGATCAGGGCGGTCAAGGACAGCCCCAGCGCCTTGGCATCGACGTGGGCGCGATAGCCGGTGATCAGTCCCGCCTCCTCGATCGCCCGCACCCGGCGAAGACAGGGTGAGGGCGACAGGCCGATGCGGTCCGCCAATTCCTGATTGCTGATCCGCCCGTCCTGCTGCAGCGCGCGCAGAATCAGCCGGTCGTAACGGTCTAGTTCCATTGGATTGCCTTCATTGACGATCGATAGCAATTTTATTACCAAATCCATCATAAATGCGCAGGATAATTGCAATATGAAGAGATATCCGGGCATATAACGCAAGCATATTTCGGCCCGACTTGGCTATCATGGCTCCATCGCAACAGTTCTGGGAGCAGCCGTCATGTCCGATCACTCTGCCGCGAAATATCGCGCCTTCCCCCCGGTCGCCCTGGCCGACCGCCAGTGGCCGAACCGGACCATCACCGCGCCGCCGGTTTGGCTCAGCACCGACCTGCGCGACGGCAACCAGGCCCTGTTCGAGCCGATGAGCGTCGAGCGCAAGATGCGGATGTTCCGCACCCTCTGCGCCATCGGCTTCAAGGAAATCGAGGTGGCCTTTCCCTCCGCCTCGCAGACCGACTACGACTTCGTCCGCACCCTGATCGCGGGCGGCCATGTTCCGCCGGACGTGAGCATCGAGGTGCTGACCCAGGCGCGCGAGCCGCTGGTGCGCCGGACCATGGAATCGCTGCGCGGCGCGCGCCGGGCCATCGTCCATGTCTACAATGCGACCTCCAGGCCGTTCCGCGAGATCGTCTTCGGCATGAGCCGCGCCGAGGTGATCGACATGGCGGTAGCGGCCGTGCGCCTCGTCAAGGAGCTGGCCGCCGCCCAGCCGGAGACCGAATGGGTGCTCGAATACAGCCCCGAGACCTTCACCGCCACCGAGCTCGACTTCGCCCTGGAAATCTGCAACGCCGTCACCGCGGCCTGGGGCGCCACGCCCGAGAACAAGGTCATCGTAAACCTGCCCACCACCGTCGAGCTCGCCACGCCAAACATCTACGCCGACCAGATCGAGTGGATGCACCGCCACTTGGCCCGCCGCGACAGCGTTGTCCTCAGCCTGCACCCGCACAACGACCGGGGCACCGCCGTGGCCGCCGCCGAACTGGGCCTGATGGCCGGCGCCGACCGGGTCGAGGGCTGCCTGTTCGGCAACGGCGAGCGCACCGGCAACGTGGACCTGGTCACCCTCGCGCTCAATCTCCACACCCAGGGCGTCGCACCCGGCCTCGACTTCTCCGACATCAACGCCGTCGCGCGCACCGCCGAGCAGTGCACCCAGCTGCCCATCCACCCGCGCCACCCCTACGTCGGCGACCTGGTGTTCACCGCCTTCTCGGGCTCGCACCAGGACGCGATCAGGAAGGGCTTCGCCGCCCAAAAGCCGGGCGACCTGTGGAACGTCCCCTACCTGCCGATCGACCCGGCCGACGTCGGGCGCAGCTACGACTCGATCATCCGCATCAACAGCCAGTCCGGCAAGGGCGGCATCGCCTATCTGCTGGAGACCGGATACGGGGTGGTGATGCCGCGCCGCCTGCAGGTGGAGTTCTCCGGCGCGGTGCAGCAGCACACCGACAGCCGGGGCGGCGAGATGAGCGCCGCCGACATCTGGCAACTGTTCTCGCGCGTCTATCTCGAATGCGAGCGTCCGGTGCGCTACCTCGAACACCACCTGTTCGAGCACCGCGCCGCCCAGGGCATCCGGCTCGTGCTCGATGTCGATGGCGTCCGGCAACGCTTGACCGGCGAGGGCAACGGCCCGATCGACGCCGCCGTCCATGCGCTGCAGGGCATCGGCATCGCGGTCCAGGTACGCAGCTACGAGGAGCGCTCCACCCATCCCAGCGGCGAGGGTGGGGACGCGCAGGCCTGCGCCTTGATCGAGCTCGCCGGCCCCGCGGGCGGCAGCGATTGCTACGGCGTCGGCATCGACCACAACATCGTCACCGCCTCGATCAAGGCCCTGATCAGCGGCGTCAACCGGCTGGCGCCGGCAACGGGTGCAGCGATCCGGGTCCGGGCGGCCTGAGCGACGATGGCGGACGGCGCGCTTGCTATCATGGCGCGTCTTGCCGTTGAAACCGGGCCGCCCGATGAATTCCAGACTCTCGCCGTCGACCGTCCTGCTGCTCACCGTACCGCCGCTGCTCTGGGCCGGCAATGCCGTGGTCGGCCGCCTGGTCCATGCCTGGGTGCCGCCGATGACCCTGAACCTGTTGCGCTGGTCGATCGCGCTCCTGATCCTGTCGCCGCTGGCCGGCTGGATCTTCCGCCCCGGCAGCGGCTTGTGGGCTGCCTGGCGGCGCTTCGCCATGCTCGGCCTGGTCGGCGTCGGTCTCTACAACTCGCTGCAATATCTCGCGCTGCAGACTTCTGCGCCGATCAACGTGACCCTGGTTGCGTCGAGCATGCCGGTCTGGATGCTGCTGGTCGGATGGCTATTCTTCGGCGCGAAGGTCGGGCGCAGGCAGTCGATCGGCGCCGTGCTGTCGATCGCCGGTGTGCTGCTGGTGCTCTGCCGCGGCGACTGGCGCCAGTTGCTGGCGCTGCACCTGGTGCCCGGCGACGTCTTCATGATCGTCGCGACCGTCGCCTTTTCCTTCTACAGCTGGATGCTGACGCGCCCCAGGGAGCCGGCGAACATCCGCGACAACTGGGCGGCTTTTCTGCTGGCCCAGATAACGTTCGGGGTGATGTGGTCCAGCCTGTTTACCGCCGGCGAATGGAGCTTCGGCGCACCGCATGTCGTCTGGAGCTGGTCCCTGGCGGCAGCGCTGCTCTATATCGCGGTCGGACCGGCGGTGATCGCCTATCGCTGCTGGGGCGCCGGAGTGGAGCGCGCGGGGCCGACCATCGCCGGCTTCTTCAACAACCTGACACCCCTGTTCGCGGCGCTGCTGTCCTCGGCGTTTCTCGGCGAGCTGCCGCATCTCTACCACGCTGCAGCCTTCGCCCTGATCGTCGGCGGCATCGTGTTGTCGTCGAGACACTGAGCTAGGTCATCGCGTAAGCGGCTCAAGGCACGCCCGGTCCGGTCATTAACAAAAATTGATGCCCGCTTAATCAATCCTGATTTGCCAGGCGGCACCCGCCCCTCTATCTTGCCGGCAGGACAGCGAGGAGGCAGGGCATGAGCGCAGCAGACATCCACGTGATCCGCGATACCGGGCCGAGGGAGATCGTCACCCCGTTTCGCCCGATCCCGCTCGATGTCCCGGAGGGGATGAAACCGAACGAGTTCTTCAACAGCGCCGAGAACCTCAACGACCTGGTCTCCAACAACGGCCTGCTCGCCAATCCGGAGGGACTGCTGCTCTATCGCAAAGCGCTCGGGCACAGCAACGAGTTCGACGCCTCGATCATCTACAACACCTCGCAGCGCATCCTCGATCCGCTCGGCCGGCCGGTGCGGCGCACCCAGATCCCGGAACCGGTGAAGAACGTCTGGAACCGGATGAACCAGATCATCATCGCCTACCTGCTGGAGCGCTACCCCGACCCGGAGCGGAGCCTGGTGCTCGCCGGCGAGGCCAGCCTCGACGCCACCTGGCCGCTCACCTCGCCCGGGGTGCCGAGCATCCGCATGCTGCACAACCACTTCATCGTCTTCGACAAGGATGCGCTGCGCGCGGCACCGTTCGCCGATGCCGCCAACCCGAACCTGACCGACGGCGGCCAGAATTCGCTGTTCCAGGCCCATATGCGCGACGTCTATCGCGCCTTCTTCGCCGGGCTCGATCTGCAGCTCCTGAAGCCCTGCCAGGAGGGCTCGTGCCGGCTCGCCCTGACCGGTTATCCGCAGGGGCTGCCGAGCTGGGAGATCGAAGGCGGCGCGGAGGCGCTGCAGGAGGTCCGCTTCTGGCAGGAGTACGACACCCTGCTCAAGGGTTTCATCGACTTCTACCGCACCTTCTTCAGCCAGGTGTCGACCCGCAACGCTGCGCCCCCGCGCGAGATCTACTTTCCCGAGCTGGTGGAGAACAAGCTGCAATTCAACAACGATTTCCTGAAGACCGCGAAGATGGTGCGCGACCGCTGCATCACCGACGCCAAGTACGCCAACGCGATCCGCTGGCAGCCCGCCTTCAAGCAGCTGATCTACCGCAACGACGCGGGCAGGCTGATCGTCACCATCAGCCAGAACTCGATCGGCAACGCCATCACCGAGCTGCTCGGCGTGGTGGTCAAGCGCGTGCCCGACGCCGAGGCCTACGGTCGCGCCGAGCCGGCGCTGATCGCTCAGTTGCTGGAGGTGCGCCGCCGCCTGGTCGAGGCCGATCTGGGCGAAGGCATCGCGACGCCCTACTGGGCAGCCAAGTGAAGCACCGCCTGCTATGATCCCGCCGATGAGTGAATCCGCGCCCAAATCCCCCCGTCCCCGCAACGCCGTACTGGAGACGCTCGCCGCGTCCTTCGCGGTGTTCCGCGATTGCCTGCCGCTGGCCATCGGCATCCACAAGACGATCCGGGAGCGGCTGCCCGAGATCGAGCCGCAGCAGTTGCGCGCCGCCATGCGCATCCACACCGCCTCGACGCGCTACCTGAAGTCGCTGTCGCAGGCGGACAGCCGCGTGGACCTGGACGGCGGTCCCGCGGGCGAGGTCACCGCCGAGCAGCGGCAGCAGGCGGTCGACACCCTGCGCGAGCGCTTCAGGGCCCAGGCCGAGCGGCACCGGGCGGCGCAGTTGGCGCAGCAGCAGGAGCAACTGGCGCAGCAGCAGGAGAGGCAGCGGCAGGAGAAGCTGCGCCTGCTCGCCGAGAAATTCAACAGCCGCTGAGGCGCCCACCCGCGTCATCCGACGCCCGCACCATGGCTGCCCCGCCCCGCCGCATCGCCCATCTCGACATGGATGCCTTCTACGCCTCGGTCGAGCTGCTGCGCTACCCGGAACTGCGCGGCCAGCCGGTGGTCATCGGCGGCCGGCGCGAGCAGCAGCCAACGACCGACGGCGACGGCGCCCGCCAGTTTTTCCGGCTGCGCGATTATCAGGGACGCGGCGTGGTCACCACCTCCACCTATGAAGCCCGGGCGCTGGGCGTGTTCTCCGGCATGGGACTGATGAAGGCGGCCAGGTCTGCGCCCGACGCCATCCTGCTGCCCACCGACTTCGACGCCTACCGGCGCTACTCCGGCCTGTTCAAGCGCGCGGTCGCCGCCATCGCGCCGCAGATCGAGGACCGGGGCATAGACGAGATCTACCTCGATCTGAGCGAGGTGCAAGGCGAGAGCCTGGTTCTCGCCCGCCGGATCAAGCAGGCGGTGCATCAGGCCACCGGGCTCACCTGCTCGATCGGCATCACCCCCAACAAGCTGCTCGCCAAGATCTGCTCGGATCTCGACAAGCCAGACGGCATCACCCTGCTCGGCTTGCCGGATATCCCGGCCCGAATCTGGCCGCTGCCGGTGCGCAAGATCAACGGCATCGGTCCCAAGGCCGCGGCCAAGCTGGCGGACCTGGGCATCGCGACCATCGGCGAACTGGCGCAGAGGGAGGCCGCCTGGCTGCAGCAGCACTTCGGCCGCAGTTACGGCGCCTGGCTGTTCGACGCCGCGCGCGGGCGCGACCAGCGCCCGGTGGTCACTAGCTCTGAGCCCAAGTCGATCAGCCGCGAGACCACCTTCGAGCAGGATCTGCATCCGCGCCATCACCGCCAGATCCTGTCGGAGATCTTCACCGCCCTGTGCCAGCGCGTCGCCGAGGACCTGCGGCGCAAGGGTTACGCCGGGCGCACGATCGGCATCAAGCTGCGCTACGACGACTTCCAGACGCTGACCCGCGACCTGACCCTGCCCGCCGCGGTGGCCGACCCTCAGGCGATCCGGCGCGCGGCCGGGGAGTGCCTGCGGCGGGTGCCGCTGGACCGGAGGCTGCGCCTGCTCGGGGTCCGGGTCGGCGGTTTGCAGCGGACCGACGCAGCGCCGGCGCAGCAGCCGCAGCGGGAACTGCCGCTGGAGGCCGGCGCCGGCTAGCGGCATGCGCTACACTTCGGCGGTTCGCGACAGCGTAAGGAGCTTCACCATGACCGTCATCACCTGTATCGAGGACCTGCGCGTGCTGGCCAAAAAGCGCGTACCCAGGATGTTCTACGACTACGCCGACACCGGCTCCTGGACCGAATCGACCTATCGCGCCAATGCCGACGACTTCCAGCGGCTCAAGCTGCGCCAGCGGGTGGCGGTCAATATCGATCAGCGCTCGCTGCGCACGCAGATGATCGGCCAGGACGTGGCGATGCCGGTGGCTCTGGCGCCGATCGGGCTGGCCGGGATGCAGCACGCCGACGGCGAAATCCTCGCCGCACGCGCGGCGGAAAAGTTCGGCGTGCCGTTCACGCTGTCGACCATGAGCATCTGCTCGATCGAGGACGTGGCGGCGCACACCACCGCGCCGTTCTGGTTCCAGCTCTACGTGATGCGCGACCGGGACTTCATCGAGCGCCTGATCGACCGCGCCAAGGCCGCCGGGTGCTCGGCGCTGATGCTGACCCTGGACCTGCAGATCCTCGGGCAGCGGCACAAGGATCTGAAGAACGGCCTGTCGGCTCCGCCCAAGCCGACCCTGGCCAACCTGCTCAATCTGGCCACCAAGCCCAGGTGGGGCTTGGGCATGCTGGGCACGCAGCGGCGGCAATTCGGCAACATCGTCGGCCACGTCAAGGGCGTGGAAAACATGAGCTCGCTGTCGGCCTGGACCAGCCAGCAGTTCGATCCCTGCCTCGACTGGAACGATGTCGAATGGATCAAGAAGCGCTGGGGCGGCAAGCTGATCCTCAAGGGCATCATGGACGCGGAGGACGCCAGGCTCGCCGCCGACTCCGGCGCCGACGCGCTGATCGTCTCCAACCACGGCGGCCGGCAGCTGGACGGCGCGCCCAGTTCGATCTCGGCGCTGCCCGCGATCGTCGCCGCCGCGGGCAGCCGCATCGAAGTTTGGGTGGACGGCGGCATCTACACCGGCCAGGACGTGTTCAAGGCCGTGGCCCTGGGCGCCAGAGGCACCCTGATCGGCCGCGCCTTTCTCTACGGACTGGGTGCCCAGGGCGAAGCCGGCGTGACGCAGTGCCTGGAGATCCTGCGCAAGGAACTGGATCTGACCATGGCCTTCTGCGGCTTCACCGACATCAGCAAGGTAGACCGCAGCGTCCTGCTCAATCTGCCCCGGATCAGCGATTGACCGCTGCCTGGGCGCCGCCGGTGTAGATGTTGAGGTACTTCAGGCAGATCACCCGCAGGCAGGAGGAGATGTTCTTGTCGTTGGCGATCAGGCAACTGTCGTGGATGCGCTCGATCAGGCGCGGCAGCGTCAGCCCGGTCTCGCGCGCCATGTCCTCCAGCACGTTCCAGAAGGCGCGTTCGAGCGAGACGGTGGTGCTGTGCCCGCGGATGCGGAAGCCGCGCTTCTCGGGAATGAACTCGCTGATCTGCGACGTCGTGCAGGCGTCGAACATGTGATCGAGGACATCGTTGTGCTCAACGTAGATGGACATGGCGGCGCGGCTGCGATGGTCTGGCGGTCATTATAGGTGGCGGCGAGGACAGCGTCGACAGAGCCGCCGCGGGATGTTTGCAATAATTACTACCCGCAGTGCGGCATCGGGACGGTAGGATGCGTCAGCCCTCGCCGAAGGGCATTCGAGAGGAGACGGAAGGCATGGAGTTTTTCCAGAAGACCCTGGAGCCGGTGGTGGCGCTGGTGATGATCGCCGTGCTCGATATTTTCCTGTTCCTGGTGGTCGGCGCCTGGACGGTCGGCGGCGGCGAGACCATGATGACCGGGTTGATCGCCAAGGCGTTCATGGGCGACGCCATCTACCGCATCCCCTTCTGGAACGTCGCCTTTCCCCCCGACCCCTATTACTGGAAGATCTACATCAGCCTGGGCATGGTGTTCGGCGCCTTCCTCGGCGCGCTGCTCTCGCGCGAGTTCTGCTGGCGCATGCCGCACCGCCTGACCGAATGGATCATGATCACCATCGGCGGCCTGCTGATGGGCATCGGCATCCGCCTGGCCTTCGTCTGCAACGTCAGCACCTTCTTCGGCCTGACGCCGGAAATGAACCTGGGTGGCTACCTGGCGGTGAGCGGCATCCTGGCCGGCACCTGGGTCGGCACCTGGATCTACAAGAAAACCTTGGAGAGCTGAGATGACCCCTGTAGCGGAATGTTTGGCGGCCTTCGTTTTCGGCACCACCACCGGCCTGCTGGTGCAGCGCTCGCGCTACTGCAACGTGGCGGCGCTGCGCGACGCGATGCTGTTCAAGACCTATCGCAACACCAAGGCGATGCTGGTGGCGATGATGATCATGACCCTGGGCTTCACCGCCTTCATCAGCATCGGCGCTGGCAAGCCGATGCACTTCGACGTCGGCCTCAACACCTTCATCGGCCTGTTCCTGTTTGGCATCGGCATGGTGCTGGCCGGAGCGTGCACGGTGTCCACCTGGGTCAAGGCGGGGGAAGGCAACCTCGGCGCCTTCTGGGCGCTGCTGTGCACCTTCGCCGGCATGTTCCTGTTCTCCCTGCTCTGGTCCTTCACTTACTGGCCGCCCGCACCCGGCACCATGACCGGCGCGCCCAATCTTGCCGGGCTGCAACTGGGCTTCGCCAATGCCGCCACCTTGCAGAGCAAGACCGGCATTCCCGCGATCGTCTTCGGCCTGGTGCAGACGCTGGCGCTCTACGGCATCTACCGCGCCATCCTGAAGCGCGAGCGGGCCGGCGCCAAGTCGTCCGTGGCCAGCGATGACGGCGCCTGCGAAGCCTGGGCCGACCCCTACGTTGATGCCGCCCCGGGCGTCGTGGCGTCGGAGTCCTCGTCGTGAGCCGGGCATTGCCGCAATTCATTTGATCCGGAGGAAGAAGACCATGGGACTTTTCAGCAGAAAAGCGGCAGCCGCACCGGCAACCGGCGAGCCGATGCAGGCGGCGCTGCCCGACGGCACGAGGGTGAGCGTGAAACAGCAGATCGACTGCCTGGGCGACTCCTGCCCGCGCCCCCAGCTGATGACCAAGAAGGCGCTCTCCGGCGCCGGCTCTGGCGATGTGTTCGAAGTGCTGATCGACAATCCCACGTCGATGGAGGCCATCCCGCCGATGATGAAGGACCTGGCGAGCACGCACCTGGCCACGGTCCGGGCGGAGCGCTGCTGGCGCATCTTCGTGCGCAAGAATTGAGGGGCTCGCGATGAACTGGGCGAAGCTACAAATGCTGGTGTTTTCCCTGCTCACGGCGCTCGTCACCGTGGCCGGGCTGGCCTACGTTTTTCTCGACCCGCCCGCCTATCTGCGCTCGACCCGGGAGGGGGTGCCGTATTTCACGCCGCCGGTCGCGAACCCGGTGGACGGCAAGCCGCTCGACCTCAACATGCTGGCGCGGCACTTCGAGGGCGGGGGGGCGAAATGAGCCTGGATCTGGAAACCCTGACGCAGATCGGCATGTTCTTCGTGACCTTCTACCTGCTCTACCTGGTCCTGACCCGGGACGTGTTCTAGGGGACAGTGATGAAACTGGTGATCTTCTGGCTGGCGACGCTGGCCGTCTTCCTGGGCCTGTCGGCGGCGCTGTTCCCTTACGCCGCCATTCCCGCCGCGACCCTGGCGCGTTCCCGGCTGCCCCAGCCGATGACCGGCATGGCCGACATCGATCTGCCCCAGCCTTACGGCACGGTGTCGGTCACCGACCTGGTGGGCTACTACCTCGAACATCCGCCGGCGGCGAACGTCGGCTCCGCGGGCGGCGACGGTGGCGGGCAGCACTTCGGCGGCTGCTGACCCGGTGCGCGGCGTCGCCATGCGCACCATCCTGGCCGCCGCCCTGGCGGCGACGCCCGCCGCGGTCCTGGCCTCAGCCGCGATCGATTATGTCGGTAGCGCGACGAAGCTGATCGGCAGGGTCACGGTGGTGGACGCGCGGGCTCAGGCGGTCTGCGTCAAGCGCAGCATCGACGGCGCCCGCTGCCTGCCGGCGGCGCAGTTTCTCGGTCCCCACGGGCGCCTGGCGCGCTTCCGCGAGATCTTCTGGCTGCTCGGAACCGCCGGCCTGTCGGGCAGCGAGCACGTGCTGGTGGCGGGCGACGATCCGACCGAGCGCGACTTCGTCGCCGGCATGCTCTATCTGTGCGGTCAGCGCCAGGTCTCGATCCTGACCCTGCCGCTGTCGCAGGGGGCGGGGCTGCCGGCCGCCCAACTGGGCACCGGCATGGGCCGGGCGATGACGCGCCAGCCCTACTACCAGGCCACGGTCCGGGAAGGCGACATCGTGCTCCGGAGCGAGCTGGCGCGAACGCTGGCTTCGGGAGACGCGCCGCAGATCCTGGATGGGCGCAGCGACGCGGAATACTGGGGCGAGCGGATACGGGCGCTGCGCGGCGGGCACCTGCCCGGCGCCCAGTCGCTGCCGCTCGCCGTGGCGCGCAGCCGGCTGAGCCAGGGGCGGCTCGAACTGCCCGCCGGCCGGCGCTTTTTGGTCTATGGCCACGATCCCTTCGAATCGGTGGCGTATTTCACCCTGCTGCGTGCCGGGACCGGGGCCGATGTCCAAGTGCTGCGGGACGGCTGGGTCGACTGGGCCAATCATCCGGAGCTGCCGATGGCGGCGGTCACTTACCCGGAACCGCAGCCCGCAGCTGCCGCACCGGCGACGCCTGATCGGCGCTGGCTGATGCCGCTGGTCCTGTTCAACCTGATGGCCTGGCTGCTCTTGGCGGCCGGTGCGGCCTACGCATGGCGGAGGAGAAAGTGAGCTTGGACCTGCTGTTCGTGGTGTCCACCGACCGCGGCGCCCGCGTCCTGGCGCCGCTGGCCCGCGCCTGCGGACGCGCCGGCAAGGTGTGGGGCTGCTTCTTCACCAACGACGGGGTGAAGCTGCTCGCGGACGACGCGCTCAGGACCCTGATGCCCGCGGCCGGGCGGGCGGTGGCCTGCGAGTATTCCTGGCAGCGCTTCATGGGCGAAGCGCCCTGTCCGGTGGAGCTGGGCAGCCAGACCGACCACAGCGCGCTGGTGGCGGAAGCCGCCAGCGTCGTGGCGATCTGAAGCGCACCGACATGGCGACCAGATCGATACTGCTGCTCGGCCGGCGCGACCACGCCGAGGCGATGCGCGTTGCCGCGGGCCTGACCATCTTCGGCCACCGGGTGCGCCTGGTGTTCATGGGCGCGCCGGTGGCGGACACGGCGGAAAACGCGGCGCAATTCGAACTGCTGGAGCTCGCCGACATCGTGCCCGAGACCACCGTCGCAGGAGAGGAGCTGCAGCGGCTCGACCCGGCGGCGCTGGCGCTGGCGCTGCTGGCAGCCGATATCGTGCTGAGCCTTTAGAGGAGGGCAGCCGGTGGAACTGGTGGTGCTGAGAACCGGATTCTTCCCCGACCGCGAGATGCTCGGGCAGGCGCTGTGCCGCCTGGAGCGGGAGCACGAGCTTGTCTATATCGACGTTTCAAACCCGGAAATCGGGGAGCCAGACTGGGATCGGATGCTGCACCAGATGCTCGCCGCCGACCGGATCATTGTCGTTTAACCGAGGAGAACGGATCATGAAAAAAATATTGGCGACTAGCCTGCTGCTGTTGGCGGCGAGCGGAGGAACGGCGCTGGCGGCGTCGGCGCAGCCGCTGGTCGATGCCAACTGGGTCAAGGAGAATTCCTGCAAGCCTGGGGTTGTGGTGCTCGACATCCGCAGCGCGATCGACGGCGGCTCCCAGGTAGATTACCTGCGCGGTCACATCCCCTGCGCGATCTACAGCGACTTCATGAAGGGCGGCTGGCGCACCAAGGTGAATAACGTGCCGGCCATGCTGCCGCCCCTGCCCCAGATCGCGAAGCTGATCGGCAGTCTGGGCATCGACAACAACACCCACGTGGTGATCTATTCCGCCGGCACCAACGCCACCAGCATGGGCGCCTCCACCCGGGTCTTCTGGACCTTCAAGGTGCTGGGCGACAACAACGTCTCAATCCTGAACGGCGGTTACGCCGGCTACGTTGCCGACAAGAGCAACAAGATCCAGACCGGCATGAACACGCCCAAGCCCGCGACCTTCAGCGCCCACTTCCGTCCGGAGCTGGATGCCACCGAAGCGGAGGTGGCAAAGGCCATGAAGCAGCATGTGGCGCTGGTGGACAACCGGCCGAGCGACCAGTACCTGGGCGTCAACCACGTGCCGCTGGCCAAGCGCAGCGGCACCATCCCCGGGGCCAAGAACGTCCCGGAAGCGTGGCTCACCGAAAACGACGGCGGCAAGTTCCGCGATGCCGCGGCGCTGAAGAAGCTCTACAAGGACGCCGGCGTTGCGACCAAGGGCGAGCAGATCAACTTCTGCAACACCGGCCACTGGGCTTCGGTCGGCTGGTTCGCCTCGCGCGAGATTCTCGGCAACAAGCAGGCCAGGCTCTACGACGGCTCGATGGTGGAATGGTCGGCGGATCCCAAGGCGCCGATGGTGCAGAAGATCAAGACCGAGTGAAACGCCTGCGCGCCTGCGCCCTGCTCGTCTGCTGCTGGGCTTGCGCCTTGCCGGCGCAGGGCGCCGGGCCGGCGGCGCGCAGCCTCGGGGTGCAGCTCGCGCTGCTCGCGGCGGACGCGGGCGTGCTCGCCGATGCCGCGACCCCGCCCGGCCGCCGCGCAGCGCTGGCCGAGCGCATCCGCAGCAGCCTGGGCAGCCTGGGCATGACCGCGCGCGACGCCGCCCAAGCCGCGGGGCGGGTAGATGGGACTTGGGCCGCCGGGTTGCGCGCGCTGTTCGCGGCGGGCAAGCGCAAGGCTTTTTCCGCCGCCGCCCGCCGGCTGGCGGCGGCGCATCCGGCCGATACCTCCTACTTCGAGCCTCTCGAAGTCACGCCGCTGCGGCTCGATGCCGGCCGCTCGATCTATCGCCGCCATTGCCGCGGCTGTCACCTCGCCCCGGGGGCCGGCGACTGGGCGCCCGACCTGTTCGCCATGGCCCGGACCGAGCCGCGCCGGGAGTTCATCATTCGCCTGCTGGGCGGCATCTACGGCGACCGCACGACCGGCCACGCCAACCCCTTCAGCGACGAAGACCTGGCCAGCCTGGCGGTCTATTTCGTCGCTGGCGATCCCGGTGCCGCGGCGAGGTAACGCCGCTGGCGTCCGACCGGCTCGCCGTTACAACTTTTCCTTCTGCCAGCGCGCGTAGCTGATGCGCGCAACGTCGAAGCGGTCGACGGTGCGGCAGTAGACAGAAGGCGAGCCGAGCCGTCCGATGGGCGAAAAGTTTTCGATGTGCAGGCGTGGGCCAAGCAACTGGTCGGCGACGTGAAACATCACCACTTCGCCGATGAACAGCGTATTTGCGCCCAGCGGCTGAGCGCTGAACAGCTTGCACTCGAGGCTGACCTGCGCCTCCGCCACTCGCGGCGCCTTGATCCGGACCGAGGGCGCGGCGTGCAGCTGCGCCGCCTCCAGTTCGCTCAGCTCCGGCGGAAAGTCCGCCGCCGAAATGTTCATGGCGTCGAACAAATCCTCGGTCACCAGATTCACCACGAACTCGCCGCTGGCCTGGATGTTTCTCGCGGTGTCCTTGGCGGTTCCGTCGTCGTTGTGGCCGATGCTGACGATGAGGTACACCGGATCGCTGCCCACCGCGTTGAAAAAGCTGAACGGCGCGAGATTGATCACGCCGCTTGGGCCCAGGCTGCTGACCCACGCGATCGGGCGCGGAATCACCAGATTGGTCAACAGCTTGTAGTTGTCCGCCTTCGAGTTGCTGGATGGATCGATTTGCATCGGGCTGTTTCCTTGTCGGCTGGTCGGATTGATAGCGTGACGCTTTGCGCAAGCCATTCGCATTGTACCGGTTGCCTTGCCGCCGCCCGAATTTGCTAAGATGCCAGGAAGGATGAGGTAATTCTGACAATTATAAAGTCGCGCAGCGCCTGCTGCCCGCGATCAGAAACCAATCGGGGGAACCGCAATGAAGCACCTATTTGTTCCTGCCTACAAGCTCTGCGACGGTTTGAGTTTCGCGACGAAGTTTCGCGCCGTCGGCGTGCTGCTGCTGCTGCCGCTGGGGTCGATGGCCTATCTGCTGTTCGATGCCGGCCTGGCACCGGGCGTGCACTATCTGCTCCTGGGCGCGCTGCTCACCGGGCTGCTGGGTCTGTACCTGCTGGGCGGGATGTTTTTCTCGATCACCGGCACCATTTCCTCCTTCGTTGCGGCGATCGATCGCTTCAGCCAGGGCGATCTCGCCGCCCAGGTGCACAGCTCGGCGAAGGATGAACTGGGTCACGTCGCCGTCCAGTTCAACGCCATGCGCCAGGACGTGAAGCGCATGATCGCCCGCATCTCCGGCGGCGCCGCGATGGTGGCGGAAGCCGCCGCCAAGCTCTCGGACAAGTCGCGGCAGGTGACTGCGCTGGCGCAGCAGCAGACCGATGCGGCCTCCAGCGTCGCCGCGGCGGTGGAGGAGATGACCACCAGCATCGCCATGGTCGCCGGCCACGCCGGCGATACCGAGACCGTCTCGGCCAAGGCCAGCGAGCTATCGGCCGAGGGCGAGCGGGTGGTTCGCGATGCCTCCTCCGAGATGTCGCGGATCGCGGAGTCCTTCAACACATCCTCGCGAGAAATCGCCTCCCTCGGCCAGCGCACCGGCGAGATCAGTTCCATCGTCAATGTCATCAAGGAGATCGCCGATCAGACCAATCTGCTGGCATTGAACGCCGCCATCGAGGCCGCCCGGGCGGGCGAGCAGGGGCGCGGTTTCGCCGTGGTCGCCGACGAGGTGCGCAAGCTGGCCGAGCGCACCTCGAGCGCCACCCAGGAAATCACCACGATGATCGACAATATCCAGACCAGCATGAAGGGCGCTGCCGCCAGCATGGGCGCGGGCGTGTCCCAGGTCACCCAGGGCGTGGCGCTCGCCTCGCGCGCCGGCGACGCGCTGGCCGACATCAACAAAGGCGCCAAGGACGTGCTGGCGATGGTGCATGACATCGCCAGCGCCGTGCAGGAGCAGACCACCGCCAGCCATCAGATCGCCGAAAATATCGAGCGCATCTCGATCATGGCTCAGGACAGCAATGCCAGCATGGAGCAGATGTCGGCGGAGGCAGGACATCTCGGCACGGTCTCTGGCGGCCTCAAGGAGGCCATCAGCCTGTTCAGCGGCGGCACCGCCAACGACGCCCAGCAACTGGTGGAGAAAGGCGTCGCCCTGATCGCGGCTCAAGGCCGGCAGAAGGCCTTTGCGGCCTTCGCCGATCCGGACGGCGAATTCATCAAGCGCGATCTTTACCTGTTCGTGTACGACACCAATGGCAAGGTGCTGGCGCACGGCGGCAATCCCGCGCTGGTGGGCAAGTCGATGCTCGATGCCAAGGACGCCAACGGCAAGCTGTTCATCCGCGAGCGCATCGAGATCGCCACCAGTCAGGGCAGCGGCTGGCAAGACTACATGTTCAACAACCCGGAATCGAAGCTGGTGGAGAGCAAGACCTCCTTCATTCGCAAGCTGGACGACATGATCGTCGGCTGCGGCGTGTACAAATAGGCACGGATCCGCGCGCTCAGTCGTCGTCGCGCTCCCGCCGCTCGTGACGGCGGTATTCCCGCTCCTCGTGCCTTTCGTGCCAGTAGCGCCCATCGCGGCGGTAATAGACCGGGTAAGGGGTGACGACATAGACCGGGCGGGGGCGATAGATTACCGCCGGAGGCCCGGCATAGTAAGGTTCCCGGTATCCCCGATAGCCGTCGCCATCGGCGGCTAGCGTAGCCCCAGTGGCGGCCCCGACCGCGCCGCCGACCCAGGCGCCGTTTCGTCCGCCCAAGCTGTTGCCGATGCTGGCGCCCACTCCGGCGCCGATCAATGCCGCGAACAGGCCGTCATCGTCCGCCGAGGCCGCCGGCGCCATGCCCGCGGTCGCAGCCAGGACGACGCTCGCCGCGATCAGCCATTTTCCTTTGCGCATTTTGCACCTCCGCTTATCACCGGGCAGCCTGGAGGAATTCCAGAACTCGGCCCATGCCTGATACAACGGCCGGGGCCGCGTGGCGATGACCTCGGACACGAACTTTTACAACTCGAATTCGGCTTCAGGGCGATGCCGGAGCCGAGGCGCGGAAGCGGTAGACTGGCGGTCCGAAACTCACGGACCGACGCGATGATCCAGACCATACGCTCCAGCCACGGCATGGCGGTGGCGCCCAACGCGCTGGCGGCGCAAAGCGCCCTGGCGGTGCTGCGCGACGGCGGCAACGCCATCGAGGCGATGGTGGCGGCGGCAGCCACCATCGCCGTCGCCTACCCGCACATGAACGGTCTCGGCGGCGATGCCTTCTGGCTGATCGTGCCGCCCAATGACGGCGCGCCGATCGCCATCGACGCCAGCGGTCCGGCGGCGGCGGCGGCCAGCATAGACGCCTACCGCGAACGCGGGCTGGCGAAGATTCCGATGCGCGGCCCGCTGGCCATGAACACCGTGGCCGGCACGGTCGGCGGCTGGCGGCAGGCGCTGGAGGTATCGGCGCGATTGGGCGGCAGGCTGCCGCTCGCTCGTCTGCTGGCCGACGCCATCGGCTACGCCGAGGAGGGCGTGCCGGTGACCGCGAGCCAGGCCTCGGCCACCGCCCAGAAGCGCGCAGAGCTGGAATCGCTGCCCGGTTTCGCCGACGGCTTTCTGCCCGGCGGCCACGTGCCCGCCCCCGGCAGCCGCTTTGTGCAGCCCAAGCTGGGTCGCGTGCTGAAGCAGCTGGTGCGTGACGGCCTGGACAGCTACTACCGCGGCGCGCTGGCCCGGGAGATCGCCGCCGACTTCGCGGCGGTGGGGGCGCTGCTGACGCTCGCCGATCTCGAAGCCTACCGCCCCCGGGAATGCGCGCCGCTGTCGCTCGAGTTGCAATGCGGCACCGCGTACAACCTGGTGCCGCCGACCCAGGGAGTGATCTCGCTGGCGATCCTGGCGCTGCTGGAGCGCACCGGCATCGCGAACGTCGCCGCCGACAGCGCCGACCACATCCATCTGTGCGTCGAGGCCACCAAGCAGGCCTTTTTGCTGCGCGACGCCCACCTCACCGATCCGGCCGAGATGCGCGTCGATCCCGCCGAACTGCTGGCAGCCGGCAGGCTGGAGCAGCTGGCCGCGGCGATCCGCCCGGATAGAGCCCTGCCCTGGGGCGGCAAGTCGAAGTCGGGAGACACCGTCTGGATGGGCACGGTGGATAACGACGGGCTGGCGGTGTCCTTCATCCAGAGCGTCTACCACGAGTACGGCAGCGGCGTGGTGCTGCCATCGACCGGCATCAACTGGCAGAACCGCGGCGCCTCCTTCAGCCTGGAGCGCGATCATCTGCTGGCCTTGAAGCCCGGCAAGAAGCCCTTCCACACCCTCAATCCGGCGGCGGCCAGGCTCCATGACGGCCGCGTCATGGTCTATGGCACGATGGGCGGCGACGGCCAGCCGCAGACCCAGGCGGCGGTGTTTTCCCGCTACGTCTGGTTCGATCAGGAACTGCAGCGGGCGGTCAGCGCACCGCGCTGGCTGCTCGGCCGGACCTGGGGCCAGGAGAGCGACACGCTGAAGCTGGAGGGACGCTTCGCTGCCGCCATCGTTGCCGACTTGCGCCGCCGCGGCCACGAGCTCGAGATATTGAACGACTACGACGAGACCGTGGGGCACGCCGGCGCCATCGTGCGCGGCAGCGACGGCATCCTGCAGGGAGCGTTCGACCCGCGCTCGGACGGCTGCGTCGCCGGCTATTGAGCCGCGCGCCTTAAGCGGAGCCGCGGACCATGGGGTCCTTGGCTTCTTCCAGCAGCCAATTCCTGAACACCACGACCTTCGGGCGTTCGGCGCTGGTCTCGGCGCTCACCAGGTAGTAGGCGGACTTCATCGCCAGGCTGAGTTCGAAGGGTGCGACCAGCCTGCCCGCAGCCAGGTCGTGGGCGGCCAGCTCCTTGACGCCCAGCACCACGCCCAGGCCATCGACCGCCGCCTCCAGGCCGAGTATCGAGTGGTTGAAGTGCGGGCCGCGGCTGGGGTCCACGCCGTCGGCACCGGCCGCCTTCAGCCACTGCTCCCAGTTGGGCCGCTCGTCGCTGAGATAGAGGGTGTCGTCGTGCAGCAGCACGTGATAGCGCAGGTCCGAGGGTTTGGACAGGGGGCGCATGCCTTTTAGCAGGCTGGGGCTGCACAGCGGCGTCACCGACACCGGAAACAGCAGGTCCACCCGCGAGTGCGGATACCTGCCGGTGCCGAAGCGGATGTCGATTTCGGCATCGACGCTTTGCCCGTCGGCGGTCTCCGGGAAATCCTGACGGCTCGCGTCCATCAGCCGCATGCTGGCCAGGATGCGGATATCGATGTCGGGGTTGGCGGTGACGAAGCGGTGCAGCCTGGGCATCAGCCACTTGGTGGCGAACGAGGGCGGCACATTGACGGTGAGCGCGTCGGCGCGCCCGTGGGCGCGCACCCGCTCCACCGCCTGGGCGATGGCATCGAAGCCCTCGCGCAGTTTCGGCAGGAAGCTTCTGCCCACCTCGGTCAATTCGATCGCGCGGGTGAGGCGGCGAAACAGCGCCACCCCGAGCTGGTCCTCCAGCAGCTTGATCTGATGGCTGATGGCCGCCGGCGTCACGTGCAGCTCCTCGGCCGCCTTGCGAAAACTCAAGTGCCGGGCGGCGGTCTCGAAAGCCCGCAGCGAATTGAGGGGTGGAAGGCGTTCGCTCACCGGCGCACTATAGCTTAGTTCCTATAACTTGTACCATTATCTTTTATCGTTTGTTGCGTTGCAGCAAACGCAGTACATTGGCCCCGTGATGGCCTTGCGCTTATCGAACATGGATTAGGAGATTTGATATGAACAGCAATGTACAACAAGCCGGCCTGGAGCGTTCGTCCCGTGCTGGCAATGCCCAGGAGAGCTCCCTGCAGGAGCGTCTGGTCGCGTCCCTCGCCGCCTGGTTTTCGCGTTGCGACGAGGACAGGATTTATTTTTGAAAGGAGATTGAAAATGAAATTCGATCTAGCCCTCGATCATTCCGCTATCGCCCGGCATACCGGGCATGCCTCCGCGCCGGCCAAGCGCGTGTCCGCCGTGCTCAAGCGGGCCAAGGAATGGCTGTTCGCCGAATGGCATCCGCTCAGCGATGAAGAAGCGTATCTCGCCCAGGCCCAGAATGGCGCCGACCTCGAGCGGCGCCTGCTGGTCTTGCAGGATCCGCGCACCCGCCAGTCCTTCTGGTGAGTCCCTGACGCCGCGGCGGTGACCGCGGCGTTTGCTCCAGGAGGAAGCCCGGGCCGGCGAATTCCGCTATTATTTCGCCTTGCGCCATCGGGCCTCTCCTCCATGCAATTGACCAAGTTGCTCGACTATCTGGCCCCGGGACAGGGTGGCCGGATCGTCGCCATCCACGCCGCCGAAGACCTCCGTCGCCGGCTCGTGGCACTGGGACTCAAGCCGGGCAACGAGGTCCGGATCGTCCGCCGGGGATTGTTCACCGGTCCGCTGCAGGTGCGGATCGGTACCACCGACATCATCATTCGTCGCCGCGACGCCCGACAAATAGAGATCGCCGTATGAGCAGGGCATGAGGAAGGTCGCCCTGCTGGGCATGCCCAATACCGGCAAGTCGACGCTCTTCAACCGTTTGACCGGCTCCGGCGCCAGGGTCGGCAACTGGCCCGGGGTGACGGTGGAGCTGGCCAGCGCCAAGCTGCTGCTCGGGGCGGAGATGGTCGAGGTGGTCGACCTGCCCGGCATCTACGACCTGCACGGCTTCTCCGAGGACGAGCTGGTGGTGCGCCACTTCCTGGAGAACAATTCGCTCGATCTGGCGGTGGTGATCCTGAACGCCGTGCAGATCGAACGCCAGCTGGCGCTGGCCCTGCAGATCCAGGCCCTGGGCCTGCCGCTGGTGCTGTTGCTCAACATGGAGGACGAGGCCAGGAAGCTGGGCATCCGCATCGACACCGAGAAGATCAGCGGCCAACTGGCGATCCCCACGGTGCTGATCAGCGCCAAGTACGGCTTAGGCCACCAGACCGCGCTGCGCACCATCACCACCGCCCTGCGCGGGGCGCCGGCCACCCCGATCGAGGCGGTCAAGAGCGCCCTGATTCCCGATCAGACCATAGAGGCAAAGCTGGCCCGCGTCCTCGCGGCCGCCGTGGATATGCCGGTCACCATGTCGGTCAGCCTGACCGACCGCATCGACCGGCTGGTGCTCCATCCGGTGCTCGCCCTGCCGCTGTTCCTGGCGGTCATCCTGCTGCTGTTCCAGGCGGTGTTCGCTCTCGGCATGCCGCTGCAGGTCGCGATGAACGACGCCTTCAACTGGATGCGCCAGGATCTGCTCTCGCCTCTGCTGGCCTGGGCGCCGCCCTTCGTCCAGGGTCTGCTGCTGGATGGCGTCTGGAACGGCGCGACCACCGTCGCCACCTTCGTGCCGATCATCGTGCTGTTCTTCGTCTTCATGGCGATCGTCGAGGATACCGGCTATCTTTCCCGGGCGGCCTTCCTGACCGACGCACTGATGGCGCGGCTGGGCCTGGACGGGCGCAGCTTCGTGATGATCCTGATGGGCTTCGGCTGCAACGTCCCGGCGCTGATGGGCACGCGCATCATGCGCAGCCGGCCGCTGCGCCTGCTCTCGATGCTCTTGATCCCGCTGTCCCTGTGCTCGGCCCGGCTGCAGGTGTTCCTGTTCATCATCGCCGCGCTATTCACTTCCAGTCAGGCGCCCTACGTGCTGCTCTCCCTGTATCTCGCCAGCGTCGCGACGGCGGTGGCGACGGCCCTGATCTTCCGGCGCCACTTCCCGTCGACCGAGCCCTTCGTCATCGAGCTGCCGCCTTATCGCCTGCCGACCGTCCGCCAGATCGTGCTGCGCGCCTGGCAGGAGGTGCGGCATTTCTTCGTCCGCGCCACCAAGTTCATCATCGCCGGGGTGGTGCTGGTCTGGCTGCTCACGAATCTGCCGGCGGGTGTTGCGGTCGGCGGTGCCGCGAGCTATGCCGGGTGGCTGGGCCATGCCTTCCAGCCGCTGCTGTCGCCGCTGGGCATCGGCGACAAGCTGACCGTGGCGCTGATCTTCGGCTTCGTCGCCAAGGAGGTGGTGATCGGTTCGCTGGCGGTGATCTACGCCACCAGCGGCGCCGCCCTCGCCGGCCACCTGGCGCAGCAGCTGGACTGGGTGCAGGCCTACAGCTTCATGCTATTCACCCTGGTGTACACCCCCTGCCTGTCGACGGTGGCGACGATCAGGGCGGAATCGCGCAGCCTGGGCTTCACCGCCTTCGCCGTGGCCTGGCCGCTGCTCCTGGCCTGGCTGCTGAGCTTCAGCTTTTACCAGGGGGCGCGCTTGCTGGGCTACTGAATCGCCGTAACGAACTTGAGGCATGTGCCATGTCATCCGAGGTCCGCTCAGTACTCTACGTCCGTCTGCCCTGCTGGAAAATCTATCCCGGCGGCGTCATCTACGTCGCCGACTATATCCACAAGCAGCGGCCGGACATACACCAGCACCTGCTCGACCTGGCCCTGGTGCCGCCCGCCCGCCGCAGACGCGTCTTGAAGCAGCGCCTGGTTGAAATGAGGCCGGACGTGGTGGCCTTTTCCTGGCGCAACATGCAGTCCTTCGGCCCGCATCCCGAAGACGACGCGCTCGACGTGGTGATGAACTACGACCATTCGCGCAGCCTATGGCGGCGCCTCAAGGCGGTCGGCGATTCGCTGCGGATCATCGCCGACTACGTCTTCAGCCGGCTGCGGAATTTCGGCTACATGAAACTGGTGCGGCGGCAGTTGCCGGACGCGCGCATCGTGGTGGGCGGCACCGCGGTCTCGATCTTCGGCAAGTACGTGGCGGAAAAATGCCCCAGCGACACGGTGGTGGTGATCGGCGAGGGCGAGGACGCGATGCTGGCCATCGTCGATGGCTACGCGGCGCCGGTCGGCGAGACCTTCTACAAGGACCGCTCGGGGCGCATCAGCCACCGCTGCCGGAGCGAGACCTTCGATCTGCGCCGGCTGACCGCCGTCGATTTCGCCTACGTCGAATCGATCTTTCCCGACTTCGGCAGCTACCTTAACGGCGACATCGGCGTGCACACCAAGCGCGGCTGCCCCTTCCAGTGCCACTTCTGCCTCTACAACAAGATCGAGGGCGACCACCAGCGCTACCGCGAGCCGGCGGAGATCGCCAAGGAAGTCGAGCTCCTGAACAAGCGCTACGGCGTCGGCCACATCTGGTTCACCGACGCGCAATTCTGCTCGACCAAGCGCAGCACCGAGCACGTCGAGCGCGTGCTGGACGAGCTCCTGGCCAGGAACACCGCGGTCAGCTGGTCTGGCTACCTGCGCTTGAACCACCTGACCCCCGGCATCGCCAGGAAGATGCTGGCCAGCGGCATGTCCCGCGTGGACCTGTCGTTCACCGGCTCGCAGGAGATGATCGACTCGCTCACCCTGGGCTATTCGCTGGAGCAGCAGATGGAGGCCTTCCGCATGCTCAAGGCGAGCGGCCACAGCCATCAGCAGGTGAAGCTGTACATCCCCCTCAACGCCCCGGGCGAGACCGTGGCGACGCTGCAGCAGACCATAGACCGGATCAAGGAGCTGTACGCCCTGTTCGGCCGGGAGCGCGTGCTGCCCTTCATCTTTTTCATCGGCGTCCAGCCGGGAACGCCGGTGGAGCGTCTGCTGATCGAACGGGGCTATCTCAAGCCGGACTACAACCCGCTCACCCTCAATCCCTTCGTCATCAAGAAGCTGCTCTACAACCCCAAGCCGCTGGGCCGGCTGATCGGCCGGGCCTACCTCGAGGCGGCCGCGGCGATCGACGCCGACAGCGAATACATCGGCCGCGCCACCATCGACATCATCGAGCGGGAACTGGCGGGCATCACCGCCTGAGGCTACGCCTAGGCGGCCGCGGCCCGCTCGCGCTCCAGGTTGCGTTCCAGCTGGGCCTTGGCCGCGCGGTACTGCTTGGGCCAGGCCAGATCGTGATAGCCGATCCTGGCCGCTTCCATCAGCGTCCACGCCGGGTTGGCGAGGTGCGGCCGCGCCACCGCGCACAGGTCGGCGCGGCCGGCGGCGATGATGCCGTTCACGTGATCGGCCTCTGAGATGGCGCCGACCGCGATGGTCGCGATGCCGGCTTCGTTGCGCACCCGGTCGGCGAAGGGCGTCTGGAACATCCGGCCATACACCGGCTTTTCCTGCTTGCTGACCTGGCCCGACGAGCAGTCGATCAGGTCGGCGCCGGCGGCCTTGAAGGCGCGGGCGATCAGTACCGCGTCGTCGGCGACGGTGCCGCCCTCGACCCAGTCGTGGGCCGAGATGCGCACCGACATCGGCAGCTGCTGGGGCCAGGCGGCGCGCACCGCGTCGAACACCTCTAGCGGGTAGCGCAGGCGGTTCTCCAGCGAGCCGCCGTACTCGTCGCTGCGCCGGTTGGTCAGCGGCGAGATGAAGCTCGACAACAGGTAGCCGTGGGCGCAGTGCAGCTCCAGCCAGTCGAAGCCGGCCTCGGCCGCCCAGCGCGCCGAACGCACGAAGTCGTCGCGCACCCGATCCATGTCGGCGCGGTCCATCGCCCGCGACCGATCGCTGACGCCTTCCAGGTACTGCTGCGGCGAGGCGGAAAGGAGCGGCCAGTTGCCGCATTGCAGCGGCTGGTCGATGCCCTCCCAGGCGACGCGCGTCGAACCCTTGGCGCCGGCGTGGCCCAGTTGCAGCGCGATCCTGGCGTCGCTGTGGGCATGCACGAAATCGACGATGCGCTGCCAGGCGTCGCGCTGTTCGGCGTTCCACAGCCCGGGGCAGCCCGGGGTGATGCGCGCGTCGGGCGAGACGCAGGTCATCTCGGCGAACACCAGGCCGGCGCCGCCCATGGCGCGGGCGCCCAGATGCACCAGGTGGTAGTCGGCCGGCAGGCCGTCGCTGCAGGAGTATTGCGCCATCGGCGAGACCACGACGCGGTTCTTCAGCGTCACGCTGCGCGCGGTGAATGGCGTGAACATCGGCGGGATCGGCGCCTGCGTCGGCGCGCGGCGCACGCCGGCGCGCGCCGCCAGCCAGTCCTCGTAGGCCTCGAGGTAGCCCTTGTCGCGCCGGCGCAGGTTCTCGTGGCTGATGCGCTGGCTGCGCGTGAGCAGCGAGTAGGCGAACTGCTCGGGCGGCAGCCCGACGTAGCGGTCTACGTGCTCGAACCATTCGGTGGAGTTGCGCGCCGCGTTCTGGATGCGCAGCACCTCGACGCTGCGCACCGCCTGGTAGTCGCGCAAGGCCTCGGCCAGGTCGTGCGGATTGCGGCCGATGCAGCGCGCGAGCTCGATCGCATCCTCGAGCGCCAGCTTGGTGCCCGAACCGACGGAGAAATGCGCGGTGTGGGCGGCGTCGCCCATCAGCACCACCGGCGCGCGGCCGTTGTGATGCACCCAGTTCTGGCACAGCACGCGCGGGAACTTGATCCACTGCGCCGAGCCGCGCAAGTGGCTGGCGTTGGAGATCAGGCGGTGGCCGTCCAGGTGCTTGGCGAACAGCTTTTCGCAGAAGGCGATGGCTTCTTCCTTCTCCATCCTGTCCAGCCCGGCCTTGTGCCAGACCGACTCGGGCGTCTCGACGATGAAGGTCGAGGTGTTGTCGTCGAAGCGATAGGCGTGGGCCTGGAACCAGCCGTGTTCGGTCTCCTCGAAGGCGAAGGTGAAGGCGTCGAACAGCTTGTGCGTGCCCAGCCAGACGAAGCGGCAATCGCGCAGGTCGATGTCGGGCTGATAGGCGGCGGCGTACTTGGTCCGGATGCGGCTGTTCAAGCCATCGCAGGCGATGATCAGGTCGGCGTCGGGGAAATCCTCGTCGCTCCCCACCTCGGTCTCGAACACCAGTTCGACACCCAGCTCCTCGCAGCGCGCCTGCAGGATGTTGAGCAGGCGCTTGCGGCCGATGCCGCAGAAGCCGTGGCCGCCGGAGCGTATCCGGTGGCCGCGGATGTTGACCTCGATGTCGTCCCAGTGGTTGAAGGCGTCGAGGATCTGCGCCGTGCTCTTGGGGTCGGCGGCGCGCAGATTGTCCAGGGTCTGGTCGGAGAACACCACGCCCCAGCCGAAGGTGTCGTAGGGTTTGTTGCGCTCGACCACGGTGATCGCGTGCGCCGGATCCTGCTGCTTCATCAGCAGCGCGAAGTGCAGGCCGGCGGGGCCGCCGCCGATGCAGACGATGTTCATCGAGAGTCCTTGTTCGCTAGTGGTCGGCGCACCGGGTGCGCCGCAGCCGTTTCAGTCATCGGATTCTATCTGTCGTTGGCGCCGGCGCTCAGCCGTCCTCGGTGCCGCCGCCCAGGTAGGTGGCCTGCACGCGCGGGTCGCCGGCCAGCGCGCCGGAGTCGCCGGCCAGCGCGATCTCGCCGGTTTCGAGCACGTAGCCGTAGTCCGAACTCTCCAGCGCGATGCGCGCGTTCTGTTCGACCAGCAGGATGGACACGCCCTCATCGCGCAGCGAGCGCACGATGGCCAGGATCTCGCCGACGATCAGCGGCGCCAGGCCGAGGCTGGGTTCGTCGAGCATCAGCAGGCGCGGCGCCGACATCAGCGCGCGGCCGAGGGTGAGCATCTGCTGTTCGCCGCCCGAGAGCGTGTTCGCGCGCTGCGTGCGCCGCTCGGCCAGGCGCGGAAAGCGCTCATAGACCGAGTGCAGGCGGCGCCTGACGGCATCGCCATGGCGGCGCTGGGCATAGGCGCCCAGTTGCAGGTTGTCCTGCACCGACAGCGCGCCGAACAGCTCGCGCTTTTCCGGCACCAGGCACAGCCCGCGCTCGACCCGCGCCTCGACGTCGAGCCCGCGCAGGTCCTCGCCTTCGAAGCGCAAGGTGCCGACCGAGGGCAGCAGCCCCATCGCCGCGGCGAGCAGCGTCGTCTTGCCGGCGCCGTTGGGGCCGATGACCGAGACGATCTGCCGCGGTAGCAAGGATACCGAGACGCCGCGCACCGCCTCGACGCGGCCGTAGGCGACGTGCAGGTCGCCGATTTCGAGCAGCGCGGCGCTCATGGCCCGGTCCCGAGGTAGGCCGCCTGCACCCGCGGGTCGGCGCGCACTTCAGCGGGCTGGCCTTCGACCAGCTTGGTGCCGAAGTTCATCACCACCAGGCGATCGACCAGCTTCATCACGAAATCCATGTCGTGTTCGACGATCAGTATCGTCATGCCCTCCGCGCGCAGCCGGCGCAGCAGTTCGGCCAGGGCCTGCTTCTCGCGCCGCCGCAGGCCGGCCGCCGGCTCGTCCAGCACCAGCAGGACCGGATCGGCGGCCAGCGCCCGGGCGATCTCCAGGATGCGCTGCGTGCCCAGCGGCAGGCTGCCGGCCGGCTCATGGGCGCGCTCGGCCAGACCGATGCGTTCGAGCTGGGTCCACGCCGCATCCTGGAGCCGCCGCTCCTCGGCACGGTCGAGGCGCAGCCCCGCCGCCAGGAGGCCGCAACTGCCGCGCGCATGCGCGCCCAGCGCGACGTTGTCCAGCAGGCTCATGTCGGGCCGCAGCTTGACGTGCTGAAAGGTGCGCGCCATGCCCAGCCGGGCGATTTTCCGCTGCGCCGCGGCGCTGATGTCGTGGCCGAGAAAGCGCACGCTGCCGGCGCTCATCGGCAGCGTCCCGGTGAGGAGGTTGAACATCGTCGTCTTGCCGGCGCCGTTGGGGCCGATCAGACCGACGATCTCTCCGGCTCTGACGGTGAAGCTGACGTCCCCCACCGCGACCAGCCCGCCGAAGCGCTTGACCGCGCCGGCCACAGTCAGCAGCGGCGTCCCCGGCGCGGGCAGGGCCCGCCGCGGCAGCGGCGGGACGCTCGGCCTGGCGCTGCCGGTGCGGCGGGCCCGGAGGCTGCGGCTCAAAAAGCCCGTCAGGCCACCGCGCGCGTGCTGCAGCAGCAGGATGAACAGCGCCGCGAAGGCCACCCCTTCGAGCTGGCCGCCGCGGGCGGACAACAGCGGCAGCACGTCCTGCAGCGCGTTCTTCACCACCAGCACCAGGGCAGCGCCGACCAGCGCGCCGGACAACTGGCCGAGGCCGCCGGCCACGGCCATCAGCAGGTATTCGATGCTGGCCCGAAGGTCGAAGGGCGAAGGGCTGACGAAACGGTTGGTGTGGGCATAGAGCCAGCCGGCGACGCCGGCGAACAGCGCGGCGGTGACGAACAGCGTCAGCCGCACCCGGTAGGCGTCGGCGCCGACGCTCCCGAGCAGCGTTGCGCCGCCGCGCAGCGCGCGGATCGCCCGGCCGGCCCGGGAGTGCAGCAGGTTATGGCTGAACCAGCAGGCCAGGCCGACGATGAGCCAGATCAGGTAGTAGACCGCCCGCGGCGTCACCAGCGACCACGGCCCGAACTGCAGCGGCGGAATGTTGGAGATGCCGGTGTGCTCGCCGAGCGCGTCCATGTTGCCGAACAGCAGCGGCAGGGACAGGCCCCAGGCGATGGTGCTGAGCGGCAGGAAGTGACCGCCCAGACGCAGCGTCAGCGTGCCGATCAACCACGCGGCGAGCCCGGTCAGGAGCAGCGCGAAGGGCAGACCGAGCCACGGCGAGGCGCCGTGCGCGGTGGTCAGCCAGGCGCTGGCATAGGCGGCGATGCCGACGAAGGCCGCCTGGCCGAACGAGGTGGCGCCGCCGACGCCGGTGAGCAGCACCAGGCCGAGCGCGACCAGGGCGCCGATGCCGATGTCGCCGAGCAGGCCGACCGCGAAGCTGCCGAACAGCAGCGGCGCCAGCGCGATCAGCGCGACAACGGCGATCAGCAAGCGCCTGGCGCCGCGCTCATTCATCGATTTCCTCTTCTTCCTCCTCGACCCGCGCGACCAGCAGCGAGCGCAGCAGCAGCACCGGGATCAGCATGCCGAACACGATCACATCCTTCAGCGCGCCGCTCCAGAACGACGCGAAGCTCTCGACCAGGCCGACCGCGAGCGCGCCCAGCGCGGTCAGCGGATAGCTGTTCAAGCCGCCGATGATCGCGGCGACGAAGGCCTTCAGGCCGATGATGAAGCCCGAGTCGTAGTACATCGTGGTCACCGGCGCCACCAGCACGCCGATCAGCCCGGCCAGCAGCGAGGCGCCGCCGTAGGCGAGCGCCGCGGTGCGCGCCGAGCGGATGCCGACCAGCCGCGCGCCGACGCGGTTCACCGCGGTCGCGCGCAGCGCCTTGCCGTGGAGCGTGCGCTCGAACAGCAGATAGAACAGCCCCGAGAGCACGATCGCCGCGGTGATCATCAGGAGCACCTGGGCGCTGACCGGAAAGCCGCCCGGCAGCGTCAGCGCGCCGCTGACCAGCGGACTGGTGCGGAAGCCCTCGGGACCGAAAAACAGCAAGCCCAGGCCGGAGAGCAGGAAGTGCAGCGCCAGCGAAGCGATCAGCAGCACCAGCACCGAGGCATCGGCGATCGGCTGCAGCGCGACGCGCGCGATCAGGGGTGCGATCGGCACCACCAGCATGATCGACGCGACGATGGTCACCGCCGCCGGCAGCGCGCGGCCGGCGACCGCCAAGGCGAAGACGCAGGGCAGCGCCGGCAGCAGTCCCCAGAGCAGCAGCGCGCGCGGCATGCGCGCGAACTCGCGCCGCCGGGTCAGTCGCCACAGCTCGGCGGCGAGCGCCAGCACGGCCAGCGTCAGCACCAGGCCGATGGTCGGCGGTGTGCGCCCGGCCTCGAAGGCCGCCAGGCTCAGCGCGGCGAACGCCGCGATGTCGCCGAAGGGCACGAAAATCACCCGGGTGACCGAAAAGATCAGCACCAGGCCGAGTCCGGCCAGCAGGTACACCGCGCCATTGGCCAATCCGTCCGCCGACAGGATCAGCGCGACCTCCCAGGTCATTCAGCAAGCTCCCCGATTTTTATTCTCCCGGCGGCGCGCCCCCGCGCCGCCGAACTTGCGCCGTCAAGACCCGGTGTTCAGGGCGCCAGCTGCCACTTGCCGTGGTCGAGCTTGACGATCACCCGCGCCCGCCGATCGACGCCATAGATCTCGCCCGGTTTGAAGTTGTAGACGCCGTGCGTGCCGACCACTTCCTTGGTGTTCACGATCGCGTCGCGCAGCGCCGTGCGGAACGCCGGCGTGCCGGGTTGCGCGTGGCTCGCGGCCAGCGCCCGCTTGGCGGCATCGGCGAACACCAGCCAGCCGTCGAACGAGTAGGCGGAGAAGGCGTCGGTCGAGGGCGCGTGATTGACCTGCTGGTACACCTTGCGGAAGGTGAGCGCGATCTGCTTGGTCGGATAGTTGGCCGGCAACTGCCCGGCGACGATCACCGGCCCGGTCGGCATCAGGGCGCCGTTGGCCGAGGCGCCGGCGACCCGGATGAAGTCCGGGTTGATCAGGCCGTGCTGGCCGTAGAGGCCGCCCTTGTAGCCCAGGTCGGCGAGCGCCAGGAAGGGCAGCGCGCCGGGGGTGCCGGCGCCGCCGGTCATCACCGCATCGGGGTGCAGCGCGACGATCTTCAGCGCCTGTCCGGTCACCGACTGGTCGGTACGGGCATAGCGCTCGTTGCTGACCACCTTGATGCCGGCCGCCGGCGCCGCCTTCATCAGCGCGCTATAGACCAGGTCGCCCCAGGCGTCGGAGAAGCCGATGTAGCCGACCGTCTTGACGCCGTTGCGCTTCATCCGCTCGACCACCGCATCGACCATCAGCTGCGTCGGCTGGGCGACGGTGACCACCCACGGGTTGGGGGTGGGGGAGATCGGCGTCAGGCCGATCATCGGCGTCTTGTCCTCCTTTGCCACCTGCGCCATGGCCATGGCCGAGGGCACGCCCGAGGTGCCCATGATCACGTCGACCTTGTCCTCCTCGATCAGCTTGCGGGCGTTGCGGCCGGCCGTGGTCGGATCGGAGCCGTCGTCGAGGACGATCAACTGCACCTTGTGGCCGGCGACCACCGGCAGGTAGGCGAGCGCCGCCTGCATGCCCTTGGAATATGGGATGCCGAGCGAGGAGTTCGGCCCGGACAGCGACACGCTCAGGCCCACCTTCAGGTCGGCCGCCAGCGCGCCGGCGGCCAGCGTCGCGGCGCCGGCGGCCACTGCCGCGTAGCGGATCAGTTTCTTCATCATCATTTTGCTTGTCTCCTTGTGGATGGATGGGTCGTCACGAAAAGGTCTTCGTTGCCCGGCGTCGCGGGCGGACATCCGCCAGGTCGCCGATTATGTGGTCGCTTGCGCTCATGGTCCGTTCAATGCTGCGGGAAGCTCAGCCCCAGGTCTTCGACAAATTCCGCCAGGCCGGCTTGCTCGAGTTGCGCCAGCGTCTTCAGCATATATGGATGCAGCTCGCCGCGGCGCACCAGCGTTCGCACCGCGACAAAGCCTTGCGCCTGCAGGGTGCGCACCGCCACGGCGCTAAGCACCAGCAGCACCGCGACGTCGGCGCCGGCGTCGCCGCAATAGGCGCGCTCGCTCACCCCGCCGTCCTGGAGCACCAGCAGCCGGCCGCTGCGCGCGTTGAAATCGTCGCGGCGGAGCAAGCCGATACCGCCGCCCGGCGCGGGGGCCGATTCCCCGTCCGGCATCTGTCGCCAGAGAGCGCAGTCGAGAAAGGGATCTGCGAGCCGTGTGTCCATGTCGATGTGCCTTCACCCAGGCACCGCAGCAGCGAATGTATACATTGAACGAATGTATGCAGTATACTCTAACGCCTCTACTGTACTACATACTACCGAACAAAAAACGCGGCGCCGCGTCGCGTCTACACGAGGAGGATTCGCGCATGGAATTTCTGCAACCACTGGGCTGGGCGCGCCCCAAGGGCTACTCGAACGGCATCGCCGCCAGCGGCCGCATGGTCTTCGTCGCCGGGCAGGTCGGCTGGGACGAGCGGGAAGTGTTCCGCACCCACGACCTGGTCGGACAGGCGCGCCAGGCGCTCACCAACATCGTCGGCATCCTGGCGCAGGCCGGCGCCGCGCCTGCCGACATCGTGCGCCTGAACTGGTATCTGGCCGACAAGGAGGAGTACAACGCGCGCCTGGCGGAGATCGGCGAGGCCTACCGCGAGATCATCGGCAGGCACTTCCCCGCCATGACCGCGCTGCAGGTGGCCGGCTTCGTCGAGGTCGGTGCGAAGATCGAGATCGAGGCGACCGCCATGGTTCCTGCCGCTGCGGACCCGGCCCGCGCTTGACCCTTGTGCGACAAATGTATACAGTATCCATAATCGTCGCAGATCGCGATCCGGAGGAACCCACGTGGTGCCCACGCTAAAACCCGTCGAACGCCCCCTCGCCCTGAGCGACCAGGTCTATCAGACCCTGCGGGCGAACGTCCGCAACGGCAAGATCCTGCCCGGCCAGGCGCTGCAGGAGGTGCAACTGGCGGCGCAGCTCGGCGTCTCGCGCACGCCGGTGCGCGAAGCGCTCACCCGGCTCGCCAGCGACGGGCTGGTGACGGCGGACGGGCGCAGCTTCGTGGTGCCCTCGCTGACCATCGCCGACGTCGACGACATCTACGAGGTGCGCAGCCTGCTGGAGCCCGAAGCCTTGCGCCGGGTCGCGGCGCAGACCGCCAATCCGGTGGTGCGCGCGCCGATCATCAATGCGCTGGAGGCCAGCATCGCGGCGCACAAGGCGGGCGACAACGAGGCGTTCATGGACGCCAACGCGCGCTTCCGCTCGGCCTGGCTGGCCCTGGTGCCCAACCCCCGTCTGGTGCACGCGGTCGAGCTGTACGCCGATCACGTCCAGCACCTGCGCACCCTGACCCTGGGCAGCGCCAAGGTGAGGAACGTGGTGCTGGGCGGCCTGAAGCGCATCGCCAAGCAGCTCGCCGCGGGCGACGGCGACGCCGCGGCGCAGGCGATGCAGGACCATCTGCGCGAAGCCAAGCACGCCTTCGTCGTCGCCATCGGCCTCGACCACCAGGCGCCGCAGGCCGCGACGAAGTGAGCGGCGGCGCCTGAACGCCGTTCGAACTCCAGGAGCAGGACAATGAGCTACAAGGCAGAGATTCCCTACGGCGCGTACTGGAGCACGCCCTTCGTGCGCTGGCAGGGCAGCTTCGCGCATCTCCACAGCATCGAGTTCGCCGCGCACGTGGCGCGCCGGGAGCTGGCCAAACGCAAGATCGACCCGATGATCTTCGACTACGGCGCGCTCGGCATCTCGGTGCCGCAAAAGCACGCCTTCTACGGCCTGCCCTGGCTGATGGGCATGGCCGGTGCGGCGCAAGCCGGCGGCCCGACGCTGATGCAGGCCTGCGCCACCGGCGTGCGCACCCTCTTGGCGGCGACCCAGGAGATCGAGGTGGGCATGGCGATGACCGCGCTCGCCATCAACTGCGACCGCACCTCCAACGGCCCGCACCTGTATTACCCGAATCCCAAGGGCCCGGGCGGCACCGGCGTGGCCGAGGACTGGGTGATGGACAACTTCGGCTGCGATCCGCAAGGCGGCCACTCGATGCTCGCCACCGCCGAGAACGTGGCCAAGGATCACGGCATCACGACCGCCGAGCAGCACCAGGTGGTGCTGCGCCGCGAGGAGCAGTACCGGCAGGCGCTGGCCGACGACTCGGCCTTCCTGCGCCGCTTCATGACCCTGCCCTTCGAGGTGCCCGCGGCGAACTACCAGAAGACCGCCGCGATCTTAGACGGCGACGAAGGCGTGGGCCAGTCGACCCCCGAGGGACTGGCCCGGCTCAAGCCGGTATTGGCGGGCGGCACGGTGACCTACGGCGGCCAGACGCATCCGGCCGACGGCAGCGCCGCCATCGTCGTCGCCAGCCGCGATGCGGCGCGCGAACTGTCCGCCAACCCGAAGATCGCGGTGCGCCTGCACGGCTTCGGCCTGGCCCGGGTCGGCCTCGCGCGCATGCCGGAAGCCACGGTGCCCGCGGCCCGCAGCGCGCTGCAACAGGCGAACCTTCCGATCGGGCAGATGGCCGCGATCAAGACCCACAATCCGTTCGCCCTGAACGACATCTACTTCGCCCGGCAGACCGGCGCCGATCTGATGAAGATGAACAACTTCGGCTGCTCGCTGGTCTGGGGCCATCCCCAGGCGCCGATGGGCACCCGCGCCGTCATCGAACTGATCGAGGAACTGGCCCTGCGCGGCGGCGGCTACGGCCTGTTCACCGGCTGCGCCGCCGGCGACTCGGCGATGGCGGTGGTGCTGGAAGTGTGCGATGCCTGAGCGCAGACCTGAGCATCGAACATGAACATCTCCGACTGGATAGCGCGCCACGCCGAGGCGATGCCCGACAAGCCGGCCATCCGCTTTCCCGGACGCGAGCTGAGTTATGCGCAGCTCGCGGCATTGGTCGAGCAGCTGGCCGGTGCCCTGGCGGCAAAGGGCGTGGGCCGCGGCGGCTGCGCCGCCTATCTCGGCTACAACAGTCCCGAGCTGCTGGCGCTGCTGTTCGCCTGCGCCCGTCTGGGCGCCCTGTTCATGCCGCTCAACTGGCGGCTGGCGGCGCCGGAGCACGGGACGATGCTGGCCGATTGCACGCCCAATGTGCTGTTTGTCGAGCCGCCCTTCGCCGCCCAGACAGAGAGCCTGGGCGGCCTCCTGGACGGCATCGCGCTGGTGTCGATGGGCGAGCCGCGGCCAGGCTGGCTCGCCTACCCGGAGTTCCTGGCCGCTGCCGGGCCAGCGCCGCGCGATCCGGAAGTCGGCGACGCCAGCCCGGTCCTGATCTGCTACACATCCGGCACGACAGGTAAGCCCAAGGGCGTGCTGCTGACCCAGGCGGCGCTGGCGGCCAATGCCGTCAACAGCAACGACATGCACGAGCTGAGCGCAGCGGACCGCATCCTCACCACCCTGCCGCTGTTCCACGTCGGCGGCCTCAACATCCTGACCACGCCGGCGCTGGCAGCCGGAGCGAGCGTGGTGCTGCACCCGAAGTTCGACCCGGAGGCGACGCTAGCCGCCATCGAGCGCGAACGCATCACGCTCACCGTGCTGGTGCCGGCGCAGCTCGACATGCTGATGGCGCATCCGCGCTGGCGGAGCGCGGATCTGTCCAGCCTGAGGATGATCTCCACCGGCTCCAGCATCGTGCCGGAGCGGCTGATCCGCGCGCTGCAGGAGCGCGGCGTGCCGATGGTGCAGGTCTATGGCGCCACCGAGACCTGCCCGATCGCCACCTACCAGAAGCGCGCCGACGTCGAGCGCAAGCCCGGCTCCGCCGGCCGCCCGGCGCTCGGCTGCGAGGTGCGGGTGGTCGGAGACCACAGCGACGACGATCTGCCGCCGGGGGTGACCGGCGAAATCCTGGTGCGCGGCGCCAGCGTCATGATCGGCTACTGGCGTGCGCCGCAAGCCACCGCGGAGGTGCTGCGAGACGGCTGGTTCCGGAGCGGCGACATGGGCCACTGGGACGCCGACGGCTATCTGTTCGTCGATGGCCGCAGGAAGGAGATGATCATCTCCGGCGGCGAGAACATCTATCCCGCCGAGATCGAGAACGTCCTGATCGAGTGCCGCGACATCGCCGAGGCGACGGTGGTCGGCCGCCCCGATCCGCGCTGGGGCGAGATCGTGGTCGCGGTGGTGGTGCCCAGGAGCGGCGCGGATCTCACCCGGGAGCGCGTGCTCGGCCTGTTCGAGGGACGGATCGCCCGCTTCAAGCATCCCAAGGAAGTGCTGTTCGTCGGCGAGATGCCCAAGACCGCCCTGGGCAAGGTGCGCAAGGAAGACGTGCGCAGCCTGGTCGGGCGGGGCGCCGCGCCATGACCAGACAGAACAAGACCACAGGAGTGCAAACATGGCGCTAAAAATCGGCATCGACGTCGGCGGCACCTTCACCGATCTGGTCGTGACCCGCGACGGAGCCGAACCGACCATCTACAAGACCTTGTCGACGCCCGCCGATCCCTCGATCGCCTTCGTCAATGGCCTGACCGACATCGCCGCCAGCATGGAGCCGCCGCTGTCGCTGCAGGCCTTCGCCGCCACCATCGACGTCATCGTCCATGGCACCACGGTCACCACCAACGCCACCCTGACCAGCACCGGCGCCAAGTGCGCGCTGCTCACCACGCGCGGCGTCCGCGACGCGCTGGAGATGCGCCGCGGCATCCGCGAGGAGCAGTACAACAACCGCTTCACCAACGTCAGGCCGCTCGCCGCCCGCCAGCTGCGCATCGGCGTCGGCGGCCGCATCGACAGGAACGGCGTCGAGACCGCGCCGCTCGATGTCGACGAGGTGCGGGAGGCGCTGCGCCTGTTCAAGGCCGAGGGCGTGCAGGCGGTGTCGATCTGCTTCATGAACTCCTTCGCCAATCCGGCCCACGAGCAGGCGGCGGCAGAGCTGGTGCGGGCCGAGCTGCCCGGCGCCTATCTCTCGGTATCGACCGATATCCTGCCCTCGATCCGCTTCTACGAGCGGGTCAGCACCACGGCGCTCAATTCCTACGTCGGGCCCAAGCTCAATCACTACCTCGACCAGCTGACTGCCCGTCTGGCCCAGGTCGGCTTTCGCGGACTGCTCTTGATCATGCAGTCGAACGGCGGCGTCATCTCGCCGCAACTGGCGCGCGACAAGGCGGCGCTGACCCTGCTCTCCGGCCCGGCCGGCGGCCCCGGCGCCGGTCTCTTCTATACCCGGATCCACGGCCAGGACAAGTGCATCGTCACCGACATGGGCGGCACCAGCTTCGAGGCCTCGGTGGCGGTGGGCGCGCCGATGATCAAGAACGACGGCGACATCGCGCGCCACAAGATCGCCCTGCCGATGCTCGACATCCACACCATCGGCGCCGGCGGCGGCTCGATCGGCTGGCTCGACCAGGGCGGCCTGCTGCGCATGGGTCCGGCCAGCGCCGGCGCCGATCCCGGCCCGGCCTGCTACATGAAGGGCGGCCTGCTGCCCACCACCACCGACGCCAACGTGGTGCTGGGCTATCTCGATCCGAATTTCTTCGCCGGCGGCAAGATGCGGCTGGACGTCGCCGCCGCGCGCCTGGCCATCGAGACGCACATCGCCAAGCCTATGGGCCTGTCGATCGAGGCAGCGGCGGCGGGCATGTACCGCGTCGCCTGCAACAACATGGCCCAGGGCGTGCGCGAGGTGACCATCAAGCGCGGCTTCGATCCGCGCGAGTTCCCCTTCATTCCCGCCGGCGGCGCCGGTCCGATCCACTCCTGCCTGATCTGCCAGGAGCTGGAGATTCCGCTGCAGATCATCCCGCGCGAGTCCTCGGTGCTGTGCGCCTTCGGCATGCTGATGAGCGAGCTGAAGCACGACTTCGTCCGCACCTTCGTCTCCCGCCTGGAATCCATCGCCTGGGACCGGCTGGCCGCGGTGATCGACGACATGACGCAGGAGGGCGCCCGCCAGCTCGAAGAGGAGCGCATCCCGGCAGAGCTGCGCCGCTTCGAGATCAAGCTCGACTGCCGCTACATCAAGCAGTACCACGAGGTGTCCTTCGCGGTGCCGCGCGCGGCGATCGCCGCCCGGGACGCCGCGGCCATCGCCGCCGCCTTCCACGCCGAGCACAACCGGCTCTACGGCTACTCGCTGGAACAGGAGCGGGCGCCGGTGGAGATCATCAACGTCCGGGTGCAGGCGGTCGGCCACACCGAGATGCCGGCCTACCGCGAGAAGCCCTGGGTCGGGCCGGACGCCGCCGCGGCGAGGAAGGGCGGGCGCAGCGTGTACATTCCGGAGACCGGCGCCTTCCGCGAAGTGCCGGTGTACGACGGCCACCGCCTGGGTCACGGCAACCGCATCGACGGGCCGGCGCTGATCGAGCAGGAGACCACCGCGATCTTCGTCTCCGCCGCCTATGACTGCGTCGTCGATGCCTACGGCTCCTTCGCGCTGTTCGTGAAGGGCCGCGAAGACCTGGTGAAATCGTGTTTGCGCAGGGAAGAGGTGAACGCATGAAAACGCCGCATCAAGGAACCGGCATCGACCCGATCCTGCTCTCGGTGTATGCCCGGACCTTCAAGTCGATCACCGACGAGATGAGCATCTCGATGGAGCAGACCACCCGCTCGCCCATCCTGTGCGAGGCCAAGGACTACGTCACCGGCCTCTACGACGGCGACGGCAACATGCTGGAGCAGACCGAGAACCTGCCGATCCTGGCCTTCTCGCTGGCGCCGGTGTGCAAGTACATCAAGGAGTTCTTCGGCGACGAGATCTATCCGGGCGACGTGATCTTCCACAACGACGTGTTCAGCCTGGGCAACCAGAACAACGACGTCGCGGTGTTCAAGCCGGTGTTCATCGACGGCGAACTGGTCGCCTGGACCGCGGTCAAGGGCCACCAGGCCGACATCGGCGGCAACGTCGCCGGCGGCTACAACCCCAACGCGGTCGAGGTCTGGCAGGAGGCGCTGCGCATTCCGCCGGTCAAGGTGGTCGAGCGCGGCAAGCTGAGAAAGGACGTCTGGGGCCTGATCTTCGCCAACATCCGCCTCGACATCGTCCAGCACGACATGAAGGCCGAGATGGGCGCTTGCACCGTCGGCGAACGGCGCCTGCTGGAGCTGCTCGGCAAGTACGGCGTGCCCAGCTATAAGGCGCACAAGCAGGCCCTGTTCGACGCCACGCGCAAGATGATGGAGGCGGAGATATTCAAGATCCCCAACGGCGACTATTCGGGCGAGGGCTACGTCTATTACGACGGCCGCCACGAGGGCTCGAAGTTCACCATCCGCGTGGACATCGCGGTGCGCGACCGGCACATCAAGTTCGATTACTCGCGCACCGACGCCCAGACCAACGGCTTCGTCAATGGCACCTTCACCTCCAGCGCCTCGGCCACCATCCTCACCCTGCTGCAGATGGTCAATCCCGACATCCCGCACAACGAGGGCATGGTGGCGCCGATCGAGATCGTCATTCCCTCGGGCACCATCCTCAACGCCGCCTACCCGAAGGCCACCACCTTCGGCAACCATCTCTGCCCGCCCAACGCCGACGCCATCCAGCGGGCGCTGTCGCCGGTGATGCCCGACCGGGTGACCGCCGGCTGGAACAATCTGCTCGCATCGCTGACCACCGGCATCGATCCGAAGAACGGCGAGAAGTACGTGGACATCGGCTTCATGGGCCTGAAGGGCGGCTCCGGCGCGATGCAGGGCTGCGACGGCTACGACCACATCGGCATGATCGACGCCTCGGGCGGGGTGCTCGACCAGGACTACGAGATGTTCGAGCAGCAGACGCCGCACACCCTGATCAGGCACGAGCTGCTCGCCGACTCCGCCGGCGCCGGGCAATGGCGCGGCGGCCTGGGGGTCGAGACGATCTTCGAGATCGGCTCCGACGACACCCAGCTGGTGACCTTCGGCGACGGCGACTTCGAGCCGGCCTTCGGCCTGTTCGGCGGCGGCAACGGCGGGCTCAACTTCATCCGCCTGGAGTATCCGGACGGGCGCACCGTGGTGCCCAGGAACAAGGACCTGATCACCGGCGTGCCCCGGGGCACGATCTATCACCAGGTGGCGAGCGGCGGCGGCGGCTACGGCGACCCCAAGCGGCGCGACCGCCAGGTGCTGGCCGAGGAGGTGAGAAACGGCGTCATCTCCGCCGAGCAGGCCAAAGCCCTGTACGGCCTGTGAGCGGAGCCGGCGATGAATTTTGACCTGTCCGAAGAGCAGCGCGCGATCCGCGACACCTTCGCGCGCTTTTGCGACCAGCGCATCGCGCCGCAGGCGGCGGCGCTCGACGAGGCGCGCGCCTTTCCCCGCGCGCTGTTCGGCGAACTGGCCGATCTGGGCTTCTTCGCCATGCGCTACCCGGAAGAAGTGGGCGGCAGCGGCGTCGGGCTGACCGAGTTCTGCCTGGCGCTGGCCGAGGTGGCGCGCGGCTCGATGTCGCTGGCCGGCGCGGCGGCGATGCAGTCGCTGATGGCCACCAAGTTCCTGCACATGCTGGGCAACGCCGACATCGTCGAGCGCCTGTTCAAGCCGGCGCTGCGCGGCGAGAAGATCGGCGCCATCTGCATGACCGAGCCCAACGCCGGCTCGGACCTCAATTCGATCGCCACCACCGCCGCCAAGGTGGATGGCGGCTACCTCATCAACGGCCAGAAGACCTGGATCACCTCGGCGCCGGTGGCCGATTTCTTCACCGTCTTCGCCAAGGCCGGAGAGGACCAGAAGCTCACCATCTTCCTGGTCGAGCGCGACTTCAAGGGGCTCACCGTCGGCCGCGAGATCCACAAGATGGGGGTGTGGGCGCTGCCGACTTCCGAAGTGGCCTTCAACGATTGCTTCGTGCCCGACAGCCACCGTCTGTCGCAGCAGGAGGGCGACGGCGAGGGGCACCTGAAGAAGACCCTGGCCGAGATCCGCATCATCACCGCCGCCATGGGCCTGGGCGTGGCGCGCGCGGCATTGGCCGAGGCGGTGCGCTACGCCTCCGAGCGCGAGCAGTTCGGCAAGCCGATCAACCGCTACCAGGCGATCCAGATCAAGCTGGCGGAGATGGCGACCAGCCTGGAAGCCGCCACCCACCTGGTCTATTACGCCGCCTGGCGCCACGGCGCCGGGCTGCCGCACCACCAGGAGGCGGCGATGGCCAAGCTGTTCGCCACCGAGACCGCGGCCAGCGTCTGCGACCAGGCGGCGCGGGTGCTCGCTTCCTACGGCTACGCCATGGAGTATCCGGTGCAGCGCTACCTGCGCGACGTGCGCTTCACCCTGATCGGCGGCGGCACCAGCGAGATCCTCAAACTCATCATCGCCAAGGAGGTGTCGGCGTGACGCAACAACACATCAAGGTCCTGCTCGCCAAGCCCGGTCTCGACGGCCACGACCAGGGCGCCAAGATCGTGGCGCGGGCGATGATGGACGCCGGCTTCGAGGTGATCTACACCGGGCTGAGGCAGACGCCGGAAGCGGTGGCGCGGATGGCGCTGGAGGAGGACGTCGATGTCATCGCGCTGTCGAGCATGGCCGGCTCCCACCTGCCCTTCTGCCGCAAGCTGAAACCATTGCTCGAAGCCGACGGTCTCACCGACAAGCTGTGGCTGATCGGCGGCAACCTGCCGGCTCAGGACCATCAGGCGCTCTCCGAGCTGGGCTTCAAGGGCATCTTCCCGACCGGCTCCAAGCTCGACGCCATCGTCGATTTCATCCGGGAGCAGGTCAAATGAACGATCGCGCCAAGCCGGGGGTCAAGCCCGAAACCAAGCTCGTGGTGAACGAATCCGGCATAGAGGTGAAGCCGCTGTACACGGCCGCGGACGTCGAGGTGAGCGGCGGCTACAAGATGGTCGGCCTGCCCGGCGAGTATCCGTTCACCCGCGGCATCCACCGCCTGATGTACCGCAAGCAGCCCTGGACCATGCGCCAGTATGCCGGCTTCGGCAATCCGAGCGAGACCAACCAGCGCTTCAAGTACCTGATAGCCAACGGCCAGACCGGGCTCAATGTCGCCTTCGACCTGCCCACCCAGATCGGCCTGGACTCCGACGATCCGCTGGCCGAGGGCGAGATCGGCCGTGTCGGCATGTCGGTCGATACCCTGCGCGACTTCGAGCTGGCCTTCGACGGCATCGACCTCGACAAGATCACCGTGTCGCTGACCATCAACGGCGCCGCGGCGATCCTGATCGCCATGTACCTGGCGATGGCCGAGAAGCGCGGCTACGACGTGAACAAGCTGCGCGGCACGGCGCAGAACGACATCCTGAAGGAGTTCATCGGCCGCGGCACCTGGATCTTCCCGGTCGAGCCGTCGATCAGGCTGGTCGGCGACACCATCGAGTACTGCGCCCGGCACGCGCCGAAATACAGCCCGGTGTCGGTGTGCGGCTATCACATCCGCGAATCCGGGGCGACCCCGGCGCAGGAGATGGCCTACGCCTTCTGCATCGCCAAGGCCTACGCCGACGAGGTGATCAAGCGCGGATTGCCGGTCGACGAGTTCGCCGGGCGCCTCTCATACAACTTCAACATCTTCGGCAACATCTTCGAGCAGGTCTGCAAGTTCCGCGCCGGCCGCAGCCTGTGGGCCAAGATCATGAAGGAGGAGTACGGCGCCGAGCAGCCCGGCTCAATGTGGCTGCGCATGATCGCCGCCGGCGGCGGCGGCGGCCTGACCTTCGAGCAGCCGGAGCTGAACATCGTGCGCGGCGCCTATTACGCGCTGATCTCGGCGCTGTCCGGGACGCAGACCATGGCGCTGTGCTCCTACGACGAGGCCTACACCATCCCGACCGAGTATTCGGCGCGCATCTCGCTGCGCACCATGCAGATCCTGATCGAGGAAATGGGCCTGACCGAGACCGTCGATCCGCTCGCCGGCTCCTACTACGTCGAGACCATGACCAATCAGATGCGCGACAAGATGGTCGAGATCATGGCCGAGACCGACGCCCAGGGCGGCATCGTCAAGCTGGTCTCGGAGGGCATCGTCCAGGCCAAGGTCTCGGCCCAGGCCTACCAGATGCAGCGCGACATCGAGTCCGGCGCCTTCCCCAAGGTCGGGGTCAATCGCTACCGCAACGACAGCGACGAGGAGCATCCGGTCGAGTTCCATCCCTACCGGGAGGAGGACGCCCGGCGCCAGATAGACAATCTGAACCGGGTGCGCGCCGAGCGCGATGCCCAGGAGGTGGCGGATTGTCTGGCGCGGGTGGGGACAGACGCCCGATCGGGCGCCAATGTCATGCCGGCGATCGTCGCGGCGGTCAAGGCCTACGCCAGCGTCGGCGAGATCACCCGGGAACTGGTGGCGGTCTTTGGCCGCTACCGGGAACCGATACGTTTTTGAGGACCAAGAGATGACCGAGATCGAGCACTACGCCGCGCCCGCCACGCTGGATGAGGCGGTCGACTGCCTGCAGCAGGTGGGCGAGGTGACCATCCTCGCCGGCGGCACCGACCTGATGCCGCAGCAGAGGTCGGGCCGCCTGAAGCCGAAGCGCACGCTGATGAACATCCGCGGCATCGCCGAGCTGAGAGGCGTCAGCGTCTCGGGCGGCGAGATCCACATCGGCGCGCTCACCACCATCACCGAGCTGCTGGAGGATCCGCTGGTGCGCGCGCACCTGCCGCTGCTCGTCGAGGCCTGCGACCACTTCGCCAGCGACCAGATCCGCAACGCCGCCACGATCGGCGGCAACATCTGCAACGCCTCGCCCGCCGGCGACACGCTGGTGCCGCTGCTGGCGCAGGATGCCCGGGTCGAGCTGGTGTCCAAGCCCGACGGAGCGCTGTTCCGGCGCAGCATGCCGATCGCAGAATTTTTCGTGGGTCCAGGCAAGACCCGCCGCGCGCCGGTGGAGCTGCTCGCCGGTGTCTCGATCCCGCTGCCGCCGAAAAATTATTTCGGCCGCTTCTTCAAGTTCGGCACCCGGCCGGCGCTGGACATCTCCACCATCTCCATCGGTCTTGGCGGCGTGCTCGAGGGCGGCATCCTGTCCCGGGTCCGCGTCGCCTTCGGCGCCGTGGCGGCGACGCCGGTGCGGGCGCTCGCCACCGAGGCGGCGCTGGAGGGCCGGCCGCTCACCGCGGCGACGATCGCGGCGGCGGCCGCCGCCGCGATGGACGAGGTGACGCCGATCGACGACGTGCGCGCCAGCGCCTGGTACCGCAAGGAATTAATTCACAACATGACCAAGAGGATACTCGACCATGTCGCTCAAGCATGACATCGATTTCACCCTGAACGGCGTCAGGACGCGCGCCACGGTGCAGGTCGGCATGAGCACGCTGGAACTGCTGCGCGACACCCTGGGGCTCACCGGCACCAAGTACGGTTGCGGCGAGGGCGAGTGCGGCGCCTGCACCATCCTGGTCGATGGCGTCTCGATGAACTCCTGCCTGATGTTCGCGGTCGATTGCCACGGCCGCCAACTGGTCACCATCGAGGGGCTGGCCGCCGACCAGGCCGGCAAGCGGGCCGAAGCGCTCACCGCCGCCTTCGTCGAACACGGCGCGGTGCAGTGCGGCTTCTGCACCCCGGGCATGATGGTGCAGGCCAGCCACCTGCTCGACAAGCACCCGCACGCCGACAGCGAGGCGGTCAAGCGCGGCATCGAGGGCAACATCTGCCGCTGCACCGGCTACAAGAAGATCGTCGATGCGATCGTCTCCGTGACCGAATAGGAGCTGAACCATGAGCGTCACTGAAAAATTCATTGCGCCCGACTCCCTGATCGGCAAGCGCATCGTCAAGATGGATGCGCCCGAAAAGGCCGAGGGCAAGACCCGCTACATCCACGACATCAACCTGCCCGGCCAGTTGCACGGCAAGATCCTGCGCTCGGCGCGGGTGCACGCCCGCATTCTGAGCATCGACACCCGGGCGGCGCGGGCGCTGCCCGGCGTGCATGCGGTGATCACCGCCGCCGACGTCCCCGACCAGCGGCCGATCGGCGTCGCCCGCGACCACCTGCCGCTGAAGGGCGAGCGGGTGCGCAGCCAGCGCGACGAGATCGCCGCGGTGGCGGCCGACAGCGAGGAGATCGCCCTCCGGGCCCTGAAGCTGATCAAGGTAGAGTACGAAGATCTGCCGGTGCTGGCCGATCCCGAGCAATCGATGAAGGCGGACGCGCCGGTGCTGCACGAGGCCCACCCCGACAACGTCGCGATGCGCTTCGACTACGCCCACGGCGACGTGGCTGCCGGCGAGGCCGAATCCGACGTGGTGCTGGAGGACACCTTCCGCCTGCACTACGTGACCCACTGCTGCATGGGGGTGTCGGGCATCATCGCCGAGTTCGACGCCTCGGGGAACCTGCTGATGTATTCCAACACCCAGGTGCCCTTCCTGCACAAGCGCGAGTTCGCCGACTATCTGAACATGGACCCCAGCCGGGTGCGCATCATCCAGCCGCCGATCGGCGGCGGCTTCGGCTCCAAGCTGGACATCTATCCGTTCGAGGTGATCGCGGTGTTCCTGGCCCGCGCCGCGAAGCGTCCGGTGAAGCTGCAATTCACCCGCGAGGAGGAGTTCCTCGCCTCGCCGACGCGCCAGCCGGTGCTCCTGACCCTGCGCTCGGGCTGCAAGCGCGACGGCACGCTGACCTTCCGCCAGGTGCATACGCTGCACGACAACGGCGCCTACACCTCCTGGGGCGCGACCACGCCCTTCGTGATGATGCAGACCTTCTCCTCGCTCTACCGGGTGCCGCACTGCGACTACCATACCGTCGCGGTATATACCAACAATCCCTACGCCGGCTCCTTCCGCGGCTACGGCAACCTGCAGGCCACCTTCGCCATCGAGCAGCACATGGACATGCTGGCCGAGGCGATCGGCATGGAGCCGCTGGAATTCCGCCTGAAGAACGCCCAGGACGCCGGCGAGGTCACCGGCCAGGGCATGGTGTTCAAGAGCTGCGGCTTCAAGGAATGCCTGACCACCGCCGCGACGAAGAGCGATTACAGCGCCAAGCGCCGGCAGAACATCGCCGACAGGAAGGCCCCCGGCGCGATCAAGCGCGGCATCGGCATGGCCTCGATGCTGCACGTCGGCGGCGGCGCCAAGATCTACCCTTCGGACGGCTGCGGCACCATCCTCAAGCTCGACGACTTCGCCCACGTCACCCTGATCACCGGCGCCTCCGAGATCGGCCAGGGCTCGGAGACGGTGCTCTCGCAACTGGTCTGCGAGGAGCTCGGCCTGCCGATGTCGGCGGTGACGGTGGTGAACAACGACACCGCGATCACGCCCTGGGACGTCGGCGTCCATGCCTCGCGCACCACCTTCATCGCCGGCAATTCGGCGATCGGCGCGGCGAAGAAGGCCAAGGCCAAGATCCTGGCGGCGGCGGCGAAGAAGCTGGGTGTCGCCGAAGCGGAGCTCGACCTGCGCGGCGGCTGGGTGATCCGCGCCGCCGACGGCGAGGCCTTGCAGGACCTGCCGCGCCTGCTGCGCTCGCTGCATTTTTCCGACAAGGCCGATCTGGTGATGACCACCTTCTACTACGAGCCGCCCAGCGTGCATCAGGACAAGGGCTACAAGGGCGACGTCTCGGCCGCCTACGCCTGGGCGACCCAGGTGGTCGAGGTCGAGGTGGACACCGAGACCGGCGTGGTCACGATGACCCGCGTCACCGGCGCCCACGACGTCGGCCGGGTGTTGAACCGCCTGGGCATCGAGGGGCAGATCGAGGGCGGCGTGGTGATGGGCCAGGGCTACGCGCTGACCGAGAACCTGCTGATCGAAAACGGCGTCATGAAGAATCCCAACTTCCGCGACTACAAGCTGGTGACGGCGCCCGAGATCCCCGAGATGGACGTCTCCTTCATCGAGTCGATGGACGGCGAGGGGCCGCAGGGCGCCAAGGGCGTGGGCGAGGCGCCGGCCATCTGCATCGCTGCGGCGACCGCCAACGCCATACAAAACGCCACCGGCGTGCGCCTCTTCGACCTGCCATTCACGCCGGAGCGGGTGTATCGGGCGCTCACCGGCAAGAGCGAGAAGCCGCACTGGAAACCAATATGACTACCCTTCCCCCGCCCCCTTCCCCCAGGAAAGGGGTGACGATGGTTCGCCGCTTGGCAGCGGCTCCATGTTTCACTCTGTCATGAAGCGCCGCACCGTCCTGTCTATGGAGCAGGCGCTGTCCCTGCCCTACGCCACGCTGCGCTTCGCCCAGCTGGGCTGGCGGGTGATCAGGATCGAGGCGACGCCGGGCGAGGGACTGCCCGGCGACCCGAACCGCTACATCGGTTCCCGGGTGGCGGACGAAGACCGCCGCTCCTACTTCATCGCGCCCAACGTCGGCAAGGAGGCCATCGCGCTGAACCTGAAGGACCCCCGAGGGCAGGAAGTGCTGCGCCGGCTGATCACCGAGCTTGACGTCGATGTCTTCTGCTGCAACACCGTGCCGCGCCGCTACGAATCGCTGGGCATCGATTACGCCAGTCTGAGCCGCGTCAAGCCGGACCTGATCTGGGCGGGCATCTCGGCGATGGGGCCTGAATATCCGGATGCGCCCGGCTACGATCCGGTGATCCAGGCGATGGCCGGCTTCATGGAGCTGACCGGTCCGGCCGACGGCCCGCCGACGCTCTCCGGCGTGCCGCTGATCGATCTCAAGGCCGGCGACGAGGTCTATGCCAACGTGATGCTGGCGCTGCTCGAACGCGCCGAGAGCGGGCGCGGCACGCGCATCGACGTGTCGATGCTGCAGGCGGCGGCCTCCTGGCTGATCACCACCCTGCCGCTGCTCGACTTCGACTGCGCGCCCAACGAGATCACCCGCTGCGGCAACGAGCACCGCAAGTTCATCCCGACCAACGTCTACCCGACCCGGGACGGCTTCATCTACCTGGCGATCGGCAGCGACGTGCAGTGGCAGCGGCTCACCGAGATCCCGCGCTTCGCCGGCGTCGCCAACGCCCAGCGGGTCACCAACGAGGGCCGGCATCGCGAGCGAGAGGCCATCCACCGCGACATGGCGGCGGTCACCCAAGGCTGCAGCGCATTCGATCTGAGCGCGGAATTCCGCCGCGCCACCATTCCCCACGCGCCGATCCAGGACATCCCCGCGGTGCGGAGCATGGCGGCGATCAGCGACAAGCTGACCAGCACCCATACCCCGGCGGGAAAACTCGTGCGCATGCAGCCCGCGGCCGTCGACATCGCCGGCGCCCCCAGCGAATTCCCTTTTCCCGCCAAGTACGGCCAGCACACGCTGGCGGTGCTCGGCGAGGCGGGCTATGCGCACGAGGAGGTCATGCGATTGGAACGGGACAGGATCGTGGCCACCGGCGCCGCCCCCCATTGAACCAGGACGGAAACATGAGAACCGAGAATCCGCTGCTGCATCAACCGAAACGCCCGCTGCCCGGGCACGTCGCGATCATCGGCGCCGGCACCATCGGCCCGGACATCGGCTACTATCTGAAGAGCGCGCTGCCGCAGCTCCGCCTGACCCTGGTCGATGTCGCCCAGGCGCCGCTCGACCGGGCGCTGCAGCGCTGCCGCGACTACGCCGGCAAGGCGGTGGCGCGCGGCAAGATGAGCGAGGCGCAGGCCGCCGCCGTCACCGCCAACATCGTCGCGACCACCGACTACGCCGCGCTCGTCGACTGCGACTGGGTGATCGAGGCGGCCACCGAGAACCTGGAATTGAAGCGGCGCATCTTCGCCCAGATCGAGCGCGTGGTCTCGCCCGGCGCCCTGATCACCTCCAACACCAGCTCGCTGCCGGCGGCGCGGATCTTCTCGGAGCTCGCGCGGCCAGAACGCGCCACCGTCACCCACTTCTTCGCGCCGGCGTGGCGCAATCCGGTGGTCGAGGTGATCGCCTGGGGCAAGGCCGACGCCGAGGTGATCGACTACCTGCGCTGGCTGTTCTGCAGCACCGGCAAGGTGCCGCTGCTCACCGCCGACGTCGCCTGCTTCATGCTCGACCGCATCTTCGACAACTGGTGCAACGAGGCGGCGCTGCTGTTAGACCGCGCCACCGCCGCCGAGGTCGATAGCACGGCGGCCGAGTTCGTGCACGCCGGCCCCTTCTTCGTGCTCAATCTCGCCCACGGCAATCCGATCATCACCGAGACCAACAGCCTGCAGGCCGAGGAGGAGGGCGAGCACTACCGTCCGGCGCCGATCTTCCGCTCGGTCGACACCTGGGTCACGGTGCCGCCGGGAAAACGCGTCGAGCCCGCCGCCGAAACCGCCGCCGCCGCGCGCGACCGGCTGCTGGGCGTGCTCTTCTCGCAGTCGGTGGATATCGTCGATCGCGCCATCGGCGGGCCGGCCGATCTCGATCTGGGCTGCAAGCTGGCGCTGGGCATGAAGCGCGGGCCGCTGGAACTGATGTCGCATCTGGGCGAGGCCGAGGCCGGCCGCATCCTGCTGCGCTTCGGCGCCGAGCGCCCGGGCATGCCGATGCCGCGGCGGCCGTTCGCCGATTACCAGGACTTCCTGCGCCACGTGCTGGTCGATGACCTCGGCTCCGTCAAGCTGATCACCCTGCGCCGGCCCGAGGCGATGAACGCGCTGCACGACGAGATGACCGACGAGATACTGGCGGTGATCCGCCGCTTCGAGAACGACCCGGCGGTGACCGGCTTCGTCATCACCGGCTACGGCACGCGCGCCTTCTGCGCCGGCGCCGACATCGGCCGCTTCCCGGCGATGCTGGGCGACGCCGCTGCCTCGACCCGCTACGCGCGCGACTGCTCGCGCCTGCTGGTGCATCTCGATGCCATGGACAAGCCGGTGGTCGCCGCGGTCAATGGCATGGCGCTGGGCGGCGGCCTGGAGCTGGCGATGCGCTGCCATGGCATCGTCGCGCTGGCGGACGCCTGGATGCAGTTGCCCGAGATCACCCTGGGCATCGTCCCGGGCATCGGCGCGATGGTCGTGCCCTACCGCCGCTGGCCGGCGGCAGCCGCCACCTTCCACGGCATGCTGCGCCGCGCCGAGAAGCTGACGGCGGTGCGCGCCCGCGAGCTGGGCATCGTCGATGCGCTCGCCGCCGACATTCCCGGGCTGATCGGGGCGGCGGCGGCGCGGGTGCAAGCGCTGGCCGGCCAGCCCTCGGCCATCGCTCAGGGCAAGTTGGCACTGGCGCCGATGGCGCCGATCGAGGCGGCCGCGGCGGGCGGGCAGACGCTCAGCCGGGAGGTGCTGGCCATCCTCGAGCGCGCGGTGCTGGACGCCGCAGCGGCGGACAGCCTGGAACAAGCGCTGGCGATCGGCTACCGCGCCTTCGGCGCGAGCGCCTGCACCGCCGCTGCGCGCGAGGGCATCAGCGCCTTCCTGGGCGGACGCAAGCCGGATTTCGGCAAGACGGCGTGAACAGGAGTATGAGTGTCGTGTGAGCAAGGGGAGCTGAATCGTCATCATCCACATCCAAAGGAGGAGTGAACATGAAAGCAATAACACGAGTTCTGGCCGGTCTGGCACTGGCGGCATCGCTGTCGGTCCAGGCGCAGGTGAAAATCGGCGTCATTTCTTCGGCCAGCGGGCCGATCGCCTTCGTCGGCATCGCGCAGAAAAACAGCGTCGCGCTGCTGCCGAAGAAAATGGGCGGCGAGTCCGTCAAGTACATCTTCTACGACGACGCCAGCGATCCGACCCAGAGCGTCCAGCTGGCCAAGAAGCTGCTCTCCGAAGACAAGATCGACGCGCTGATCGGGCCTTCCGGCTCGCCCAATGCGATGGGCGTGCTGCAGGTGATGGCCGAGGCGAAGACGCCGATGCTGGCGCCGGTGGGCACCACGGCGGTGGTGCTGCCGATGGACGCGAACAAGCGCTGGGTGTTCAAGACCACCCAGAACGACGCGCTGATCGGCGCGGCGCTGGTCGGCGAGATGGTCAAGACCGGCGTCAAGACCATCGGCTTCATCGGCTACAACGACCCCTATGGCGAGAGCTGGTACAAGACCATAGGGCCGATGCTGCAGAAGGCCGGCATCAAGATGGTCGCCAACGAGCGCTATAACCGCCAGGACACCAGCGTCGCCGGCCAGGTGGCGAAGCTGATGGCGGCCAAGCCCGATGGCGTGTTCGTCGCAGGCGTCGCAGCCGGCGCCGCGCTGCCGCAGATACAGCTGGTCGATGCCGGCTACAAGGGCAAGATCTACCAGACCCACGGCGCCGCCACCCCGGACTTCATCAAGGTCGGCGGCAAGGAGGTCGATGGCACCATCATGGCCGCGAGCCTGATGCTGGTGTTGAACGAGATCCCCAACTCGAATCCGTCGAAGAAGATGGCCCTGCAATACGTGAACGCCTACCAGAAGATGTACGGCAGCGTGCCGGCCACCTTCGGCGCCAACGTCTATGACGCCGGCCTGCTGCTCGCCCACGCGGTGCCGGTGGCCCTGAAGAAGGCCAAGCCCGGAACGGCGGAATTCCGCGCGGCGTTGCGCGACGCGCTGGAAGCGACCAAGAACCTGGTGGCGACCCAGGGCGTCTACAACATGACCCCCGCCGACCATTCCGGCTTCGACGAGCGCGGCCGGGTGCTGGTCACGGTCAAGAACGGCAAGTTCGAGCTGCTCAAGGACTGAGCCTGATCTGAGATGGGGCGCCGCCGTCGGAAGCTGGCGGCGGCGCCCTTCGCGCGGGAGATCTCCATGAGTCTCGCCAGTGCTTCACTGGACGACAAGTACCGGTTGGACCGCGGCCGCGTCTTCCTCACCGGCGTCCAGGCGTTGGCACGCCTGCCGATGCTGCAGCACCAGCGCGACGTCGCCGCCGGTCTCAACACCGCCGGCTACGTCTCGGGCTACCGCGGCTCGCCGCTGGGCGGCCTGGACACCGCCTTGCATCAGGCCGAGCGCTACCTCCGCGCCGAGGACGTCACTTTCCGGCCGGGGGTCAATGAGGATCTGGCGGCCACCGCGATCTGGGGCACGCAGCAGCTCCAGCTGTTTCCCGGCGCCAAGCGCGACGGCATTTTTTCCATGTGGTACGGCAAGGGTCCGGGCGTCGATCGCTGCGGCGACGTCTTCAAGCACGCCAACTACGCCGGCACTTCGCAGCACGGCGGCGTCCTGGTGATCGCCGGCGACGACCACAGCGCCCGCTCCTCGGCCGTCGCGCATCAGAGCGAACACAGCTTTTCCGCCTGCGGCATCCCGGTGCTGGCGCCGGCGGACCTCCAGGACACCCTCGACTTCGGCCTGCACGGCTGGGCCATGTCGCGCTATTCGGGCTGCTGGGTGGCGATGAAGCTCACCGCCGATTCGGTGGAGTCCTCGGCCACGGTGGAACTCGATCCCGAGCGGCTGCGCATCCGTCTGCCCGAGGATTTCGTCCTGCCGCCTGACGGCGTGCACATCCGCTGGCCCGATCCGCAGCTGGCGCAGGAGCGGCGGATGCAGGAATACAAGGTCTATGCGGCACAGGCCTATGCCCGCAGCAATGGCCTGAACCGCCTGGTGTTCGGCGGCGACGGGCCGGCGCGCCTGGGCATCATCGCCTGCGGCAAGGCTTACCTGGACGTGCGCCAGGCGCTCACCGACCTGGGCATAGACGAGCGTCTGGCCGGCGCGATCGGCCTGCGCCTCTACAAGGTGGGCATGCCCTGGCCGCTGGAGGCCGACGGCGTGCGCCATTTCGCCCTCGGCCTGGAAGAGATCCTGGTGGTCGAGGAGAAGCGCCAGATCATCGAGTACCAGTTGAAGGAGCAGCTCTACAACTGGCGGGAGGATGTGCGTCCGCGCGTCCTGGGCAAGTACGACGAGAACGGCGAATGGTCGGCCGCGCACGGACCGTGGCTGCTGCCGCCGACCGGGGAGCTGACCCCGGCCATCGTGGCGCGCGCCATCGCCGCGCGCATCGGCCGCTATCACAGCTCGGAGAAGATCAGGAGCCGTCTGGCCCTGCTCGAAGCCAAGGAGCGCGCGCTGGCGGCGCCGCACCCGACGGTGCCGCGCCTCCCTTACTTCTGCGCCGGCTGCCCGCACAACCTGTCGACCAAGGTGCCCGACGGTTCCAGCGCGCTGGCCGGGGTCGGCTGCCATCTCTTGGCCGTGGGCATGGGCCGCAACACCCTGACCATCTGCCAGATGGGCGGCGAGGGCGCGGCCTGGCTGGGCCTGGCCGAACACGCCGGCATCGCGCACATCTTCGCCAACATGGGCGACGGCACCTACTACCATTCCGGCCTGCTGGCGATCCGCGCCGCGGTGGCGGCCGAGCGCGGCGGCGTCAACATCACCTACAAGATCCTCTACAACGACGCGGTGGCGATGACCGGCGGGCAGCCGCTCGACGGGCCGCTCACCGTGCCGCAGATCAGCCGCCAGCTCGCCGCCGAGGGCGTGCGCAGGATCGTCGTGCTGGCCGACGACCCGAAAAAGTATCCCGCCGCCGCCGGCTTCGCGCCGGGCACCGAGATCCGGCCGCGCGAGGATCTCGACCGGGTGCAGCGCGAATTGCGCCAGACCCCCGGCGTCACCGCGCTGATCTACGACCAGACCTGCGCCGCCGAGAAGCGCCGCCGGCGCAAGCGCGGCGGCTACCCCGATCTTCCTCGCCGGGTGTTCATCAACGAGCTGGTGTGCGAGGGCTGCGGCGATTGCAGCGCAAAATCGAACTGCCTGGCGGTGGTGCCGGTGGCGACCGAGTACGGCATGAAGCGCGCCATCGACCAGGCTTCCTGCAACAAGGATTATTCCTGCATCAATGGCTGCTGTCCCGCCATGGTCAGCGTCGAAGGCGGGGCGCTGCGCCGGGGGTCTGCGTCCAATCCGTCGGCCGATCTGCCGCAACCGCAGCTGCCTGATCTTTCCGTTCCCTACGGCATCCTGATCGCCGGCGTCGGCGGCACCGGCGTGGTCACCATCGGCGCCCTGATCGGCATGGCGGCGCACTTGGACGGCAAGGGCGTCACGGTGCTGGACATGACCGGGATGGCGCAGAAGGGTGGTGCGGTGAGCTCCCACGTCCGCCTGGCGAGGCGCCAGGAAGAGCTGTTCGCGCCGCGCATCGCCACCGGCGAAGCCGATGTCGTGCTCGGCTGCGACCTCCTGGTCGCGGTCGGCGACGACGCCCTGTCCAAGACCCAGGCCGGCCTCACCCGGATGATCGTCAACACCGGCCGGATGATCACCGGCGATTTCGTCCGCGACCCCGATCAGGCCTATCCGCTGGCGGCATTGCAGGACCAACTGCGCGCAGCGGTCGGCGCGGACGCCACCGAGTTCGTCGACGCCGCGCGCCTGGCCTCGCTGCTCACCGGCAACCCGGTGATGACCAACATCTTCCTGCTCGGCTATGCCTGGCAGCGGGGCCTGGTGCCGGTGTCCGAGGCGGCGCTGCTGCGCGCGCTGGAATTGAACGGTGTCGCGGTCAGCGATAACCGCCTGGCTTTCGCCTGGGGCCGGCGCGCCGCCTTCGATGCCGAGGGCACCGGGGCGATCGCCGGCGCCGTCGAGCCGGTGCTGGATACGCACCGGCTGTCGCGGGATCTGGAGGAGATCGTGGCGCGCCGCAGCGATGTCCTGCGCGACTACCAGAATGCCGCCTACGCGCGCCGCTACAGCGACCTGATCCGGCGCGTGCGCAAGGCCGAGGCCGCGGCGGTGCCAGGCGGCAGCGCGCTCGCCGAAGCGGTGGCGCGCAATTACTTCAAGCTGCTCGCCTACAAGGACGAGTACGAGGTGGCCCGGCTGTTCACCGCGCCGGAATTCGCGCGCGCGCTGGCGGGCAGCTTCAGCGGCGATTACCGCTTGCGCTTCCATCTCGCGCCGTCCTGGCTCGGCCGTCCCGACCCTTATAGCGGCGAGACGAAGAAGCGTTCCTTCGGCCCGTGGCTGCTGCCGGCGTTCCGCGTCCTGGCGCGGCTGAAATTCCTGCGCGGCACCGCCCTCGACATCTTCGGACGCAGCGCCGAGCGCCGCATCGAGCGCGAGCTGATCCGGGAATACGAGGCGGCCATGGACGCCGCGCTCGCCGCGCTGCGTCCGGAGACCCACGCGCAGGCGGTCGAGCTCGCGCGCCTGCCCGAGGCCATCCGCGGCTATGGTCCGGTCAAGCTGAAGGGCGTGGCGGCCTATCGGACCAGACGAGGACAACTGCTGGCTGCGCTCGCTGCCTGACGGTTCGCTGTCGGTCGCGGCGTAAAATCCATCGATGAACTCGCGCCACCCGCTGTGGTCCAGCCCCTTCCGTCCCTTCTACCTGCTCGGCACGGCATACGGCCTGCTCCTGATGCTGGTCTGGCTGGGCGCTGACGCCGGTCTCTGGAGCCTTCCCGACGTCGGCGGCTCGCCCTGGCTGTGGCACGGCCACGAGATGGTATTCGGCTTCGCCGCCGCGATCATCAGCGGCATCGTCCTGACCGCCTTGCCGAGCTGGGCGGGCACAGCAGAGTTCACCGGCGGCCGCCTGGCGCTCCTGGTCGGGCTGTGGCTGGCCGGCCGGCTGGCGCTGATCGCGCCATCGCCTGCATTGCCGGGCGCCGTCCTCGACTGCGCGCTGTTCCCGGTCATGACACTGATGCTGCTGCCCCAGCTGCTGCGGGTAAGCAACCGCAACTACCTGTGGCTGCTGCCGGTGCTGGCCGGACTGTCCGCGGCGAACCTCGTCTTCCACGCCGGACGCCTGCTGGCCGACCCGGCGCTGGCCGTGCTCGGCCTGCGCCTGGCGATCTATTCGATCATCCTGCTCTACGTGCTGAAGGCCGGGGTATTGACGCCGATCTTCACCGGCAATGCGCTGCGCGAGTCGGGGCGCGGCGGCGACATCCCCTTCATCCCCTGGTTCGACGCGCTGGCCGCCGCGTCGGTGGTGGCGCTGGCGGCGACCGATCTCGCCGGCCTGCCGGCGCCGTGGATCGGCGCCGCGGCGCTGGCCGCCTGCCTGATCCACGGCGCCCGTCTGGCGCGCTGGCGCGGCTGGCGCGTGGCCGACGTGCCGCTGCTGGCCGCGATGCACCTCGGTTACGCCTGGCTGGTGCTGGCCTTCGCCCTGCGGGCCGGCGCCGAACTCTCCGGCGCGCTGCCCGCGATCGCCTGGCTGCACGCCTTCAACGTCGGCGCGCTGGGCATGATGATGCTGGGCCTGATGACCCGGGTCACGCTCTATCACACCGGCCGGGCGCTGCAGCTGCCGCCGCTGCTGCCGGCAGCCTACGTCCTGATGTTCGCCGCCGCCGCGCTGCGCGTCGCGGTCACGCTGTGCGCTCTGGGCTCCGCCTGGCTGGCGCTGTCGATGCTGCTCTGGGCTGCGCCCTTTGCGATCTATCTGGCGCTGTTCGGCGCGATGCTGTGGCGGCCTAGCCTGCCGCGGGCAGCGGCGTGACGGCCGCGTGCTTCACCGTACCGGACCTTGCGTCACCTGCACCAGCCGGGCGGTGGAAAGCCACTTCGCGTATGCCGCCTGCACCTGCTTCGCCGTCAGCGCCAGATAGCGCCGCGCCGCGCGCACCGGTTCGTCCAGCGGCAGTCCCAGCACCGTCCGGGAGATGAGCCCGGCGGCAATGCTATCGACGCTCGCCTCCGCCAGCGACGTTTGCCGCAGCAGCAGCGTCTTGGCCCGCAGCAGTTCGGCGGCGGAGACCGGCGCGGTCTGCATCCGCCTGAGGTCGCGGATCACGATCGCTCTCGCCTTGGCGACCTTGGCCGGGTCGCTGGCGTAGTTCACCATGTACACCGCTCGCGTCTTGCCCACCTGGAAGCTCGAATCTACGTAATAGACCAGGCCCTGCTGCTCGCGCAGATCCCGATACAGCCAGGTGGCGTAGAAGGCCCCGCCGAGCACGTGGTTGCCCAGTTCGAGGGCGTAATAGTCCGGATCGTAGCGGTTGAGCGCCAGGGTCTCGGCCAGGATCACCTGATCCTGAACCCGGCTGGCGTCGGGCACGACGGCCGCCGACGGCGCGTTGGGCGGAACGCTCGGCAAGCGCGTCTCGGGCTTGGGCCCGGCGGCGGTCCATGCCCCGAAGGCCCGTTCGATCTCCGCCTTGACCTGCGCCGGCGCCACGTTGCCGATCACCACGATGGTGGTGAGATCCGGGCGGAAGACGCGGCGGTAGTAATCCTTGACGTCGGCCATGGTGAGCGCGGCGACGCTCTCCGGCGTGGTCTCGCGCAGGGTCGGATCGTGCTTCGGGAACAGCGCCGTGCGCACCGCGCGACTGGTCAGGTAGCCGGGGCTTTGCAGCCGGCCGGCCGCCGCCGCCGCCACTTGCCGCTTGATCACCGCGAATGCCGCCTCGGGCAAGGCCGGATGCAGCTCGTTGCCGGACAAGAGCGCTATCCCCCGGCGCAAATTGCCGCGCATCACCTGCAGGGAAAAATCGGTGCCCGCCGATTCGTCCGCGGCGATCGCGTCCAGCGCCGCCTGAAAGGCGACGCGGTCGAGGGTCTGGGTGCCGTAGGACAAGAGCTGGCTCAGCACCTCATCGACCCCTTCCTTGCCCCTGGGCTGTTCCAGCTCCGGCCGGTTGTCGATGTGTCCGTAGAGGCTGACCGTATCGCTGATCGACTCGGGCTGCACGATCAGCTTGAGACCGTTGGGCAGCACGGTGACCACCGGATGCACGGTCGAGGCGGGAACCGTGAGCCGGGTGAGGGCACGCTTCGCCCAGGCCGGCAGCCTCACCGCCTCGATCCGCTTGGACGCGAACGACTCCTTGCCGCCGAAGCCTCTGGCGGCAACGGCCTTGCCGGAGGCCTGCGGCGTCAGGACGGCGGTGATCGCGTGATCGAAATCGAGATAGCGCCGGGCGACGCGGTTGACGTCGGCCACGGTCACGGCCTGGATCGCCCGGACGTCGTCATCGGGCGAATTCCGCCCTTCCACGGCCACCGCCTGGGACCAGGCGCTGGCCAGTCCGGACACCGAGTTCTTCTGAAATTCGGCCGCCGCCAGCTCGCGCCGCTTGGCGGCGGTCACCAGCTCGGGGGGCAGGCCGGATTTCAGATAGTCGCCGAGGATGCGCCGCAGGTCTGCCAGCAGCGCCTTGGCGTCGCCGCCCTTGGGAAAGGCGGCGGCGGCGAAGCCCAGGCCTGACTGGCGGAAGCTGCTCAGGGAGAAGCCGGCGGACAGCGCCTTGCCCTGGGGCACCAGACCATAGAGTTCGCCCCGCTCGCTGGAGAGCACGTCGGAGAGCACCGTCGCGGCGGCGTAATCGCCGCTGTCGTAACCGGGCATGCGGAAGGAAATCACCGCCATGCCGTCGGGCTGGTCGGTGTCCAGCGCCAGCGTTTGCGCCTTGACCGGCTGGAGCTTGATCGCCGGGCGCTGTCCCAGCGGCCGGGCGGGGATGCCGCCGAACAGCGCCTTGACCTTGGCCAGCGCCTGATCGGGCTGGACGTCGCCGACGATGATCAGCAGCGCGTTGTTCGGTCCGTACCACTGGTCGTGGAATTTATGCAGCATGGCGCCCGTGGTCTGGTCGAAGGAGGCGCGGGTGCCCAGCGCGTCGTGGGCGTAGGGCGTGCCCTCGAACATCGCGGCCAGCAGCCTGGAATAGAACACGTAGTCCGGGCTGGAGAGATCCTGGGCCACTTCCTGCTCGATGGCGCCGCGCTCCTTCCGCCACAAGGCGTCGCTGTCGAGAACCCCGGCCATGCGGATCGCCTCGACGCGCAGGGCCAGGTCGAGGTCGCGGCTCGGCGCGGTGAAGAAATACTGGGTGACCGACTGCTGGGTGTCGGCGTCGAAGGCGCCGCCCATTTCCGCGCTGATGGCGGCCAGCTGGCCGGCGGACAGCCCCGGACTGCCGCGGAACATCATGTGTTCCTGGGCGTGAGCCATGCCGGGGAAGCCGTCGGGCGCCTCGTCGGATCCGGCCAGGTAATTGATCTGGGTGGTGACCACCGGCGCCAGGGTGTTCCTCACGATGATGACCCGCAGGCCATTGGCCAGGGTGGCGCGCAGCACGTCGCCGCCGGCCGCTGCCGCGGCGCCCCCGGCCCAGGCCAGGGACGCGACCGCCAACGCGGCGATGGCGAACTTGCGCAGGCGGTGGTGGCGCTGGGGCTGGTCTGTCTGGTTCATGGCGCTCTCGTCTGAAGGGCTGGGATCGGGTATTCCGGAGCCGCGATCATCCTCCATTCTGCCCCAGCGGACCGGATCGGTGGCTGCGGCGTCAGTCCTCGGGCAGCGCTTCATCCGCGCCCGGCGCCAGTTCGGCCAGCAGCCGCTCCAGTTGGGCGTGAGCCTGCGGGCCGGCGAGCACCCGGACGGCGCCGATTTTCGCCAGCAGCAGGCC
>MLJW01000094.1_pt1 | contig 102195 bp, 100 predicted proteins | sample 888231 | NCBI WGS metagenome assembly MLJW01 (sample SAMN05788063, study PRJNA343431) | mine drainage metagenome | isolation source: sample collected from the inflow into an acid mine drainage treatment plant... | place: Germany: Lusatia, lignite mining district | reverse complement strand
TCCCGGACGGCTTAAGTGGTAGTCCCGTCTCAGCCGCCAGCTTCTGCCCCAGCGCTTCGACTTCGCAGCGGCGGAGAGTCTCGATCAGGCTGCGAGCGAAGACGATCCGCTGGCCCTGTCGCTGAGCCAAGCCCTGTTCGATCAGATGTTCCGCTCGCCGTTCCATCGCCTCACGCACCTCGGTGCCGAAGCCGGTTTCTCCTAAAGCCACCGGCTCGTGGGCAACGGCTTGCCGATCAAGCCAAGTGGCACCGACCGCCGTCACCTGGGCCTCAATGGACAGATCGGAGCGGACCGCCAAGGCCACCCGGCGATGGCCTTGCGCATCATCAAACTTGCGCAACTCGACGATCGAGCCCGGCACGCTGTCGCCGGCAGCATCGAGGTCGGGCAGTTTGATGTGGTGGGTGCGACCATCAACGCCATCGACCACGGCATAGGCGGTGCCCTTCAATTCGTCATCGAGGCCGCGATCGACCAGCCGACCGATGACGGGATCGTCCAGACTCTCGCTAGCCAGCACATAGCTTGCCGCTCCGCGCTCGATGCCGTGTTCGGTCAGTCCGCGATGGATGCGCTTGATGATGTCGCCGCGCTCGCCCAGTTCGCGCAAGGTGGCCTCGGCCGTCTCATCCATCATCCATTGCCCCGGCCCAAGCTGATGGGCGAGGCCCAATGTTTCCAGCCGACGCAGACGTCCGATTTTCAGGGCATGGAAGACGTCGGGCTGCTGGCCCGGGATCGGGGCCAGATCGATGACGCCATGGCGGTCGGCATCCTGGACAAGTTGGCGATCAAGTTGGGTCCAGCGGTCCGCCTCGATCTGCCGTTCCAGGGAACGCTGAATGTCGAGATCGGTCCGTGGCCCGAGTTCCAGGGTGACCAGATCCTGGGCGCGGGATCGCATCCCCTCTTTGATGTAATCTCGGGCGATGACGAGATCCCGGCCATCGTCGGCGACGCCACGCGCGATGATGTGGGCATGCGGATGCTGGGTGTTCCAGTGATCGACGGCGACCCAATCGAGCTTGGTGCCGAGGTCTTTTTCCATCTGCCCGACCAGATCGCGGGCAAAGCCCTTGAGGTCGGCGAGGTCGGCGGCATCCTCCGGCGAGACGATGAAGCGGAAATGATGTCGGTCGTCTTTGCAGCGTTCGGCGAACGCTTTGGGATCGGCATCCTCGGTTTCGGGACCGAACATGCGGGCCTTTTCTCCATCCCGGGTGACGCCCTCGCGGCGGAGATAACCGAGATGGGGGGCAAGCGGCGCGGCATGGGGGCTATGGCGGACCACCCGGGTCTTGATGGTGACCAGACGGGAGCGGCTGGTCAGCAGGCGATTGGCGCGGATGCTGGCGACACGGCCGCGGCCAAAATGCGAGGCGTGCCCCTTGGTGATCACGCCGTTGTGGGAGACGCCGCCGCCGGCCCGCTGGGCGGCGGCCAGTGCCTGGGCGATGAATGGCTTGGCCCGCTGACTCTTGGAAGAGCGGATGCGGCCGGGCCGAACCTGGAAGTCATCGTCCCGCGTCATGCCCAAGCTTCACAATGTGCGGAGTTTCCAGTCCTGACAATGGTTTGATCTCGGCGCAAACATTGCGCTGGAAGAGCGCACATTGCTGGGACGGTTCGAATAACCAATGGAAACAACACCCCCGACCGAGCCGCACATTGCGGCCTTTTATCTCGCCCTCGTTCGGTCGTTGACTCCCGCTGTCCCCGCCAGATCACCGTTGCTTTGACGATCTTCTCCGGGCTGCGATGGATTGCGCCGATGGTCATGGCCGGCGCTCCGGTAAACCGGGGCGCACGAACAGGCTGTCCGAGTGGGGCGCGGTGACTGACATGATGTCAGGGGCCGGTTTGAATCCGGATGTTGCCTCGCGTCGAATGAACAGGGCGGCTGTTCTCCACGTCTGCACATTGGCCGCGACCGAAGCTGGAGCAATCGTGTCGCCCGCCTGCTTGCCGCCGAGCATCGGCGTGAGCATGGCGAGGTAAGCCTGGGTCTCGGCGGGCAGCGGACGGCCTGTCGTCAGATGGTCTTCGTAACGTGCCGGTCCTGCGTTGTAGGCGGCAAGAAACCCTGGCGAGCCGTAACGATCAAGCATGTCGCGCAGGAACGCGGTGCCGACCAGAATGTTGGCGTGCGGGTTGAACGGATCGTTGCCGAGGTTCAGTCGGACGCACCAAGTTGCCCAGGTTGACGGCATGATCTGCATCAGACCCATGGCGCCTTTGGGCGACAGGGCGTGCGGATCATTGGCACTTTCCACGGCGATGATCGCTTCGATCCATGCCGACGGAAGGCCGAAGCGTTGCGAGGCTTCCGATACGAAAGCGGCAAAGGGATGGATCTCTGGAGATTGCTCGGATGGCAGAAGACGCTGCGGCGGTTCCGCCATGGCTGTGCCGCCGGCTGACAGCGCGACGGACAGAAGGGCGGCTGCCAGAGAGAACGCTCTCCCGGCAGCCGTGGTGAAATTTCGGCGGTTCGACGGCATCGCCTCAGCGCTCGCTGTCGCGTTTGGCCGGGCGGGTCCACAGCAGGGTGAAGGCGTTGCCCTTGACGTCCGACTGGAACAGGTTGGCGTACAACGGCCGCGTCAGGGTGGGGTCGTCGATCAGCAGGGCGACGTAATCGCCGGCCCGCTCGCCGGTGCGTTTCCAACCCGCCCCGATCTCCGGCCCGTCGGCATCGGAGCCGAGATGAATGCGGTAATCGGGGGCGTTTTCCGCATCGATTGGATTGGCCGGAACCAGCGTCAGTTCGAGGTCGAGGGTGAGTGTCCGCAGATGGCCGGTGAAGCCTTCGGGGGTGCGAATGAAACTGCCGATATGAGACATGATGGATCTCCGTGGTTGGAAAACGAAATCAGTCAATGAGCCAAAGCTCTGCCGCGCGACCGAGAACGGACGCGCGCGGCAGCGGGCCGAAATAGCGGCTGTCCAGGCTGTCGGGATGATGGTTGAGCAGGAATATTTCACCGTTGCCGAGGGTGCGGCAGCCGTTCCAGACCGGAAGCGCACGGCCCCGACTGTCGTGATCCCGCGCTTCGGCGGCGGCAACGCCGTCGACAGTGACGGTGCGGCCGGTGCGGCAGACGGTTTCTCCCGCCATCGCCGCCACATGCTTCAACAGCGGTACGCCGAGCGGCAGGTAGCCGCCGTCGGCCAGGAAATGGGCGACCGCTTCCGGCGGGCGGATCGCCACCAGATCGCCGACATGCAGCGAGCGGATCGGCTGCAAAGCATAGAGCCCGGTCGGCGTGCTGGCGGTGGCGTTCCACAGCAGCCGCGGCGTCGGGTGGCTGAAGGCCGAGGCGCCGATGGCCAATGCCGAGATGTAGGTAACCATCACCCAGCCGAAGCGCGTCATGGCGCGATGCTCCGGCGGCAAAGCCAGGCTTCGTGGCGCTCGCGGTTGTAGGGGCGCGGCTGCTGGTTGACGGTCAGGCGGTTGTGAACATGCCGCCAGTGATCCGGGGCGACATCGGCCGGATCAATGCCGATGGCTTCCACGGCGTCGATGGCCTGCAGCACCTTTTCAACCTTCGGCCAGCCGTGGATGTGCAGCAAGATGTCGCCGCCGGGCCGCACGAAAGGCAGCGTGGTGTGAGCTTCGCTCGGCGCAATGGCGCGGACAATGTCGATGTTCGAGCTGACGGTGCCGTAATCGTTGGACGACCAGCGGACGAAGGCGAACAAGCTGTTGGGCGCGAAGCCGACGACACGCCGCCGTCGATCGAGGATGATGTCCTCGACGGTATGGCCGAAGCGGATCCAGTTCTCGATCTGCTTTTCGAGCCAGATCAGCTCGACGCGGGTCAGGCTGGCCGGATCAGGTTTCTCGGATGAACGGGCAGGCGGTGCGATGCCGGTCATGCTGGCTCTCCTTGGCTGTCGGGGAATTCGCGGGCCAGCAGATCGCGCAGCATGTCGGCGACGGTCAGACCGCGCTGGAAGGCGGCGACCTTGATGCGGCCGCGCAAAGCCGGCGTGATGTCGATGGTCAGGCGGGCGGTAAATCCACCGCTGGGGTGCGGTGGCAAATCCGGCGCCTTGATCCAGCCTTCGACATCGCCGGGGCGGCTGGCGAAGGCTCGCTTGCGGGTCATGGCGCCAGCCTCGCGACTTCGGCGGCCAGCGCGGCGATCTCGCTGGAGGCGGGGCTGTCGTCGTCGATCTCGAACACCAACTGGCCCGATTGCGCGGCATCGGCGAAGACGACGCGCTGGCCGATGCGGGAGCGCAGAGACGGTGGGTCGTGGTCGGCCAGGGCCTCCGCTGTCTCACGGGCGATGACGGTGCGGGCGCCGCAGCGGTTCAGCACAAAGCGGGCGACGAGCTGCGGACGAAAGATCCGCGCTTCGCCGAGCAGCTTCAGGATTTCGCCCGAAGCCCAGCCGTCGAATGGTGACGGTTGCGCCGGGATCAGCACCAGATCGGCGGCCAATAGGGCCGAGCGCATCAGCCCGGCGACGCGCGGTGGTCCGTCGATGACGACGTGATCGGCATCGCGGGCCAGTTCGGGGGCTTCCCGGTGCAGGGTGTCGCGGGCTAGGCCGATGACACCGAACAGACGCGGCAAGCCTTGGCGCGCCCGCTGTTCGGACCAGTCGAGGGCCGACGCTTGCGGGTCGGCGTCGATCAGAGTGACGCGCTTTCCTTGCCGAGCCCATTGTCCAGCGAGATGCAGGGCCAGGGTGGTCTTGCCGACGCCGCCTTTCTGGTTGAGTAGGGCGACGATCATGGCCGCCTCCGACTGGGAATGGCGTGTCGGAAACTGCCAATACGGAGTGGCGCAAATTTAACCAAGGGGTGGGATGCCAGGCTTTTGCACCGGCGGACGCCCCCCTCTACAGTTAGGAAGAATCCGTAGGATTCTAAGTTAGGAAGGTTAGAAGGGGGCGAATCATGCCTGTCGAGCCAATGGGTTACAGGCCGCCACGGTTCCTGATAGTACGGGACTCGGGTTCCCGATAGTACGGGAGTCCGGGTTCCTGATAGTACGGGCGGATTCACAGTTTATCCCCAGGCTTATGCACAGAAGTTGTGGATAACTTTCGGGGTGCGGGAGAAGTGGCCAAACCATCGGGCAGGGCGGGGACGAAGGTCAGGCGGACTTCGCCGGCAAGGTCGATGCCGTAGCCGAGGCGATAGCCGGGCAGGGGCTGGCGCTGGACGATGGCGCGCAGCTCGAAGGCGAAGCGCTTGAACGGCGACAGGCTGCCGGATTTGAGATGCAGATGGTGAAGATCGAAGCTCCAGCCCTGTACCTGGCGGCCGCCGTGCTTGCGCACCAGCCGATACAGCCAGCGCTCCAACCCGCCGGTCAGATCGAAATAGGCGGGATCGATGGTCAGCACGAAGGCGTCGTCCATCACCCCGGCATAGAACCAGTCGGGCAGGATCAGTTCGATGCCGCGTGGGCGGCCCCGGCCGTCCAGCCGTTCCTTCCATTCGTTGATCCAGGAAAAGCGGTGCCGTCGCCGTTCGCTGGGCTGACGGATCGAGGTGGCGATGGTGGTGGATTGCAGGCGGTCCAAAGCCGCCTTCAGCCGGTCGTAATTGAGGATGCTGTCGCCTCGACCGATGAAGGCGAGGATTTCATAAGGGGTGGCCGCCATCAGGCGGGAGGTGGCGAGGCCGCGGTCGCGGGCCTCGACGATCTGGCTGGCGGCCCAGATCAGCAGGTCGGCATCCCAGATGGTGGCCATGCCGTGTTCGGGTGTCGCCTCGACGCGGATCACCACCTCGCCCATGCGGAAATCGATGGGTCGGATACGGCGGGATTTGGACAGGCTGAAGAACGGCCAGGACATCAGATCCTGGGTGTCGCGGAGCGCCATGTCGCCGGGCAGTGCCTGGAACAACTCCAGTTGCCGGCGCGGCGCTATCGTGGAAGGGGCTGACATCGGATGACCTCAGCGAACCCGACCGGCCAGACGGGCGGCGTCGTAGCGCGGGTCTGAGGTCGAGTTGCAGGCGGACTGCGCGGCCCAGGCTTCCAGGTCGTCGATGGCGTAGACCACCCGTCCGCCCAGCTTGCGGAAAACCGGGCCAGTGCCGTGGCAGCGGTATTTTTCCAGGGTGCGGGCCGACAGGCTGAGCAGCCGGGCGGCCTCGTGGGTTCTGACGTAGCGGGCGGTCTCATTGAGCATCGTATGCCTCCGTGTGGGTCCAGAGCGCCGCCGATTGAGGGCGGCGCGACGGGATCACGGTGGCGAAGAAGATGGGCGTGGACGGAGGACGAAGAGTCGGGGACGTTTCGTGTCCCCCCTTCAGTCGCCGCGCAGCAGTTTGCGATAGCCGCCGTTCATCAGGGCCTGGGCGTCGCGGATCAGGCGGTTGGCCTTGCGGCGGGCCGCCGAGCTTTTCCATTCGATGGCGGGCAGGCTTGCCGCGTCCTTGTCGACCAAGGCGGCGGCGATCGCGCGTGGGCCACAGCCGGCGAGACGGTAATCGAGGGCATGCAGAAGCTGGACCAGCCGGGCCCGCCGCATCGGCGTCAGCTGCAGGCCGGTAGGCCGCGGGCCGCCGGGGCGGCCACGCAGGCGGCGGAGAAAACGTCCGATGGCCTCGAAGCGTAGATCGGCCGTGTCATCGAGCGGCAGAACCACGGCGAGGCATCGACCGCTGCCGCCATCGGGTCGCCACAGATAGTGGTCGCCGTCCGGATCGGCGAGAATGTTATGGTGTTCCAAGCCGTCCCGGCGGTCGGGGATCAACGGCGCGAGGCCCGCGAGAGCGAGGGGCTTTCGCGCGTCGTAGCCTTGTGGCGCTGGGGCGACAATCACCGTGCCGGGGAACACCTCTGGCCGCCAGAACACCGGTTCCAGAGCGGCCGGACGATCCGGATCATGGACAAAAACGCAACCCCCAGCGGTGAGCCAATGCGGCCTCGGCGGCTTGAGCATCAAGCTCGCCCTGGGCGATCAGTTGTTGGGTTTGCAGGCAGTCGTTTCGGTAGTTCGGATTGCGGCGCAGAAACTCCACGGCAAAGCCGGGCCGGTCAAGCCGGTTCAACTGGTCTTGCGTCGTTTCCGAACGCCAGAAAGGGGTTGGCATCGATCATCCTCCGCAACGGGGGCATGGCCCGGAATCGGAGGGAGTAACGTTTCAAAAATTCTACCAGAGCGCTAGATGGCGGTTCCGCATCGAGTCATGCGGAAACGCGCCCTATCCATCAAGGAAGGCTTTATGCCCTATTGCAGGCGGGGTTCCACCAGATAGCGATAGCCGGTTTCGGTCATCCAGCGCGCCCGCGCCAGATGGCTGTCGTGGACGGTTTTGGCGCGTTCGGGGTCGCGATCCACGTCGAGACCGAAGAGGACCGAAACCACCTCGCGCCAGTCGGCGCCTTCGGCGTCGGCGTCCAACAGCCTGAGATAGGTCGCTAAATGGCGTTCGTCGTAGGGGGTGATGCGCAGCCCCTCCGGCGGGCGATCTTCAAAGGCGGGCACGGTCATGCCGGTTTTTCCTCCAGGTTTGTGCCGAGCGATTTTATCACGCGATTTCCCCATGGATGACGACGTTTCCGCGTCTTTTGGTGATGCGCGAAAGGCATCACGTCTGTCACCCAAGCGGATAACAGGAGGCTGCCCACCCTGTGGCCTCAAGGCGGCACCTGCATTTTGTCGAGAATACTCCGTGGTTGGATACTCTTCAATCGGGCGTCCTTTGAAGTATGGATATTCGAGAGGTGCTCGCCCGCAATCTGCGCATCTATCGACAGGAGCGCGGCCTGTCGCAGGAGGAACTTGCGCATCGGGCGGATCTTGACCGCACCTATATCAGTGCCCTGGAGCGGTGCGTCTATGCGGCCAGCATCGATGTGCTGGACAAGCTGGCCGCGGCGCTGAACGTCGAGCCGGCGGATCTGTTGCGCCGGACGCTGCCGTCTGGACGAGACTCCACAGCCGAAGGCTAATTCCAACATAGAAAGCTCCCGCAGGACCAAGCCCCTCCTTGGGGAGGGGTTGGGGTGGGGAAAACGGTCGCGGGAGCGACGAAAGAATCTTGCTTCCCACCAAACCCGCCGCTGGCGGGTTTGGTGATTGCGGGCCGAGTGATTAGGCTGCCGTGTCGCGATCGGCGATAAGGGCAGCCCGCAGATCGGCGGGAATGATTGCCCAGAGCGCGATCATGGCGATGGCCTCGTCGGTGGACAGAATTTCGCCGAACCTATTGCCGCGCCAGAGGACTTCAAAGCGGGCGTCTTCCTCATCGTAGGTCGGATCGAGAACTTGGACGAAGTAGGTGTTGAGGGGGCGGTCCCAGCCGATGGCGATTTCGAGTTGGCCCTCGGCGATGGCTTCGTCGCGTTGTTCGAGTTCGTGGCGGCTCATGGCGCGCTCCTTTGCATTTGATCGGGGAGGCGATGCTCCGCCCGGTGTGGGGCGGGGCATCGCCGGGGCCCTCAGTTGCCGTTGCGGCGGCCCTGGGGGCGGGACCAGATGAGGCCGAAACCGTCGCCTTCCTCGTCTTCGATCAGGTTGGCGTAGATGGGAGCGGTGAAGCTCGGATCGTCCAGTTTCAGGCCCAGATAGTCGCGGCCCTCGTTGGAGTGTTTGGACCAGGCGGCGCCGATCTCGACGCGACCGATGAAGATGCGGTGGCTGGGAGCGTTGTCGCCGGTGGCGCGGGCCTCGGGGACGATGCGGACGTTCTTGGCCTGGACGCTGAGGGTGACGATTTCGCCGGTGTATTCGTTGGTGCCGGTCTTCTTGAAGGTGCCGATGGTCGCCATGATGATGTCTCCGTGATCTTTGTCTTCGAGCCCGCACCATTGCGGCCTCGATGGTGATCGTCAGGCCCGGGGCGATCGACGGCGCACCCCATGGGGCCGAAGCAAAGCGGAGGACGGCGGCGGGGAAACTTTCTTGCCTCGCGAGGAATGGGCGCAAGCCCAGGGGATGAAAGTTGTAACGGCGCGGTTGCGGCATAGGCGGTCGAGGCGTCAGCCGACCTTGGGCCAGATCCCCCCATCGGAGAGGCCGTATGGAGCGCTCGGCAGGACAGAGGTGGTCATGGAGACGGTGGCGGCCATATGTGACCGGGGGGAGATCGGAGGCAAGATCCGGCGATCTTCGTTGCCTTGTCCTGGCCTCGATATTCCCATCAGTCTGGTGGCCGATCTTGGGAGAGAATGCTCCCTATCCGTGCGTCCTTGCCGTTGGACGTGGCCTTGGTGGGGCGGGTTGCAAGCGCTTCGGCGAGGGGCATGTTCGGGGCTGGAGCAAACCCGGCGCGATCCAACCGCTCCGATCCCTGCCGATCACGGTGACGAGGGGAAAGGGGGTTGGATTCGTCTCTTGGTTCCGTTCTTGGGGCTGCCGCAAAGGAGGTGGTGATGCCTTGGCGATTCTCTGCCTAGCGGTTCGGGTGGTTATGCCCTGGTTGGGTCGAGCAGTCGTTCCACGGCGGTGAAGACGCATAAGGCCAAGGCATACTCGGGCCAGTTAAGTTTGGGTCGCATTCAAGCTCGACATGCACTTATGTGCGTATGTTGCGTTGCATTCAACTAATGGGTTAATGTGTAAGAATTGGAGTTATTTTTGTGGGGGATGTTTTGCCTGTCCTGGATAACCTTTTGAGTCTAGAAGGTCTCGTGACCATCTCCATAGGTAGTCTGATTTCCATCCGTACGCTCCGGATCATATGGATTCGGAATGATGGAAATGTATCTATCAATGGTGATAATAATATTGTCATATATAATAAGGAAAATAAGTCTGAGCAGAGGAGCTATCGGCTTTTATGGAGCGTGTTGTCCTTGGCAATCGCTTTCTCTTACCCACTTTTTAGCAAAAACTACAATTCTGTTCTGGCGGTATCCTCGATTTTGGCTATTCCAATTTCGCTTGCGGGGGTTGTCGCGTCGGTTAAGAGATTTGGCTTCGAGGGGATTTGGAGCCTGTTTTATGCTTTTGGTGCTGCTGTTGCTTGGTGGATCGTCATGCATTCTGCACCTTATCTCACGTTTACCGCAGAACAAGCTGCCCAGTTTTTTGGAGAAGTTAACGCCACGCTGCCCCTTGTCACGACACCATTGGGATATGGGGAAAGTCTCTTTAGTCGGGGTGAAGAGGTTGTGCCACGTGTGCCTCAGTTGGCATGTGCTTTGTTGGCGATCATTGGCTTTGCGGGCATTTTCTTATCGACCTGTTATCTGGCATTTGGATTTTTCGTCGGGCGCCATTTCGATGGTGCCGTTCGTCACACGATCTCTTATGTCGTGGCTGCATTGGCAAGTTACGCTGCGCTCTGTAATATCCCTTTAGCTTGGTATGCAGGAAATTTACCCTATGTGCGGCAAGTGGTAATCACTCTGTTTCAGTCTCCATTCTGACAATTTAGAGCGGTCTCGCACGGTTTCATGCGGGCATCCAAGGGGCATTGGTCCGTGACGATGCCTCGTCCTTGGCGGCGGCCGGACCGCGCCGGGCGATCAGCTCCTGCGCCGCAGTCAGAACCGCATCTTCGCTCAGATTTGTCGTGCTCGTCATTCTGGTTGCTTGTCTCCCTTGCGGTCGATTCCTACCATGATTGCGCCGAAGATGCTTTCGAGTGATAAAACCCTCGAGCTGTTTTTCGTGTTGGCTGGAACGGTCGGCTGATTGCAAAAGATATCATCGGGTGATATATATGGCTGGCGATGATTGGTCGCTTGATACCCTGCTGGACATGGTGGGAATCGGCGAAGTTGGCGGTGGTTACTGGTACAAGATCGAAGCCGAGCGCGTGGAAGCCAGCCGTCAGCGGCCGCATGGGATTAAATATTCCCTGACGTTGCACGCGGCATCGGGAGAGCGGCTGTTCGGCATCGACAATGCCCATGGTGTCACCGAGGGCGGCGGACCGGGAAAGAAGCGACCAGTCGAATGGGATCACGAGCACCGGGACGAGACGATCCGCATCTACGACTATGTCAGTGCCGCTGAACTGCTGGCGGACTTTTTCGCCGGGGTGGACCGCATTTTAGACAGGAAAGGGGTGAAGTTATGACGAAGCCTCACGTCGTCCAGGTGGGCATCGCCAGTTACGAGCAGCAGAAGGCGCGCTTGATGGCCATTGCCCGGGGCGAGCACAAACCCGGTCGCGATGATCCCAAAATCTGGTTCTCGTCGATGGAGAGCCTGGCGCAGGTGTTGTCGTCGAAAAACCAGCTCCTGCTGGAGATCATCGCCGTCAGCAAGCCTGCGTCCATCGGCGATCTGGAGCAATTGACCGGGCGGCGCAGCTCGAATCTGTCGCGCTCGCTGAAGACCCTGCAGCACTATGGGCTGGTCAGCCTGAGCAAAGAGGGCAAGGTGGTGGTGCCGCGCACCGTCTATGAACGGGTGGAGATCAATCTTGATCTTCTGGCCGCGTCCCGTTGGCAGAGCGGTTCGCCGTCGGACCATGACGGCCACGCTGCCGCCTGACCACAGGCCCGATATCAGGCCCGATGTGGCTGTCTGCCGAATGCCGCGCTGCTGATGCGGACCAAGGCGGTGATGCCGACCGCGATGGCGCCGATGATCGAAAAAATCATCTGTCAGGTCGGTGACGGCATGGCCATCTGGGCGATGCCATGAGTGGCGCTGTAGCCGGCAACGGCGGCTGGTGCGGCATAGGCGGCGACGATGAGGAGCCGCGCCCAGGTCCACGGCACGAAGGCCAGAAGCAATTGCCCGACACCGAAGGTTAGTCCCGCAGCCATTAAGCCGACGAGGATGCCGCCCAGCACTCCGGCACCGGTGTGGAAAGACCACATGCCAACGGTGAAGCCGACAAAAGCGGGCAAGGCGAAGACGGCCAAGGTGAACAGCAGCCAGCAGAAAAAACCGATGGCCCCGAGCACGAGAAGGGGAGCGAAGAGGAGCATGGTGGCGGCCTCCGTGAGATGAGATCCGACGGTCGCGCCTTCCACCACCACCATCACGGCGCAAGGCATAGTATAGCCGAAGGGCGCGAATGGCGGCAATTGTGGGTGGGACGCGATGACTTATGAGGAGTTCAACGCCTTCTGCCGGACGCTTCCCGCCACCACCCATGTGGTTCAATGGGGTGGTGCGGATGTCTGGAAGGTCGGCGGTAAGGTGTTTGCGATCGGTGGTTGGGAGAGCGACGAGCCGAGCTTTGTTTTCAAGGTCAGCGACGTCTCGTTCGTGATTTTGAAGGAGCAGCCGGGTTTGCGTCCGGCCCCGTATCTGGCGTCACGCGGTCTGAAATGGATACAGCATTATGCCAAGCCAGGGCTGTCGGATGACGATCTGCGGGATTACATCCGACGCTCGTACGCGATCGTCGCGCAGGGGTTGTCGAAGAAGAAGCGGATTGAGCTGGGTCTTGATGGGATGTGCTGATTTGGGCTTGTTGTTTGGAATGACTACAGTGGGCCGACTCCAGTCCGTCTGGTTCGGCGCAACACCCGGGAAGGACGGTCTGCTTAGTCGTCCCACGGGGGCGTTATAGAATTCGGACTGGCTGGTGTAGAGAGGAACGATTGGGATACCCGACGTTCGGTCGCGGATCAATCAGCGGCGAGATTCCCGATGGGATGGAAGGGGACGGGCAGATCTCGGACTCAAGATATGGAAAGAACGAAATCAGACATTGTGGACCTGGCATGGCGGCGCGGCCGACCATTAGCGGAAAACATCGCCTCAACCTAAGATGATTTTTTGATATACTTCCCGTTTTTGGATGCAGTGTGTGCGGCGCCTATCGGAGTCATGACGGAAACCGATAATCCCCGTCTGCGGAGACGCGGCCAAAGCAGGTAAAAATCGAGAACAAAAAGTCATCACGAGGAAGTGGCCATGACTCAACTACATGCGGAAGTTATCGCAGCACAGCGGCGGTACACGCTTCGTGCGCGCGACCAGAACCTCGGTCTAATAGTCCCCGAGGCCTTCGTCCGCGGCATCCGCCACATGGGCTACCGATCGAACGTCGAGGCGATCGCCGAACTAGTCGATAACTCGATTCAGGCATACGCCGAGACTATCGACATCGTGTTCGGCTACGATGCCGATGGATCGGCGCGGAAACCCACGCACCTAGCGGTCATCGACGACGGCCACGGCATGGATCCCGATATGATCCGTTTCGCGATGATGTGGGGCGGAACCCACCGCGAGAATGACCGCAGCGGATTGGGGCGGTTCGGCTACGGCCTACCTTGCGCGACGGTGAGCATGGGCCGGTGCTTCACAATATATTCCAAGACAAGCGGTGGCCATCTGCACGCGGCGACCTTTGAACTCGACAGCATCATTGGCGGGAATGCTGGGGCCGAACGGGAGAACGCTATTCCCACCCCCGAGTTGGCGGAACTTCCCCGCTTCCTGCACGATGCTATGAAGCGATCCTATCCAGACGGCTGGCAATCCGGCACTGTGATCGTCATTGAGAAACTAGACCGGCTCGACTGGTCGACCGCGGCCGGTCTCCGCCGCAACTTGGTCCGGCAGTTTGGCGTCACTTACCACAAAATACTTTGGGCGACGCGCGTCCAAGTCGACGGAGAACTGGTGCGTCCGATCGATCCGCTATTCCTTAATCCCGATGCAGATCTTCACGACCTGGACGAGGACCGTGCCATCGCCCTCGATCCGGTGACCGTCAGGATCGAAGGCGACGAGCGCCGTGTGGGGGATGTCGTGCTTCGTTACGCATGGTTGCCGCCCAGCTTCGCCGCGACCGACAAGGCGCGTGACGCGATCGGCATCAACGCAAATGATCGCTTCCCAATCATCAAGCAGTATCACGGCATCATCTTCAGCCGGAACGGACGGTTAGTCGACGTCCAGTCGCGAACGCCCTGGACGATATTCATTAACAATGACCGCTACATCCGGATAGAGATCGAGTTCTCCGCTGTACTTGACGAGGAGTTCGGCGTCACCACCTCGAAGCAGCAAGTGTCTCTCTCGCCCGAGATGTGGGACTGTCTAAGGGGCGCTGGCCTCCACAAGGCGATCGAGCACCTTAGGGCGAAGATCAAGTCGGCGAAGGCGGGACGACCTGCCCGCGAATCCCGTGCCGTGAGCGTTTCGGCACCGAGCGTGCCGCCGGTGGGCGTTATACGCCGGCTTGCGGTGCCGCGCGGCGTCCCGGTGAGCGATGCGCTCCGCATGCTGCTCGACGAAATCGAAAGTCGTGCGTCCAATGCTAAGCCTGCTGTCCGGACGGAGTACCGGGAATTGCTGAGGGTATGGTCCGAGCGGATAGCGTCAACACCGCAGGATCGTGGTAAGTCTTACAGCGAACAAACAAATAACGACTAGCGGAGGACAATGGGATTTGGCATTGCTGACGCAGGGCCACGATCAGGGGGGGGCGCCGATGAACACAGATGACGACAAGCTCCGAAACGTACGCCCATTCGAGCCATTCTTGAATCCTAGTGAACGCGAGGAACTGCACGGTCTCCTTGATTTCAGCGGCCCAACGCCACCGTGTTTCGCCGACAGCCTGCGAAGCCTCGCTCGGAGCTACATTGACGATGGGGACAGTACTAGGCTGAGGGCCGTCTGCCTGCTGATAGCGGACCTCTTCGACCAGGGCTGGCAGGTCTCGCTCCGCAAGGGCGCGCTGCTTTGCGAGCCGCCGAGCATCGACCGCCACGACGATCAGACGGTCGAGGATGTGAAGCTACGCATTCGGGCAGCGCTGCAGGCGTCGCGCGGCCGACAGCTTGAGGAGCCCTCCGTTGCGAGTTTCATCCAACGGATGGAGCGTCGGACACTACGCCCGCAAGGGCGGACATCGGTGCTCGACCTAATAGACAACGGTGACCAACTCGCCGACGCGTTGGAGCGAATCAGTCTCCTGCCCGAACAGGACCGGGAGGCGGCACTCGCCTGCGTAATCGATCCCGTGGTCGAGATCTGCCACTCGGGATCCCGGTGTACCGACACCGGACTGCAGTTGAACGACATCTGGCGCTACTTCCGACACACCTGGGCACACGAATATCGTCCGATACCTGGCCGCCAGCTACTCGTGCTCGTCCGCAACGCCGCCCGACCAAACCGCCCGGTGATCGGCATCGCGATGCTGGCGAGTCCGGTGATGCGTCTGAGCGCCCGCGACAACTGGATCGGCTGGCTGCGCGGCGCGATGGAGACCAACCTCAATTCCGGCACTTGGGACGCACCGGCCCTCGCGCAGGCGATGGCCAAGAGGCTGGACGCTTCGATCGCCGACGTCCGTTGGGACGACCTCGTCACCGCCGATGAGATCGCGTCGCCGGTCGAGAACACTGTCCTGCGGCTTGAACAGAAAGCATCCGGCGCGGCGTTCGCCCGAGAACTTGAACTGCGTGCCCACTACGAGGCCAGCATGGAGCAGGACGGCCGCGTCCCGCCGTTCCGCGGTGCCGTGAAAACGGCCGATGCTGAGACGAACTGGCGGGCGGCATCGGAGGATCTTCTCTTCGTGCGCAAGCGCGCCGAACTCCTTTCCAAACTCCTCTCGACCAAGCAAATATTCCGTGCCGCCGGCCTCCTCGACAGCCCCAAGGAGGCACTATCGCAACTCCTCTCGGCGAAAAGCGGGCAGCGCGCGATTGACGTGGTGCTCGCCGAGTTCCGCAAAGCCGGCCTGTCGAGCCGAGTCGTCGATGTGAGCATCTGCGGCGCCATTGCCCCCTACAACGAACTGCTTGGCGGCAAACTCGTCGCGCTGCTGCTCGCATCGAGAGAGGTGCGCGACCACTATGCCGAGCGATATGGCAGACAAGTGAGCGTCATCGCGTCCCAGATGGCGGGCCGCGCCGTCTCGAAGCCTGCGGATCTTCGGGTGCTGACCACCACTAGCCTCTACGGCGTCGGATCGAGCCAATACAACAGGCTGGTCCTCCGCGCAGCCGAGCATCCGGGTCTCGGCTATGACCTGCGATGGGACTCGATCGGTAAGAGCAGGACGGGTGGGTTCGGCACCCTGCATCTCGGCGCCGACACCGCCCACGCCCTGAAGCAAATGGCGCAGAGTGTGCATGCGTCGCGCCGGATCAACAACCGCTTCGGCGAGGGCACCAGCCCACGCCTGCGCCAAATCAGGGAGGGCCTCGACGCCCTCGGCATAGACAGCAATGCAATCCTCCACCACAACACGCCCCGCCTGTTCTACGCATGCGAACTCGGCTCGAGATCGAGAGACTCTCTCATGGGCATGGAGAGCGACGAATTCCACGCGTCGGCGGTCTCGACCATTGCTGCAGCGTGGCGCCGCCGGTGGCTAGACGGCCGCGCCAAGCGCCCCGAAACGATCAGCGCACTACGCGTGCTTGGCCCCGCCACCATCCAGCGCAGCCTGCACGCACCCAAGGCCGACCTCTTGTCGGAGTTGATCGACTAGATTCCCACGGGCGGCAGTTCGATCCATTCGACGAAGTCGGGATGCTGGTCGGCAACGTGCCGAAGTACTCTGCGCAGTTGGCCTGGCGCCGTCCCTAGTCCGATCACCAACGTGTCGATCGCGCGGGTCAGCGGTATCATAACCCAGCGTGCGGCGTGGCGCGCGGCCGCCTCCTCGCGCGTTTCGATCAACGGATCGTGGTCGCGCCCATCGGCTTCCCATTGGCGCGCCTTGTAATCCCATAACTGATCGAGGTCGTAGTTGACCGCCCCCTCCTTCCCAATTGAGCGCATCCAATCTCAAAATATGAAAATTGCTGCGAATATTGTCGCAAATTGAGAAGCAACTGGTGAAGAGACTAACACGGCTACTGACTAGCCTTCATGGACAGCCGTGGATTCGACCGTTAACACAACGTAAAAGATGCCTCTAGAATGCACCTAACTATTTGTATAGGTTGTCATCGGGCAGGGGGCCGACGGGGGTAGCGTTGGAATACGCGGTCAGCAGGTCAACAGGGAAGTACGTCTCGGCGACGCAGGCGGACCATTGGGACACCTACAGATGTCCGGTCTGCACGGAGCGGGTCAACTTCCGCGCCGGATTAGTCCGCAGGCCGCATTTTGCTCATTGGCCGGGTTGGGGCACGGAGGAATGCGAGAACTTTACCCCCGGACAAGGACATTCCCACAATCAGGGAGCGGCTGGAGGGGCCTCCTCGACTAAGCTGAGGATGGAACTCAGGCTGGTCATGCCGCGAGATCGGAAGCAGACCGGATGGTGGCTTGAGATCGTGCTCCCTCCATGTGGGGAAGGCAGCGGTTCCCTGACAATGGAACTTGGGGGAAGAAGCCAGCAGATCGATATGAAGGGGATGGTAGGCCTCCGGAAGGCCATGACAGTGGAACTCTCGACTTCTCCTTACCGTATAGCCGGCTACAGTTGCGACGCGGACCAGAACTTCGTCGCAGGTGTTGAGCGCGAATGCCCGGCCATACCCGCCAACGGTGCGGCGGTCTTCACGGCCGCCGGACGAAGCGGTCCTAAAAGTTTTCCTCGCGCTGCTGAACTTCGACGCTCCGAGACATTCGCGTTCCTTTGGCCCGAGGCCGCGGACCGCCCATTTCAGGACGAGTTAACCGTAGTCCCGCTTCCAGGCCGCCCCGGTTGGCGTCTCGCGCTGGTGACCATTCCTGATGAAACGAGCCTGGAGTGTCTAGATTGGCTGAAGGGCTTCACCAAACTGCCGATTGCCCCCTCCGCTCCGTCCATCGTAACGGTGTGGCCTGCCCTTTCCAGGGGTGCTGGCGTAAACTCGGTCGAGGCGGTCCGCACGGGTGTGGCGCTTGTTTCGATGGAGCGGATGCCTGTGGCACCGGGGGCCTCGGGCCCGCCCGCCATCGCCCAGACCGGAAGCGGGCTGCAAGCGATCGGATTGGAGCGTTCCCCAGCGCTATTCGCGCTCCTGCCTCACTCAGCCGAAAACGTCCGCGTCGCCCATGCCCTCGACGCCGAACTTGAACTCTTCCTCTCCTTCACCCTAAGGCCGCAGCGACCGGAAACATACCCGACGGCAGATTTTGCCTTCTCAACACCGGAGGGGAACTGCCGCGTCATACGCTTGCAGGGGCGAAGGAGCCGCGAAGCCATGGTCTTCGCGAGGTCGGAGGGACACTTGATGGAGTACGTGGCGCTGCCACCCAGTTGTGTTGGCAGGATGGCGATTCGCCGCCAAGGGGTCAAAGAGGAGACGATTGAGCTAAGGCCAGGGGATGAGCCCTGTCCACACGATGGCAGGAAGTTTCTCTTGAGCGCCAAAGCATGTTCAGAATTGGCGGCTGCGTTGACGGACCGTCTATGCCATTTGGATCTTGAATTCCGCGGAATGGGACGCATACGGCTTGCGGGAGAGCGCCAAGGGAGCCTCACGACACCTCCATCGCCCACGCTTTCTCCTGAGGTGAGGGCGAGGCTTCTTTCCTTCATGTTCCGCTTAAGCCGTCAGGCGGCACGTGCATTTAGGGCGGGCTCACGTGACGACGCCTGCCTAGTCGAGGCATTCATAAGGACGGAACCCGAGGAGGAATTGATAGCGCATTACCGTGCGCTAGCTAGGGACCTTTCCGCGCGCGGATTTGACATAGTAACCAGGGGGGATGGCGTCAACCGATGAAGTACCGTTACAGCCAAGAGGCAAGGGAGCGGATCGCCGCTATCGGCCAGACCGCAATTTCCGATTTCATCGACACGATCCCTGCCGGTCTGCTGGATGCGGCCTATAGCACCGTCCCTCCGACCCCAGGCTTCAGACCAAAGACGCCTGGTGAGTTCAAGGCAAAGCAGAAACGTCTCGTGGGGCAGTTGTCGCACGCAAACCAGGGAAAGGCCGGCGGAAGCGAATGGGACTTTTTCGCAAGCCTATGGGCAGGCAACTGGCGGCACCGGCTCGGGGAGGTTTTCCCGTCCGCAGGCCATGCCGCACCTGATATAGAGGCGGGCGCTGCTTTTGTCGAAGAACTGGCCGCGCGGTGCACTGATCTTTCGCGCGAGGATGCGGAGCGTATTTACCAGTTCGGACCATTTCCGGACCTGGAAGACAATGCCTCCTTGTTCGCCCGGTTCAAGCCGGCCGCCGAGTTGGAACGTGCAAGAGTGCTCGAATTGATCCCCGTGAAGGTAGAGGCCATAGGTGCGGAACTTCGTGGCCTTAAAACCGACCTCCGTGAAACCGTCGGGCGGATAGAGCAAATTACCGTCTGCCTCAACGAAGCTGGCGCGGAAGCGCGGGCGGCTGGTAGCAAGGCCGAGTCCGCCGACGCCGCTGTGAAAACGCTCCGTTCCGAGTTTAGCCTTGCGCTTGTTGAACTGGAGGAGAGAGAGAGGCTCCTGCAGACGCAGGCGTCAGACCGACTGGCCGAAAAAATCGCGGGGCTCGAGGAGGACCTTGCGACATTAGCAATAACAGAAACCGCCTGGGCGCGCTTTACATCCGACATGGCCGACCTGTCTCAGCGGTTAGCCGAACTAGGCGAAGCAGTCGACGAACTGTCGCGGCGGCAGTCCGATCCCCAGGGACTGGTCGAGGCACTGGAGCGTATCCGCTCCGTCGAGGGGCTGCTCACTGCGGGCCCGGGGCCCACCCGCACCCCTGGTGTCCGGCTGCTGGAGACCGCCTGCGACGGCGACCCGAGGCAGATCTCCGAGGTCGCCGACGCGGTGGAGATGGTGTCGTCCAACATGTGGGCCGCAGGTTTGGCACGCGGCGACGCCGACAGATACGCGCGTGAGGTGGTTGCGGCACTTGTCTCCGGCCAGGTCGTCCAGTTCGCCGGATCGTTGGCGGACTTCCTCGCGGACGCCTGCGCTGCCGCCATCGGGGGGCCGGCGTTCCATGAATGGCATGTCCCCGTCGGGCTGACCTCGGACGAGGCCGCCGCCGAATGCCTTGGGGCCGCCGTGGACAAGGGCTCCGCATGCCTGCTGCTGAAGGGGGCGAACCTCTCTGCGTTCGAGGTTTACGGAACCTCCGTCCGCGAATTGGTGGTCCGTCGGCAATTCGGCGTTGATCTGGGCGGGCCGGCGCTCATGGCGACCTGGTCGCAAGGACCAGCTGCTTTCCCGGAGGGAGGCACGCTCGCAGAACTGGGCCCGGTCATGGACACGGACCTGATGCGGTGGCGCCCCACCGCGCCGATGAAAAAGCTCTCGTTCGGCATCCTTGGCTTCACGGACTGGTCGGCGCTCGAAGGCATTGAGAGGGATCCGGACTTCTCCGGCGAGGAACTCGCCGAGTTGCTGGGCAAGCACCCGTTCGCCCATGGACGGTTGTGGCTGCGGATTTCGGCCAGGGCCTACCGTGCGCTCCGGGGCATTCCGGGTAGATCGGAGGCTGGTGACCTTCGTTCGGTCATGGAGTCCTGGACACTCCCTTGGGCGCGGGTGGTCGACGGCCCCGTCGAGGACATCGCCGTCCTGATTGCCAAAGACCTGGCCGAGACCGACGCCCACTCCGGAGTGCTAGCCGAAGCATGACGTCCGCGATCGAATGGACCGCCCTGCGCCGGGATGGAGCGGTCGGCACGCTGGCAGGCGCGCTCCGCTGCCGCCTTCCCGAGGAGGGCGTTAGGCTCGGCGCGCTTTCGGAGCATCTCAGGGCTGCATGCTTCCTCTGCTCGGCGCCGTCGGCGGGGCGGGGCGGATGGACGCCCGCCTCTTCGGTGAAGCTATCAGCCATGGTCCGGCACAGGCTGGGCCCCGTATGGCCGGATATCGGCGAGGGTGAGGCCGAGTTCCGTCCCGGCGTGGTCGAGACCTTGGAAACGCTCTCCTCAATCGGAGACATGGTCCACCTTGAGCAAGGGCGTTGGCTGCCTGCCGCTCCAAGGGCCTATTCCATGGGGGGGGGACTGGCTCTGGTGGTCGGCGGCGGTCCCCGGGAATGCTTGCCTGCGCCGGTGGCGGCCGCCGTCCGCGTGCTTGGCCGCGCTAGGGTGGTGGACGTTTCCGCCTGCGGTGAACTGGACATGGACGACGCCTCCGAATGGATCGGTGGCCCGTCGGAAGGACTTGAGGCATGGACCACGGATTTCCTGGCCGCGGCCACGTCGATGTTCGCTCACGCCCCCGAGGACATGGGCCAATTGGAGGCCTATCTGCCGCCCCGGTGGGTCCCGCAGGACGAGGTGCCGGCGGCTGAGAGCGGCGTCCGCCTGTCCAGGGTCAGGGGGCGCGGCTTCGGCGGTCCGCAGTTCTCCTATCTGGTTGCGGATTTTGCGAAGGGGCGGATGAGAAGGCTGCGCAGCGTCTCGTCCGCGGACGCCCGGCGCTTGCGTTACGGTCTTGACCTGAAGGCCGGGACCACTGCGAAGGCGTTCGCGGTCGTGGGGGAAGGCCTGGTGGAGTTGAAACTCACGAGACTTCTGCCCGAGCCGGAAAGCCGGGCGTTGCTACTGGGATGGCGCGTGCTCAATGCGCCCAAGGACAGCCTCAGGACGCACGTCTTCCCAGCGGAGGTGATGCCCCTGGTGCGCCTGGCGCTGGAGGGGTTGGGGATCAGGATAGTCACGCGCCAAGGCGCGAGGGGAGGAAACCGATGAGCGTTACGTCTAAAACGGTCGAGGCCACGGGCGTCCATGAGACGGCGAGAAGCCTCGCCGAGAGCCTCCGGCAATACATAGAGGCCCAGTATCACATCCGCGACGAGGGGCTGGTGAGGGAGCGGCACGCGCTCCTGCGCAAGGACGCGACTGTCGCTCAGGCCCCCTACGTGGAGGCCACCCCCGTCTACAAGGTGGGAACCCCCTACGCCTCCCTGCCGATCCCTAAGGCCGCCGCGGACGCGTTGACTACGCTCGCGGGCATGGGGGTGGGCCTCTACCCCCTCCCCTACGAGCACCAATCGCAGGCGCTCGCGTCCTTCCTCGGCCAGGAGGAGGCCGATCTGGTTGTGGCCACCGGCACCGGCTCGGGCAAGACCGAAAGCTTCCTCATGCCGGTCATCGGCAAATTGGCGGTCGAGGGTGCCGAAAGGCCCGCGTCCGCCGCGCTTCCGGGCTGCAGAGCAATGCTCCTCTACCCGATGAACGCTCTGGTTAACGACCAACTCGCCCGCATCAGGCGGCTGCTCGGCAACCCCGAGGCGGCGAAGGTGCTCTCGGACGGAAGGGCCAGACCCGTCCGTTTCGGGAGCTATACGGGGCGCACGCCATATCCCGGCCGCCGTTCCTCTCAAAGGGACGAGCGGTTCATCAAGCCGCTTTTCGAGGAATTCTACCGAAAGATCGTCGAAAAGCCGGCGGTCCGGACGGAACTGGAGCGCATCGGGCGTTGGCCAAGCAAGGACCTGGACGCCTTCTATGCGCACGGGTTGGTACAGACAAAGACCTACTCCTCGGGGAAGAAGGCCGGCAAGCAGTACGTCGCGAACAATTGGGGAGGCAGGCTGAACACGCAGGCCGGCGACCGCGAACTCATGACCCGGCACGAGATGCAGCAAAGCTGTCCCGAACTGCTCATCACCAACTATTCGATGCTCGAATACATGCTCATGCGCCCGATCGAACGCGGGATCTTCGAGCAGACCAGGGACTGGCTCAAGGCCGACCCCCGGAACGAGTTCATCCTCGTCCTGGACGAGGCGCACATGTACAGGGGCGCCGGCGGCGCGGAGGTGGCCTTGCTCATCCGCCGCCTTTGCGCGCGCCTGGAGATCCCCCGCGAGCGGATGCGGTGCATCCTCACCAGCGCGAGCTTGGGTTCCGGCCCGACTGCGGTGGCGGACGGCGAGCGGTTCGCCCACGACCTGACGGGATTGTCGGACGCCTCCGCACGTCGCTTCAGGGTGATCCAGGGCACCCCGGAACCGCGCCCCAAAGGCCGCCCGGGCACACCGGAAGAGGCCGAGGCGCTGGCGGCGTTCGATCTGGGTGCCTTCCAGAATGCGGCAAATAATTTGGAGGCTGCGCGGACGGCGACTGCGCCGCTTGCCGTAAGCCTGGGCTGGAAGGCCCCGCTGGCAGGTGACCATGAGACCTTCCGGGACTGGCTTTTCGAATGCATGACGGGCTTCGGCCCGCTGGAGGAATTGATTTCGAAGGTGTCCGGAAAAGCTGTCAGGCTAGACGCCCTCAGCGAGGCGCTTTTCCCAGGGTGCCCGTCGGACGTCGCCGCGCGCGCCGCGGACTCGCTGCTGGCTCTGGGCAGTCATGCCCGTCGCATTTCGGACGGCCGCGTGCTGATCCCCACCCGCCTGCACCTGTTCCACAGGGGGCTTCCGGGCCTCCATGCCTGCGTGGACCCGGAATGCTCCGACCGGCTCGGTGGCCACTCGGTGCCCACCATCCTTGGCCGTCTGCACACCAAGCCTCTGGATCGCTGCGGCTGCGCGTCGAAAGGAAGGGTCTACGAACTGCTCACCCATCGCGACTGTGGCGCCGCCTTCATCCGCGGTTATGTGAGTTCCGACATGGACTTCGTCTGGCACCAGCCGAGCGGCCCGCTGTTCGAGGGCGGGACCGTCGATCTCATCCCCATCGATATCCTGGTCGAGGGTTCCGTTCACCCCCGGAGCAGCCACAAGGACATGTGGCTCCACGTCCCCACTGGCCGCCTCTCGCCCGCTTGTCCCCCGGGCGCGTCGGGTTACCGCATGGTACGCGTGCCCGACATGCCGGCCGTCGGCTCGGAGATCGCGTTCGAGTTCTGCCCGGTATGCATGCGCAGGACCCGGAGTTCGAAGAACGAGCCGTCCAAGGTGATGGACCACGTGACGAAAGGCGAGGCGCCGTTCACCTCCCTGGTCCGCACCCAGATGGCCCGCCAGCCGTCCAGCCGCGCCATCGACGCCCGGCATCCCAACGGCGGCCGTAAGGTGCTCATCTTCTCAGACGGACGCCAGAAAGCGGCCCGGCTTGCGCGCGACATCCCCAGGGACATCGAACTGGACGTTTTCCGGCAAGCGATCGCGCTGGCTTGCACCCGGCTCGGGGCCATCAACCAGGAGCCTCGGCCGAACCAGAACCTCTACATCGCCTTCCTCTCCGTCCTGTCCGACCACGACCTCGCCATCTTCGACGGACAGGACGCCAAGAAGGTCGCCGCTGCCAGGGCGGAGTTCGAGCGCGACTGTGACCGCGACCTGAGGCAGGCCTTCGAAGACGAGTTCGCGCCCTCGGAGGCGCCCCCGGCACGATACCGGATCGCCCTGCTCAAGCTCCTATGCAGCAACTACTACTCGTTGTCCGGCACGACCGTGGGCTTCGTCGAACCCTCCCGCGCGAAGCTTAAGAGGCTCAAAGACGACGTTAAGGCGGCCGGAGTGGCGGTCGGGGACGAGGACGTCCTCGTCCTGGCCGTCGCCTGGATAGACACGCAACTCGGGGAGTTCGCTTTCGACCCATCTCTCGAACCGACACTGCGCGGCAAGGCCGCCGGCTACTTCAAACCGGGGTGGGGAGGCAAAGGGCAGTTCGACCGTAACTTCGGTGAGGCGCTCGTCCGTCGTCCGGGATGGGGGAAGGCCGCCGTCGAGGCGGTCGAGGCGGCCTTCCGCAGTCAGTTGGCGTCCGATTCGGAAGGAGCGTGGTTCCTTTCGCCGAATTCGCTTCGCCTGAGGGTCGACCTATCGCACGTCTGGTTCCAGTGCCCTGACTGCACGTCCCTTATGCCGCTCGCCTTGGGCGGAACCACCTGCCTCGCGTGCGGAAGTGAGGGTGTCAGGCCAGTAGACCCGGCGACGAGCGACTACGTCTCCGCCCGCAAGGGCTTCTGGCGCCTGCCCGTACAGGAGGCGCTCGCCCCAGGCTCCCGGCTTTCGAACCTCAGCGTCGAGGAGCACACCGCGCAACTCTCGAACAGGGACCGCAGCAGCGTCCACGCCACCACCGAACTGTATGAACTGAGATTCCAGGACGTCCTCATCGAGGAGATGGATCGGCCCATCGACGTCCTCAGTTGCACCACCACCATGGAGGTCGGCGTCGACATCGGCTCCCTGGTCGCAGTGGCGCTCCGGAACGTGCCTCCCCAGCGCGAGAACTACCAACAACGGGCCGGCCGCGCGGGCCGCCGAGGCGCCTCGGTCTCGACCGTGGTGACGTACTCCCAGACAGGGCCGCACGACAGCCACTACTTCCTGAACCCCGAGCACATCGTGGCCGGGCCGCCGCGCACGCCCGAAGTCAAGGTGGACAACGCCAAAATTGCCCGGCGACACGTGCATGCGTTCTTGATCCAGACGTTTTTCCACGAACTCATGGAGCAGGGTGTGCACGGGTCCGGCGAGAAGACCTCGATGCTTGAGAAGGCGCTGGGCTCCACCCGCGAGTTCTTCCACGGGGCGAACGACACGGGCCTCAATCTCGCCGGCTTCGGCGACTGGGTCGCGCGACGCGTGCTCGCCGAAGATGGCGACCTGAGATCCTCGGTCGTGGCGTGGCTTCCCCCGTCCCTCGACACCTCCGGCCGTGCCCTTGGAGACTGGTTCGCGGACACCGCCCGGGAGTTTCTGGCGACCCTCGGCAGGTTGGGCCCCACGGTGCCGCCGCCCCTTGCCCCCGACGACGAGGACGACGAGCCCGAGGATGACGAGAACCCACGGCCCAAGTTCGAGCAAGAGGACCTCCTTGAGTTCCTTTTCTTCCACGGGTTGCTCCCAAGCTATGCCTTCCCCACGAGCCTCTGCAGCTTCCTGGTCGAAAAGAGGGAGAAGAACGCCAAGGGCGTCTGGGAGGTCCGCACGGTGCAGCGGCCGCAGCAGTCCATCTCGCAGGCGCTGAGCGAATACGCTCCCGGACGCCTGATCGTCATCGATAAGAAGACCTACCGTTCGGGCGGCGTGTTCGCCGACCTCCCGGCGGGTGAGGTCAGCCGCGCCGGCCCGATTTTCGCTGTCGCGAAGAGCCTCATCCATTGCGAAGCGTGCTCGTTCGTCCGCGATCCCCATGCCGTCTCGGGAGGCGACTGCGCCTGCCCGGTCTGCGGCGGGGCGTTGAAGGAGGAGACGATGATCCAACCGGAAGTCTTCGGCGCGGAAGGCGCGAGGGAACTCCCGGAGGGAGACCGCGAGCAGGAGATCACCTTCGCCACGATGGCGCAGTTCCCGCAGCCGGTCGATCAGGAGGCATTCACCTTCTCGCCGTGCGGCCCCAACGCCAGCGTCACCCATGCGACCGACCGAAGGCTGGTCACGGTCAACCGGGGTAAGCAAGGCAGCCAACCCGGCGGGTTCTCCGTTTGCGTGGAATGCGGCGCGGCATCGGTGTTCGACCAGTTCTCGTCCGCCGGGGGACCTCACGAACGGCCCTATAGGCACCTCGGTCCGCCGGGCACTCCCCCATCATGCACCGGTGACTTCCGGCGGGTGCTCCTCGGCCACGATTTCACGACCGACCTGCTGCTGCTGAGGCTTAAAGTCGCCGCCCCGCTCGTGACTGACACAGCGGACACGGTGTCCCTGAGGATGCTTGAGGCCGCCCTTCACACGATCGCGGAAGCGCTTCGTCTGGCCGCAAGCCGCCACAGGCAGTTGGATCTGGATCCGGCGGAGTTCGGCAGCGGCTTCCGCATCGTGCCTGCCCTCCTGGACGGCGCCCGAATGCTGGATATCTTTCTGTACGACACCCTCTCGGGGGGGGCGGGCTACGCGGAGGTCGCGGCCAGAAACCTGCCGGATATCCTGGAAGCGACGCTCTCGCTGCTGGAGGGCTGCTCGTGCGACTCTTCATGCACGGATTGCCTAGACCACTTCCATAACCAGCATCTCCAGGACCGCCTGGACAGGAGGCTGGGTGCCTCCCTTCTCCGCTACGCGACGCGTGGCGAGGTGCCGAGTTGCTCCTCGCCCGACGGGCAGGCGACCACGCTGTCCCAACTGCGGGCCAGCCTTGAATTGGACGGCTTCCGGTGTTCTGAGGGCGGGATTTCAGAGGCTCCCCTCCTCGTCGAGCGGGGCGGCCGCAGGATGGCGCTGGGCAGCTACCCTGGGCTCGTTGGCAGGCCAGAATTCGTCCATAGCGTGCAGGACGCGCGCAATGTCCACTGCCACCTGGCCTTAAACGAGTACCTGCTCAGGTCCAACCTCCCGGACGCTCACCAACGGGTCCGGGACATGTTCCGTTGACACCGGAGGCGCCTCTGTCACGATGCTTCGGAAGCATTCTACTGGTAAACTCGACCATTCGGCACCGACCACGGGCCGGATGGTCGGGCTTGCGGGTTCGCCAAGGCTCATCGCGTCTACCGCGATCTCGACTACCAAAGATTAGTTGATAGCAGGTCTCAGACGCGCGGATCAGGCATGGCGAGCTTCTCGCACTCTATTGCGAATCGATGGTTGCCGCGTTCGATGCCTCGGGCTTTTGGACTGGCGAACCTCAGCCATTACCCCCTCCAGAATGATGACTTCTCCCTGCTTGTACTGGCGCCCATTCGAGGTGAAGTCAGCTATCTGGAACCAGCGCTGTCCGAACGAGTGGCCGCCATGGGCGCTCAACTGCCTATGGGTCACGAACGACTCTTTCCGGTAAGGACGGCGCTCACGCGCCGCCCAATTATGCGAACCGCCACACCGGGATGCCGAGCGCTTTGGCCTTGTCGGCGAGATTGTCCTGGATACCGCTGCCGGGAAAGACCATGACCCCGACCGGCAGGACATTGAGCATGGCGTCGTTGCGCTTGAACGGTGCTGCCTTGGCGTGTTTGGCCCAGTCTGGTTTGAAGGCGATCTGCGGGACCTTGCGGTTATCGGCCCAGGCGGCGGCGATGCGTTCGGCACCTTTCGGGGATCCACCGTGTAGCAGTACCATGTCGGGATGCTTGGTATGGACTTGGTCGAGTTTGGCCCAGATTAGCCGGTGATCGTTGAAGTCGAGCCCACCAGTGACGGCGACCTTGGGGCCGAGGGGCAGCATGACCTGAGTGTTGGCTCGCTTCTGGGCGGCGAGGAAGTCGCGGCTGTCGATCATCGCCGCGGTCAGGGAGCGATGGTTGACCATCGATCCGGCGTGCGGCCGCCAGCTTGACCCGGTGTGGCGCTCGAACTGCTCGGCGGCTATGTCGCGGAAGAGTTCCATGCTGTCGCGGCGTTCGATCAGGGTCCGGCCTTCGGCGGTGAGGCGTTCCAACTCGACGGACTTTACTTCCGAGCCGTCCTGTTCTTTCTGGGAGCGCTGCTGCGCCTGCTCATTGTCGTCGAGGGTCCGTTCGACCCGACCGGTGGCGCGGTGGAACAGGTTGACGGTCGACCACAGCAGGTCTTCGAGGTCGGGTTCGAGGCGGGTGTCGCCCAAGGTGACGATCAGGGCGTCGAAGATGTCGGCGACGGCTCCGGCGATCATGTTGCCTTCGGGAAGCGGCCGGGGATCGGGTTCGTCTTGGAATGGGCGGTAGCCGTAGAGTTGGAGTTCGTTGAGGATATGGTCGGTCGAGGATGAGGCGTGCGGCGGTTCGCGGTCGGTTTCGGTGGTCATGGTGCTTTTCCTCGTCGGATCGGCCGCGCCCGTCGCGGCCTTCATGGCGACGGACAGCTGCGGGCGAACCGGACTTGCACCCCGCCCATGGCGGGGCCGGAGCGAAGCGAAGGATGGCGGAGGCCGGGTCTTTTGTTTCGCGCTGCAAAGGCGGCGCAGCCGCCGGCGGAAAAGACCTGGGCGTAGCCATTGCCGGGCCGGGACGCTTGCGGCCCGATCGCCCTCTTGAAGGCCGAGGCACGGCTCTCTCCGACATCTTGGAAAAGCGCTGGACCGAACAGGGGGGAATGCCGCTTTCCTGCATCTCGGCCATGGCCTCATGGGATCATGAAACGGGTGACGTCTTCCGGCGCAATCTGCACCCGTAAAGAGGCGCGAAGAGTAATGATCCCCAGGTGCCGAAGATCGTCGTTGAAGTCGGCCAGCGTCGGCGACAGGAGGATCGCTTCGATTCCGGCCGTCCTGGCCCGCTCGATCAGAATCACTTTAGCCGCGTCGCCGGCCGGGTCGTCGTCGAGAGCGATATAAAGGCGGCGTAGTTCTGGACTGAACAGGAGGGCCGAGAGATGGGCGGCTGACAACGCGGCGGCCATGGGCAGATGGGGCAGGGCGCACCGCAGCGACAGCATGGTTTCGATCCCTTCGCCCGCCGCCATCACGTCTTGGGCCATACCAAAGCGGACGGCATGTCCCAGCAGATCGCCCATGGCTCGTCGTGGCGTGGCGATGGGCGCCTTGTCTGAACCGTCGGACGCTAGCCAGGTGCGGTGCGCCCCGGTCAGTCTGCCGTCGAGATCGGTGACAGCGGCGATCATCGCCGGCCAGGTCTCGGTCGGGTTATGGTCGTCGGGCCGATAGTAACAGTGGGGATGAAAGCGCAGGTTTCCGGTTCCGTGCAAAGTCGTAATGCCGCGATTGCGTAAATACGTTTCCACGACGCTGTCGCCGATTGGCTGGGCCATGGCGAATAGTCGCCGCGCCGCTTCCCGCGAGCCTGACGGTGCTGGCAACATTGTGGGCTTGGTCGGAATCTTGGGATCCGGATGGGGCAAGCTGAGGAAGGTTCTGGCCTCCTCGGCGACATCGTGGAAATCGACCAGTCCGCGGGAGTGGCGGATGACGTCAAGCAGGTCGCCATGCTCGCCGGTACTCGCATCAGTCCATTTGCCGGCGGCGCCCTTGCCGCTGTCCGGTCCGGTCAACCGCACGAACATGGATCGCCCCGGCGTGTTGCGAACGTCGCCAACCAGCCAGTAGCGGCCTTCGCGATGGCCGGCGGAGAGATAATGGCGGCATGCCGCCTCGGCCTGCCCGGCGAGACGACATGCGAGATCATGCGGTTTCTCCGACATGATGCGCCTCCAAAAGAAAAGGCCCGCCGTTGCCAGCGGGCCAGTCTCGTTCCATCGGGTGTTGGATTATTCGGCTGCGGCGGGGCGAGGTTCAGCGTCGACTTCGTCTGTGTCGACGAGGTCGTCGCCTTCGCCCTGGACCGTTTCACCATCGTTCTCCGCCGCCTCGTCCATGACGGGATCCGACACCGCTTCTCCGGTTTCGGCCTGCGACCGCCCCGGCGTGCGCAAAGGTTCGGGCAGCCAGCCGGTGCCGGCAAGCAGGGTTTCGGCTTCGCTGGCCATGTCGCCTTTTTTCAGATGCTCGATACGGTCGGCGGCGCGCTGGCCTTTCGCTTCGGCCACGGCCTGGAGGATTCGTGCCTTGGTGACGCGGCCGAGGAAATTGTCGACGGTCGGCTGCCACCCAGCCGCCGCCATGTCGAGATCGACCGTCTGCGCCAGTTGGTCGGCATGGGCAAGCGCCCGCGGCCGCCGGTTCCATGCCTCGTGCACGGCATTGACCGATAGGCTGACGACATGGGCAAACAGGCCCGAGCGGCGGTCGGCGTCCCATGCCTGGAGGGTATCCCACAGATCGTCTGAGTCTTTCGGCATCGCCTTGGCCCAATCTTCATGCCGGATGCGGATCGCTTCGGCGGAGGCACTGTCATTCAGCCCCGGTGCCTGGGTGCCGAAGCTGACGCTTTTCAGCTCCAGTTCCAGGCAACTATCCGAGCCATAGTGATAGAACACCTTGAGTGTCAGAGCATGCAGCGCGGCGAGGAAAGCGATGTCAGGCCGTTCCCCCAACGCCTGGCGCAGGCCGAGGGTGCGATGGGCGGTCAATTCGGCCATCAGCCTGTCGGAGATCGGCGTCAGGCCATCCTCCTCCGCAGGCTCCGGCTGCGGAGGCTCGGCTTCGCCCGTAACAACCTCGTCTCCTTCGTAAGCCACTGCCATCGCGGCCGTGGCTTCGTCAGGCTGGATTGGACCGGTCTCCGCTTCGACCGGCAGTTCGTCCTCGGGGCGGACGTAGCCGCGTTCGACGCGCAAGGTGCCGTCCTGGGTGATGCTGATGAAAGCGCCGGCTCGGGCGATCTCGGTCGGATCGAAGGCAACCGGACGGGAATTGAAGGCTTCGAGCGCTGTCTCCAGCTCGCCGAGACGCTCGTCCACCTCATTGGGCAACTCGTCGGCACCATCATATTCCTCCAGCAGGCGGTCATGCTCGGCCTGGAATGTATCCCGTGCGGCCTTCTCCTCGTCCGTCAGTGGTGCAGGCTCACCACGAAGCTGGCGCAGGCCGAAGGTGTGGCCGTAGGGGAAATCGGGGGCAACCTCGATCCATTTCCAGCCTTCGGCGGCGATCTGTTCGGCCTCCTCGTTCAGCTTTCCCGCGACCATCTGGTCGACCAGAGCCACGTCCTGCAGCCAGCCGCCGTCGTCGCCCTGGAACAGATCGCGCATAACGGAGCCACCAGCCACGACGTAAGCGTCGAGGCCGATGAATTGCAGCCGCTTGTCGGCGGCGCGCACTGCGCCCTCGGTCAGCATGCGGCGGATGACATAGGGCTGTTTGTCGTAGGATTGGTACAGCCGCTCGAACACCTGCTCCTGGCGTTCATGGTCGCCGGAGACGGTAAAGGCCATGAGCTGGTCCAAGGTCAGACCGTCCTCGGCATAGATGTCGAGCAGCCTGGGCGAGACCGAGGCCAGCTTGAGACGCTGTTTGACCACGTTGACTGAGACGAAGAAGGCGGCGGCGATTTCCTCCTCGGACTGGCCTTTTTCCTTCAACGCCAGGAAGGCGCGGAACTGATCGAGGGGATGCAGCGGCGCGCGCTGGATGTTCTCGGCCAGGGAATCCTCCTCGGCAATGCCGCCTTCGCGGACAATGCAGGGTACCGGCGCGGTCTTGGCCAGGCGCTTCTGCTTGACCAGCAGTTCCAGCGCCCGGTAACGCCGGCCGCCGGCGGGAATCTCGAACATGCCGGTCTCGACGCCATCGGCATCAACGACGGACCGGACGCTGAGGCCTTGCAGCAAACCGCGCCGGGCGATGTCCTCGGCCAATTCCTCGACCGAAACGCCGGCCTTGACCCGGCGGACGTTGGATTGACTGAGCACCAGCATGTTGAAGGGAATGTCGCGCGAGGGCGACAGGGTGATCTTTTTTGTAAGTGCCATCGGGATGTACTCCGCGACGGGCGGCCGAAAGCCTTTCTCTCGGCCTTCCACCCGTCACGAAGCGAAGCGCCGCCCTCTGCCTCTGAGGACGGCGCCGCAAAACCAGAAACGAACGGAAGCGTAAGGCCAGGAATCCGCAAACCCGGGAAAACTGAAAGCCAGATCGGCGTGGATGCGTAAAGCCGGAAAGACGTGAAGCCGGAGATATGGAATTCCGCACCCACGGCTTTGCGGAAATCAGGCAGCCCGGTCGAGCAGTTTCTTGGCCTTGGCCTCCAGGTCGAGCCGGGCGTCTTGGTGGGGCTTGTCGCGGGCGACGGCGGTGATGCCCTGGACGAAATCAAATACGCTTTCGGGCTTGCGACCTTCCTCGGCCAGCACCGTCTCGATGATCTTCGTCGTTTCACCCTTGGAGAAGCCGCGCTTGCGCAGAAATTCGTCGCGATCCTCGTCGCTGCGGGCGACGATCTTCTCTCGCGCCGCCTTGATGCCATTAACGAAGGGCATGGGCGACGAATCGGCGAACCGGGTCAAGGCTGGCGCGGCTTCGTGAGCGAAACGCGAGGCGGCATTTTTGGAGTGGCGAATGGTGATTTCCTGGAAATCCTCGACGCCCCACAGATTCCGGTTTTGGCACACGGCACGGAGATAGAAGCTCGCCATGCCGAGCGTTTTGGCGCCGACCTCCGAGTTCCAGCAATAGAATCCCCGGAAATAAAGGTCGGGTGAACCATCCGGCAGTCGCCCGGCCTCGATCGGATTGAGGTCATCGACCAGAAACAGGAAAACGTCGCGATCCGAGGCATAAAGCGTCGTGGTGTCCCGGGTGATATCGACGCGTGGATTATAGATGCCGGTCGACCAGTCGAGCACGCCTGGCACCTTCCAGCGGGTATCGCCGGTGCCATTGCCCGCGATCCGCTGCACGGCGGTGACCAATTCATGGTCATAGATGCGGCCATAGTCGGGGCCGGTGACGGCGCGCAGCTCGACTCGGCCATCCTCAATCTCCAGGGTTTTAACCTGTTCGGCGCGATGCGAGGTCAGGCCGTATTGCAGGTTGATGCCGGCGAGCGGGGCGGGGAGCTGTCGTAAATAGGCAGCTGGCGCGCCGACAAGGCCGGCAAGCTGACCGAAGCTCCAATGCGTCGGCGCGACTGGAGCTTCCGCGCCCGGCAACATCAACGTCAGCCGCTCGGCATTGTCGCGGCTTGCCTCTACCCGGATCGCGGCGCTTTCCACCGTCCGGGTCCGGCTGCGCTCGGTCCGACCGCGCACCGAAGAATAAAGCTCCGACAGGGACAGGTAACGTTCGTCCGCCGGTCGGGAAAACCATTCCGAGGACACACGGCCATTCCGCCCGCCCCGATTCGCATCCACCCTATAGCCGCCGGAATAATCGCGAGCGGCCTCCAGAATATCCATATGAGTCATGGAGAGTCTCCATGACGGGCGCCGGGAACCTCTCTCTCGGCCTTCAACCCGTCACGGAAACTGCGTCAGCCCTCTTCCTCTTCGGAGCGCAGTAAACCTAGGTGTGTACCTCGGTTTGAATTCGGAGGTCTCCAACTGCTATACCAGACTCTGAGTTGGGGCGACCCGTGTGGTATGGCTGCTTCCTATTCAGCCCAGTCCACCGGATCATTTCTCAACTGGCAGTTTGATGCGTGTATTGGGGATTTTAACAATCAGACCACCATGTCGTAGATCCTGTATTCCCCCAGGGCCTCGTGCAGGGGCGTTCGGTCGTCGGCGCTAACCATGTCCATACTGATTTGAATCAGGTTCCGCAGACGCGCCTTCCTTTCTTCCGGAGAGGAGGGTCGGTGAGGTGCTGCGCCACGGTAGATATGCTCGATGGCCAGCTTGATGTCGTTGTCGTGTTGGTCAATGACATTCGGCAGCGTCGCCGCGAGGTGCCAGCGATCACCATGCTGCTGATCCCCGGCCCAAGCAAATAGGCGCCCAATGCACTCGCCAACCACCTCATCGTTGGTGGCGATGACAGTTCGGGACGAATAGCCGCCGAATCTCTCGAAACTGAGTGTCGGCGCCATGATGAAGGGGATGATGTCGAATGCCCGGTTTCGCAGCCATCGCGTGAAGTCACCTTTTTCTTTCTTACGGAGCATGAGGAACCCATCGGCATATTTCTCGACTTTCGCCTCCTGGCGCATAAACCGCAGTTGTGGTTTGTCTTTCGACAGGAGGAACAATGCGCCAAAGAAATAGGGCACCTGGATACGGGGAATGTCCTGGTGATAGAAATTGGACCAAGCCTCAAGTCGACTACCTTTCGGGCCATAAAAATATAGGTGCCTGAGGATGGCCAGGTAACAATAGAGAATGCCAATTTGCTGCCGTGTATCGGCCTCATTCCTCGCGACAGATCTCAGCGTTTCGAGCAATTGGCCATTTTTGAACATGGAAAATTTGGAAACAGCTAGCTCGAAGTTCTCCAGATGGGTCTTTGCATTATCCCACGAATTAGACAGATATTGCTCGGTCGCAGCAACGCCTGGATTTAGTGAAATGCTGGCATTGGGCCTATTGCTGAAATACCATCCGATTTTGTGGACGAATGCATCGGGGTGGTCCGTGGCAATCCCCAGGACGTTATTGTCCATGATTATCTGGACATTCTCCATTTTCATCGATGCATCTGGAATCTTGCATTCTATGAAATAGATACCAAGATCTACATCCCTGAATGTGGCTGGGAATGCCTCCGAATTGAGGAGTATTTCTTGCGCATCACCTGTCATTATCGGAGAAATCCCGGCTAATAGTCATATGTAAAATAAATCTCAGGCCGGCACAAGATATGACTGACTGAGCCGTCAAGTAACCGGATCATATTTCGGCTTCAGATATTGGTACACCTCATCGAATTCGTCTGCCTGAAGAAGATGCCATTTCTCGGTGAGCACGATTTCCGATCCAGAATGGACAACATCGTGCATGGAAACCGTCCCCAATATGAGTTGGGAACCTGCGGGCTGTTCCGCGAAGATCAGTCCAAAGGCCGCTTCCGCATTCTTGTCGTCGAGATCCTGCTGCTTTGGCGAATCAATGACGATTGGGCACATACAGGCCGTCGTGTATTTCCGGATGGTCCTAATATAGGCGTAAACGTAGGCAAGGATTGCCCTCGGTCGATCGCTGCCAGTCTCCTTTATTTTGCAATCAATACTCTCAACATCAGACGGGGAAAGGCTTTCGACATTTAGCCTGTCTATGAACCTTGTCATCTCCATGAGGTAGAACTGCTCGACCTCTTCCTGATGTTTTTTGTCGGTGATGGACCTGAGGCGCTCCTCTAATTTTTCGATTTCGAATGAAAGCTTCTCAATCTGGGACGTTAGACGATCGACCTCGGCCCGCATCAATGTGTAGGCCTTCTTTTCGCCCTCCGCCTCGATGACATCTTTAAGTTTTATCCTTCCGCGCTTTTTCTGTAATAGCGCATTTATCTTGGTAAGGCGAAAGTCCGTGCGACCCAGAGCATTGCTTCCATTGGCAATGTCACGGCTAAGCTTGTCGATTTTGGCGGCAGCACCCCAAACGAATTTCCGGCATGCCTCGTGGTCCTCAAGCAAGGAGAACCGATGAACGAACGAGTTTTCGTGCTCGGTGCCACAGGTCGGGCAGGTAATGTTGTCGGAGAAATCATCGCGGATGAACTTGTAGTCCTTGTCAAAGTCCTCCAGCGCAGATTTGGCAATTTTTACCTGATCTTCCAGGAGACTCCGCTGGTTGGTCAAATCGGCCAGTTTGGATGATGCCGTCGTCCGGTGTTCCTGTAGGACAGCCAACTCCTTGAGGAGGTCGTTGATGGCCCTCCTGTACGATTCGGGATCGAAATCGATCGCCGCGTGCTTTCGGCGCTCCTTGATCCGAGAATAGGCGCCGTCCACAACCTTCCGCTCGCCTTCAAGTGTCGCGCGCTTCTGCTTCTCCACGGTCAAAAGGGCATTTGCTTCGAAATACTCATTCGGTCGAATGCCCGAGTGGTAATAAATAACGTGCTGTCGCCAGTTTGCATACTGAGTCAGGCCGGCAAACGATTGCCATGTCTGTTGCCAGCCGTGGTCCTGATCGACATAAAATGGCAGGAAGCAGTAGGCCGGAGGCGGAATCTCGGACTCACCCGAGCGAGACGTCAGGCACAGCTTGAAATCCAGGATATTTGAAATGACCGGCGACAGGACCTTGGTGACGTTGGCGGTTTTCTCAATGATGGCGCCATCGGCATCGAATATCGCGAAATAGTTTCCCATTCTGAGGATACTGTAATCGATATCGTCGACCGTAAATTCCAGAAGGCCAGTAACGTTAGCTTCTTTCCATCTCGGGTTGATGACGGCAGGTTCCGCGCCAAGACACCAATAAATTGACTTGATCAGAGAAGACTTTCCTGTGTCATTCGTCCCGCGAATCACCGTCACCTTCGGGTCGAATTCGATCTTTCTGGCGGCCCTCTCCAGCATCGACAGAAGATACAATTTCTTTAAGCGCAATTCTTTCATGCTGCTTCTTCCTCAGGTGCCGCACCAGCAGCTTGAATTTTTCTTCGGACCTCATGACGACATGAACTCGTACAAGATCCCCGCACGGACGTAATCCTTTGGCATCTGGGGAGCAACATGCTCCGCTACCTTGCCGACAGTGAGCAGGACGCCTTCCATGATCTCCTCCATCACGGCATCAGGGTTTATCGTGCCAAACGCGACGATCTCCTGGCGGATGGCTGTCCGCAGGTGATGAAGGGCAACGTCTGAGACCTTGAAGCGGTCGGTGTCGTATCGATCCCATTGCCGCTTCAAATCGCGGAGCCTCAACGGCTTGCTTTTGGTAAGGAGAGACTGAACCGCATCCCAGCTTGGTCGCTGGGTATTGGCCACCTTCAAATTTTCCACCCATTCGTCGAGGTCAGCCCGTCGGACAAACTTGGCCTTCAATAACTCGGCGAAAGATGAGACATCCTTCATGTGTTTGGATCGATCTCGACAACGGTCTACCAAGGCTAAGCGGAATCCGTCATGCCCGCTCTGGAGGTCACCACAGGTATTTTTAATAAAATCAGCCACTCTGCCGACCAGGAATGTTTGGTATTTCTCAAGAGAGAAGTCTGTTTGATGATAATGAAACAGATCGCCGTCGGCATCTGATACGACACCTGGGAACTCGTTCTTTAGATCCGAGAGGAACAGGGCATACGTCGCCTTATCTGTTTCCTTGAATGCGCATGGATATTTCTTAGAAATGAAATCGGCTGGCTTGTTACTGACGAAGCCGAGATGCTCCGTCTCGTCAGGAAATCGTTCCTTATTGGAAAACATTTTTCCTGCAATTGAAGGCTTAAGTCCCGCCTTTCCCTTAGTTCGCCGGGAGATCTCGTACATCGTCCAAAGCCCAGCGTCCTTGGTCTTTACTTGGTAGAAGCGAACCTTTGTTGGACCAGCCGTGTGGTCAATGACCAGGATGTCATCGTGAAATTCGAAGGCAACAGCGTAATCCGTAGTCGATTCGTGCAGATCCAGGAGATGCGTAATCCCCCAGCAGGCCTGAAAGTCGAAGCGGTCCTGGGCTAAGCTGCCGGACTTTTCACGCTGTTTAGCCGATAGGAGTTTATCCGATAGGTCCACTGCCGATCCCGTTACATCCGCGAAGGTTGAAATCAACGGGATCAACATACGCGGACGCACAAATCGAAGCAATCGCAGAAACCCTCGGCATGGATGGGCAAGTTCGGTCCATTTCAGTGTCTGTTTTGGCGGTAGAGTCAGTTGGATGCAATCTGACGTGATGAACGTGAGCAGACGCTGCTCTCTCGACATGCTGGATTGCTTGGGAACCGCCTTCTATCGCTTTGCGTGGTTTCCGGAGCGTTGATCTAAAGTTGACGCTGATCTACGCTCCCAGTGTTTGGTTCGCGTACAAATTTGAGGCAGCTTGCATCAGGGGGGCTGATGGCGCGTGTATCTCGTCTTGTTTCCTTCTCCGAGCAGTTCGGCATTCTTCCGGAAAAGCTTGATGAACTGGGCGTGTTCGACCCGCTTCTGAACTCGGACACACCACTGTTTATTGACCCCTTATTGGTGCCTTTCAGCCAACATCCCGAAATCAGTAATGACGCTGCCCATCTGTTCCGTGAGCATTTCGGCAACGTCATTACCCTGATGAAGAAATCAGTCACCCCCGGCGACGTCGCTGACCGCAGTGCCCGTCAATTGCTGATGTTCCCGGAGGTGGCGGGCATTTGCCTGGGCTACGGCAGCGCCTCGGTCAGCGGTAGCGGTTCAGGACCGCAACTGACAGACAAGCTGTTTCGCGTGACCAAGGACATCGTTCATCTCGGCTACGATGACCCAAGCCTGTTCCCCGTGTTGGCGCTGCTCGAAGATGGCATTGGCCCTGACCGCATCAGCGACATGGCGGCCACGGCTATCGAGGGGGCGCTATACGCATTCACCCAGCGTGTTGCCCAGACCCTTGCCGTCCCCACCGAGCGACATCTGACACGGAAGGGCCAGCCTTACCAACTGCCGACCAACCCTTACGGCCGGGGTCGCAAGCTCCCGGTCATCTTGGTGCCGCTCGATATTCTGAGGAAGCTACCGATCGCCAAGGATTGGGATGGCATCATGTCCGCTGCATCGCAGAACTCCCAGTTGCGCCACCATGTGAATACCTTAATCGGGCAGATCTTCGAGGCCCGGACCAAGCAGGAAAAGCAGCAGGCCAGGCAGATGGTGCGCGATGCCGCCATGACCAACGCCGAGGCATTCCGCACCGTCGTCGCGATGCTGGATGCCGTCGATAAGACGCCTTATGACCACACCAACGATCCCGACGGTCATATCCTATGGCGGCGGTTGGCTCGCAACATTCCGAGCGACGTGCTGGATGTGACCCAGGCGCGCCCGCTCGACCAGGGTGAAGCCCACCGCGTGGTCGGGCTGATCATCGATCGGTTTAGATTTTGGCTGGAAGACCGTCGCGTAGCGTCGGAACTCTGGGACAGAGATGGCAAGCCGCGCCCTGAGAAGACGGCACAGCGGATCTTTTTCATGGTGGCCGAAGAGATCTGCCGTCAACGGAATCTCGATATCAATCCCGAGACCGACAGCGGTGGCGGGCCGGTGGACTTCAAGTTCTCGGTCGGCTTCAGCAGGCGGGTGCTGGTGGAGATCAAGCTGTCGACCAACAAGAAGGTGGTCCATGGTTTCACCACGCAGTTGGAGGTGTACAAGGCGGCTGAGGAGACCGTCAGTGCCTACTATGTGGTGATCGACGTCAGCGGCTACCTGGACAATATCAAGAAGAAGCTTCACGAAACCCGAGACCGGTTCGATTTCGGCGGCAAACGCCCCTCCACAGTGGTGTTCATTGATGGCATGCCACGCGTGTCTGCCAGCCACCGGAAGGTGGCCGTACCCCAGCTTCCTTTCGAGTGAAATGGCATGACCGATGACATTCTCCCGGACCAACTATTCCTCGGCTTGCAGCTGGTTTTCTGCGGTACGGCCGGAGGAACGGACTCTGAGCATCGAGGAGCCTATTATGCTGGTCCCGGCAACCGCTTCTGGTCCATTCAGGCCGAGACTGGCTTGACGCCAAGACGGTTCGCGCCCGAGGAGTTTCCACTCCTCCGAGATCTGGGGATCGGGCTGACCAACATCGCAAAAAAAACGTTCGGGGCTGATGCCGATCTGGCCGCATGTGATTTTGACGTTGGTGCTTTTTGAACGTGTATGCTGGTGGCAGCACCCTCCATTATCGCCTTCAATGGCAAGAAGGCCGCATCAGTGTATCTGCAATGCGCTACCGGCAAGATCAGCTATGGCTTACAGGGGCTCCCGCCCGTTCTGCCGTCAACGTCAGGGGGGCATGGAGACCTGCGCCGTGGTTCGCTCTCGCCGACCTAATAAAGTCTACGAAGGTGGCGGCTGGTTCTGGATGTTGCCGATGAGCACGCATATTGGAAGCATTCGACCGACCCGTGATCTGCTTCACGTCCTTGTTTGGCCTGAGCCAGGGTGAAGGTTGCGGCCCGCTTCAAGTTTTTTGCTGCTAATGGACAGTAGCCCCCCTTTGTCGACAGCGGATGTTTCGCTCAATGTATGCCTGTTCGAGACTTATACTGCAGAAAACTCTTTTCATTTACGTGGCGTTGTAACCGGTCTTGGGTGACCGGGCGAGGGATGTAGCAATAGAACCTGATATCTTGTCAGCCGCAGCCCTGATTGGGGCGGTCTTAAGGTGGGCATAGCGCGCCGTCGTTTGAACCTGGGTGTGACCGAGCAATTTGCCGATCATTGGAAGATCCTCACCGAGTTGGAGGGCGTCGGAGGCGAAGGAGTGGCGCAGGTCATGGATGCGTAGATCATCCAGTCCGGCCTGCTTGCGTAACCGTCGCCAGGGTTTCTGCATATCGGTCAAATGCTGTCCCCCGACCTGGCCGGTGATGACGTGGGGATTATCCTTGATCTTGGGGATGCTCTTGAACACCTCGATCACGGCTTGGCCGATCGCTACCAATTTGGCTCCGGTCTTGGAATCCGGCAGCCGCAGTACGCCGGCATCGAGATCGACATACTCCCACTTCAGCTTCTGGATTTCGCTGAGACGGCAGCCGGTCAGGAGAAGCAGGTGGATGCAATTCACGGCCTCCCGTTCCGAATTGGATTCGCGCAACACTTTGCCCAAGCGGGCGAGTTCATCCGGGGTGAGATACCGCTCGCGCTTCACCTCCTTGTAGCGTTTCACCTTCCAGCAGGGGTTCACGCCGTCGTTCCGCACACCCCAGGTGTGGGCGACGGTGAACATGATGGAAAGGACGCCAAGGGTGCGGTTGGCCTGATAGGGCGTTCCCTTCATCGACTGATGCAACTCGACGACGTCGGCGCGGGTCACGTCGATGATGCGGTGGGAGCCAATCTTCGGGTTGATGAACAGTTCGACCGAGCGTTTGTACTCGGCCTGGGTGGTCGGCTTGCAGTGAGAGGCGACATGTTCGTCGAGGAAGCGCTGTCCAAACTCTTTCATGGTCGGCGAGGCTTTGCGCCGATCGCGTTCACCAGCGGGGTCACCGCCGAGGCGAACCTCGGACAGGTGCTTCATGGCCTCGGTCCGTGCGGCGTCGGGGGTGATGGCGCCGTGCAGGCCGATATTGACCCGGCGAATCCGGCCTCCGGCTCGGAACTGGGCGAGGTACATCTTACGGCCGGACGGATAGACTCGTAGGCCGAAGCCCTTCAGTTCCTCGTCCCAGAAGAAATATTCCCTCTCGCCGGGAGTGGCGGCATCGACGGAACGTTTCGTGATCTTCGCCATGGAACACCTCGCGAACGCCGGAATCTCCGGAATCAAATCGGAATCATTTGAGAGGAAATCGGAGCAATTCCGATACGGTCAGATCGTAGCGAGGTATTCTTAAATTATCAATTAAAACAATTGGCTATAGTGCTGTAGAGGGGCTATTCGCAGTGCGGAGAAGGTGAGCGCGAGGGCGAAAAAAAGAACTCATAACCTGAAGGCCGCAGGTTCAAATCCTGCCCCCGCATCCAATCTCGTTATAACTCGTTACAAACCGAGATATAACAATGCCTTACAAAGAAAATGCCCCGCTCGGTTCACTCCGGCGGGGCTTTTTCTTGTTCATGTACCTCGCAGGTCAGCATATACCCGCCGCCACGAATGGTTTTGATGAGTTCAGGATTTTTGGGGGCAGCTTCCAGTTTTTGGCGCAGTTTGCCGACCTGCACGTCGATGGTGCGATCGAGTGGGCCGGAAACGCGCCCACGCGCCAGTTCAAGGAGATGATCGCGATTCAGGACTTGTTGCGGGTGTTGGAGGAAGACCAGGAGCAAATCGAATTCTCCGCTGGTCAAATCCACTTGCACGCCGTCCGCCGAATGCAGGGTCCGGTGCGCTGTGTTCAGTATCCATCCGTTGAAAACCAAAGTCTGGGAGCACCGACCGGTCCCCTCGACCGGCGCGGATGCCGTGGTTCGTCTGAGGACGGCCCTGATCCGGGCCAGCAATTCCCGGGTGCTGAAGGGCTTAGTCAGGTAATCGTCCGCCCCCATTTCCAGGCCGACGACGCGATCGGCTTCCGCGTCCATTGCCGTCAACATGATGACCGGCAGGCTGGTGGTGGCGCGCAACCATTGCAGTAGGGATAGTCCATCCTCGCCGGGAAGCATGAGGTCCAGAACGACCACGCTGATGTCGTTCTCGGCAATGGCTTTGCGCATGGCCTTGCCGTCCTCCGCCGCCGTAACCCGGAAACCCTGACTGCCCAGAAACTGCGACAGTAGATCGCCGATCTGGGGATCGTCATCAACGACAAGAACGTGCTGCGGGAGCGTTGCCATGGTTTCTCGCTATTGCGGCAGCGTGACGGTTACGCGCAACCCATGTGGCGACCGATTCTCGAGGCGTATGTCGCCGCCATGGGCGCGGATGATGGTGCGAGCCACCGTCATGCCCAATCCAACCCCGCCCGTCTTGCGATTGCGGGACTCGTCAATGCGGTAGAATGGCGTAAAGACATTTTCCCATTCGCTTGCTGGAATTCCGGGGCCTTCATCCTCGATCGTCACCTCAATCCCATCGGCCTTGCGGGCCGCACGGACGGTTGCACGCCTTCCATACCGGGCAGCGTTCTCGATCAGATTGGTCAAGGCCCGTTTCAGCGCCATGGGACGGCATGTGCAGACCAGACGACCGTCGCGAGCATACTCCGCAGGCAATCCGACGTCGGCGGCATTATCGCAGATGGTTTCCAGCGATGCCGCCAAATCGATGGCTTGCGTCGCTTCGTCATTCGCTTCACCCCGGGCGAAATCAAGAGCCGAAGACACCATCGCTTCCATTTCGTCGATGTCATTCAGCATCCGAGAACGGCCCTCTTCGTCCGGTAACAGTTCGGTCCGCAGACGGAGACGGGTCAGCGGACTTCTCAGATCATGCGAGATCGCCGCCAGAAGACGGGTTCGATCATCGACGAATCGGCGAATGCGGGACTGCATTTCATTGAAGGCCGCGACGGCCCTGCGCATTTCTACGGGTCCATCCTCGGGCAGCGGAGGGGCGTTGACATCGCGTCCTAACCGGTCGGCGGCCTGCGCAAAGGTCGAGGCCGGGCGACCGACCCAGCGGGTCGCCCAGGCGCCGAGGATCACGATCCCCAGCATCATGATTAGGATAGAGCCGATAGCGTGAGGCGACCACAGACTTGCTGCTTCGGGCATCGCCAACTCGAAGTTAGCCCAACTGCCGTCCGTGAGTTGAAACGAGACCTGCATGATCTGGCTCCTTGGGAAACCGTGAAGCACGTCAGTCCACAAGGGCAGTTCCCTATGCGCCATCATCTTATGGACCACATGCAGCCGTGGATGTCCCGTAGCACCGAAATAGGGCTGGAACGCTTGCGCCACGAGGATGCGGTCATCTTCGTCATGGTGATTCGACTCGATTGCCGAATTCGGGGTCAAGGAAATATGCAGGCTGGGGCTGTCCATTTCCGCTGCCAGTGCCATACGCCGGGTGACATCGCGCTGATCGAACAGCTTTGCCATGGTTGCGATACGATCCGCGCAAAGCTTCCGGCTTGAAATAACGACCGCGTCATGCCTGTCGTTGGACAGAAATGCCGTGCTGGCGATGTGGGATGCGGTCAGACCGACTAATAACACAATCATCGTTCTTCCGGATATCGAGCCCGGACTCAGAAATTTCATACGCATTTCAGCACCACATCTTACATCTATTTATAGGTTTCATTCAATTCGTGCCCTTTGGCAACATGGTTCAAAGGCCATTTACAAATCTTTACACAGCAACGGGCAAATGCCGGTGTATAGGGGAAAGGACCTTTGAAAGTCGTGGAGGATAAAAATGCGAGTACAAGCGTTTGTCGCGTTTGGTCTGGGTTTGGCTCTGTTGTCGGTGGCCGATGGGACCGCCCATGCTGACCCCGCCGACTACCGATTCGAGGCAGTGCAGAAAGATGTTCCGGCGTCGGCCAATACCATAGTTCAGCTTCGCCTTGTGCAGATATCAACTGGAAAGGCTATTCCCAATGCCGTTGTATTCCAGCCCAAGATGGAAATGTCCATGAGCGGCATGGCGCCGATGGTGACCCAAATTGCAAGCGGCACGCCTGACGGCAAAGGGATTTACCCGTTCACGGCCGATCTATCGATGACGGGAGTCTGGATGTTGACGGTTTCGGCCAAGGTTCAAGGGGAAAAAGCAACGCTCACTGGAGCCGTTCCCTTTACCTCGGCACCCAACCAAGGACAGATGGGCCAAGGACAGATGGACGGAATGCCTCATCATCATTGAGGACGCGGGAGGTATCGATGAACGAGCGGATTTTGCCCATGGCCCTGGCGATCATGACCTTGTCGGTTCCCTTGGCGTGGGCTGAGGACATGCCGGACCACACCGGCGCCATCGGCGCGACGGTTGACGAACTAGTCGCCATGGCGCGCGGCATGAACCCCGACGTCCAGGTCGCGGTTCTCGAGGCGGATGCCGCCGCCGCCAAGGTCGAAGCTGCGGGCAGCCTGCCCGACCCCAAGATCCAATGGCAAGTCCAGCAATGGCCCAGGGACAATCCCGGACTTCTGCCGCGCAGCCCGTTGCTGGGCGACAACATGTTTTCCGTCGTCCAGATGTTCCCCTTCTGGGGCAAACGCGATCTGCGGCGCGATATCGCCGCCGCCGATGCGCGACAGGCGTCGTTGATGCGCCACGAAGTGGAAAACGAGGTCGTCGCACGGGTCAAGATCGCCTATGCCCAGTATCATTCCGCCCATCTGGTGGGCGATTTGGACCGCGACTTGCGCGACCGGATGGACATCCTGGCCAAGCAGGCCATCGCCCGGTACGCGCGCGGACAAGGCAGGCAAGAGGACGCCACCCGCGCCCAGGTCGAAAAGGCCCGGTTGGACACCGACATCGCCCGGACCGAAGCTGAACGCGCCCAGGCGCGAGTCGCCATCAACCGGCTTTTGAACCGCGATCTGAACGCGCCGCTGGTCGAGATGCCTGCGCCTCGGCCGATTCCGGCGGCGGACAAGCTCGATATCACTGACCTGATCGTCCGGTCTCAAAGTTCCAACCCGCAGGTTCAGGCGCAGCAAGCCGCTATCGACGGCGCCCAGAAATCGGCCGATCTGGCCGAGCGGGATTGGTATCCGGATTTCGAAGTGGGATTTGGTCCAGAGCAAATGGGGGACCGGTTGGTCGGCTATAACGCCATGATCAGCGCGACCATCCCGTTGCAATGGGGGTTGCACGATTCCCAAATCTCCGAAGCCAAGGCCAGGGCGTCGGCGTCGCGCACCAAACGCGAAGCGATCGCCCGCGACGTGGAAGAATCGCTCACCAATTCCTGGATCAGCCTGAAATCCTCGCGCCAGGTCGAAACCTTGCTGCGGGACAATCAATTGCCCCAGGCCAAGATCGGCTTTGAATCGGTGGCCAATGCCTATGCCCTGGGCCAGTCCAATTTTGTCGATGTGCTGACCGCCGAGCAACAGCTTTGGACCACCGATATCGACCTGATCAAGGTGCGTTTCGATCAGCAGATGCGTCTGGCCGAAATCGAGAGATTGATCGGAGGCGACCTATGAACCGTTTTGGATTGACCGCCGTCGGCGTGTCCGTTCTGGCGCTGGGCCTGGGTGGGGGGTATTGGCTGGGCAGTCGCCACGCGTCTTCCGGTCCCGGCGATCGGCCCGTTCCCCATGTCGGCGAAGATGTGGTCGGCAAGGCCGCCGTGCAAATGAAACGGGACCGCCAAATCCTCTATTACCAGAATCCCGATGGGTCAGCCGATTATTCCCCGGTTCCGAAGAAGGACGGCATAGGCATGGATTATGTGCCGGTCTATGCCGACGCCGTACCGGAGCCGAAACAGGCTGTAACCAAGCAACCCGCACCTACGGCTCCACCAGCGGACATGCCCTCGAAAGGCAAGGGGAAAATCCTTTATTACCGGAATGCCATGGGTCTACCCGATGTTTCCCCGGTGCCGAAAAAAGATAGCATGGGGATGGAATACGTAGCGGTCTACGAAGGGGACGAGGATACAGGCAACACGCTCAAGATCAGCCTGGACAAAGTGCAGAAGCTGGGGGTGCGGACCGAGGCCGCCCAACTGCGCCCGCTGGCCCAACACATCCGCGCGGTGGGCACCGTCCAAGTCGACGAAAGCGCGCTGCATATCGTCACCACCAAGTTCGAAGGCTATATCGAAACGCTGTCCGTGGACCAGACCGGTCAGCAAGTCCGGCGCGGCCAACCGCTGATGGATATCTACAGCCCCGATCTGGTGCTGGCCGAGGATGAATACGTCGCCGCCCGCCAGGGGGCTGCAAGCCTTGCGGGTGCCGGTTCGGACGCCAAGGCTGCCGTGGGCGGCTTGGCCGACGCGGCGCTGGCTCGTCTGCAAAATTGGGATATCGGCGGCGCCCAGATCAAGCGCCTGAAGGAGGGTGGGAAACCCAGCCGAACTCTGACCCTGACGGCGCCGGTATCGGGCATCGTGCTGGAAAAGCGGGCGATCCAGGGAATGCGCTTCATGCCCGGCGAACCGCTTTACCAGATCGCCGATTTGTCCACAGTCTGGGTCATCGCCGACGTGTTCGAACAGGATCTGGCCAAGGTCACGGTCGGCCAGGCGGCGACGGTCGTATTCAGCGCCTTGCCCGGCATGAAATTCACCGGCAAGGTGACCTTCGTCTATCCCACCGTCACGCCGGAAACCCGGACGGCGAAGGTACGGATCGTGCTCCCTAACCATGAAGGCCATTTGCGTCCCGCGCTTTACGGCACGGTCGAAATCGCTTCGCCGCTAGCCGGCCAGCCGGTGATCAGCGTGCCCGATTCGGCCGTGCTCGACACGGGGACGACGCAAACGGTTCTGGTCGAGCGCGGCGAAGGATTGTTCGAGCCCCGCGACGTCAAGCTGGGGACGCGAGCCGAAGGCTATGTGCAAATCCTGGACGGTCTGAAGGAAAACGAAAAGGTGGTGGTCAGTGCCAACTTCCTGATCGATGCCGAGAGCAATCTGCGCGCTGCCCTTCAAAGCTTCCATCATCACTAAAGGTACCACCGTCATGATCCCCGCCTTGATCCGCTGGTCCGCCCGCAACGTCTTCCTCGTCCTTTTGATGACGGCATTCATCGCCGGGGCGGGGATTCTTGCCGTCAAGCGCATTCCGCTCGATGCGCTGCCCGATTTGTCCGACGTGCAGGTGATCCTGTACACCGACTATCCCGGCCAAGCCCCGCAGGTGGTCGAGGATCAGGTCACCTATCCGTTGACCACGGCCATGCTGTCGGTGCCGAAATCCAAGTTGGTGCGCGGCTTCTCGTTCTTCGGCGTCAGCTTCGTCTATGTGATCTTCGAGGACGGCACCGACATCTATTGGGCGCGCTCGCGCGTGCTGGAGTATTTGAGTTTCGCCGCCAAGCGCCTGCCGCCCGGCGTGACGCCATCGCTCGGTCCCGACGCGACGGGCGTGGGTTGGGTCTATCAGTATGTGGTGCTGGCCAAGGACCGCACCTTGGCGGAACTCCGCACGCTTCAAGACTGGTATCTGCGCTATCAGCTCGCCAAGGCCGAAGGCGTGGCCGAGGTGGCGAGCGTCGGCGGCTTCGTCCAGCAATATCAGGTGGTGGTCGATCCGCAGAAGCTCCAGGCCTTCGGCATTCCCCTGGCCAAGGTCAGCGAGGCCATCCGCAAAAGCAACGTCGACGTGGGCGGTCGGGTGATCGAAATGGCCGAAACCGAGTTCGTGGTGCGCGGTCACGGCTATCTCAAAGGCACCGGCGACATCGAAAAGATCGTACTCAAGGTGCAGAACGGGACGCCAGTCTTGCTGTCGGACGTGGCGCGGGTAGAACTCGGTCCCGACGAACGGCGGGGGCTGACCGAACTGAATGGCGAGGGCGAAGTCGTCAGCGGCATCATCTTGCAGCGGTTCGGGGAAAATGCCCTCGACGTCATCCGGGGCGTCAAGGCCAAGCTGGCGGACGTGGCGGCGGGATTGCCCGAAGGCGTGTCGATCAAGGCCGTCTACGACCGTTCCGATTTGATCCTGCGCGCCGTTGAAACCCTGAAACACACGCTGATTGAGGAAAGCCTGATCGTCGCCTTCGTCTGCGTCGTCTTCCTGCTGCATGTCCGCTCGGCTCTGGTCGCCATTCTGATGCTGCCGGTCGGCGTGCTGATTTCGGTTATCGTCATGCAGGCGTTGGGCATGACCTCCAACATCATGAGCCTGGGGGGAATCGCCATCGCGGTGGGCGCCATGGTGGATGCCGCCATCGTCATGATCGAGAACGCCCACAAGCATCTGGAGCGGATAAAACCGGGCGAGAGCCGGGTCGATGCGCTGATCACCGCCGCCTGCGAGGTGGGGCCGTCGCTGTTCTTCGGCCTGTTGATCATCACCGCCTCGTTCCTGCCGGTCTTCACTCTGGAGGCGCAGGAAGGCCGTCTGTTCAAGCCGCTGGCCTATACCAAGACGTTTTCCATGGCCGGAGCCGCGTGGCTGTCGGTGACGTTGGTGCCGGTGCTGATGGTGCTGTTCATCCGGGGGCGCATCCTTCCCGAACACAAGAATCCCATCAACCGGGCGCTGATCTGGGCCTATCGCCCCCTGATCAAGGGCGTGATGAAGGCCAAGATTCCCACCATTCTGGTGGCGATCGCCGCCTTGGGCGTGTCGTGGTACCCACTGTCGCACTTGGGGTCCGAGTTCATGCCGTCCTTGAATGAAGGCACGATCCTGTACATGCCGACGACGTTGCCCGGCCTGTCGATTACCAAGGCGGGCGAACTGCTCCAAACCCAGGACAAGATCATCAAGAGCTTCCCCGAGGTGGAAAGCGTCTACGGCAAGGCTGGACGCGCAGGCACCGCTACCGATCCCGCGCCGACCGAAATGTTCGAGACGGTCATCAACCTGAAGCCGGAAAGCGAGTGGCGGCCCGGCATGACCTATGACGCGCTGATCGCCGAAATGGACAAGGCGCTGCAAATGCCGGGCGTCGCCAACGCCTGGACCATGCCCTTGCGCGCCCGCATCGACATGCTGTCCACCGGCATCCGCACCCCCATCGGCATCAAGGTGTTCGGCAAGGACCTGGACCAGATGGAACTGCTGGCCCGGCAGATCGAGGCGGTGGTGAAAAACGTACCCGGCACCACCTCGGCCTATGCCGAGCGTATCGGTGGCGGCTATTACCTCAACATCGAACCCGACCGGGCGCAACTGGCCCGTTATGGTCTGACCATCGACGATTTGCAGGAGGTGATCCTGACCGCGCTGGGTGGCGAGTCCGTCACCACCACGGTCGAGGGGCGTGAACGCTTTACCGTCAACGTCCGCTATCCGCGCGCCTTCCGCAGCGATCCCCAAGCCATCGCCGAAAAGATATTGGTCAACACGGCCGAGGGCGCCATGGTGCCGTTGGGGCAGATCGCGCAAGTGCGCCTGACCAAGGGACCGGCGGGCATCCGCACCGAGAACGCCCTGTTGTCGGCCTACATCTATGTGGACATTCGGGGCCGCGACATCGGCGGCTATGTAGCCGAGGCCCGCAAGGCGGTGCAGGAACAGGTCAAAATGCCGCCAGGCTATTTCGTCACCTGGTCGGGCCAGTTCGAGTACATGGAACGGGCCATCGAGAAGCTGAAAGTGGTGGTGCCCGTCACCATCCTGATCATCTTCCTGCTGCTGTATCTAAACTTCAAGCGCGTGACCGAAACCCTGATCGTCATGCTGTCGCTGCCGTTTGCCTTGGTGGGGGGGCTGTGGCTGCAATGGTCACTGGATTTCAACATGAGCGTCGCTGTGGCGGTCGGCTATATCGCGCTGGCGGGCGTCGCCGCCGAGACCGGCGTGGTCATGCTGATCTATCTGGATCATGCCTATCGGGATCTGAAAGCGCAGCGCGACGCTGAGGGTCAACCCTTCACGGCGGAGGATTTGCGGACCGCCATCATGACCGGCGCGGTCGAGCGCGTGCGTCCCAAGATGATGACCGTGGTCGCCATCATGGCCGGTCTGCTGCCAATCATGTGGAGCACCGGCACCGGGTCCGAGGTCATGCGCCGCATCGCCATGCCCATGGTGGGCGGCATGGTGTCGTCCACCGTCCTGACCTTGATCGTGATCCCCGCCATCTACGGGCTGGTCAAGACCTATGGGCGGAAACAGGATGGAGAAAAGTCATGAGTAAATTGATTCCGGCGTTTGCCGTCATAGGTGCCGGTGCAGGGGCTATCGCAGCTTTCTTCGCCTTAGGGCTGTTCAATGTTTCGGCACAGGAAAAGCATTGGCCGATGGTCGAACGTCTGATCGGCTACGCGCGCGACCGCTCGATCGAGACACATGCCGCCGACATCGCCGTTCCAGAAAACCTGAACGGTCACGGCCTGATCATGGAGGGTATGTCCCATTACAGCGCACACTGTGCCATGTGCCATGGCGCACCCGGTGTGAAGGCAGAGGATATGGCGGATGGAATGTATCCGACGCCGCCTGATTTACAAAAGACGGTTGCCCAACGGACCTCGGCGGAGTTGTTCTGGATCGTCAAGAATGGGATCAAGATGTCAGGAATGCCGTCCTGGGCCGATCATGGCGACGATGAGTTGTGGCCGGTGGTAGCGTTCCTGGAAACTTTGCCCACATTGAAACCCGAGGATTATGCCGGTTTGATGGCGGAAGCCGATCGGATGACCGAGGGGCGTCACGGCCATGTACATGGGGATGGATCGCAGAATACGGAACCCATGCATGACGACATGCCCATGGATATGAACGGCATGCATCATGGCGAAACTTTGGAACATACTCATTCGCAACCTAGGCATCATGAATGATAGGGGGTCCGGTTTCACCCTTACGTTCACCTTCACCCCTGCGATGGAAGATGGCTTTGCAGTTGCTGGGGTTCGGTCTGCTGATTGCCATTTTCTGTGGGAGCGGTGTGTATTGGATGGAAACGGCAAGGCTCGACACATTCGTCGAGCATTTGTCCGAAGAGCAGGCTCGTGATTTGATCCTCTCGTCGAATAAAGGGACGGGTGGACCCGATATGAACGCTTCGGGAGAAGACTTTGTCTTCAATGAGATTCTCGCCCCGGACGGTAGAGTGATTCGGTCCTTCCAACAACGGGATTTGCCGAATGCCGTTCAGGAACGTCTACGAAATCTGCTCCGGTCAAAAACCGACCAGCATGTCAACTTCATTCATGACGTTCGCCAATACATGTTTCTGTCCTTTAAAGACGCAAGGAGCGGAATGCGTTTTTCAGGCTTATTCCGTGTCGGCGACGAGTTGTCCAAACGTCTGACGGACCAAATCATTGGCTCGGTCCTGGCTGCCGTTGGGATTGTCCTGGGAACGACCTTCATTCTCATACCCGTTATCGGGCGCCTGGAGCGCCAAGTGATTTATCACGCCCGTGATGCCACCGACGCTAATATCGACGCCCTTGCGACCTTGGGCGGGGCCATCGCCAAGCGTGACAGCGACACCGACGCTCATAATTATCGAGTGACGATGTATGTCTTGCGGCTCGCCGAGGCCCTTGATCTCGATCGTGACGCCATATGCCATTTGATCCGTGGCGCCTTTCTTCATGATGTAGGGAAAATCGCGATTCCTGACGCCATTCTTCGGAAACCTGGGCGCCTGACCGACGATGAATTCGCGGTCATGAAAAGCCATGTTCAGCATGGCCTCGATATTGTTTCCCATTCCCGTTGGCTGGCGCCGGCGGCCGAAGTGATCGCTGGTCATCATGAAAAATATGACGGAAGCGGTTATCCTTATGGACTGGCTGGCGAGCAAATACCTCTTGCCGCCCGCCTTTTTGCTGTCGCCGATGTATTTGATGCATTAACGTCCGCTCGCCCGTACAAGCCAGCTTTACCGCTTGCTGAAGCCAAGCAAATTCTGTCGATCGAACGTGGCCACCATTTCGACCCATTTATCCTGGATAGGTTTTTATCCCTAGCCGATGAATTGCATGCGACGTTCAACACTGGTGACGAGCATCTCATTCGGAAAGATTTTCTGTCTGAGCTTGCGCACTATTTTTTCATAAGACAAATATAAGACTGCGCGCAGCCAATTCCATTTACAATTATTTACATACATCTGCTTGCCGAAGGGGAAACTCGATGGCCGAATACGGCAATGAATGACGTGGAGGCTGGCGATGAAACATCTTGGCATACGAGGGCAATTAGCCTTGATCGGCGTAATCACCGTCATGGGGCTGGTGGCGATTGCCATAGCATATGTCGTCGGCAATACCGTAGCCAGCGAACACATGCAAATGTCCAGAACGATCGATGCTCAACGGCAGATCGCATCTGATTTCCAGCATGCCGTGGATGAAATGCGGCTCGCGGCGAAACAAGTGCTGATGCATCCTGGAGACGGCGCTTCCACGGACTTCGCCGCAGCCCTTACAGCGGCAACGCGTAAACTCGAAACGATTTCACCAACTCCACCGCACGGCAACGGTCATATGGGCATGGGCGGGTCCAGTTCCGTCGATCTCGGCCACATTCTTAGCCGGTATGGAGCACTCGTCACCCAACTTTCACAAGGCGGGACGACAGAGGGTGAAACGGCACTGGCGGCGGCGGAACGTGAACTCCTGCCTGCAATCGAAACTTTTATCGATGGCGAGCGAAGCAATTACATGGCCATGAACGCCAAAGTCGACGCCACAATTGTCGAGCAACGGTTCTGGATGTTTGCCGCTATTGCGATTATCGCCCTTACCACCTCCACAGCGGCCATTGTCGTCGGCCGTCGGGTTTCCCGCCCGATCCTTGACTTGGCGGCGGCAATGCATCGTCTTGCCAAAGGCGATCTCTCTACCGCCGTACCTGGGTTGGGGCGTAAAGATGAAATCGGTTCCATGGCGGCGGCAATGGCAGTGTTTCGGGCAAATGCGGAAAAAGTCGAACTACTTCGAACTGAGCAGGAAGAAATGCGCCGAAACGCAGAAGCCGAACGCCGTCAAGTATTGGAACGGCTGGCCGATGATTTCGCCGCCGGTTTGGGCCTAGGCCTCGACCATGTCGGAACTGCCGTGACGCGTCTTGAAAGTATGGCCGGCTCGTTACGAGGCAGCGCTGACATGTCGCTAACCGCTTCGGCGGCAGCGGCAGAATGTTCCCAAACCAGTTCGGCGGTGTTGTCATCAGTTGCCGCCGCCGCTGAGGAATTGTCTCGTTCGGCCGAAGAAATCGGTGCCCATGTCGGGCGTGCCACGGAGGCTACCGCCGAAGCGGTTACCGAAGCCCAACGAACGGATACGATCGTGCGAGGCCTCTCCGAGGCGGGTTCCCGCATCGGAGAAATCATCCAACTGATCGGCAAGATTGCCAGTCAGACCAATATGCTGGCGTTAAATGCCACAATTGAAGCCGCACGGGTCGGCGAAGCGGGCAAAGGCTTTGCCGTAGTCGCCGGTGAGGTCAAGTCTCTTGCACGGCAGACGTCCGAAGCAGCGGAGGAGATTGAGCGCCAGATTGTCGCCATCGCAGAGGCGTCCAGTAACGCCGTCGCGGCGATCGAAGCCATCAAGGATGTGGTGGAGAATATCGACACCATCGCCACCGGCATTGATGCGGCGGTCGGGCAACAGATCATCGCTACGCGAGATATTTCCCGCGATGTTCAACAGGTTGCTGGCGCCGCTCAGGAAGTATTCGGCGCTGTAGGACGCACGGCTGACGCAGCCAAGGCGACTGGTAGCGCTTCCCAGGATATCACTGTTTCCACGACTGAACTGGCTACCCAGTCCATGCGACTGCGAGAGGGTGCGGCCAGTTTTCTGGAAAACATACGCGGCGCATAATCCAGATTGTCTCCCATGCCCATTCGAGAGGAGCGGATGGTATCCGTGTCTTTCTGAAGCACATTGGAATGGTTCGAATATATATGTGCCCATTTACAAATCTTTACACGCCTTTTCTTTCAATTCTCGTCCACCTGACCGAGAATCTCCATATCGATTTTGGCCTTAGAAGGAATAGTGTCATGAAACCGCAATTAATCAACAAAGTTCTCGGGCTTGCTTTTCTTGCCGGTGTGCTTGCCGCCCCGGCGGCATTCGCCGAAGAAACGCCTCAGAATTGTAAGGCGGGAATGGATGCGCTCAGCAAGGAATACGCCGACACCGGCCTGTCCATGCCGCCCAAACCATCGGGCGGCACGATGCACGGCGTGCAGGGCCATACCCATTCCAGCGCGGAACTGACGGTGATGCGAACCCATTTCGCCGAGGCCCAACGCGCCTGCGACGAAGGTAAGGACCACGAATCCATGCTTCATCAGGACGTAGTTCGGTCGATCCTCCGCCTGCCGCCCCAGGAACATCCGGCCAGCCACCATTACACCAAACCCAAGGAATAAACCTGATACTCCAGCGCCCCGCTGAGGAAGGGCTTTCTTAAGCAGGGCGTACCTTCTCACGCATAGGAGGGCGACATGGTCGAGTATCAACAAACATCTTTCTGGCGTAGCCGGACCGGTCTGACCCTATGCGTGTTTCTGACCGTGGCCGTCGCTTTTCTGCTGACCGAACATTGGGCGCATGTCCTTGGTGTCCTGCCTCTGATCCTGCCTTTGGGACTGTGTCTGGGCATGCACGCGTTCATGCACGATGGACATGGCGGGCATGGGCAGGGTGGTCATGGGGATCACGCTCAGCACGACACACCCACGGCTAAGGAGCACGATCATGAATGACATGCCTCCCGCTTACGGATTGTGGTCGTTGGTGATCATCAATTCGGCCCTGTTCATTCTGTTCGCTTTCAGCTTTGCCCGCCCGGCTACACACCGCGACTGGCGATCGTTCGGGGCGTTCTCTGCCTTCGTCATCGCGCTGTTCACCGAGATGTATGGCTTTCCCTTGACCATTTATCTGTTGTCGGGATGGCTGGGCAGCCGTTATCCGGCTATCGACCCATTCTCGCATGAGGCTGGGCATCTATGGTCGACCTTTCTTGGATTGAAGGGCGATCCGCACTTAAGCCCGATCCATCTGCTCAGCACACTGCTCATCGTCGTGGGCTTCATCATCATCGGCAAGGCCTGGCCCGTTCTGCACAGCGCGCAACGGCTTGGGGCTCTGGCCCAGGCCGGTCCCTATGCGGTCGTTCGCCATCCGCAATACGACGGTTTCATCATCGTGCTGATCGGCTTCCTGCTGCAATGGCCGACCCTGCCGACGCTGGTGATGTTCCCGGTACTGGTCTTCATGTATGTGCGTCTGGCGCGAACCGAAGAACGCGCAGCCGAAGCCCAGTTTCCGTTGCTTTATCCCGACTATAAGGCGCGGGTTCCGGGCTTCATTCCAAACCGGCGCGACTAGCCCTTAAGGAGGGCACCATGAACGAACACACCCATGATCATCATGGCGGCCACGATCATCCTCATGCGCCGGCTTCTTCCTCTTCCCTCGATCCCGTTTGCGGGATGAATGTCGATCCGGCCACGACGCCCTACAAAGCCGACCATGGCGGCTCGGCTTATTTCTTTTGCAGCGCCCATTGCCGTGATCGGTTCACGGCCCAGCCGGACACTTTTATCGCCCCAAAACCGGCCGAGACGTCCCAAGTCGAGACGGGCGTCATATACACCTGTCCCATGCACCCGCAGATACGCCTGTCCGGCCCTGGCTCCTGCCCACTTTGCGGCATGGCGCTGGAGCCGGAACAACCCCAAACGGAACATCAGGACAGCCCGGAGCTTCGGGATTTTACCCGCCGATTCTGGATCGGAACCGCTCTGGCCGCGCCCCTGGCGGTATACGAGATGGGCGGCCATCTGCTGGGAATGCGCCTGCATGGGATGGCCTGGATCATCTGGCTTCAGGCCGTTTTGGCGACGCCGGTGGTGTTGTGGGCGGGGTGGCCATTGCTGGTGCGCGGATGGCTTTCCCTCCGCCAGCGCCATCTCAATATGTTTTCCCTGATTTCGCTCGGCACGCTGACCGCTTATTTGTTCAGCCTGGTCGCCACAATCGTGCCGGATGTTTTCCCGGCAGGGTTCAAGAATGCCAATGGCATGGTGGATGTCTATTACGAAGCGGCGGCGGTCATCACCGTGCTGGTGTTGTTGGGACAGGTTCTTGAACTGCGCGCCCGCGAGCGGACGGGCAGCGCCATTCGCGCTTTGTTGAACCTCGCCCCCAAAACGGCGCGCCGCATCGGGGCCGATGGTAGCGACCAAGAAATCCCGCTGGCCGAGGTGCAGGTGGGCGACCGTCTGCGTGTCCGTCCCGGCGAAGGTGTGCCGGTGGACGGCACAGTGGCCGAGGGTCATAGCCCGGTGGATGAATCCATGGTGACGGGCGAATCAGTGCCGGTCGAAAAGCAGCCGGGCGACAAGCTGATTGGTGGCACGGTCAACGGTACGGGGTCGCTGGTCATGACCGCCGACAAGATCGGCTCCGATACCATGCTTGCCCGGATTGTCCAGATGGTCGCCGATGCCCAGCGCAGCCGCGCGCCGATCCAGCGTCTGGCCGACGACGTGGCCGGTTGGTTCGTGCCCGCCGTGGTCGCCATTGCAGCCCTGAGTTTTGCCATCTGGACGATCTGGGGGCCGGAACCTTCCATGGCCTACGGCCTGATCGCGGCGGTGTCGGTGCTGATCATCGCTTGTCCCTGCGCCTTGGGCTTGGCGACGCCCATGTCGATCATGGTGGGCGTGGGACGCGGCGCGACCGAAGGTGTACTGGTCCGCAACGCCGAAGCACTCGAACGCTTCGAGAAAGTCGATACGCTGGTGGTGGACAAGACCGGCACGCTGACCGAGGGCAAACCCTCCGTCACCGAGATCTTTGCCGTTCCGGGAACGAACGAAGCCGATCTGCTCGCCCTTGCCGCTTCGTTGGAACGGTTGAGCGAGCATCCGCTTGCGGCAGCCATCGTGTCGGCGGCGCAAGCGCGCGGACTGACCACCGGCTTTGCATTGGATTTCCAATCGCTCACCGGTAAGGGTGTGACTGGTATTGTCGGTCCCCGACAGGTAGCACTGGGCAACGCCAAATTGATGGACGACTTGGGGGCCGAGATGGGGGACTTGGCCGAAAAAGCCGAGGTGCTACGGCAAAAAGGCGCGACGGTTCTGTTCATCGCCGTCGATGGAGCGGTGGCGGGAGCCATCGCCGTCGCCGATAAGATCAAAGCCTCCACGCCCGCCGCATTGCAGGCGTTACGCGCCGATGGCATCCGCATTGTCATGCTGACCGGCGACAATCGGGCAACCGCCCGGGCCGTGGCGGATACGCTGGGGATCGACGATGTGGAATCCGAGGTGCTGCCCGAAGATAAGCATCGGGTCGTCCGTGACCTGCGGGCCAAAGGCCGTGTCGTCGCCATGGCCGGGGATGGTGTCAACGACGCGCCCGCCTTGGCAGAGGCCGATGTCGGCATCGCCATGGGCACCGGCACCGAGGTCGCCATCCAAAGCGCGGGCGTTACCCTGGTAAAGGGCGACTTGGCCGGAATCGCCCGTGCCCGGACGTTGAGCCGCGCCACCATGCGCAACATCCGTCAGAATCTGGTCTTCGCCTTCGCCTACAACGCCGCTGGCATTCCGGTCGCGGCGGGTGCGCTCTATCCGGCCTTCGGCATCTTGTTAAGCCCGATCATCGCGGCGGCAGCGATGGCGCTGAGTTCGGTGTCGGTGGTCGGTAATGCGTTGCGGTTGAGGAAGGGCTGAAAAGGTAGGTGATAACTATTTCGGAGAATGAGCGGCGACTCGGTCATTCTATCCTCGTAGGCTGAGGCGCGTGGCGATGTTCCTTCATTGCAAACGCCGTGACGGCACCCGAGGCGAATGTCAGCGCCGCGATCGCGGTTATGGCCGTGGCGGCCCCGAACAGGTCGGTCATGATGCCGGCCGATAGGGCGCCGATCGCATACCCCATGTCGCGCCAGAACCGGTAAACGCTTAAAGAGCGCGCCCGCCAGGATGGATGGGACGCATCCGAAACCGAAGCGATCAAGGTTGGGTATACCATGGCCGTGCCGACACCAAGCAAAACACTGGCAAGGAACCACCAGGCGAACCCTTGTGAGCGTGCCGTCAACAGCAATCCGGCGGCCTGCACCCACATCCCGGCGACGATAAGCCCCTTGCGCCCCCACCGGTCGCTTAAGGGGCCGGTCGCCGTCTGTAGGACACCCCATATGGTGGGATAGACGGCCTTCAAGATGCCGATCCGTTCGACCCCCAGGCCGAAAGCTGCAAAGTACAGAGGGAAAATGCCCCAACTCATGCCGTCGTTGAGGTTGTTGACCAACCCGGCTTGGGAGGCCGCGAAAAGATTTCTGTCACCGAAAGATGTCCTGCGGAAAATCTCCCAGAAGCCGATTTTCTCGGCAGGAGCATTGTGATTGGCAATCTCTAGGCCGACATGATGCCGTGTGTCCTTGACGACGAATACGGATAAGGCAAGACCGAGTCCGGCATAGGCCATCCCCAAATAGAACGGGTCTGGCCGTAAGCCGTGACGCTCGGCAAGGTAGCCGGTGACGAAGGCGGTGGCGCCAACGGCAAGGTAGCCCGCGAATTCATTGAGGCCGACCGCCAGTCCCCGGGATTTCGGGCCGACCAGATCCACTTTCATGATGACGGTCATGGACCAGGAGAATCCTTGATTGATGCCGAGCAAGACGTTGGCTGCCACGATCCAAGCCCAGCTTGGTCCCCAGGCGATCATGAAAGGAACCGGCAGGCCGACCAACCAGCCAAGAACCAGCATGTGCTTGCGACCGTAGACGTCGGCCAAATGGCCGGAAACAAGGTTGGCGCACGCCTTCACCACGCCGAAACTGACGATGAAGGAAACGACGATGGTGGTCGAGGCTATCTGGAATTCCTGAGAACCGATGAGGGGCACGACCGTGCGTTCGAGCCCCACCATGCCGCCGACGAAAGCGTTGATCAGCACCAGCAGGCCGAATTGCCGCCAGTTCTCGCGCAAGCCCAGTTGAACAGCGGACATCCTGCCCCCCTTAGCCGAGGTTTGCTTTGACAATCGCGTCCATGTCGGCAAGGCGCGGCGGGATGTCCTGGGTCAGGAAATCCACGAAGGCGGGCTTGTCCATGGATAGCGCCGGGTTCCAGCGTTTCTCAAAGCCGATGGTAGAAGATGGCTTGCCGGACAACCCGGCTCCGCAGACGCTGCCCGCTTGATGGCCTGGAAATATCTCGATTTCGTCGGGAAGTCCCAGCAGTTTTGTGTGCAGGCTGTCATATAAGATTCCGGCCATTTCCCGTTCCTGCCCCGCCAGATCGGGACGACCGATCGATCCGACGAACAGCGTGTCGCCCGTTACGACAAACCACGGGGCGTCGCCACGCCGCTCGTCCGTCACCAGCAGGCAGATGCTGTCCGGCGTATGACTGGGGGTATGCAGGATTTGGACTTTGGTGTTGCCGACATCCAAAGTCTGGCCGTCGTTCAGAGTTTCAAAAGAATGCTTGACCCGTGGCCGATTGGAATCGTGAAGGCAATAAGGGGCGGCCAAAGCCCGAGCCAAGCCGGGGCCGCCAGAGTAATGGTCGGCATGGATGTGGGTGTCGATCACATGGGTGACCTGGACGTTGGCGATGCGGGCTTGTTCGGCGAACCATTCCTCGTCGCCCACGACGGCATCGACCACCACCGCCTTGCCCATACCGCCACACCCGAAGAAATAGGAAAGACACCCGTTAGGGTTGGCGCGTTGCTTGAAAAACATCATGCCTCCTGTCGTAGGGAATACCGTCACGATTGTCCGTGACAACATTCTAATGAATGTTAGAATAATAACCCATGGGAAAAGTTTCAAGCGGGGTTATGGCCGTGAGCACACACCGGGAAATCAAGGATGCTTTGTTCGATCAGGTTGCCCGCATCACCAAGGCGGTCGCCAGTCCGAAGCGGCTGGAATTGGTCGAATTGCTGTGTCAAGCTTCGAAGCCGGTGGAGACGTTGGCGCGCGAGGCTGAGATCAGCGTCAAGCTGGTCAGCGCCCATTTGAAGGAACTGCGCAACGCCCGTCTGGTGCAGACTGAGCGGCGCGGCAAACAGATCGTTTACAGGCTGTCTAGTCCCGAGGTTTCCAAATTCTGGGTGCTGCTGCGTCTATTGGCCGAAGACAGATCGGTTGAGTTGCAGGACGCCATGAATCAGCTTGCCGAAGCGAATGGGGAATGGCGAAACGAGAGTCAGGCGGACCTTCTGCAGAAAGCCGAGGATGGAGAAATCGTCATCATTGATGTCCGACCGGACAATGAATATGCGACGGCACATCTGCCATTCGCCCGGTCAATGCCCCTGTCCGAATTGCAAGCCAGGCTCCAGGAGTTGCCCAACGACAAGCCCGTTGTGGCGTACTGCCGGGGGCCATATTGCCTGATGGCTGGGGATGCCGTTCGCCTACTCCGAGCACAGGGCTTCCACGCCTTTCAAATGCAGGACGGGGTGGCGGAGTGGTTGTATGCAGGATAGCACATGGTCCGTTGGAGAGCCTTGAGCAGATAATGTCCGGGCTATCAATGAACACCTAGAGCATCGAGCCTTTAATCTGCAACATATCCAGCGTCTTTGAGGTAGTTCCAGCACTCGTCTGTTGAGTATAGATCGCAGATGCTGCCGACGGCCTTCCAGAGGGCTTCGATGGTTCTGGCCCCAATTCGGCGGAGATGGGCCTTGAGCTTGGCGAAGGCCATTTCGATCGGGTTGAGATCAGGACTGTAGGGCGGCAGGAAGAGGAACCATGCCCCTCGCTCTTTGAGGATGGCCTTGGCTTTTTCGCTTTTATGGCTGGACAGATTATCGAGGATGACGACATCGCCCGGTTCGAGGGTTGGGGCGAGTTGCGTCTCGACGTAGGTTTCGAAGATTTTCCGGTTCATGGGGCCATTGATGACCCAAGGCGCAGTCAGGCCATCGCACCGCAAAGCAGCGACAAAGGTCTGTGTGCCCCAATGTCCGAAGGGCGCATGCGCTTTCAAGCGTTGTCCTCGCAGAGCCCGGCCCCGCAACCTGGTCATCTTCGTGGTCGTGCCTGTCTCGTCGATGAACACAAGTCGGTGCGATTCCTGGCGCATGCGAGGCTGGCGGCATTCCCGCCATACCCGGCGCTCCGCCGCCACCTCAGCGCGTTCGGATTCGGATGCCAGCAGTGTTTTTTTTAACCGTGAAGCCCTGCTTGAGGAAGAACTTCGACAAGGATGCAGGATGGGCTACAACACCGCGCTCGGCCAACAGCTTGGCCGCCAATTCCGGCATCGTGATGTCTTCCTCCGCTTCGACCCACTGGATCAAAATATCGGCATGGGCCGCCAATTTGCCGCCGCCAGGAGGACGGCCCTGGCGCGACGGCTCCAACGAACCCGTTGCCGCCATCCGTTGGGCAAGCCTAACGCTGGTCGCTGCGCTGATGCCAAAACGACGGGCCGCAGCCCGCCGTGATTGTCCGCCCTCAATCTCATCGTAAACCCGAACCCGAAGATCCGATGATAACCCTTTGCCCATGATCCACCTCCAAAGAGGTTGAATCATTTTTTCGACCAAATGGGAATCCCTCACGATTCATATTTCGCGCGCGATGCTCTAGGTAGATAACGGCTAGCGACTGATTGCCATATTGGTCCTGCTCCCTCATTTGCGACTGGGGTTTGGTTCCGTCTGCGCCCTGTCAAGCAGGTGGCCGTAGCCACGCTCGGTCATCCAGCGGGCGCGGTTCAAGTGGCCTTCCCAGCACTTTCGGGTGCAGTCGGGTTCCGTGCTGGGATCGCGATGTAGAACGATGCGAGCGACCACGCGCCAGTCGGCACCCTCGGCGTCGGCATCGAGCAGGCGCAGATAGGTGACGAAATGCGCCTCATCGTAATCGGTGATGCCTTCCGACCACGGCACCGAGTCGGCAACATCGGGGTCGAGTTCCATTATCTCTCCCATCCTTTATATATTTTGCATCGGTATTGGCGTGTCTTGGCGGCAAACATAGCATGGTTCGCGCTGACAGGAAGGATAGGACCTGTAGGGATCAGAGATAATCCTTCCTGAAGTGAGACGGCGTGATGCCGGTGATCTTGCGGAAGACATCGGTGAAATGACTATGGCTGGAAAATCCAAGTTCGTGGGCAATTTCTGTAATCGACCGCTCACCACGGCACAGCATGTCCCTGGCCCGTGAAACGCGCCGCTCGTTCACGTATTGCCATGGCGATTGCCCAACGCTCGTCTTGAATGCCTTGCCAAAATGGTGCTGGGTCAAACCTGCTTCCGCAGCCAACTCGCCAAGGTTCATATCCTCGCCCAAATGGGCCTCTATATAATCCACCACCCTGCGTCGGCGGGAGGAGCCCAACCCGCCGCTCAAGGCTGGACGGGCCGTGGCGCTGTTGCTGCGACCGTGATGTTCGAATAGATGCAAAGCCAGCATTGCCCCCGCATGATCCAAGCGCAGGCCGTTGTAGCGGCCATGGTCTCTCAGCCCGCGCCGCAGCGTGACGATCAATTCCTCGACGACGGTATCGTGGATTGCTCCCTGGGGAGGCAACTCGGGTATATCGCCGTCGAAGGCTTCGCCCACGGTTTGCTCAAGGAAGAATGCCGTCATCGCCACTGTAATGGCGGATTGTGTGCCCTGCCATTCGAGGAACGCCGGTTGACCTGCGGGCGCGATATGGAATTGTCCGGCGGTGACGATATGTTTTTCGGCTTTTTTGATGGATGTCCTCCAGCCGAATTCAAACGGCTCGCCTTCGTGCATGATGATTGTCAACTGCGCAGCGCCGAGCCAGGAGCCGGTGTTGGACCGGAAGTCGGCCCTGCCAATGCATAGCCCGTTGCGCGCTAGCCTTTCCTTGACCATTGCGACGGACTCATGGGGTGTTGATGTAAAATCGATCATGACAGCTTTTGACACGACCGTTACTCCCAGTATGGCGACATCCGTCGGTAGTATAGGATCGTGAGGTCGTGAGAAGTCTGTGACAACTGGAACGGCGCTGTGACATGTCTGTGACTTCCTATTGATTACTTTCTTATGATAATACAACCCACAAAGATTGCCGCGTTTTTCTGTGAGAGGCCATCCTATTTTGGAAGCCTTCCTCGTCATCACTATCGATAGTAATCGACGTCGTCGACATTCTTCGTGTTAAGGAAGATGTCAGAGATGGGAGGATATGCGCCCATGTCCGAGAGCAGATCCATTGAACTAGGCATACAGCCCCGCGCCGATTGGCGTGACCCAGAACAGTACCGAAATCTTCTAGAATACGATTGCGTCGGCTGGGCGGGCGAATGGCTGCGGCGCAATCCGGATTTCGTCGCCGACGTGCTGCGAGTACCGTGCCTCCCGTATACCGCCCAATCTCCCCGCGATGACGATACCCGGATATCCAATTGCGGCAGGGCCTGTACGTTGAGCCGATGGGGGCTGCGGTGCTGCCGGATCGACGAGGAGCCGGTTTTCTTCTGGCTGCCGCAATGCAATCCCTTGGTTCTGCCCGTCGAGACCATAGCCGCGCCCGGTCCGGCGGATGCTTTCGATATTCGTCGATGCGCTTCCCTGAAGGCCGGGCTACGTGGTGTGGATCGGGAACTGCACCTTCTGTTCAGCGATGGCCCGCGCACCCTACAAATCGTGCTGATCGACGATCCGCCTCTCGACGGGCCAGTGATGTTCCGTTGCCGTCTCTGCGGTTGGTGCGATTTTGAAGCCAAACCGTTGAGCCTGCGACGGCTATGCAGCCTATACCGGCGCGGGCGGCTGCTGAAAACGCTATATCCCCCGGAACAGCGGGCGCGTCGTTGGATGGACATGGCCCGGGCGTGGGATGGCCTTAAGGATGGGGCCAGACAGCGGGATATTGCTGCGGCCCTGTTCGGGGAGCGGGCGGCGCGAACCGGCTGGGACGACGGATACCGCACCCGCGTCCAGCGTTTGGTCCGGGCGGCGGAGCGGATGGTGGGCGGCGGCTACCTTGGTCTGTTGCGCGGGGAGGAAGAGGGAGAGTTCGGGCCGGGATCGGGCGAACCTTAACCCAAGAGGAGGGCTTTGCCATGTTCCAGTTCGTCCGTCTGTCGGCCGTCGTCGGCATCCTGTTTTTCGCTTTCGTGTCGTTTTGGCCGGCGATGAAGAAAGACCATGTCGGTCCGGCCAAGGTCATTAATGCCGTCTCCCTGGTGGTGAATGGCGAAAGTCACCGCCTCTACGGCGTTTCCGCCCCCCAACAGCATGAAACCGAGGCAACCGCCGCCCTGGCCAAATTCCTGGAAGGCCGTACCATTACATGCCAAATCCGGCAGACCGGTGAAGCGTCAGGCCGCTTCGTCTCGGTCTGCTATGCCGGAAGCGATGACATTGCCGCCTGGGTGGCGCGCAACGGCTGGGCCACCGCCGACCGCGATGCCAACCGCCTTTATAATTACACCAGCGATGAAGGCATGGCCCGTTTCCTTGGTAAGGGAATCTGGGCTGGTGGCGGGCGGCAGTAAGAGAGGAAGAGGAGGACTGAGATTTTCGTGACGGAGTAAGGGGAGAAAGAGTGGCTTTCTCCGCCCGTCACGGAGATGTGCCATGATCCAGATGAATAGTGAGCAGGCCGGGCGGGGCGGTTCCGGCGGTTACAAGGTGGACGCCAGCCGGGGCCAGCGGAACGGCCGGGTATCGTCAGAGTGGTTTTCGCGGCCGGACGATCAGCGGTTTCTGTCGCTGGCCGATTTATATGCCTCGGTGCGCGAGCGCAGCGACCGCAGCCGGACCCGGACGGTGGAAAGTTCGGCGATTCGGGTGGAAGCCGCCCGCGACAATCCCGAACGCCTGACCCTGGCGCTGCCTGGTGCGGAAGCGCAAGTGGCGCCGACCCATTGGAGCTTCGGCCAACTGGCCGCCCTGGTGGGCGCGCCCGCCGCCTATCTGCGCCAGCTTCCGGCGCCGCTGGCGGGGATCAATCTGCAATACGGCCTTTCCACCCATCGGGCCGAGCAGGTCAAGACCCTGGAAATCGACGACGGCCGGGTCGAGCTTCGCGCCGCCACCGGTCCCGACTACGGGCGCATCTTCGATCACGAACTGGTTGAGTCTGTGCGCCGCATCGCAGGCAACGGCACTGGCGACACCCGCTGGAAAGTGCCGGGGGTGCTGGATTGGTCCACCGGGATCTACAATCCTCGCGTCGATATCAGCAAGGATACGACAACGCTGTATGCGTCCGACCGCGACGTTTTCCTGTTCCTGGTCGATGACCTGAACCCGATTGAAGCCGGTCTGCTGCCCGATGGCTCGCCTGACCTTTATTTCCGCGGCTTCTATTGCTGGAATTCCGAGGTGGGGGCCAAGACGTTGGGACTCGCCAGCTTCTACCTACGGGCGGTGTGTCAGAACCGGAACTTATGGGGCGTCGAGGATTTCCAGGAAATCACCATTCGCCATTCCAAATACGCCGCCGGACGTTTCGCCCACGAGGCGGCTCCGGCGCTGACCCGCTTCGCCGAGTCCTCGCCCATGCCTTTCGTCACCGGTATCAAGGCCGCCCGCGGCCAGATCGTCGCCCGCAGCGACGACGACCGCGCCGAGTTCCTGCGCAAGCGCGGTTTTTCCAAAGCCGAGACGACCAAGATCATCGACACCGTGCTGGCCGAGGAAGGCCACCCGCCCGCCAGCGTGTTCGACTTCGTCCAGGGAATCACCGCCATCGCCCGCGACAAACCGCACCAAGATGCCCGGCTGGACCTGGAGGGCCGGGCCAAGAAGCTGCTGGATAGGGCGGCTTGAACCTTCCGCATCTGCTGCGCCGTCCCTTCAAAAGTGAGGGGGCGGCGCATTTTTCGTGACGGATTTCAGGTCGAGAGAAGGTCTTTCGGCGTCCGTCGCGGAGTAAAGATCATGGCTTCAGCCGTTCAGAAAATCACCCTCGCGTCGTCGCGGGACATTCCCTTCAACAAGCTGGTGTTGAGCCAGTCCAACGTCCGCCGGATCAAGGCCGGGGTTTCCATTGAGGAACTGGCGGAAGATATCGCCCGGCGCGGCCTGCTTCAGGGACTCAGCGTCCGGGCGGTCGTTGACGCCAATGGCGTCGAGACCGGCATGTTCGAGATTCCTGCCGGTGGCCGTCGTTACCGGGCGCTGGAACTGTTGGTCCGGCAGAAGCGTCTGGCCAAGACCGCGCCGGTTCCTTGCGTGGTGCGGGAGGGCGGTCTGCCTGAGGAAGATTCGTTGGCCGAGAACATCCAGCGCGCGCCCTTGCACCCTCTCGATCAGTTCCGCGCTTTCCTGGCCCTACGCGAGAAGGGCCAGTCCGAAGAGGAAATCGCCGCCGCCTTCTTCGTCTCGGTGGGGGTGGTCAAACAGCGCCTCAAGCTGGCCTCGGTGTCGCCCCGGCTGCTCGACATCTATGCCGAAGACGGTCTGTCGCTTGACCAGTTGATGGCCTTCACCGTTTCCGCCGATCACGAGCGGCAGGAACAGGTGTTCGAGCGCATCTACCAATCCTACGACAAGCAACCCTATGTCATCCGCCGCATGTTGACCGAAGGCGCGGTGCGGGCCGCCGACAAGCGGGCGCAATTCATTGGCATCGACACTTACGAAGCGGCGGGTGGCACCCTGCTGCGCGACCTGTTCCAGGGCGACGAAGGCGGCTGGTTGCACGACGTGGCGCTGGTCGAGCGTCTGGTGGCCGAAAAGCTGAAAGCGGAGGCCGAGGCCATCGCCGCCGAGGGCTGGAAATGGATCGAGGTTGCCCCCGATTTCCCCTATGGCCACACCTTCGGCCTGCGTCAGTTGCGTGGAGAATCCATCGCGTTGACGGCGGAAGAAATCGCGGCGCGTGACGCCTTGCAGGCCGAATACGACCGCCTGTCGGAGGAATATGACGGTGCCGAGGAACTGCCCGACGAGGTGGACAGCCGCCTTGGAGAGATCGAAACGGCGCTCGCCGTCTTCGACGACCGGCCCTTGGCTTTCTATCCCGCCGACATCGGTCGGGCCGGAGCCTTCGTCAGCATCACTCAGGACGGCACCCTGCGGGTCGAACGCGGCTACGTCCGTCCCGAGGATGAAATGCCGGTCCTGGTGGAACCCGAAGACACCGCGCCGCCTCGCGCCATGGCGGCCGATATCGACGGTGACGCCGAGGCCATCGCCGCCGATGTCCCGCAGCCGGAACCGGAAGAAAACGATGGATTGACGCCGATTTCCGACCGGCTGATGGCGGAATTGACCGCCCACCGCACCCTCGGTCTGCGCCACGCCCTCGGGGACCATCCCGATGTGGCCTTCCTGGCCGCCTTGCACGCCCTGACGCTGAAGGTGTTCTACCACTACGGCACCGAAAGCTGCCTGGAACTGGATCTGAAGAGCGTCAGTTTCGGTTCCCAAACTCCCGGCCTGAACGACAGCGCCAGTGCCAAAGGCATCCATGACCGGCACGAAAGCTGGGCGAAGGCGCTGCCGAAAGACCCCGCCGATTTGTGGGACGAACTGCACGGTTGGGAAACCGACCACCGTTCCGCCCTGTTCGCCCATGTGGTCAGCCTGTCGGTCAATGCGGTTCAGGAACCGTGGAATCGCAGGCCCCACGCGCTCGCCCATGCCGACCGGCTGGCCGGGGCGGTTTCGCTCGATATGGCGGGAGCGGGCTGGAAGCCGACGGTGGACAACTACCTTGGCCGCGTCACCAAGGCCCACATCCTTCAGGCGGTGGCCGAGGCCAAAGGCCAGCGCGCCGCCGACCGGATCGAGCACCTGAAGAAGGGCGACATGGCCGCCGAGGCCGAGACCCTGCTGGCCGATACCGGCTGGTTGCCAGAGCCACTGCGCACTGCGGGCATGGCTGCGCCGGACACAGACGAAGCTGCAATCGGTGAGGACTCGCCGTCCGAATCCAGCGAAGGCGACCCGGAGACGGCCCCGGTCGCCGCCGAATAATCCATCATTCCCTTGCGGCCCATCGACACCGGTGGGCCGCTGTTCTTTTGGGAGGTCATCATGGCCGAAACGCCCCATGATCTGGCGCGCCGACTCGGCGAGCAGGCCGAGGCGGTGTGCCACGCCCTGTTGCCGAAAGGCCGTCGCCAGGGCCATTACTGGCTGTGTGGCGATGCCCTGGGTACGCCGGGGCGGAGCCTTTATGTCCGCTTGTCCGGCCCCCGATCTGGTCATTGGACTGATGCCGCCACGTCAGAGCATGGCGATCTGCTCGACCTCATCAGCCTCAATCGCCGCCTGGATTTTCGCGCCACCCTGGCTGAGGCCCGCCTGATTCTCAGCCTGCCGGTATTGTTCGACCGTCCCGCCGATCCGCCCGCGCCGTCTGGATCGTCCGAGGCCGCGCACCGCTTGTTCGCGGCGTCGAAGCCGGTTCGCGGCACTCTGACCGAACGCTATCTGCGTAGTCGGGGGATCATCCTGCCACCCGATGTGTCCGCCCTGCGCTTCCATCCCCGTTGCTTCTATCGCGCACCATCGGGACGTCAGATGTGGCCCGCCATGATCGCCGCCGTCACCGATCTGGGCGGCGTCTTGACCGGCGCGCATCGAACCTGGCTCGACCAGTCTGGCGGCAAGGCCCCGGTCGATCAGCCGCGCCGGGCCATGGGGCATTTGCTCGGCAACGCGGTGCGGTTCGGGCCGGTGCGCGATGTCCTGGCGGCGGCGGAAGGCATCGAAACCGCGTTGTCGCTGAAGACGATCCTGCCCGCCTTGCCGGTGGTCGCCGCTCTGTCCGCCGCTCATCTTGCCGCCCTGACCCTGCCGCCGACACTGCGCCGTCTCTATGTCGCCCGTGACAATGATGTGGCGGGATTTCGCGCTGTGGAACGGTTGCGCGACCGCTTTCACGCTGCCTCGTTCGACCTCCGGGTGCTGATCCCGAGGACCGAGGACTTCAACGCCGACCTGCTGACCCTCGGCCCGGATCGCCTGCGGGACTGGCTGGCCGGGCAGCTTGCGCCCGACGATATCCGCCGCTTTGTCGGGGCGGACGGCCTGCCCTTCGGCGGGTGATGTCGCTCGTGCTCGGGTGGAAAACGGTGCGTTCTGGGGCAGGTCTCCGGCCTACAAGGGCCGCGCCACGGCCTTTCCAGGAGGGGGATCTGCCGGAGGCGGGCCAAGCCGCAACGGCTTTGCCGTCCTCCACTGCGTTGCGGCCCTACGGGTGCGGCCCGCCCCTATACCTCCGGCTAAGCGATCCCCGGAAAGGCCGCGAAGGCGCGGCCTCAGCAAACGGGAGACCCCGCCATGACGCTCGATCTTTTCCCCACCCCAGACGGGACCGATGACATTCCCCACGCCTCGTCGCCGACCGCCCATCTCCTCGAAGAATTGCAGCTCTACGGCTATCGTCCTTACAATGACGAGGCCGATCCACGCCCCTTGCCTGAAGCCGACCGTGCCGAACAAGAGATCGGCGGCGCCATCGAAGCCCTTTCGGGCCTCATGACCGACACCCGGCTGGAAGACGATCTCGACGACATCTTGTGGTCGTTCGCCAATCTGTTCCACCGCAAGATCGCCAGTCTCGACCGCGCCCTCGACGACAACGAGCAGGCCCAGCGGCGTTCCCAGAAGGAACAGGACGGCTCGGAAATCCGCTCGGTCGAACTGGAGCGCCTGACCGGCTTGGGCGTCTCGCTGATCGAACGCCGCAACGCCTTTGAAGCCTTCCGCGACATCGCCGCCGGGCATTACGAGCACATCACCGGCTCGGTCTGGCACCCCCGCATCGGCTCGCAGACCAACCGCCGCACCCTGACCGCCGCGATGATCGATAGCCGCGATTTCATCGCCGCCAAACGTCGCGCCGAGACCGAGCCGCTGCTGCCCAAAGGTCCAAAGATCGCCTTCACCGGCGGCACCGATTGCAACGACCACGCCCGCATCTGGGATGCCCTCGACAAGGTCCGCGCCAAGCATCCCGACATGGTGCTGATCCACGGCGGCTCCCCCAAGGGCGCCGAGAAAATCGCCTCCCTGTGGGCCGACCATCGCACGGTGCCGCAGATCGTGTTCAAGCCCGACTGGAACCGCCACAAGAACGCGGCACCGTTCAAGCGCAACGACGCCATGCTCGACGTGCTGCCCATCGGTGTCATCGTCTTCCCCGGTTCCGGCATTTCCCAGAACCTCGCCGACAAGGCGCGCGGCATGGGCATTCCGGTGTGGAAATTCGGCCAGGGCGGCGCATAAGGCGCTGCTTTTACCGCTTGCCAAAGGAGCGTATATCTATAGCCGTCTCCTTAACGACCGTACCTGTCAGGGTCTGTGTGGCGATGAATGTCTGGAACGCTGAGGGATATGGCGACAAGTTCTGAAGATGATTCGATGGTTTGTGCGTATTGTGGAAATCCCGCAACGACGGTTGATCATATTCCACCCAAGTCACTTTTCACACCGCCGCTGCCAGACAATTTGATCACTGTCCCATCCTGTGCGAGATGCAATAATGGTGCATCTGACGACGACGAGACGTTCCGAAACGAGTTAAGCATCATGGCCGGTAGCTTTGGCGAATCGGCGAAGGCGTCCGAACGGCTCCAGCCGAGCCTGAGAGCGATACGGCGCAACAAGCGCGTCCTCAAGGAGAAAATTCTCAACGCACGGCCCGTTGAACGGTACAGTCCAGGCGGGATTTATCTCGGCCAGGGGGTCGCCGTACCCGTAGATTCTGTGGCTCATCCGCGCGTCTTAAAGCGCATCGTCAAGGGATTGTATTGGCATCATTTTAGAATCCAAATGGACCAGACAACTCCAATCACGCTGGTCTTTATTGATAAATCTAAACCAAATTGGCAGAGCGCGTTGTCTGTGTTCGGGAACCTGGGGCCAACGCATGTACAGATCGGAGATGGTGAGACATTCCAATATCTGTATGGACGGGCGACGGACGATGATGCGTTCTCTTTCTGGCTTCTGATTTTTTTCAAGGGATCGGGAGAGCAAATCGTTCTTGCTCATACGGGGAAAGATCATGACGACCAAACAGGCCATGGGTGAATGCGTATCAATGCGATGCTCAGTTTCTCGGGGTTTTGATGCGCCCGCGCGGGGATGAACCCCGTGCGCCGGGCCGTCGTGAACCGAGCCTGCTTCGCTGTCTCGGCCCTTCGGCTTCCGTCCCTGGCGCTTCCGCCCGTTTCACGGGCGGGGTGCCGGTTCATCGTGCTTTTCATCATCATTGCGCCGCCGGATGTGCAGTGCCGAGGGGGCTGGTCGGCGAGGAAATTCAGTCTGCCCGGCTCCCGGCGCATATCGTGGTCCGCTCTATCCTTGGGCGTCATCCTGGACATCAGTCGCACTTGTCACCGGGCCGAAATGCGGTGCCGCCAAGCAATGATCCCGATGGTTCGCCACGTCATGGCGGTCAGGGCGGCCAGTGCAAATCTTCAACGTGGTGATGCCGATAGGGCGCGGTATCAAGGCTATTTCTGTTCTTCTTTCCGCCAACCGAACTGGGGGCTGAGCGGTGATATCGGCCCTGAAACAGCCGGTGATGGCATCGTCCATGGCGGTGATTGGAGCGGCTGGATAGCCATTCGTTTCCTTCGGCGTCTGGTTCATCGCGGAAGGCGCCATCCCTGCATGTCCCTGATCGCGTAAAGCCCGCGCCGGTTCGTTCAACCCGCCGTTCGGAAAAATTTCCCCTGCGGCTTTCGCCGCATTCCTCGCGGTCGCTGCGCTGCAAATTTTCCCGCCCTGGCGGGTGCTTCACGATGTTCCGCCCCTTTTCTTTCCGTTCAGCGGCCAATGAGCCGCCTATTTTTTTATGAGCGCGCAAGGGCGCGCGGGGGTGAACAGGCCCGGCCTGACGGTCTTTTCGCTGGTGACATCGCCGGGATGGTCCCTGGCGACGAACAGCGAAGGAAACTTATCATGGCTATCACCCTCGGCACTTTCACCAAGATGGACGACGGCGTTTTCACCGGAGTCATCAAGACCCTCAACATCACCGCCAACCTCACCATCGTGCCTGTCACGAAGCAGTCCGAACAGTCTCCCGATTACCGCGTCTATGCCGGCAACGGCCAGCGGTACGAAGTCGGCGCCGGTTGGAGTCAGGTCGCCAAGACCAGCGGCGAAACCTACCTCAACCTCAAAATCGGCGCTCCCGAATTCGGTCCCAACTGGCTGCGCGCCCGGCTGGTCAAGCTGGAGACGCCGGAGCAGGACGGCCCCACCCATCTGGCCTTGTGGGAGCCGAAAGATCGCTGAACTCCCCGCTTCCGAAGACCCCGCCGGACACCCGATCCGGCGGGGCTTTTCTCATGCTGTCGGCGCGCTGAACCGGCTTGATTGAGATGCGGAGTCGGCGCGTGCGCGCCGACGGGTTTTCCGTCTCGATCGTCCCAGTGTGCCACCCGGCGAAACGATCCCGTCAAGGATCGCGGGTACCCTCCAAAATTCTCCGTTCCGCCAAGCTCCACTCCCGAATTTTGGCTCCTCCCGCGCCCGCTTGCGCGGCGGCTGCGCCGTCCTTGACCGGCTCTATCCGGATGACGGGGGAAGCCGTTCTCGACCGAGAGAACGGTTCAATCGCAGGAGATTTCACCATGTCCATTCCGTTCCAGATCAGCGGCGACCGCATCACCGAGGGCGGTGAATTCTTCGCGGCGGAAGAATTACACGAGGCCATCTGGCTCGTTTCCATCGAACTGCGCAACGGCCTGCCCAAGCGGGAACGCAACGCCGCCAAGCATCAGATCGTCCGCTATCAGGCGCTTCTCGACGCCCTGCGGGAGGCGGGGGCGTGATGCCCCCGTTTTGGGGGGATCGTTTTCCATACCCCCCGGTTTTCGAGCGTCCTCAGCCTCGCCCATCCTCGCCATCCTTTGCCCATTCCCCACGACCTTCGCTGAAAGGATCACGCGAATGGACAATGAGACGATCAGGGCGTCGAAAGCCCGTCAGGGCAGCCCGTTCTTAAGCACCAAGGAGGCGGCGTTTTATCTCGGCCTGTCCTCCCGCACCCTCGAAAAGATGCGCCTCTGCGGCCACGGCCCGCGCTTTCGCAAGCATGGCCGCTATGTCCGCTATCACATCGACGATCTCGATGGATGGTCGGAAGGACGGCGGCATCAATCCACCTCGGACGAGGGGGGAGAATGATGCGCAAGCCATCCGCCCCTGTCCTTGCCGCTGTCACTGTCGCGGCTTTGATCGTGTTCGCTTGTGTCGTGCAGCCATCGCCGATCCTGGTCTGGAACGCCTCGGCCAGCGCCCCAGTCGGTCTATATCTCGTCGTTCCCGGCGCTCCGATGCGTGGCGATCTGGTGCTGGTGCGGACGCCGGAGACCGTCGCGATGCTGGCCGATGAGCGCGGCTATCTGCCCGCTGGCGTGCCCCTGATCAAGCATATCGCAGCCGGTCCCGGCAATCATGTTTGCGCGCGGGATGACGTGATTTTCATCGAAGGAACCGCCGTCGCCCGCCAGCTTTCGACCGATCATACGGGCCGAGTCCTGCCGCGCTGGGACGACTGCCGCGTGCTGGCACAGGGCGAATTCTTCCTGCTGAACGAGGCCGAAGATTCCTTCGACAGCCGGTATTTCGGGCCGGTTTTCGCCTCGGACATCATCGAGCGACTGGCTCCGTTATGGACAAAATAGCCCGCCTGCTTGTCGCTTTCAGCCTGGTTTCCATGCCGGTTGCCGCCGCGCCGCTGGATCCATTCCAGCCCCTGATTGCCGAGGCGTCGCAGCGGTTCGGCATTCCGGAAAGTTGGGTCCGCTCCGTCATCATGGCCGAAAGCGGCGGCAACGCGCGTGCCGTTTCGCCCAAGGGAGCCATGGGCCTGATGCAGCTCATGCCCGGCACCTGGAACGACATGCGCGCGGCATATGATTTGGGGGCCGATCCCTTCGATGCGCGCGCCAACATTCTGGCTGGGACGGCCATGCTGAAGGCCATGCAGGATCGCTTCGGCTATCCCGGCTTGTTCGCCGCCTACAATGCCGGACCAAGACGGTATGAAGCCCGTTTGCAGGGGCATTCCTTGCCGCGTGAGACCCAAATCTATCTCGCTAGATTGACTGGGGTCGGCATCGGAAACGGTCTATTCGTCACGCTTTCGACCCTGCCGAAGCGCCAGGAAACGCCCGTTTCCAGCCCCTTGTTCGTGCCGTTGGCCACAGTTTCACTTCTTCCCCGATAGCAGATGAGAGTAGGAGAGCGCTGATGAACGTATGCCCCATCCCAAACACCCCCGTAAGGCAAGATAAAAGACGGCCTCCTGGCCGCCATCATCCCCTTGTCTGCACATCCTTTTCTTCGGAGGCTACCGCTCCCGCCGGAGGCACTCTTCAACAAGCCGTTGATTTTCTTTGCTCATCCGGGAGGCTGCCATGACCGACGACGAGTTCGAGCCACGGCTCGGCAAGATTCGCTCGCGAGGGCAGAAAGGAACCAAGCGCTACGGTCATCTTCTGTTGGCGGCGATCAATCGCGCGGGCGGCAAACAGGCGCGCAAGCCGGACGCCAGCCTGCGCCGCATCGGACGCGGCGGAGCGGTGGGCGCGATCCTGGGGAACCGGGACCGCTACGCCGCGTATCGTCAGCGCCGGGTCATCGTCAAAGCCCGCATCGTCAAACTGGCCGGCAAGGGCATGAACGGCGCACGGGCGCATCTGCGCTATATCCAGCGCGACGGCGTGACCCGCAAAGGGGAACGAGGGCAGCTCTATGATGCCGGACAGGACAAGGTGGACGCCACGGCGTTCCTGGAAAGGGCGGAGGGCGACCGTCATCAGTTCCGCTTCATCGTCGCCCCGGAAGACGGCATCGAATACGACGATTTGAAGCCGCTCACCCGGCGTTTGATGACGCAGATGGAAGAGGATCTCGGCACCCGCCTCGACTGGGTGGCGGTAGACCATTTCAACACCGGCCATCCCCACAGCCATATCATCGTTCGCGGCAAGGCTGATGACGGGTACGATCTGGTCATTGCCCGCGATTACATCGCCACCGGCATCCGCGAGCGCGCCGCCGAGTTGGTCGGCCTCGATCTCGGCCCACGCACTGACCGCGCTATCGAGGAACGGTTGCGCGCCGAGATGGATCAGGAACGCCTGACCAGCCTCGACCGGCACTTGTTGCGTTTGGCCGACGACGAACATCGTGTCGTTCCGGCCAGCCGGGACGCCTTCCGCCAGACGCTGCTCACCGGTCGCCTGAAACGGCTGGAGCGCATGGGGCTCGCCGAGGAACTGCGCCCCGGCCAATGGCGCCTGGCTGACGACATCGAAGAGACGCTACGGCGCATGGGCGAACGCGGCGACATCATCAAGACCCTGCATCGCGCGATGGCGGATAAGGACATCGCGCGCAGTCCCGCCGATTACACGATCCATGATCCTGCCGATCCGCAGACGAAACCCATCGTCGGGCACGTGGTGGCGCGTGGGCTTTCCGACGAGTTGAACGACCGCCACTACTTGATCGTCGATGCTATCGACGGCCGAGCCCATTACATCGACATCGGCCGGGGCGAGGCGACCGAACCGACGCCCGAAGGCTGCATCGTGCGGGCGACCGCGAAAAGCATCGCGCCGCGCCCGATGGATCACACCATTGCCGAAGTGGCCGCGCTGAATGGTGGGCGCTACACCATCGACCTGCACCTGAAGCACGATCCCCGGGCCACGGAAGACTTCGCCGAAACCCATGTGCGGCGGCTGGAAGCGATCCGACGGGCGACAGATGGCGTGACCCGCGAACCGGATGGCGCCTGGATCATCGCCCCCGATCATCTCGACCGTGTGGCCGACTATGAACGTCGGCGGGCCAAATCCGCGCCGGTCATCGTCGAAAAGCTCTCGCACTTCACGCTCGATCAGCAGATCGGTTCGGACGGCGCGACCTGGCTGGACCGTGAGCTGGTTTCCGGGACAGCGGAGTCCACCCGCGATTCTGGCTTCGGCCATGAAGTCCGCGACGCCCTGACTCGCCGTCGGCAATGGCTGATCGAACAGGGTTTGGCGCAGGAAGAACAGGACCGCACGATCTACCGCGCCAACATGCTGGCCATCTTGCGCCGGCACGAACTGACCCGGGTTGCCGGGCAACTCTCGGATCAGCTCGGCCTCGCCTATGTCGAAACCCGTTCTGGGATGCCGGTGGAGGGAACCTTGCGCCAATCCATCGACCTCGCCAGCGGCAAATATGCCGTTGTCGAGAACGCCCGCGAGTTCACCCTGGTCCCGTGGCGGCCAGTGTTGGAACCGCACATCGGCAAAGCGGTCTCCGGCATCATGCGCGGCGACGGCATTTCCTGGACCATCGGGCGGGGACGGGGAATTGGGGTGGAGTGATCACCCACTGCAACGTCATGGGTTAACGACAGAGCCTAATCCCGATACCGCAATGCCTCCACCAGCAAGGCAAAGGCCGCCGACGGCTCGCGGCGGCTCGGGTAATAGAGGTAATGGCCGGGAAAGGGCTGGCACCAATCCTCCAGCACCCGGACCAGACGGCCCGAGGCTACGTGTTCCCGGATATGGTCCTCCATGACGAAAGCGAGTCCGAAACCGGCGACGGCGGCGCGGACCACCATGATGACGTTGTCGAAGACGAGTTGCCCTTCGACCCGCACCCGAACCTCGCGCCCTTCCTTGGCCAGTTCCCAGGCGTAAAGGCCGCCGCCGCTCAGGAAGCGCAAATTGATGCACTGGTGTTCGGCGAGATCATGGGGCGTTTGAGGAATGGAGTGTTTCTCAAAATAGGCGGGTGACGCCACCACCGCCATGCGCAAATCCGGCCCGATGCGCACGGCGATCATGTCCTTGGCCAGAGCCTCGCCCAAACGCACCCCGGCATCGAACCGTTCGGTCACGATGTCGGTCAGGCGCGAATCGATGCTCAATTCCACGCGCACGTCCGGGTAGTTGGGCAGCAGCCGCTCCAGCGCTGGCCACAGGACGGTATGGGCAGCATGGTCCGAAGTGGTGATGCGGATAGTGCCGGCGGGCTTCTCGCGCAACTCGTTGAGCGAAACGAGTTGCGCCCCGATACTGTCCAAGGCGGGCCGCAACGTCTGGAGCAGCCGTTCCCCCGCTTCCGTTGGTGCGACGCTGCGGGTGGTCCGGGTCAGCAGGCGAACCCCCAGCCTCGCCTCCAGTCGCCGGATCGTGTGGCTGAGAGAGGATTGCGATGTCGCGAGCTTGGCCGCGGCCCGGGTAAAGCTCTGTTCCTCGGCCACCACGAGGAAGGCGTTGAGATCGACCAGATCGTCGCGTTGCATTCATGAACTCCAGATATAGCTTCATGCGGTTTATATCATATTATCGTTACAATGTCGGTAAACTAGAGTGACGTGGACTGAATTCATCCACGAGGAGAATGGTTCATGGACGACAATCGAAGCCCGGCACAAAAAGCCTATGGCGACATATCCCCCGCGCTCGCCGATCTCAGTGACCGCGTGCTGTTTGGCGAAGTGTGGAAGCGGCCGGGCTTGTCGAAGCGCGACCGCAGTCTGATCACGGTGGCAAGCCTGGTTGCGCTGTACCGCCACAACGAGCTTCCCTTCCATGTCCGGTACGCGCTCGAAAACGGCGTGACGCGGGAGGAATTGGTCGAACTGGTCACGCATTTGGCGTTCTACGGTGGATGGCCGGTCGCCAACTCCGCCATTCCCGTTCTGCGCAAGGCTTTCGAGGAGGAGGGGCATCATGGCTGAAGTCATTGTCGTTATCGGGGCCGGTTCGATCGGGCAGGCCATTGCGCGGCGGGTCAGCACGGGCCGGCATGTTCTGCTGGCCGATCTTAGCGAACAGAACGCCGAGGCGGCAGCCCTGGTGTTGAGCAATGCCGGTTTCGAGGTCAGCACGGCGACGGTCGATGTCGCCTCGCGTCCGTCGGTTCATGCGCTCGTCGAGGCGGCCCAGGCTCTGGGCGACGTGATGGGCGTCATCCATGCCGCAGGCGTCTCGCCGTCGCAGGCGTCGCCCGCCACCATTCTCAAGGTGGATCTCTACGGCACCGCGCTGGTACTGGAGGAATTCGGGGCCGTGATCGCCCGAGGCGGGTCCGCTGTCGTCATCGCCTCGCAGTCCGGGCACCGTCTGGGGGCGCTGACCGCCGAGCAGGACAGGGCACTTGCGACCACGCCGACCGACGAGTTGTTGTCGCTTCCCATGCTCCAGCCGGAGCGGGTCACGGATTCGCTGAATGCCTACCAACTCTCGAAGCGGGGCAATGCGCTGCGGGTGATGGCCGAAGCAGTACGCTGGGGCAAGCGTGGGGGCAGGGTCAACACGATCAGCCCCGGCATCGTGATCACCCCGCTGGCCAAGGATGAACTGACCGGCCCCCGTGGCGCCGGGTACCGGCGAATGATCGAGCTTTGCCCGGTCGGACGCGCCGCCACCCCCGACGAAGTGGGCCATGTCGGCGCCCTTCTCATGGGGCCGGACGGTGCGTTCATCACCGGCAGCGACATCCTCATGGATGGCGGCGTCACCGCGTCCTACTTTTTCGGCGATCTTGCCCCGACCCCATAAGGAGACCAGGCGATGTTAGGAACCATTCTCCACGGGCCGGGCGACGTGCGTTGCGAGGAGCTGCCCGAGCCGACGCTCCTTCACCCCACCGACGCCATCGTCCGTTTGTCGGCGACATGTATCTGCGGGTCCGATCTGTGGCCTTACCGGGGCCTGAACGAGGTCACGTCACCTCGGGCGATGGGGCACGAGTATTGCGGGATCGTCGAGGCGGTGGGGGATGCCGTCACCACCATCCGGCCAGGGCAGTTCGTGGTGGGCTCGTTCTGCCTTTCCGACAACACATGCCCGCACTGCCATAACGGGTTCCAGTCATCTTGCGAACAACGCGAGTTCATGACCGGCGCCCAGGCTCCGTTGGCGCGGGTTCCCCTGGCCGATGGTACGCTGGTGGCGACGGCGGAACGGCCCCCGGATGATCTGATCCCCAGCCTGCTTGCCGCTTCCGATGTGCTCGGCACCGGCTGGTACGCCGCCGACGCGGCGCGGGTGCGGCCCGGTTCGACGGTCGTCGTGGTCGGAGATGGCGCGGTCGGTCTCATGGGCGTACTGGCGGCAAAACAGATGGGGGCCGAGCGGATCATCGCCATGAGCCGTCACAAGTCCCGGCAGGATCTCGCCCTTGAATTCGGCGCCACCGACATCATTGCCGAACGCGGCGATGCCGGGGTGGCCCGGATCAAGGAACTGACCCGCCGCATTGGCGCGGATTCGGTTCTCGAATGCGTGGGCACCAGGGAATCGATGATGCAGGCCATCCAGTGCGCCCGTCCCGGCGCCATGGTCGGCTATGTCGGCGTGCCGCACGGCGTCGAACTGGACGGGCAATGGCTGTTCTTCTCGCAGGTCGGACTGCTCGGCGGCCCGGCCCCGGTGCGCCGCTTCCTGCCGCATCTGATGGACTTGATCTTGAAGCGCGAGATCAACCCCGGCAAGGTCTTCGACCTGACGCTGCCGCTCGCCGATGTCGCTGAAGGCTATCGGGCCATGGACGAGCGGCGGGCGATCAAGACGCTGTTGCGGCTGTAGTCCGAGGAAATTACTTTTCGCTCACGGGCCGACGGTCGCCGCCGTCGGCCCTGGCTCGCGTGTTCTCACATCATTCCAAGGACGGGATGGTTGACGTAAGGCTTCTCCAGCGCGGCGACGTCCTCATCGGAAAGCTGAATGTCCAGCGCGGCGACCGCTTCCTCCACATGCCGGATGGCCGTGGCGCCAATGATCGGGGCGGTGATGTGGGGCTTGCGGAGCATCCAGGCCAGAGACATCTGGGCCATTGAAATCCCCCGCGCGGCGGCGAGTTTCTCCACATTGTCGATGACGACCCTGTCCAGATCATTGGTGCCGTCCCAAACCCATTTGGAAACCTCGTCGATCATGACGCGCGGCGTGCGCGTGCCCCACGGATGGGACAAGCGCCCACCGGCGAGGGGACTCCAGGGCGTGATCGCGATTTTGCGGTCCCGGCAAAGTGGGATCATCTCCCGCTCTTCTTCCCGGTAGATGAGATTGTAGTGGTTTTGCATGGCAACGAACTTCGTCCAGCCGTTCCGCTCGGCGATGTTCTGCATCCGCTCAAATTCCCAGGCATACATCGTCGAGGCGCCAATGTATCTCGCCTTGCCGCTTTTCACCACGTCGTGAAGCGCCTCCATGATTTCTTTCATGGGGGTCAGCGGGTCAAGCCGGTGGATGGTGTAGAGATCGACATAATCCAGGTTCAGGCGTTTGAGACTCTTGTCTATTTCGCTGAGGATTTGCTTGCGCGAAAGACCACCGCCATTCGGTTTTCCGGCACGCATTTCCATGCGCACCTTGGTGGCGACGACGATATCGTCTCTATCCAAGGCAAACTCTTTGATAAGTTTGCCGGTCACTTCTTCGCTGGTGCCCATCTGGTATATGTTGGCCGTATCAAAATAATTGATGCCAAGCTCAATAGCTTTCTTGAAAATCGGCTTGGCTTCATCAAAATCCCTTGCCCAGGGGAACAAGCCATGCTCACTCCCCGGCTTGCCAAAGCTCATCATGCCAAGACATATCCTTGAGACATCCGTTCCGGTGTTTCCAAGTTTGATGTACTTCATCGTAGTTCCTTTCCAAAGAGGGGGTAAGACGTTGGCGATCTGGTGGTTGCGACTGTAGTCCTAGGAAATTACCTTTCGCTGACGCCGATGCTTTCCCTCACATACAACGTGGGATCGAGGGTGAGCTTGACGATAAGGCTGGACAGGCCGTTCAGAGGCACATCATGGCCCTTGAACGGTTCGCCCTTGCGGGTGATTTGATAGTCGCTCTTCTTGTCGTGGGTGAACCAGCCCGGACGCAGGATGGTGTAGGCGAGATCGGATTGTTCGATGAGCGCCGCCGAATCCCGGTAAGGGTCGAGAATGCCGCTGTATTTTTCGCCCGGAACTTCCCCGTAAATGCCCATGGAACTGATGAAGATCAGTCGCTTCACGCCTGTCCCCCGCATGGCCGCGATGATGGACCGGGCCTGCGCCGCCATGTCGCCCGAGAGGTTGGCGTAAACCACGTCGTGACCGGCCATGGCCTCGGCCAGCTTCGGGCCATCCAGCACGTCACCCTCGACGATGCTAACACGCGCGGGTTCCGGGTTGGTCAGGCGTGCGGCGCGCCGCAGGTAAAGGGTAAGCGCGGCGTCGGTGGTTTCCAGGAAGACCCTGGTGGTGTTTCGGGCCAACTGGCCGTTGGCGCCGAGGATGATGATCTTCACCTTGTTTCTCCTTCTTGGGCGCGTGGCGGCGGCACGAAAGCCGCCAGGCCCCGCCCTGTCATTTCGATTGGGGTGCTAAAAAGCGTGAAAGAGCGAAAGCGGCGAGGCCGGACGCCGCGATGACGCCGCCGAGTGGGCGCGGCGTGCCATTGGCGAACAGGGCGATCAGGCCCGATCCGGCGATGCCCATGCCATAGTGCAGGGCGCCGACCAGGGCGGAGGCGGTGCCCGCTCGTACCGCTTGGCGCGACAGAGCACCGGCGATGGAGTTGGCGACGATCACGCCGGACATGGCGCAGTAGGCGAGCAAGGGAACGACAAGGCCGAAAAGCCCCCCAAGATCCACCGATGCCGTGACGGCGGACAACGTTCCGGCCAGTGCCGCCCCCAGCGCGCCGATCCGCAGCAACCGCCTGCTGCCGAAGCGGGAGATCAGGCGGACGTTGAGCATGTTCGTCGCCATGATGCCGATGATCGAGGCGGCGAACAAAAAACCGTAAAGCTGTTCCGGAACATGGTAATACTCGATGAAGGCGAACGGCGTTCCCGAGATGTAGGCATAAATGCCGATATAGAAGAGGCCGCCCACTCCGGCGTTGATGAGGACATCACGGTCGCGGATAACGTTCAGGTATTCGGCGAACGCCTGACCGAGTGAGTTGGTCTTGCGGATTTTCGTCGGCAAGGTCTCCGGGATGGTGAACAACGCGCCAAAGGCCACCAGCCCGACCCCGACCATGACCCAGAAAATCGCCCGCCACGACGCGACCATGAGGATCTGTCCTCCGGCGAGCGGTCCGACCAGCGGGGCCACCGCCATGATGGTGATGAGCGTCGAGAGCATTTGCGCCGCGCGGTCGGGGGCATGGATATCGCGCACCATGGCCCGCGCCAGCACCACCCCGGAGCAGGCGCCAACCGCCTGGGCGATTCGCCAGCCGATCATCACCCAGACGTTCGGCGACAGGGCGCAGCCCGCCGAACCGGCGATGAACAGCAGCAGGCCGACGGCAATCGGGCCACGCCGACCGTAACGATCCCCGAGCGGCCCCCAAACCAACTGGCCCAGACTGAAGCCGATCAAATAGGCGCCGATGGTGAATTCGACGGGGCCGTGACCGGCCCGCAAAGCCGTGGCCATGGAGGGAATGGCGGGCAGATACACATCCGTCGAAATGGAACCGAAGCCCATGAGGATGCTTAAGACCACCATGGCCCACAGGTCACGGCGGCGGCTGCCGGAGGAGCGTTCCGTTGGCAACGCGCCGGGCAGCTCGCCCGGTGCGCAGACGGCTTCGGAAGTTTGGGAGTCCATGAGAAATAATCCGATGGTTTACCGCCCGACCCGCGCTTGCAGGTGGGCCGGGTAGCGGTCGCCCTGCACCGGAATGCGGGAGACCGCCGCCTCGATATCGCGCAGTTCCTCAGGACTCAGCGTCAGGTCGGCGGCCGCCAGATTCTCTTCCAGGCGGGATAGCTTGGTGGTTCCGGGAATGGGGACGATCCATGGCTTCTGACCGAGCAGCCAAGCGAGCGCGATCTGCGCCGGGGTGGCCTGGTTGCGGGCGGCGATCTGGCCGAGGAGATCGACCAGCGCCTGATTGGCCTGACGCGCTTCGGCGGTGAAGCGCGGAACCACGTTGCGGAAGTCATCGCTGGCGAAGGTGGTGTCGGCGGTGATGGCGCCGGTGAGGAAGCCCTTACCGAGCGGACTGAACGGCACGAAGCCGATGCCCAGTTCCTCCAGGGTCGGGATGATTTCCGTCTCCGGTTCGCGCCACCACAGTGAATATTCGCTTTGCAGGGCGGTGACGGGCTGTACGGCGTGGGCGCGGCGGATGGTTTCGGCGCCCGCCTCGGACAGGCCGAAATGCTTGACCTTACCCTCGGCGATCAGCGCCTTGACCGCGCCGGCCACCTCCTCGATGGCGACGGCGGGATCGACGCGGTGCTGATAGAGAAGATCGATGCGGTCGGTGCGCAGGCGTTTGAGCGCCGCTTCGGTGACGGCGCGGATGGTTTCCGGGCGGCTGTCCATGCCCTTGGCCACTTCACCGCCGGCGAAGCCGAACTTGGTGGCGATCACCACCTGATCGCGGAACGGCGCCAAGGCCTCGCCCAGCAGCTCTTCGTTGGCGAAAGGACCGTAAGCCTCGGCGGTATCGAAGAAGGTGACGCCCTTCTCGAAGGCGGTCCGCAGGAGGGTAATGGCCGCCGGGCGGTCGGTGGCCGGACCATAGGCGTAGCTCAGACCCATGCAACCGAGGCCGAGCGCCGAAACCTCCAGCCCGTTTTTGCCCAGAATGCGCTTTTTCATGATATTTCTCCCTCTTTCAGGCGAGGTGGCAATGTCGATGTCGCGCAGTGTAGGGCATAGTGATCTTGGCGATTAGTCGCCATTATGCGCATGAACTTATGAATGATGATCATGAATGCGGACTGGCTGGACCGTGAACTGGTTTCCGGGACAGCGGAGGCCACTCGCGATTCCGGCTTCGGCCGCGCTATCGAGATTGCCAGCGGCAAATTCGCTGTCGTCGAGAACGCCCGCGAGTTCACCCTGGTGCCTTGGCGGCCGGTGCTGGAACCTCACATCGACAAGACGGTCCCCGGCATCATGCGCAGCGACGGCATCTCCTGGACCATCGGACGGGGACGGGGCGGGCCGAGTATTTCTTGATCGCATCGGCTGATCGAGCTTATCCAGGACGTGAGCAGTCGGGAGCGCGACCAAACCTGTAAATCTCTCCCGATAGAATGATCGTCTTGCTGTGAGACGTCGGCACCATTGTCAAGAGAACGTCGGCGACCTGGGATGCTTCGACGGGACGGTAGTTCAAGGGCAGGACCGGTCGCAGCAAAAGGCTCAACCCCAGGCCGATCTTTTCGCCGTAACGGACCGGCTGGTTCAATTCCGCCCGGTTCCCCAACAGGTATGACGGACGAACAATGACCAACGCATCCGGCTGGAGATGGCTCAAGGCCGCCTCCATGTCGCCCTTGACGCGACAATAGAACAGGCTCGACCCCACATCGGCGTTCATGGCGCTGACCACTCCGATCCGGCGGGCTCCAGCCGCCATGGCGGCTTGGGCTACGGCGAGGGTCGCCTCAAAATCCACCGCCCGGAACCCTTCCCGGCTTCCGGTCTGTTTGATCATCGTGCCAAGTGCCAGGAACACCTCGTCCACCGGCGGCAACGGTGGAACCGTCCGGAAATCCGAGCGATAGAAGCGCAATTTCGGGTGCTGAAGGTCCAGCCGTCGCCGTCCCAGGGCATGGACCTCGCCAACCGAGGCATCGTTCAGCAGGCCGCGCAGAAGGCAGCGCCCCACCAGTCCCGACGCGCCGGCGATGACCACGCGACGGTGCGCCCCAGCCGGAGCAACCCCACCGGACTGGTTCTCTGGTTCTGTCGTCGATGGCGTCTGCTGCATTTCCCTCATCCTCTATGGTCTTGAAGCGGACGCCATCTGCCGACCGGAAAAACGCGCGTTCAATCACCATCGCAGCGGTGACGACTTGACGGACCCTTCTTCGCTTTGTCAGGCCGAGGCGATCTCATGCCACCGCGATTGGCCCTGCGCCGTGACGGACAACTCTTTCCACTGCTCCCAGGTGGCGAGACGGGATGCGTAGGCGGACGTCACCACCGGCAGCCCTTCGGTGCCGACGAAGAAGCGCAGCGGAGGCGATGGCGCATCGACAAGCGTCAGGATGGCCTCGGCGGTGGCCTGCGGATCGCCAAACTCCATGGTGGCCCCGGCGGCGAAAACGCTCATCCTGAGTTGGGCGTAGGGTTCCAGCGCGGGAGAAATCTTCAACGAGGCATGGCTCGCGAAGCCGGTGGCGTAGGCTCCCGGCTCCAGCAGCGTTACCTTGATCCCGAAGGCCGCTACTTCTTGGGCAAGACTCTCGTGCAGGGCTTCAAAAGCCCATTTGGAGGCATTGTAGAAGCCGACGATTGGGCCAGCGACGAGTCCGGAGACACTCGACACGCCCAGGATATGGCCGTGCCTCTGGCTACGCAGCAACGGCAGGGCGGCGCGGATCACCCGCAGCGCTCCGAAGACGTTGGTCTCGAATTCCGCGCGGATGTCGGCCTCACCGGCTTCCTCGATCGCGCCAACCAGGGCGTATCCGGCGTTGTTGAGAACAACATCCAGCCGGCCGAAATGGGCATGTGCGGTAGCAACAGCCGCGCTGATCTGCTCGGCGTTGGTAACGTCCAGCGCCATCGGCAGAACATTATCGCCGTACACCTCGGCAAGACCGGCGACAGCCTCAAGTGAACGGGCGGTGGCGACCACCTTGTCGCCGCGCTTCAGAGCCGCCTCGGCCCAGACGCGGCCGAAACCGCGCGAAGCCCCGGTGATGAACCAAACTTTATGAGACATTTTGGAGTCCTTGGATTGTTGGAGTTCCCAGCATTTGCCAGTTCGTAACTGGGTAGCATGGGGGAACACTCAGGACAGTCGCACACGATGCCAAATTACTTGCGGAATACGCCGCACCGTCGTTGTCAGTGAAGGGAAGTATGGGATGCCGTGGACACGACGATGTTGCTACCATTAAGTTCCCGCCAGCGATGGGGCGTGACTCCTTCCCAATCCCGGAAGGCCCGGTAGAACGAGCTGGTGTCTTGATAGCCCAGCAGAAAGGCCACTTCGTTGATCGCCGCCGAAGGGTCGGATAGCAACTGGCGGCCCAGTTCCTGTCGGGCCTCGACCAGCAGATCGCGGAAGGTGGTTTCCCCTTCGGTGATACGGCGCTGCAAGGTGCGCTCGCTCATGCCCAGATCCCGCGCCACTTCGGAGAGTTCCGGTCGTCCGCTGGCCAGTTTCCGCTTAAGGACGATTTTCACCTGTTCTTTGACTGAGCTGCGGACCTGGATTTCTTCAAGCGCCGAGGCTAAGGCCGGGGTCAGGATCGCCAGGAGTTCCGGGTTATGACCAGGAAACGGCCGGTCGAGATCAGAGCGTTTCAAGATCAAGACGTCTTGATCAGCGCCATACCGAATCGGGCATCCGAAATAGTCTCGGTGAAGGTCACCCGGCGGCCTTGACCGAACCAGCTCCACTCTGAGGGGTGTCAGCCGTTGCCCCGTTCCTCTTCGCCCCAACTCGACCAGCGAGGCGAAGGAGACATCGGCCAGTATCCCCGGCTGGGTTTCGCCGGTATGCAGCCATTCGACCGTGATGACGCATTCGTCCTTGCTTTCAATGACATGCAATTGCTCGGGGGAGCAAAGATGTTTGAAGCGCGCTGTCCGAAGCAGTCCATCCCGGTAATCGCGGGCGAAGAACGAAGCCATGCTGGAGGGGGGATGAGCTGCGGTGTCGGTCTGTTCAACCAATCGGATGCCTAATCCGGGATCACCCGCCAAGTCCTCTATTGCCTTCCACAAAGCGAAATACTGCGCCGTCGTGACATGGGCGTTGCCATCGAGGTGAAGGGTAGCCGGAAGGCGGGCCTTTCGCAGGACGGCGGCAGGCGATAGGCCAAGGCGCTCCACCCCGGCCCAAAAGGCCCGTGGCACCCGGCAGCGATCCAGTGGGTGTCCGCTCATGGCCTACCTCATCTGGCTCATGATCATGCGGTCGAACATGCGGTCTCCGAACCATTTGCGAATGAATAGCATCATGCCAGCGTATTTACCGGCGGCATAGCGGGTGCGCGGGGTTTTCACCTTCACCGCCTTGGCGACGACATCGGCGATGACACGGGGATCGGTTCCCCGACCATGTCCGTAAGCCTCCTTGGTCGTTTTGGCGACGATTCTGGTCACCTCGGCATAGGCGCCGTTACCCGAGCGCTTGAGCAGTCCCTCGGCCACCACGTCGCCAAAGCCGGTTTCGATCAAACCCGGTTCGACGATCACCACCTTGATGCCGAACGGCGCCAATTCCAACCGCAGACTATCCGACCAGCCCTCCAGCGCGTGTTTGGTGGCGTGATACCAGGCACCCAGGAGCGTGTAGATCTTGCCGCCCATAGACGTGATATTGACGATTGTTACCGCCCCCTTCTTCCGCATCGACGGCAAAAGAAGCTGAGTCAGGCGGGCGGTGCCGAAAAGGTTGACATCGAACTGATAGCGGGCCTCGTCGATGGAGATATCCTCGACAGCGCCGTACAGGCCATACCCGGCGTTGTTGACCAGCACATCCACGCCCTCGGTGGTTTTCAGGATGGCGTCAACGGCCTCCTTGAGCGACTCTTCGTTGGAAATATCCAGGCGCAGAGAAATGGCGCCGAGCGTGGCCAGGTCTTGCATCGCCTCAACCCGGCGCGCCGCCACATAGACCTGGAAGCCATCCTCGATCAGCCGTCGGGCGATCGCCTTGCCCATACCCGATGAGGCTCCGGTCACCAGGGCGGTTTTCTTGCGTTTATCAAACATGGGGCGGTCTTTCATTGTGTGGGGCAGTGGTGCCGATGTCATCCGTCGATCCGATGGAAGGGTCGGGTTTGACCGAGCAGCGATATGCCGAGATACCCACGCAACAACATCTTACCGCCTTCGAGCTTGACCGTGCAGTGGTAGGCGCTGCCCGAAGAGCCATCATAAAGCGATCCGCCGTCCCATTCACCGTCACCCCAGTGAAGCCCGGTTATGAATACGATGTTTTCTAAGGAACGCGAACGGAGTGCGGGGTCAGGATTTTTGGTGTCCTTCTTGAACGTGACGTTGTCGGCCTCTACGACTTCGTTTCCGTAGAGAAGATGAGCCTGGAATTCCTGTCCGGCTTTGAACATTTCGAGTTTCACGCTGCCGTCGTCCGCCGCCCATTTCCCGAGAATGGCCTCTTCTGGCGAGGGGGATTGCGCCCAGGCCATGGGGGCCGCGAGCAGACCGGCTGCGGCAACGGCGAAAACGGCCAACGACCGCCGGGTGGGATGGAATGTACTCATGGGTGGTTTCTCCTGACTTGAATGAGGCAGCCTTGACTGATGCCAGCCTCTATCGTGGAGAAAAAGCTAACCGGTTGATGCCGCCATGACAGTGGCGGACGACGCCAATCGACTGGCACTGTCCGCCATTCTACTGCGCTTGAGACAAAGTCTTGCGAAGTCAGCGTTCGCTGGTGATCGCACCTCATCGTATATAAGGGCCGTAAGCGTTTCCGTCCTTCCGCGCGATGCTCGTTCCGTTTGTCCCCTGCAACGGAACGGTGCCCATGACCCCCACCAAACTCTTGATCGGCCAGATCATCATCGTCTTCGCCATTACCATCGTCGGCGTGTGGTCGGCGACCCAGTGGTGCGCATCAATGCTCGGCTTTCAGCCGCAACTTGGGCCGCCCTGGATCGTGCTGTTCGGCTGGCCGGTCTACGAGCCGTGGCGGCTGTTCCCGTGGTGGTATCATTACGATGCCTATGCGCCGCAAATCTTCGACAAGGCGGGGATGCTGGCCGGCGCCAGCGGGTTCATGGGATGCGCCGCCGCCATTGTCGGCTCATTGTGGCGGGCGCGACAATCGCGGCTGGTGACTACCTATGGTTCGTCGCGCTGGGCGATGAAGCGAGAAATTGAACGGGCCGGGCTGTTCCGGGCGGCGGGAGTGTTCCTCGGGCGATATGGCGACGAGTATCTCCGCCATGACGGCCCCGAGCATGTGATGGCGTTCGCGCCGACGCGCTCCGGCAAAGGTGTCGGCTTGGTGGTGCCGACGCTGCTGTCGTGGACCGGCTCGGCGGTGATCCATGACATCAAGGGCGAGAACTGGCAGTTGACGGCGGGGTGGCGAGCGAAGTTCTCGCATTGCCTGCTGTTCAATCCCACCGATCCCCGCTCGGCCCGCTACAATCCGCTCCTGGAGGTGCGCAAGGGACAGGACGAAGTCCGCGACGTCCAGAACATCGCCGACATCCTGGTCGATCCCGAAGGGGCGCTGGAACGGCGGTCGCATTGGGAAAAGACCAGCCATTCGCTGCTGGTCGGCGCTATCCTGCATGTGCTCTATGCCGAGGAGGAGAAGACCCTGGCGCGGGTGGCGACGTTCCTGTCCGACCCGCAGCGTTCGTTCGCCCACACCCTGCGGCGGATGATGGCGACCAACCATCTGGGCACGCCGGAGCACCCCAAGGTTCATCCGGTGGTGGCCTCGGCGGCGCGCGAGGTGCTGAACAAGTCGGAGAACGAACGCTCCGGTGTGCTGTCCACCGCCATGTCGTTCCTGGGACTGTACCGCGATCCGACGGTGGCGCTGACCACCTCGGCCTGCGACTGGCGGATTGCCGATCTGATGGATGCCGAGCATCCGGTGTCGCTGTATCTGGTCATTCCGCCATCCGACATCTCGCGGACCAAGCCGCTGGTGCGGTTGGTTCTGAACCAGATCGGGCGGCGGCTGACCGAACGGCTGGAAGGCGATCCGAAGAAGACCCGCAAGCACCCGCTGTTGATGATGCTGGACGAGTTCCCGGCCCTGGGGCGGCTGGATTTCTTCGAGACGGCGCTGGCCTTCATGGCCGGGTACGGCATTCGCGCCTATCTGATCGCACAGTCGCTGAACCAGATTTCCAAAGCGTATGGCGAGAACAACGCGATCCTCGACAATTGCCATGTCCGCATCGCTTTTTCCTCCAACGACGAGCGGACGGCCAAGCGGATTTCCGACGCGCTGGGGACTGCGACCGAACTGCGGGCGCAGAGGAACTACGCTGGCCATCGGCTGGCCCCGTGGTTGTCGCACGTCATGGTCAGCCGCCAGGAAACCGCCCGGCCTTTGCTCACCCCCGGCGAGGTGATGCAATTGCCGCCCGCCGATGAGCTGGTGCTGGTCTCCGGTCTGTTGCCGATCCGGGCCAAGAAGCTGCGCTATTACGAGGACCGGAATTTCACTGGGCGGGTCTTGAGCGCGCCTTCATTGGCGACCGGCGGCTACGCCGACAAGCCGCAGCCGCGCGCCGATGATTGGAGCGGCCAGGTGCGGGACATCGATGACCGTCTGATGCCGGATGATGAAGACGGCAGCAAGCGGACGGCGATGGGTGATGAAGGCGGTCTTCAGCAGCAGCGCCATCCCGGCCTCGGGCAGGATGCGCCGACCGGCACCCCGGAGCCGAACCAGGGCGAATTGTTCACCTCGCCTGACGAGGACAACGACACCGTAGCCGACGCCCAAGTCATGGATAGGATTTCGACTGCGGCGCGGGTCTATGGCGTCGATGAAGGTATGAAACACGACCAGGACATCGTGCCGGGATTCTAAAAACTGTCGTTTCCGCAAGTGGTCGTTGATGAGCGTACATAACGGCCATAAGGGATTCCGCGCCTTTCACGGATGATCGTCCTAAGCGTTTGGGACTATCTCATGAAATACGACAGAATACGCCATCAATTCCTGCTTGATCCGGCCTTGAGCGAAAAGCTCGACAAGCTGAGCCGTGGTCCCGGCGTGACCAAATCCGAGATCGTCGCCAAGGCGGTCGCGGCCTTCATCGAACGACGGGCCGAGACCGAACTCGACCAGCGGTATGGCAAGCGTCTCGACCGGCTGTCGCGCGATCTCGACCGCGCGCGGCGCGACATCGAGATGATCCTCGAAAGCCTCGCGCTGTTCATCCGCTTCACCATCACGCTCAACGCCCACACGCCGGTGCCGGACAAAGCCACACAGGCGGTGGCCGAGGCGCGGTTCCAGAAATTCGTCGAGCAGGTCGGACGCCAGATCGCCGGTGGGAAAAGCACGCTCGGGCACCGCGATGAAAGAGAAATCCCATGAAGGAATCCGCCCTAAACACGGCCCCCAACACGGCAAACCAACGCCGCCACGCCATGCTGAAGACGGCCATGGGACCGGCCATCGCTCAAGCCTTGGCCGACCCCGCGATCATCGAGGTGATGGTCAATCCCGACGGGAGTCTGTGGATCGATCGGCTGGGCGAAGGGCGCTTTTCCGCAGACGTGCGCATCCATGCGTCCGAGGTGGAGCGGATCATCCGGCTGGTCGCGTCGCATGTACGCACCGAAGTCCACGCCGACAATCCCATCGTCAGCGCGGAGCTGCCATCAGGTGAACGCTTCGAGGGACTATTGCCGCCGGTGACGAAAGGGCCGTGCTTCGCCATCCGCAAACCGGCGGCCAGGATCTTCACACTCGCCGATTATGTCCGTGAACGGATCATGCTGCCCGTTCAGGCGGATATTTTGCGCCAGGCCGTGCGGGGACGGCGCAACATCCTGGTTGCCGGAGGCACGTCGTCAGGCAAGACCACGCTGGCCAACGCGCTGCTGGCCGAAATCGCCGGCTGTGACGAACGGGTGATCCTGATCGAGGATACGCGCGAGCTGCAATGCGCCGCCAGGGATTGCGTGGCGCTTCGCACCAAACCGGGAATCGTCACGCTGGCCGATCTGGTCCGCTCGACGCTCCGCCTGCGGCCCGACCGGATCATTGTCGGCGAGGTGCGCGGGGCCGAAGCGCTCGACATGCTGAAAGCCTGGAACACCGGCCATCCCGGTGGCATCGCCACCGTCCACGCCAATTCGGCCCGCTCGGCGCTCTATCGCGTCGAGCACCTCGTCCAGGAGGGCGTCGCCACCGTGCCCCGCCGTCTGATCGCCGAGGCCATCGACATCATCGTCTTCATTGCCGGTCGCGGTGCCAACCGCCGCATCGAAACAATCGCCGAGGTCGGGGGCCTCGACGACGACGGCGATTACGCCGTCACCACCCTCGATACCAACAGACCTGAACCGATCCCGACCTGAAAGGACCAGTCATGCGCAAGATGCTGCCATTTATCTCAACCGCCGCCGTCACGTTACTGCTCACGGCCCCGGCCTATGCGGCGGGCACGGGCATGCCGTGGGAACAGCCGCTCCAGCAGATCCTCGATTCCGTCCAGGGGCCGGTGGCCAAGATCATCGCGGTGATGATCATCATCACCACCGGCTTGACCCTGGCCTTTGGCGAAACCTCGGGCGGCTTCCGCCGCCTGATCCAGATCGTCTTCGGTCTGTCCATCGCCTTTGCCGCGTCGAGTTTCTTCCTGTCGTTCTTCTCGTTCGGCGGCGGAGCGCTGGTGTAATGCAGAACAGCCAGCACATCGCGGGCTTTGAAGTTCCCCTGCATCGGGCACTGACCGAACCAATCCTGCTCGGCGGAGCGCCGCGGGCCGTCGCCATTCTGAACGGCACCTTGGCGGCGGCCATCGGCCTCGGCCTTCAGCAATGGGTCGCCGGCATCGGCCTGTTCGCTGTCGGCCATACCCTGGCGGTGTTCGCGGCCAAACGCGATCCCGATTTCCTGCCCGTCCTGGTCCGCCATCTTCGCCAACGGGGGTGGTGGCGATGCTGAAACTCACCGAATACCGCAATCGCGCCGACCGTCTCGCCGATCATCTCCCCTGGGCGGCGCTGATCGCGACCAATCACGGTCAGGGGGGCATCGTTCTCAACAAGGACGGCTCGTTTCAGCGCACTTTCCGCTTTTGCGGTCCCGACCTGGAAAGCGCGACGGAAGCCGAACTGGTCGCGACGAGTGCCCGCGCCAACAACGCGCTGCGCCGTCTGGGGTCTGGCTGGGCGCTGTTCTTCGATGCCGAGCGCATCGAGGCACTGCACTACCCGAAGAGCGGCTTCCCCGATGCCGCGTCGTGGCTGGTGGACGAGGAACGGCGCGCTGCCTTCGAGGGCAAGGTGGCCCACTTTGAAAGCCGGTATCATCTGACGCTGGTCTATTTGCCGCCACCCGACGCTCAGGCGCGCACCGAAAACGCGCTGCTTGAACGCGACCGGAAGGGGGAAGGAGACCACGGGCACCGTGACTGGCACCGGGAACTGGCCGGCTTTGGGCAAGAGACCGAGCGGGTACTGGATCTGTTGTCCGGCTTCCTGCCCGAGATCCGGGCGCTGGACGATGCCGAGACGCTGACCTTTCTGCACGGGACCATTTCCACCAAGCGCCATCCGGTCGCCGTGCCGGAAACGCCGATGTACCTCGACGGCGTGCTGGTCGATACGCCACTTCTGGGCGGGCTGGAGCCGATGTTGGGTGAGCGGCATCTGCGTGCGCTCACCATCCTGGGCTTTCCCGGCACCACCCGGCCCGGCATCCTCGATGCGCTGAACCATCAGGATTTCGCCTATCGCTGGGTAACGCGCTTCGTTCCGCTCGACAAGAATGCGGCGACCAAGGTGCTGACCCGTCTGCGGCGGCAGTGGTTCGCCAAGCGCAAGTCGATCACAGCGATCCTGCGCGAGGTGATGTATAACGAGCCGGTTCAGCTCCTCGATACGGATGCCGACAACAAGGTCGCCGACGCCGATCTGGCACTTCAAGCACTCGGCGGCGATCACGTCGGCTTCGGCTATCTGACCGTTACCATCACCGTATCGGATGAAGACGCACGGGTGGCCGATGACAAGGCCCGGGCGGTCGAGCGCATCGTCAATGGATTGGGCTTCACCTGCATCCGGGAGAGCGCCAACGCCGTGGAAGCCTGGCTCGGTTCATTGCCGGGGCACGTCTACGCCAACGTCCGCCAACCCCTGGTCCATACCCTGAACCTCGCCCATCTGATGCCGCAGTCATCCGTCTGGGCCGGGCCGTCGCGCAATAGCCATTTGGATGGCCCGCCGCTCTTGTATGCCGAAACTTCCGGGTCAACGCCATTTCGTCTCTCCACCCATGTCGGCGATGTCGGCCACATGCTGATCGTCGGTCCGACCGGGGCGGGCAAATCGGTATTGCTGGCGCTGCTCGCCATGCAGTTCCGCCGCTATAGGGGCGCGCAGGTCACGATCTTCGACAAGGGCAATTCCGCCCGCGCCGCCATCCTCGCCATGGGCGGCCAGCATCATGCGTTGGGGGCGGCGGGATCGTTGGCCTTCCAGCCGCTGCGGGACATCGACGCTCCCATAACGCTAGCCTGGGCAAGCGAATGGATCGGCGCGCTTCTCGCCCATGAAAAGGTTGCCGTCACCCCGGAGGTGAAGGAGGCGGTGTGGTCGGCTCTGTTGAATCTCGCCCGAGCGCCGGAAGACGAACGCACCCTGACCGGCTTGTCCGTTCTCATCCAGTCCAACGCCCTGAAGGCGGCGCTCCAGCCTTACACCCTCGACGGCCCCTTCGGCCGTCTGCTCGATGCCGCCGCAGATCCGCTGGCGCTGTCCGATGTGCAGTGCTTCGAGACCGAAGAGCTGATGCACCAACCCGGCGCGGTCGCCCCGGTTCTGGCCTATCTGTTCCATCGCCTGGAGGAACGTTTCGACGGGCGGCCGACCCTGCTGATCCTCGATGAAGCCTGGGTGTTCCTCGACCACCCGCTGTTCGCCGCTCGCATCCGCGAATGGCTGAAGGTGCTGCGCAAGAAGAACGTCGCCGTGGTCTTCGCCACCCAGTCGCTGGCCGACATCGCCGACTCCGCCATTGCCCCCGCCATCATCGAAAGCTGCCCGCAGCGGATTTTCCTGCCCAACGACAGGGCCATCGAACCGCAAGCGCGCGCGGCCTATGAGCGTTTCGGTCTCAACGAGCGGCAGATCGAGCTGATCGCCCGCGCCACCCCGAAACGGCACTACTACCTGCAATCCCGCCGGGGCAACCGCCTGTTCGAGTTGGGCCTTGGCCCCGTGGCACTGGCCCTGTGCGGCGCCTCCGATCCGGCCTCGCAGACCTTGATCGACAGCCTTCTCGCCGATGCTGCGATGCCCTTCGCCGCCGCATTCCTTCATGCGCGTGGTCTCGATTGGGCGGCGGCCCTGCTCAACGACTTTCCTTCCTCATTCCCGGAGCCCTCATCATGAACCGCAAAGCACTGCTTTCCCTTGGCCTCGCCATCACGCTCGGCACGGCGACGCTGGCCGATAGAGCCGTCGCCCAATGGGTCGTCTTCGATCCCTCCAATTATGCCCAGAACGTCATGACGACCGCGCGGGCGCTGGAGCAAATCAACAACCAGATCCGCTCGCTCCAGAACGAAACCACCATGTTGCAGAACATGGCCCGCAATCTGGAAAGCCTAAACTATTCCGCGTTGCCGCAGATCACCGGCACGCTCACCCAGATCAGCGGGTTGATGAACCAAGCCTCGGGCCTGAGTTTCAACCTCACGCAGCTCGAAGGCCAATGGCAGCAGCAATACCCGTCATCCTATGACGCCACATTATCTTCCAGCACCGTCGCGAGCGCGGCGCGCCAGCGTTGGCAGAATGCCATGGCCGCTTTCCAGCAGACCATGCGGGCGCAATCGCAGATCGTCGCCAACGTTCAATCCGACCAGCAGACCCTGAGCGATCTCGTCACCCAGAGCCAGGGCGCGGCGGGGGCGTTGCAGGCGCAACAGGCCACAAATCAGCTCGTCGCGCTGTCCACCAAGCAGCAGATGCAGATCCAAAACCTGATGGCGGCGCAATACCGCGCGGAGGCCGAAGATGCCGCGCGCAAGGCCCAGACCGAAGCGGCGGCTCGCGCCACCACCACGCGGTTCCTGGGGTCCGCCACGGCCTATTCCGGCAATTGATCGACGGGTGAGGCGCGCGCGATGAGCGATCTGTCCATCATCGACACCTTCATGAATACCTTCAGCAGCTACATCGACAGTGGCTTCGGGTTGTTGGGCGGCGATGTCGCTTTCCTGTCCACCACCCTGATCGGCATCGATGTCACGCTCGCCGGGTTGTTCTGGGCGCTCGGCGGTGAAGACAATGTTCTCGCCCGTCTGATCCGCAAGGTGCTTTACGTCGGCGCCTTCGCCTACATCATCGAAAATTTCCAGCGCCTGTCCGCCATCGTCTACGGCTCCTTCGCTGGATTGGGCCTCAAGGCATCGGGTAGCGCCGTTGCCGCCGCCGATCTCCTGAAGCCGGGCAAGATCGCCGCGGTCGGCTATCAGGCGGCGCATCCGCTGCTCGATCAGGTCGGCAATCTGGTTGGCCTTCCCGACATCTTCTCCAATGCCCTGACCGTCTTCGTGCTGCTGGTCGCATGGTTCCTCGTGATCATCGCCTTTTTCATCCTGGCGATTCAGCTCTTCATCACCGTGCTGGAATTCAAGCTGACGACCCTGGCCGGTTTCGTGCTGGTGCCGTTCGCGCTTTGGAACAAGACCGCGTTTCTGGCCGAGCGGGTGCTGGGCAATGTGATTTCGTCGGGCATCAAGGTGATGGTGCTGGCGGTCATCGTCGGCATTGGTTCGACGCTGTTTTCCACCTTCACCACGGGTCTGTCAGGCCAGGATGCCGATCTCGCCGCCGCCATGTCGGAAGTGCTGGGCGCCTTGGCACTGCTGGGGCTTGGCATCTTCGGTCCCGGTATTGCCGCCGGTCTGGTCTCCGGCGCGCCGCAATTGGGCGCGGGCGCGGCTTTGGGAACTGCGGGGGCCGCTGTTGGCGTGGCCCTGCTGACCGGTGGCGCCGCTCTCGCGGCCGGACGAATGGGGATCGGTGGCGGCCTTGCCGCCATCCGCGCCGGTACGGCGATGGGTTCAGCGGCGTCTTCCGCCTACCAGTTGGGACAGGCGACATCCGGTGCATCCGGGATGGCGGGTGTCGGCGCCGGTCTTGGCGGTGTTGCCCGTGCCGCCGGCGGATCGGTGATGCAGGGGGCTCGCTCCGTCGCCGGTCGTGCCGCGTCAAGTCTCAAATCCAGCGCCGATGCCGGACGCCGGGCCGCTTGGGAAGCGACCGGCGGTACACCGACGGCTTCCATGAAGAACGCCGCCGCAACGACGAGCGGCTCACCCAATTCAGCGTCAGCTCCGTCCGCGCCGCAATGGGCTCAACGCCTTCGCTCCGAGCAGCAAGCCCGAGCCCATCGCCACTCGGTCGAACAGGCCGTCAAGGACGGCGATCGGCCCGGGGCCGGAGCCAACCCGTCTCTCGATGACAAGGAGGTTTAACCCATGCTGTTCCGCCGATCCCTTCAACGCTACGGGCAAACGCCCGAACCCGTCACCCCTTACCAAAAGGCCGAACAGCTCTGGGACGACCGCATCGGTTCGGCCCGGGTCCAGGCCAGGAACTGGCGGCTCATGGCCTTTGCTTGCTTCGCGCTGTCGGCAGGACTGTCTGCCGCGCTGGCTTGGCAATCCATGCAGAGCCGCGTGGTCCCTTACGTCGTCGAAGTCAACAAATTCGGCGAAGTTCATGCGGTGGCCCCCGCCATCCAGAATTATCAACCGACCGACGCGCAAATCGCCTGGTTCCTGGCCCGCTTCATCACCAACGTTCGCGCGGTTTCGACCGATCCGGTGCTGGTGCGCAAGGATTGGCTGGCGGCCTACGATTTTGCCACCGACCACGCCGTTCAGTTCCTCAACGATTATGCCCGCCAGGCCAATCCCTTCGGCCAGATCGGCACCCGCAGCGTCTCGGTGCAGGTGACCAGTGTCGTCCGCGCTTCCGATACCTCGTTCCAGGTCAAATGGACCGAACAGGTGTTCGAGCGCGGCAGCCTCGCCGCCACCTCCCGCTGGACCGCCATCCTCGGCATCGTCCTTCAGCCGCCGCGCACCGCCGAACAGCTCCGCAAGAACCCGCTCGGGCTGTTCGTTAACGCCATCGACTGGTCACGGGAATTCGAGGCCGCCCCGCCCGCCATTTCTCCCTCCGATCCGAAAAAGGATGTCCTCCCATGAAACCTTTGCTCTCCCTGCTTTTCGCCTCGGTCTCCGCGCTCTCGCTGGCGGCCTGCGCCACGACCGATCCGCCGCCACGAATTGCCTATGACGCGGCGGATTTCACGCAAGCCGCCGTCGAGCCCGAGGCGCCGAAGCCGGTCAAAATCGTCGAGGTGCCGAAGGTGCTGCCGCTGCCGGGCCAGCTTCAACCTCTTCCCGAATCCAAAGGGGCCGGCAAGGTCAAGCCCGACACGCGCCCACCAACCCAGCGGGTGGAGGACGCCAACAGGGCCGCGACAGAGGAGCCGACCAAATACGGCTACATCAACGCCATCCAGGTCTATCCCTTTGCCGATGGCGCGCTCTATAGCCTCTATGCCGCGCCGGAACGGGTAAGCGACATCACCCTCGAACCCGGCGAGAAGCTGATCGCGGTGTCCGCCGGCGACACCGTGCGTTGGGTGATCGGCAACACCGTCAGTGGGGCGGGCGAAAGCCAACAGGTCCATGTGTTGGCGAAACCGTTCGCGCCGGGTCTCAAGACCAATCTCATCATCACCACCGACCGGCGCACCTATCATCTGCAATTGGAGAGTACGGAGAAGACCGCGATGGCGGCGGTGTCCTGGACCTATCCGCAGGAACAACTCTCGACATACCATCGCCAGAACGCCGAAGCCGACGCGGTCCAGCCGGTCGCTTCCAATCTGGTGCTCGATCATATCCGCTTCCGCTATGCCGTCACCGGCGACGATCCGCCATGGAAACCACTGCGGGCCTTCGACGATGGCCGCAAGGTCTACATCGAATTCCCCCGCCGGATCGATCAGGGCGAGGCGCCACCACTGTTCATCGTCGGCGCCGATGGCGGCAATCAGCTCGTCAATTATCGCATGCGCGGAAACTACTACATCGTCGATCGCCTGTTCGCCGCCGCCGAACTGCGCCTCGGCACCAAGCCGCAGCAGGTGGTGCGTATCACCCGGACGGATGGCACGGGGATCGGACCATGACGGAGAAACAGACCACCGACCGTCTCGATCTGCGCGCCGGCCCGCGCCCCCGCATCGTGCGTTTCCGGCGCGGCGTGGTGATCGGCGCCACAGCGCTGGCCTCCGGCGTGCTGATCGGCATCACCATGATTGCCCTGCACGGGCCGATATCGCGCGGCCCATCGGAACATCCGGAACTGTACGACACCGGCAAAAAGCCCACCGCCGATGGTCTTGCCGCCTTGCCGGGGGACTATTCGCAAGTGAAGCAGCAGACCCCAGTGTTGGGTCCGCCGCTGCCCGGCGATCTCGGAGTGGCCATCGTCGCCCATCAACGGGAAAGCGGAGTCAATCCTTCAGCCGAGGACCAACGTCTGGCGAGCCAAGCCTTGCACGCGCGTGAATCCGGCGTGTTGTTCCGTGTCGATAACCGGCCGGAAGCCACCACTGCCGAACCATCGAAGTCGGCCACGGCGGCGACATCGCAACCCCAAAACGATCGGCTGACGCTCGACCCCGAGCGAGATCAAAACGACCAGCAGCGCAAACTCGACTTCGTGCATCAGCGGGACGCGACCGGCATCTACAACCCCCACGCCCTGCAAACGCCGGCCTCACCCTATGAGGTGATGGCGGGGAGCATCATCGCCGCCAGTCTCATCACCGGGGTCAATTCCGATCTGCCGGGGCTCGTCGTCGCCCAGGTGACGGAGAACGTCTACGACACCGCGACCGGACGGACGCTCCTCATCCCGCAAGGCACCCGGCTGATCGGCGCCTACGACAGCGTCGTCGCCTTTGGCCAATCCCGCGCCCTCCTGGTCTGGCAGCGCCTCATCCTGCCGGACGGCTCCTCCATCCAGATCGACAATCTGCCCGCGACCGATGCCGCCGGATATACCGGCCTTGAAGACGAGGTGGATTATCACACCTGGACGTTGCTCAAGGGCGTCGCTCTTTCGACGCTGCTCGGGGTGGGCTCCCAGGTCGGGACAACCGCCAACCAGAACGACCTCATCCAGGCCCTGCGGCAATCCACCCTGCAAACCACCAATCAGGCCGGACAACGGATCGTCGAGAAGGATCTCAACATCCAGCCGACCATCACCATCCGCCCCGGCTGGCCGGTCCGCATCATCGTCCACAAGGATTTGATCCTCAAAGCCTATCAAGGAAATTGACCATGCTGAAACTCGCCAAGCTGCCGGATCGCACACCGGCCAAGATCACCATCACCGTCAGCGCCGAGCTGAACCAGGCGCTACACCGCTACGCCGCGCTTTATCGCGACACCTACGGCGAAGCGGAATCCGTCACCGAACTCATCCCCTTCATGCTGGATGCCTTCCTCGACAGCGACCGCGATTTCGCCAAGGCCAGTAGAGAAGGACTACCGGAGACGATGCCGGAAAAGCCCGCCCGCCGCGCTCGTGCGCCCAAAACGGCGAATACCGAGACCACTTCGCAAACAGAGGAGGCGTAAATGCAAATCGGCACCTTCACCCTGGCCAAGGCCGGCGGCTGGAGCGGCTCCATCCGCACGCTGACCATCGACGCCAAGATCCGCCTTGTTCCCAATGATGATCGCAGCAGCGACACCGCTCCGGCCTTCCGCGTGTTCGTCGGCACCTCGCGCATCGGCGACGCCTGGGAGGCCCATACCTCCGGCGATACCCCGCGCACCTACTGGCGGCTTAAGTTCGACGACCCCAGCCTGCCCGAACCGCTCACAGCAGCCCTGTTCCCCGCCGAGGATGGCGGCACCGCCCATCTGGTGTGGAACAGGCGGTAGGGGAAGCGCGAGGTTGATCGTGCCGCCACTTCCGAAGTTGATCGCAAAACACATCTTCATATGATATATTTCGCTTATAATTTCGGAGAGGTTATGTCTGATACCAGAAGCTATATCGACGACCTAGCCGCCAAAGGCCGTTATCATTTCACGCCTGAGGAGGCGCGGGCGGCGCTGGGCGGGAGCGATGCCGCCGTCAGGCTCTCCTTGGGGCGGCTCGCCCGGCAGGGGCTGGTGGCGCATCCGGCGCATGGTTTCTACCTCGTCGTTCCGCCTGAATATAAGCGACTCGGCTGTTTGCCTGCCGACCAATTCATTCCGGCACTGATGGAACAGCTTGGCCTCGGCTATTACGCCGGATTGCTGTCCGCCGCCCAATATTACGGAGCCGCCCATCACCGGCCACAGGAATTCCAGGTCATGACCAGCGCGAAGCGGCGCGGACTGGTCTGTGGCGCGGTGCGGGTGTCCTTCGTCGCCCGGAAACGCGCCGCCGAGGTGCCGGTCCAGACCTTGAATACCCCGCGCGGAATGATCCGCGTGTCCACCGTCGAGGCCACGGCGGTGGACCTCATCGGCTATTCGCATCACGCCGGCGGTCTCGATAATGTGGCGACGGTCATCGCCGAGTTGGCGGAACAGATCGATCCTGAACGTCTCGTCGTGGCGGCGCGAACGGCACCAGTGCCGTGGGCGCAGCGTCTCGGCTTTTTCCTGGAACTGGCAGGGGTGGGCGAAAAGGCCGCGGCTCTAAAGCAGTATGTGCGGGAAACCGCGCGGGACGCCACGCCGCTGGTGCCCGCCTTGCCACGGAATGGGGCGATGCGCGATGCCGGATGGAAGCTCGACGTCAACGCCGAAGTGGAGATCGAGGCATGATCCCGCGCGACTTCATCACCGAATGGCGGGCCAAGGCCCCTTGGATCGAAGATGTCCAGGTCGAGCAGGATCTGGTTATCAGCCGGGCGCTTGTGGAAATTTTCTCCCACCCCCTGTTGCGTGACAATCTCGCCTTTCGCGGCGGCACAGCCCTTTACAAACTGCATGTCGATCCACCCGCCCGCTATTCCGAGGATATCGACCTCGTGCAAATCCGGCCCGAGCCGGTGGGGCCGACACTCGATGCCCTGCGGACGGTTCTCGACCCCTGGCTCGGCAAGTCGCAATGGAAGCAGACCGAGGGCCGGGTGACGCTGAGTTACCGCTTCGAGTCCGAGGGCATTCCGCCGCAAAAGCTGCGCCTGAAGATCGAGATCAATTCGCGGGAACATTTCACGGTGTTTGGCCTGATCCAGAAACCATTCGCAGTGTCGTCGCGCTGGTTCAGCGGAACGGCGGACATCACCACCTATACTTTCGATGAATTGATCGGCACCAAACTACGAGCCCTGTATCAGCGCCGCAAGGGCCGCGATCTGTTCGATCTTGCCGTGGCGCTGCAACAGCCCGGTCTCGATCCCGCCCGCGTCGTCGCCGCCTTCAGCCATTACGTGGCGATGGAAGAGAGCATCATCACCCGCGCCCTGTTCGAGCGCAATCTGGCGGGAAAACGTAAGCATCCGGCCAGCTACGCGGCTGGACAGGTCGGAGTTTTTTAAGCCGCCCTTGCACCGGGGATGGACTGGACCTTCCAGTTCCAGGGCAATAGATCGTCGATGTTTTTGGCGGGGTGATCGG